>WNFV01008131.1_pt1 | contig 21960 bp, 18 predicted proteins | sample 5400101 | NCBI WGS metagenome assembly WNFV01 (sample SAMN13153361, study PRJNA577476) | soil metagenome | isolation source: 115 cm soil or saprolite under grassland replicate 1 | place: USA:California | collected 2016-06-15 | reverse complement strand
GATCACTGAATAACCTCATCCGCGCGCAGCAACACGGATTGCGGGATCGTGAGGCCGAGTGCCTTGGCGGTCTTCAGGTTGATCACGAGCTCGAACTTGGTCGGCTGTTCGACGGGGAGCTCGGCGGGCTTCGCGCCCTTGAAGATCTTGTCGACGAAGCTTGCGAACCGGAAATAAAGGTCGGGATAGTTCACCCCGTAGGCTATCAATCCCCCGATCTCGACGAACTCGCGGGCTGGATAGATGGCAGGCAGCCTATTGCGCGCCATCAAATCAACGATCGTTTGTTGATGCATTTGAGTAAGACCATCTATCCCGACGACAAGCGCGTCGACATGCTGTCGGACTGCCAGTTCGAATGCGCGGTCCAGGTCGCCCTGGCTCCGCACATCAAGGAGGTCAGCCTGAAGACCGAGGGAGCGCGCCGCGGTTTTTGTCTCTTCCCATTCGGGTGGGGCAGCCGGATTGCCCATATTGTGAAGCAACGCAACTTGCGAGAGACTCGGAATCAGCTCTTTGAGCATTTGAATCCGTTTCGCCGTCAGCTCGGTGCTGAAGGTGGTCACCCCCGTAATATTGCCACCCGGGCGCGCGAAGCTCGCCACGATGGCATGCGGGTCGCCCATCGTCGCCATAACCACCGGAATGGTTCCGGTCGCGTTTTTGGCCGCCCTTGCGGCTGGCGTCCCCCTGGTCACGATCAGGTCGACCTTGAGACGAACCAGTTCGGACGCGAGGTCCGCAAATCGCTCGGCGCGACCATCCGCCGACCGATATTCGATGACCAGGTTTTGCCCTTCGATATAGCCGAGATCCCGCAGCCCCTTGCGCAACGCAGCGAGATTGGCGGCGTTCCGTGCCGCGGGTATCGCTTCAAGAATGCCGATGCGATAAACCTTCCCCGCTGGCTGCGCGCGCGCAGCGAACGGCACGGCGAGGACGCCCCCCGCAAGGCGGCAGATGAACGTTCGCCGATCCATCATTGAATCATCTCGTTGACGAATGACAGTCCGACAATACTACGCCTCACCACTTGAACGACTGAATGAACGGTCGTGGCCGGATTGCAGACGTCCGAACGAACTGAGCAAGAATGGAGACGGTGCGCAGTTCCAGGACTTCGCCGGCCTCAACGTCGACGCGCTGTATGTCGAAGACGGTGAATATCGGTATCAGGGCGGATTCAACATCGTCGCCTTCATCGCCGCCGGTGTCGGCGCGCTGTTCTCGAGCATCCTGCCGAACTTCACGAGCTGGCTGCCGTCGTGGTGGGGCGTCTACGGCTGGTTCTTCGGCGTCGCGATCGCCGGCGTCACGTACTTCGCGCTGTCGATGCTGATGCCGCGACACGCGCCGCAGGCGGCCACGTAGACGAGTCGATTGGCGTCATCCGGCATGATTACACGCTGGACCAGCGTTGCGAAGGCCCCCAAGTTGACCTGCCCAGGAGCGAACGGTACATTTCGCGGATACCGGCTGGTTCTGCAAACTCTAGTGTGAATGGCCGTGCTGGCGGCTTACGCGTACGATTTCGTCGCCAGCAGACAAAAGCGGCGACGCACCGTAGCCGCCCAACTCAAGGAGGATGTTCCGTGTCGAGAAAATCCCTGCGAATTTTCATGTGCGCCGCGGTTGCGACTGCTCTCGGGACGTTTGGCACTGCGACGCAGGCCACCTTCTACGGTGGCCTTTTTGATCCTCCCGAAATACTAGGTCACTTCACCGGCAGTTTCCTCCTGGATGTCAGCGATACCTGCAACCCGGACAGTTGCCAGATCGACTTGGTCAGCTTGACCGTCGATGACTCCGGAACCTTCGGCACCGGCTGGTTTTCGTCCGGGCAAACCGACATCGCGTCCAACGTGAGCTTCGTCGGCGGGCTCCATTTCTTGTCCGAGCTGATTCCGCTCAGCAACTTTTCAACCGACCTTTTTTCCGCGGCATTCGGCAGTTCGAGGCCTCCGGCAATCTGCAATACGCCGTCCTTGATGTTCACGCCGGACCTCGGCGACGACTCCTTCCAGCACCACGGATTCATTGCGAATCTCGGATGCTTTGACAGCGGGAATCAGTTCATAGCCGGTGACAATGCTGTTTACAGAGCCACCGTCGTCCCGGAGCCGGACACGCTCGGCTTGCTCGTCGGCGGAATCGGCGCTGCGTGGCTGGCAAGACGGCGCAAGACGACGGCCTGAGCCCTCAGGTACGACCCAACCCGCCGTCGGTCGCGACGGCGGGCGACGCGCGGCTTGCCGAACGCTGCGCCTGCGACAATGCGCAATCACGCCGTCACGGTCAGGGCGCGCGTCGACGCCAGCGAATGGTCAATGGCCTCGTCCAGAGCCCACATTCGGCCAGTCGCCCACGCTACCTCGAAGGTGGTCTCTCCAAGGTCTGCGCGAGCCGCCTCGAGGCGGGTCTGCATTTCGGCTTCGCGATGGGGCGGTTGCGGGAGGCCGAGTGACTCGCGGGCAGAAGCGGTAGCCGCGTAAGCCCGAACGGCGCGTTCAACATGGCCGGCAAGCTGCAACAGCTTGGCGTAATCTTCCAGGCAATCGAGCACCTCCGAGTTCATTTCGAATGCTTGCAAGGCGCGCAGCGCTTCGGTGAGCCTCTCGCGCGCGGAATCGAATTCGCCGCGTGCCGTGTCGGTTTTTCCCAGGCGCCAGGACGCGATCGCTTCGCCCCGCTTGTCCTCCGCGTCCCGACAAACATGGAGAGAACGCGCGAATCGCGCTTGCGCTGCCGGCAGATCGCCCGCGCTCAGCGCGAGATCCCCGAGGTTGCGCTCGCAGTCGCTTTCCAGTTCCTGGTGCCTGATACTTCGAGCAATGACCAGACACTGCTCGAAGAGCGCCTGCGCGCCGCCGAAATCGCCTTGTCGCTCCGCAATTTCCCCGAGGTTGAGCAACCCGATGGCCTCTCCGACGCGATCTCCGAGGTCACTAAAAATGCCGATGGCTTCCTCGTCATATTCGCGCGCCTGCGCCAAATCATCCTGCTGCAGGTGGAGCGTCGCCAGTGTGGATAGCGCGGCCGCGGTCTCGCGGGGGTTTCCCAGGCCTCGGCGAATGTCGAGACATTCTGTCAGCATGCTGGTCGCTTCGGCATAGTCGCTCTGGTTGGTAGCGAGCACGCCACCCACGTAGAGTGCGTGGGCGCGGGCCACGTTCGGCTCGCGGATGCCCGCAAGCACGAGCGCGGCGCGCACATTCTTTCGGGCTTCGGTCGAGTAGCCGCGGAGAATCCGAAAGCGCATCAAGGCAACTTCGAATTTGACCGCTAACACCGGGTCGACGCCTCCGGCGAGCGCCAATGCAATTGCAGCGCGCAAGTTGTCGAGCTCGACCTCCAGACGACGTGTCCATTCCGCCTGTTCGGGTCCTTCCAACTCCTTTTTCGCCGTCTTGGCCAGATCGAGGTAATAGTCGCAGTGCCGCGCTGCCGTCGCGGCGACGTCGTCGCGATCGACCAAGCGCTCGTGGGCAAACTCGCGGATCGTCCCCAGCAAGTCGAAGCGCTTGCTCAAATGCTCGCGCGCAAACTCTCGAATCGTCTCGAGCAGCCCGTAGCGCGACGCGCCGTCACCTTGCTCCACCATCACCAGCGATTTCTCGACCAGTGAGCTCAATAGATCGAGCACGTCGTCGGGCAGCAGCGGTTCTGCTCCGCAAACCACCTCGGCCGCGCGAAGGTCGAAGCCGCCGGAAAACACGCTCAGCCGGTCGAGGAGCGTTTGTTCCCTTTCCTGGAGAAGATCGTACGACCAGCTCACGAGCGCGCGCAGCGTTTGCTGGCGCTCGATTGCGACGCGGCTGCCGCCGGTGAGCAGCTTGAAACGATCGTGCAGACGCGCATTGATCTCACCGATCGACAACGACCGCATGCGAGCGGCGGCCAGCTCTAGCGCGAGCGGAATGCCGTCGAGACGCGCGCAAAGGTCGGCAATCGCCGGCGCGTCGCGCTCGGTCAGCGAGAATCCCGGCTTCTGAAGTCGCGCACGCTCGACAAACAATTGCACGGCTTCCGAGCGCAGCAGGCTCTCGACTCCGGCCGTGCGATCGGGTGCTTTCAGCGGCAGGACTTGACAGGTCTGCTCGCCGCGAATGTGCAGCGCCTCCCGACTCGTCGCGAGGATGCGCAGCTCGGACGCGCCACGAAGCAGAGCGTCGGCGAGGCTTGCGCACGCACTGATGAGGTGTTCGCAGTTGTCGAGCACGAAAAGCAGCTTGTGCTCCTTGACGTGCTCGCAGAGCGTCTGCGTAAGCGGCTTGCCGGGCTCTTCGCGCACGCCCAGCACCTGCGCGACCGCGTCCGGAACCAGCGATGGATCCTTGATCGGAGCAAGGTCCACGAACCAGACGCCGTCGGGGAATTTTTCCACCACGTCCGCGGCGATTTGCAGCGCCAAGCGCGTCTTGCCGAGGCCGCCCATGCCCAACAAGGTCAGCAGACGCGTCCCTTCGAGCAATCGCTTGATTTCGGCGAGCTCGCTCTCGCGCCCGATGAATGAGGTGACTTGCTGCGGCAGATTGTTGGGTGTCGCCTCGAGCGAGCGCAGCGCCGGAAAATCCAGCCGGAGGCTCGGATGGACGAGTTGGTAGACATGCTCCGTGGTGGACAGGTCGCGCAGCCGCACGCCGCCGAGATCGTGCAGGCACGCGAGGGACGGCATGCGCGTGCCGACGTGGTCGGCGACGGCTTGAGACAGCAATACCTGGCCGCCGTGCGCGGCCTTCATGATCCGCGCGGCGCGGTTGACGGGGCTGCCGAAGAGATCGTCGTCACGGCGCTCGACGACGCCCAGATGTAACCCGAAGCGAACTCGGAACGATATCCCGTTGGTCGCCGCCGGATCGTCCAGCGACTGCGCAAGCACCAGCGCGGCGTTGACCGCGTCCAGTGCGTCGCCAAAGGCGGCGTACATTCCGTCGCCCGTCATCTTCACGACGATGCCACGGTTGCGCTCGACCGCCGCCCTCGACAGCGCGTCGTGCTCCGCGAGCGCCCGCGACATCCTGTCGCCTTCCTGCTCCCAGAGCCGCGTGCTTCCTTCGATGTCGGTGAAAAGAAGGGTCGTCACGCCGGGTGAAACTTGCACGCCGAAACTCTCCTTGGTTCCGATTGCCAGGGTCGCACTCTACCGCCGCAGGCGATCGCTGCCAACCGGGAACAGTCGCATTGGCCGCAGGGAATAATCAGCTTGATTGCCGCAAACAAGCCGCAAACTCCGGTTCGGATGTCGCGTATTCACCACAAAGGGTCATCTCGCGTGACCGTGGCAGGATATGAAGGTAATTTCGGAGGCGTCTTTACGAATCATCGAGCACGATTCCTCGTTGAACGTAGATCGGCCGCACGAGCGCACGCATCGCCGGCAGCTTCCGCGCGAACCACATCGCCGCGGCGAACGCGATGATGCCATTGGAAAAGAACGTCGGCTGCACGCCGATCGCTTTTGCGAGCGCGCCGGCCGCGAGCTGCCCGAGCGGCGCGATGCCGAGGAACGCCATCACGTAGAAGCCGGCCACGCGCCCTCGCAGTCGGTCGTCGACGAGCGTCTGCAGGATCGTGTTCGACGAGGCGGCCGCGAGAATGAGCCCGCCGCCGACGGCGACCATCAGCACGAGCGCGAGCGGAAGCACGGTCAGGTACGCGAAGGCGGCGAGCGCAACGCCCGCGGTTGCAGCGGCCGCTGCGATGACGCGGCCGAGACCTGCGACCGAGCGCCGGCTCGCGAGAAACGCGGTGCTCGCGAGCGCGCCGGCGCCCGCGGCGGCAAGCAGGAATCCAAGCGTGTGCGGCCCGCCGCCAAAGACGTCCTTCGCGTAGACCGGCATCAGCGACACGTAGGGCGAGATCGTCCACGCGAGCACCGCGACCAGCGCGAGCAACGTACGCGTCGGCGGAAAGCCGAGCGCATAGCGAGCGCCCTCCGCCCAGTGCGCGAGCCACCCGCCGGGCGCAGGCGCTCGCGGCTCCTCATGCCAATGCATCCGTGCGAACGCGATCATCACGGCGACGAACGACAGCGCATTGAGCGCGAAGCAGACGGCCTCGCTCACGACTGCGAGCATCAGTCCGGCGAGCGCCGGGCCCACGACGCGCGCCGCGTTCACCATCAACGAATTGAGCGCGATTGCGTTGGCGAGATCAGCGCGATCATCGACGAAGTGCACGTACGACGCCTGCCGCAGCGGGACGTCGAATGCCGAAACGATCCCGAGCCAGAGCGCGAGTGCGATCAGGTGCTCGATCTGGACGATGCCTGTCGCCGTGATCACCGCGAGCGTCACCGCCTGCGTTAGCATCAGCGACTGCGTGATATAAAGCGCGCGCCGCTTGCGCACGCGGTCGGCGAGCACACCGGCGAGCGTGCCGAACATCAGGATGCCGATGTTTCCGCAGAACGCGATGACGCCGAGCAGCAGCGCCGAGCCGCTCAGCCGGTACGCGAGCCAGCCCATTGCGACCTGCTGCAGCCACGTTCCCGTGAGCGACAGGCCCTGCCCGGTGAAGAACAGCCTGAAATTGCGATGCCGCAGCGCGCGGAACGTGCGCGCGAAATCGATCATGGCGGGTTCGACCCCGAGCTCGGGGCCGGATCTACGCGCCCAATCGCTCGAGCTGCGGGCGGAGCTTGTCGAGCGTCGCGCTGAAACCGGCCAGGCGTGCGCGCTCCTGTTCGACAACCGCCGCCGGCGCGCGCGCTACGAAGCTTTCGTTGCCGAGCTTCGCCGACGCCTTCGCGATCTCGCCTTCGATGCGCGAGATCTCCTTCGATAGCCGCTCGCGTTCGGCCCCGATGTCGACCTTGACGTCGAGCATCACGCGCAACTCGCCGACGACCGCGATGGGCGCAAGCGACGATGCGAGCTCGCGCACCAGCGTCACGTCCGCCAACCGCGCGAGCGCCTTCAAATACGGCAGCAGCGTTTCCACGCCCGCAGCCACGACTTCGCCGTCGATCATGGCGGCGACCTTTTCAGCCGGCGACAGGTTCATTTCGCTGCGTAGCGAACGGCACGCGTCGACCAGGCCCTTCAGCGTCGCGACGTGCGCTGCTGCGGCCGGCGCGCGCTTCGCCATGTCCGGCTGCGGATACGGCGCAAGCGAGACCGTTTCGCCCTTCTTGCCCGCGAGCGGCGCCACGGTCTGCCACAGCTCCTCGGTGATGAACGGAATGAACGGATGCGCAAGCCGCAGGATCGCCTCGAGCACGCGCACGAGCGTGCGCCGCGTGCCGCGCTGGCCCGCTTCGTCGGCATTGCCGAGCGTCACCTTCGCAAGCTCGACGTACCAGTCGCAATACTCGTTCCAGACGAACTCGTAGAGTGCCTTGGATGCGAGGTCGAAGCGGAACTCGCCCAGTTGGCGATTGATCTCGCTCTCGACGCCCTGCAGCTCGCCGATGATCCACGCGTCGGCGAACGACAGCGTGGCCGGCTTCGTTTCGTCGAGCCCGACGTCTTGGCCGTCGAGATTCATCAGCACGAAGCGCGCCGCATTCCACAGCTTGTTGCAGAAGTTGCGGTAGCCCTCGCAGCGGCTCAAGTCGAAGTTGAGCGTACGTCCGTACGTGGCGAGGCTCGCGAACGTGAAGCGCATCGCATCGGCGCCGACCGCCGGGATGCCGTTCGGGAACTGCTTGCGCGTGCGTCGCTCGATCGGCGCGCGGTGCTTCTCGAGCATCAGCCCGTACGTGCGCTTCTCGAGCAGCGCATCGAGCGACACGCCGTCGATCAGGTCGAGCGGGTCGAGCACGTTCCCCTTCGACTTCGACATCTTCTGGCCTTCCTCATCGCGCACGATCGCATTGATGTACACGGTTCGGAACGGCACTTCGCCGGTGAAGTACACGGTCGTCATGATCATCCGGGCGACCCAGAAGAAGATGATGTCGGGCCCGGTCACCATCACCGAAGACGGCAGGAACGTTTCGAGCTCCTTCGTCGGCTCCGGCCAGCCGAGCGTGGAATGACACCACAACGCGGAGCTGAACCACGTGTCGAGCACGTCGTCGTCCTGGCGGAACGACGCGGGCTCGCGGCCGAGCTTCTTCACCGCCTGCGCGAACGCTGCCGTCTCGTTGTGCGCGACGTAGACGTTGCCGTGCTCGTCGTACCACGCGGGAATGCGATGGCCCCACCAGAGCTGGCGCGAGATGCACCAGTCCTGGATGTTGTCGATCCAGTTCCGGTAGGTCGAGATCCACTCTTTCGGCACGAACTCCACGCGGCCGATCGAGCCGTCGCGCGGGCTCTTGACGCCTTCGTCGACGGCGGCGAGGCACAACGCCTGGATCGACTTGCCGCGAAAGTAAGGGTGCGTCGCGGGCGCCGGCGTGCGCATCGCGACGAACCACTGGTCGGTCAGCATCGGCTCGACCACTTCGCCGGTGCGCTCGCAGCGCGGCACCATCATCTTGTGCGGCTTCTCGCTCGCGACCAGTCCCGCCGACTCGAGGTCGGCAAGCACCGCCTTGCGCGCAGCATAGCGATCGAGGCCGCGGTACTTCGCCGGCGCGTTGTCGCTCACCGTCGCATCGAGGTTGAAGATCGAGATCGCGGGAAGCCCGTGCCGCTGGCCGATCTGCCAGTCGTTTAAGTCGTGCGCCGGCGTGATCTTCACGAAGCCGGTACCGAATTCCTTGTCCACGTGGTCGTCGGCGATCACCGGAATACGGCGGCCGGTGAGCGGCAACTCGACTTCCATGCCGACGAGATCGCGATAGCGCTCATCGTCCGGATTGACGGCGACCGCGACGTCGCCAAGCATCGTCTCAGGGCGCGTCGTCGCAACGGTCACGAAGCCCTTGCCGTCGACGCGTGGGTAGCGGATCTCCCACAGCATCCCCTGCTCTTCTTCGGTTTCGACCTCGAGATCGGATACGGCGGTGCCGAGCGTGGGGTCCCAGTTGACCAGCCGCTTGCCGCGATAGATGAGGGCATCGTTGTACAAGCGCACAAAAGTTTCGAGCACTGCAGCCGAAAGACCGGCATCCATCGTGAAGCGCTCGCGCGACCAATCGCCGGACAAGCCGAGACGACGCATCTGCCGCGTGATCGTCGATCCGGACGCCTCCTTCCACGCCCATACGCGCTCGATGAACTTCTCGCGGCCGAGGTCGTGCTTCGTTTTGCCCTCGGTCCTGAGCTGGTTCTCGACGACGATCTGGGTGGCGATGCCCGCGTGATCGGTGCCCAGTTGCCACAGCGTGTTGTCGCCGCGCATCCGGTGCCAGCGGATCAGCACGTCCATCAGCGTGTGCTGGAACGCGTGTCCCATGTGCAGCGTGCCGGTGACGTTGGGGGGCGGCAGCTGGATGCAGAACGGGTGTGCGCCGGGGTGCCATGACGGCTTGAAGTAGCCACGCGATTCCCACACCGGATACCAGTTCTGCTCGATCGAGTGCGGGTCGAAGCTTTTCGCGAGTTCCATGGCGCCGGCGGTGTCGTGCAAAGCCTTGAATTATAGCGGAGTGCTATTGGTCGTCCCGGCCCTTCGCAGGCGGCAGGGACCGATCACTTGGGCAATCGTCATTCCCGCGAAAGCGGGAATCCAGTGTCTTCGGACGAACGACGCTGGGTCCCCGCCTTCGCGGGGACGACAAGCGCGGGTCCCCGCCGACGCGGGGACGGGCTACTTTGCCGCTACGGGCGCGACATCGACCTGCGTGGCCTCGGTCAGCCGGTACAGCAAGCCGCCGTCGTCGTTCTTGAGCACGGTGAAGCGGCCCGATACGACGATCGGCTCGATCGCGTACTTGACCGGCGACTTCGTCTGCACTTCGACGATGCCTTCGGGGCCCGCGGGCATGCAGAACGGACAATGCGGCGGTACCGACGACAGCAGAAAGCGCTTCTGCTTGTCGCCGAGGTCGAGCGGAATGATGAAGCCCTGGACTCTCACGTCCTTCTGGTCGAGTCCGAGAATGTCGCGTGAGAACGACGGCACCATCTTGCCGTTCTGCTTGACCGGCTCGACCTGCGCGAGCGTGCGCCACGACACCACACCGGCGCGCTCGGGCAACAGCATCTGGCTGTAATCGGTCGCGTTCGGCAGACCTGCGGACGGAATGTCGGTGACGACAGCGCGCGCAGGCAGCGCGGCGAGCGTCAGGGCAAGCGCGGCGGCAGTCAGCAGTTGGCGCATCGGATTCTCTCCTTCAGACTCGAGGTGGGGGCTGTCCTCGGCCAGCACAACCGCCACGTCGAGCCGGTAGGCACGCCAGGCGGAGACGGCTGTTGCAATTATAGCGGCTGGAGCGGCGAGCGTCGCGACAGGCCCTTACCGGGGCGTCACTCACCTTTCGACATTCGGCGACACGCCCGAGTTTGCTCCGGATCGCGAAAAGTTGCCCTGAGCTCGTTTCGCTCAGCCTCCACCCTGCCGCCATTTCTCGATCTCGCGCTCGATCGCCTCGGCGACGTACGTGCGCAACAGCTGACCGACGTGCTGGTTGATCGTCGCGACAAGGTCGGCGCTCGCTCGATCCACGATCGGCTGCAACCGTGCCGTCAGCCGCTCGCGCAGCCCGGTGTCGGTGAAGATGTCGATCCGCTGCAGCACCTGCATGCGGATCTCCTCGGCAATCGAATCCCAGCGCTCATCGTCGTCAACCGGGATCGTCGCGACCGCCGGCGGCTCATGATGCGCAACGAGCGCGAGCGCGCTTGCGACGACGGCGCTCGCCGACGGCGGTTGCGCGGCCGCAGATGCCGGCGCTTCGAGCTGTTCAAGCTCATCGACGTCGCTCGCTTCCAATGCGTCTAGCGCGAGCTCATCGACGTCGCTCGCCTCCGATGATTGATCGACGCCGTAATCGGCCGGCGCCGTGATGTCGATTTCCGCGTGCGAGTCGTCGGCCTGTTCGGTGGACGGCTCTGCTCGTTCGAGCGGCGACTCGCGCTCCGCTTCCGCAATCGCGGGTGGCACGACGACGATCGAGTCGGGCAGCGGACCAGTGATGCTCGTCTCGCCGCGATCGGCGTCGAGCCATTGCGACGGCTCATCGAGCGCGTCGGGCAGCTCGGCGATCGATGGCGCTTCGATCTCCTCGACGACATCGGTCAACACCGGCACGTCGTCGAGCGCGAGAACCGGTGTGCGTGTTTCGACGCCGCCGGCGTCTTGCGCAACCGATTCTTCATCCTGATACGGCTCCGGCTGCGACGACATGTCGGCCGTGTCGTCGACTGCCGGCAGCGCCGCGTCGACGGCCTCGGTCAGCACCGGGATATCGGCCTCGGCCGGTTGCGTGTTCCCCGTGCGCGTACGGTTTCGCCGCATCAGCGCATCGGCCTGCTCGAGCAGTTCGCGCGCCGTGGGCATTGACTATGTACGCCCCGAGAGATTGTGCGAGCGCAGCTCGTAGCCGCGTTCCTTGTAGAAGCGCCATCGCGCGCGGCCGGCCTCCGCCGCTTCGTCGTCGAGCCCGACGATCTCGGCGAGCCGCTCGAAGCGCGCGAAAAAAGGCGGCGTTTGCGGATGCAGATTGACGAGCACGGCCGCGGGACCTTCGTGATCGAGCACGTGATCGACGAGAATCGGCGTGTCGGCGGCGAGCGCGCTTGCAATCCGGCAATGCGGCAGAAACCCGGTCGGCGGCTGCCGCCACAGCAATTCGTCGAGCAGCGTGGTCGTCTGCGCGTCGGGCGTGAGCACGCGCGCGCTGCCGCATTGCGCCCACGCCTTCGCCGCGAGCCGCGCGGCGACTTCGAGCGGGTTGGCGCAATGCGTGTAGAAATCGATCGTCGTCATGCGCCGCGAAGCAGGTATGCGGCCTTCGTTACGGCTTCTCACGCGGCTGCCTCAATGAATGGTCGCGACCATGCCAACGCTGGAATGTCGGCGGCTGGCCGCGATTCGAATTTGCTCACACCCTGGGCGCTTCGCGCCAGGGGCTCCTGCTCGCTTCTCACGCGGCTGCCTCGTTGGAGAGAAGCCACGTCGTCAGCAACGGCACTGGCCGGCCCGTCGCGCCCTTTTCCTTGCCCTCGCGCCACGCGACGCCGGCGATGTCGATATGTGCCCAGTCGTATTTCTTCGTGAAGCGCGACAGGAAGCACGCGGCGGTGATGCTGCCGCCGGCGCGGCCGGCGATGTTCGCGAAATCGGCGAAGTTGCTGTTGAGACCTTCCTGATAGTCTTCCCACAGCGGCATCGGCCAGCCGCGGTCGTACGCGTCGTCGCCGGCGGCGATCAGCGCACGGGCGAGCGTGTCGCTGGTGCTGAACACGCCCGAAGCAACGTGGCCGAGCGCGATCACCATCGCGCCCGTTAGCGTGGCGATGTCGACGACGGCCTCCGGCTCATAGCGTTCGGCGTACGTGAGCGCATCGGCGAGGACCAGCCGCCCTTCCGCGTCGGTGTTGAGGATTTCGATCGTCTGACCCGACATGCTCTTGACGATGTCGCCGGGCTTCGTCGCCGTGCCCGACGGCATGTTCTCGCACGCCGGCACGAGCCCGATGAGATTCACCTTCGCCTTGAGCTCGGCGATCGCGCGGAACGTGCCCAGCACGCTCGCCGCGCCGCACATGTCGAATTTCATCTGATCCATGTCGAGGCCCGGCTTCAACGAAATACCGCCGGTGTCGAACGTGATGCCTTTGCCGACCAGCACGAATGGCCGCTGCTTCTTCGCCGCGCCGTGGTACTCCATCACGATGAAGCGCGGCGGTTCGGCTGTGCCGTGGGCGACCGACAGGAACGAGCCCATGCCGAGCTCCTCGATCTCCTTGCGCTCGAGCACCGTGACCTTGACGTCAGGGAGTTCCTTCGCGATGTCCTGCGCCGCTGCCGCGAGATACGTCGGCGTGCAGACGTTCGACGGCAGATTGCCGAGGTCGCGCGCGAGATCCATGCCGTGCGCGATCGCGAGCCCACGCGCCGCGGCCGCCTCGCCGGCGGCGAGATCGGAGCGTTGCGGCACCGACAGCGTCAGCTTGCGCAGCGGCCGCCGCACCTCGGTCGGCTGGCTTTTCATCTGCTCGAAGCGGTAGACGGCCTCCATGGCGACGACGACCGCGTGCTCGACGCGCCACGCGACCTCGCGCCGCTTGACCTTCTCCTCGGTGAGGTAGATGACCGCCTCATAGGAGCCCGTTTCGTTCAACAGCTTCACCGCCGACTTGACCGCCGAGCGGAACTCCTTGTCGCGGAAATCGCGCTCCTTGCCGAGGCCGATCAGCAGCACGCGGTCGGCGAGCGTCCCGCGGACGTTGTGCAGCAGAAGGGTCGATCCGAGCTTGCCCTCCATGTCGCCGCGGCGGATGATTTCGCTGATATAACCGTTCGATGCGCGGTCGATGAGCTCCGCGGACAGCGAAAGCTTGCGGTTATCGAATACCCCGGCAACGACGCAGGCGCTCCGCTGCTTCTCGGGGCTCCCACTTTTTATGGTAAATTCCATCGCTGTCCCCTGTCTGACTCATTGGCTTTCTTTGCCGTAGAGCGGCGTGGCCCGCATTATCGGCAAATCCGGCCAATAAAGTCAAAATTCTCCCGGCGTCATGATTTTTCGCCGCAGCCTGGTGCGCGAACTGACGGCGACGGCGGTCGGGCTGTTCGTCATCCTGCTCGCGATCCTGTTCACCAATCTGGTGCTGCGCCTGCTCGCCCGCGCCGCAGGCGGAGCCGTCGCGCCGGAGGGCATCCTGGCGCTGCTCGGCTTCAACGCCCTTTTCTATCTCAATATCCTGCTGTCGGTCGCGCTGTTCCTGACCGTGCTGCTGACGCTGTCGCGCTGGTATCGCGACAGCGAGATGGTCGTCTGGATGAGCTCCGGGCAGGCGCTCACCAACTGGCTGCGGCCGATCCTGTGGTTCGCGGCGCCGTTTCTGGTCGCGATCGTCGCGCTGTCGCTTTACCTGTCGCCGTGGGCCGAGCAGCGCAAGCTCGAGTACGAGCGCCAGCTCGAGTCGCGCGACGAGATCTCGCTGATCTCGCCCGGGCTTTTCCACGAGTTCCGCCGGGCGAACGTCGTCGTCTTCGTCGAGAGCATCAACAGCTTCGACGGCACGATCCACAACATCTTCCTGCATTCGATCGAAAACGGTAAGGACGTGATCACCGTCGCGCGCTCGGGCATGCTGGAGGAAGCCGACAATGGCGATCGGTTCATCGTGCTGTTACAGGGTCGCCGCTACGAAGGCGAGCCGGGCACGAGCGACTACCGGATCGTCGAGTTCGAGCGCCTCGGCAGGCGCATCGAGCCCGCGGAGCTGCGCGCGCTGCCGGTGTCGAGCAAGGCGATCCCGACGCCGACGCTGATGGTGATCGACGGCAACGTCGAGCGTGCCGAGATGTTCTGGCGCATCTCGGTGCCGATCTCGGCGCTGATGCTGACGCTGCTCGCCGTGCCGCTCGCGCAGGTGAACCCGCGGATGGGCCGCTCGTTCAACCTGATCTCCGCGGCGTTTCTTTACATGCTGTACAACAACTGCCTCAATATCGTGCAGAGCTTCATTGCGCAGGGCAAGCTCGACTTCTGGCTTGGGCTCACGCTGCCGCACGTGATCGCCGCGGCCGTCGTGCTGATGCTCTTCGGCCGGCAGCTGCGTCCATTCGGTTTCCTGTGGCGCGCGACGCCGCGCATCGAGCCGGCATGAGGACGCTCACCCGCTACATCGGCCGCGAAGTGCTCGGCGCGGTGCTGTTCATCTTCGCCGCGCTCGTGATGCTGTTTGCATTCTTCGATCTGATCCACGAGCTGGGCGACGTCGGTCGCGGCGGCTACACGATCTCCAGCGCGTTGCTGTACGTCGCGCTGCAGTTGCCGTCGCGTATGTACGAGCTCTTTCCCATCGCGGCGCTGATCGGCACGCTGTTCGCACTCGCGAACTTCGTGTCGAACTCGGAGTACACGGTGATGCGCGCCTCCGGCGCGTCGCTCGCGCAGGTCACTTGGGCGCTGATGCGCGTCGGCATTCCGCTCGCGATCGTCACGTTCCTCGCCGGCGAGCTCGTTGCGCCGCCCGCCGAGCGCATCTCGCAGGCGGTGCGCGCATCGTCGAAGGGCGATGCGCCGCGCTTCACCGCACGGCAGTTCGAATCGGGATTCTGGTTCCGGCAGGAGCGCGCGATGGTCAACATCCGCGGCGTGCTGTCCGATCTCACGCTCGTCGGAGTTCGAATCTACGAATTCGACGAGGAGCTGCGCCTCGCGGTCATGCGCGTCGCCGAGTCGGCGACGTTCGCGGGCAACGGACAACTGCGCCTTTCGAACGTGCGCGTCACCGACGTCAAACCGGGCCATGTCGGCGTGAGCCATGTCGACAACGCGATGTGGGACACCGTGCTGCGGCCGTCGCTGCTCACCGTCTACCAGGTGCCGCCGGAGCGGCTGGAGTTGAACACGCTGTGGGACAACATGCGCGTGCTAGGGGTGGGCGCGCAAAAGACGACGCGATTCGAGATCGCGTTCTGGAACAAGATCTTCTACCCGGCCGCCGTCATCGTGATGATGGTGCTCGCGCTGCCATTCGCGTACTTCCAGCGCCGCGGCGGCGGCGTCGGTTTCCGGATCTTCGCGGGAACGATGCTCGGGCTCGCCTTTTTCCTGCTCGGCCGCCTGTTCACGAACCTCGGCGTGCTGAACGATTGGCCGCCGCTGTTCTCGTCGGTGTTCCCGCTGGTCGCCTTCGTGACGCTCGCCGCGGCGCTGTTGTGGAAGCTCGAGCGGCGCTAGCGAATCCGTCGTTCCCGCGAAAGCGGGAATCCAGCGTCTTACGAACGACACTGGGCCCCCGCCTGCGCGGGGGCGACAAGCGTTAGCTCGCTTCCTGCGCTTGCGCTAGCGGGTCGACGTTCGCAACCTTGCGCTTGTCCTTGCCCTTGGTCGCGAAGCGCACGTGGCCGGTCACCAGGGCGAACAACGTGTGGTCCTTGCCGAGGCCGACGTTGACGCCCGGATGGATCTGCGTACCGCGTTGGCGCGCGATGATGCCGCCGGCGTTGATCGCCTCGCCGCCGTAGGACTTGACGCCCAGACGCTTCGATTGCGAATCGCGGCCGTTGCGCGAGCTTCCGCCCGCCTTTTTGTGTGCCATTGCTGTGTCTCCGTGCGCTTTAGCCGACGATGCTGTCGATCGCGATCTCGGTGTAGCCCTGCCGGTGGCCCTGATGCCTGCGGTAGTTCTTGCGCCGGCGCATTTTGAAGATCTGCACCTTGTCGCCGCGGCCGTGCCCGACGACGGTTGCCGTGACGCTCGCGCCGGCAAGCGTCGGCTGGCCCAGACGAACGGCGTCGCCGTCGCCGACCATCAGCACTTGGTCCAGAACGAGCTTTGCGCCGACGTCGGCCGGGATGAGCTCGACCCTGAGTTTTTCTCCGGGCGCAACCTTGTACTGCTTGCCGCCCGTCTTGATCACCGCGTACATGTGCGCCCCGCTTCGAACGTGCATTGAAAGAATCGAAAAGTATAGCCGGTTTAGGGCTTTAGCGTCAACCGCTTACCGGGTTTGTGTCACCGGCTTTGGCAGCAGCCTGGGCCGAAGCCGCGCGCGACCAGAACGCCGCGAGTCGGCCGTCCGCGGCGGCGGTTGACCGGCGCCGGTCGTCGTTTCCGGCGCCGGTCCAACGGCGTACTCGATGCGCGGTTCATGCAACTACCATAACAAGCTTGTCCAAGAGCAATCGAGGCCGGATGTCATCCGTTACACTTCGCACGTCCGTGAGACCCGATCCTTCACGCGGCCTCGACCATCCGGCGCGGCCGTCTTCTGGCCGACGCCGCCCCTTGCCGACCGAACTGCTTCGCTCGCTTGCCGCCGACATGGCGGAAGTCGATCGCGCGCTCCGCGCGAGCCTCGCCTCCGACGTCGCGCTCGTCCGGCAGGTCGGCGAATACATCATCGAAAGCGGCGGCAAGCGGCTCCGCCCCGCGCTGCTCGTGCTGTCCGCGCGTGCCTGCGGTTACACCGGCCGCGATCATTTCACGCTCGCCGCAGTGATCGAAATGATCCACACGGCGACGCTGCTGCATGACGACGTCGTCGACGAGTCGTCGCTTCGCCGCGGCCACGCGACGGCGAACGCGATGTTCGGCAACGCGGCGAGCGTGCTCGTCGGTGATTTTCTGTATTCGCGCGCCTTTCAGCTGATGGTCGGGCTCGGCTCGATGCGCGTGCTCGAGATCGTCTCCGATGCGACCAACGTGATCGCCGAGGGCGAGGTCATGCAACTGATCAACTCGGGCGACGCCGATCTCGACGAGGCATGCTACCTCGGCGTGATCCAGCGCAAGACGGCGAAGTTGTTCGAGGCGGCTGCGCAGCTCGGGGCGGTGCTCGCCGGCGCAACGCCCGAGCGCGAGGCCGCTCTCGCCCGCTACGGCATGCACCTCGGTACGGCGTTCCAGCTCGTCGACGACGTGCTCGACTACTCGGGTGAGCTCACGGCAATCGGCAAGAATCTCGGCGACGACCTGGCCGAGGGCAAGATGACGTTGCCGCTGATCCGCGCGCTCGCCGTCGCAAACCCGCAGGACGCGGCATTGATCCGTGGCGCGATCACCGGCGGCCGCCTGACCGAGTTCGCGCCCGTCGTCGACGTTCTGGCGCGAACCGGCGCGCTCGATTACGCACGCGAGCGGGCGCGGATCGAAAGCGATGCGGCAGCCCGCTGCGTGAGCGATCTCGCCGCCTCGCCGCAGCGCGAAAGTCTGCTAGAATTGGCGTCCTTCGCGGCGCGGCGAACGTATTAGCAACGACGTCACGCGCAGTGGGCCGCGCGAGCGGCCGTCCCATTCGGGGTGTAGCTTAGCCTGGTAGAGCGCTACGTTCGGGACGTAGAGGCCGGAGGTTCGAATCCTCTCACCCCGACCAATTCCCGCGCTGTTCCCCCGCCCTGCCATCGCGGCGCATCCGGATCGCCGCTCGCGCCTATAATCGGCGCATCGTCGTCGCCCGAAGAGCGGCCGTTGCCGAGGAGAATCCGATGCTGAAGTCGCTCGCCGCGCTGCTGTGCGCAGCCGTCGCAACCGCTGCCTTCGCGCAGGCTGTGCCTGCGGGCTATCCCGCTGATTATGGGCAGACGATCGCCGCCGCGAAAAAGGAAGGCAAGGTCGTCATCTACAGCGCGCTCGACACCAAAGCAGCACAACCGCTGATCCGCGATTTCAACGCGCTCTATCCCGACATCAAGGTCGAATACAACGACATGAACTCGACCGAGATGTACAACCGCTTCATCGCGGAGGTCGCGGCGGGCCAGGGAGCGGCCGACATCATGTGGAGCTCGGCGATGGACCTGCAGGTGAAGCTCGTCGACGAGGGCCAGGCGATGACGTATGCGTCACCCGAAGCGTCGAAGCTGCCGCAATGGGCCGTCTACAAGAACGCTGCGTACGGCACGACGTACGAGCCTGCCGTGTTCATCTACAACAAGCGACTCGTCACCGGGGACGAGATCCCGCAGGACCACGCATCGTTCGCGAAGCTTCTCAACACCAAGACCGAAAAGTTCAAGGGCAAGGTAACGACCTACGACATCGAGAAGAGCGGTGTCGGCTTCATGTTCGTCGTGCAGGATGCGAAGTACTTCCCCGGCATGAAGGACCTCGAGAAGGGCTTCGGCGCGACCAGCTACAAGGTGTATTCGAGCACCGGCAACATGCTCGAGAAAGTCTCGTCCGGCGAGCACCTGCTGGGCTACAACGTGCTGGGCTCCTACGCGCTCGTGCGGGCGAAGAAGGACGCGTCGCTTGGCGTCGTGCTGCCGAAGGACTACACGCTCGTGCTCTCGCGCGTGCTCTTCATCGGCAAGTCGGCAAAGAATCCGAACGCCGCGAAGGTGTGGACCGATTACGTGCTCTCCCAGCGCGGTCAGAAGCTGATCGGCAGCGACGTGGAGCTGTTTTCGATCCGCAACGACGTCGACGCGGAATACACGGCCGCGAAGCTCAACGCGCAGCTCGGCGCGAACGTGAAGCCGATCCCGGTGAACTCGGAGATCGTGTCGTACCTCGATCCGAAGAAGCGGCTCGAATTCCTGAGCAACTGGAAGAACGCGCTCGCCGGCAAGTAAGGCGGACGCGCCGTGCAAGCGGTTTCGGGCCTTGGCATGCGCCGCGCGGTTTTTCCCGCGCTGCCGCGTGCGCTCACGATTCTCGTCACCGCCGCGGCGGTTCTCGCGCCGCTCACGCTGATCGCGTATCAGAGCGTGCTGTCGGCGCCGTTCTTCGACGCGCGCAAGACGCTCGGGCTCGACGCCTACGCGTTCATCTTCGCCGATCCCGATTTCTGGCAGGCGTTCCTCAATTCGATCCTGATCGCGACCGGCATGACGCTGATCGCCGTGCCGCTCGGCGCCCTGCTCGCATTCGTCATGGAGCGTACCGACCTGCCGGCCAAGCGCTGGGTCGAGCCGTTGATCCTGGTGCCGAGCTTCGTGTCGCCGATGGTGCTGTCGTTCGGCTATGTGGTGTCGGCAGGTCCGGTGGGTTTCTACACGGTGTGGGCCAACGAGCTGTTCGGCGCCGCGCCATGGGGCCTCTATTCGGTGCCGGCGATGGCGGTGATCGCCGGACTTACGCACGTACCGAACGTTTACGTGTACGCGTCGTCGGCGCTGAAAAGCCTCGGCTCGGACGTCGAGGAAGCGGCCCGCACCGCGGGCGCCTCGCCCTTTCGCGTTGCTGCGACGGTGAGCCTGCCGCTGATCATGCCCTCGCTGCTGTTCGCCGCCGTGCTGGTATTTTTCCTCGGCTTCGAGCTGTTCGGCCTGCCGCTCGTCCTCGGCGACCCCGAAGGCATCCTCGTGCTGTCGACGTACCTGTACAAACTCACGAACAAGCTGGGCACGCCGTCCTACCACTTGATGGCGGCGGTCGCGATGTGCATCGTCGCGGTGACGTTTCCGCTGGTGCTGCTGCAACGGCGGCTGCTGCAGAACGCACGCCGCTACGCGACGATCAAGGGCAAGGCCGGCCGCATGCGCGAGTTGCCGCTCGGACAATGGAAATGGGTCGCCGCGGCCGTGCTCTACCTGTTCCTGTTCCTGACGGTGATCGTGCCGCTGTCCGGCGTCGCATTGCGCGCGTTCGTGACCAATTGGGGATTCGGTGTCAGCCTCGCGGAGGCGTTCACACTCGACAACTTCCGCGCCGTGTTCGACGAGCCGACGCACACGCGCGCGATCGTGAACACCATTCTGATCGGCACCGTCGGCGGCGCAATCACCGTCGCGTGTTACGCGGCGATCGGCTTCGCCACGCATCGGCGCAACGACGCATGGTCGCGCTTCATCGATTATCTCGTTCTCGTGCCGCGCGCGGTACCGGGACTTCTCGCCGGACTCGCGTTCCTGTGGGTGTTCCTTTTCTTCCCGCCGCTGACGCCGTTGCGCACGACGATCATCAGCATGTGGATTGCCTACACTGTCGTCTGGCTCGCGTACGGCATGCGGCTGATCTCGTCCTCGCTGATGCAGGTGTCGAGCGAGCTCGAGGAGGCCGGCCGCACCGTCGGCGCGAGCCGCGGCCGCATCTCGCGCGACATCACGCTGCCGCTGATCCGCCACGGTCTGCTCGGCTCGTGGCTGCTCGTGTTCATGATCTTCGAGCGCGAATACTCGACCGGCGTGTATCTGCTCGCGCCGGGCACCGAAGTGATCGGCGCCGAGCTCGTATCGCTGTGGCAGGGCGGGGCGATCGACATCGTCGCCGCGCTGTCGCTGATCAACATCCTGCTGGTCGGCGTGGGGCTCGCGCTCGCGCTGCGCTTCGGCGTGCGGCTGCGCGACTGACGAGGTACGACAATGGCCGAGCTCACCGTCGACAACCTGCATCTTCAGTATGGCGACAACCTGATCCTGAAAGGCGTGTCGCTCACGCTGAATCGCGGCGAGGTCGTTTCGCTGCTCGGCCCTTCGGGCAGCGGCAAGACGACCCTGCTGCGCGCCGTGGCGGGACTCGAAGCGCCGTCGAAGGGCACGATCCGCATCGGCGACAAGGCGGTTTTTGACGGTGCGTCTCGCGTCGATATTCCCGCCGAAGGGCGCAATCTCGGGCTCGTCTTCCAGTCGTATGCGTTGTGGCCTCACAAGACGGTATTCGACAACGTTGCGTATGCGCTGCGGCTGCGCAAGATCAAGAGCGCGGACATCGCAGCGCGTGTGCAAAAAGCGCTCGAGCAGCTCTCGCTCGGTCATCTCGCCGAGCGCTTTCCGCATCAGCTGTCGGGCGGGCAGCAGCAGCGCGTCGCGCTCGCGCGCGCCCTCGTCTACAACCCGCCGGTGATCCTGCTCGACGAGCCGCTGTCCAATCTCGACGCGAAGCTGCGTGAGGAGGCGCGCGCGTGGCTGCGCGAGCTGATCATGCGGTTGCAGCTTTCCGCGCTGTGCGTGACGCACGATCAGGGTGAGGCGCTCGCGATGTCCGACCGCATCCTGCTGCTGAACGAAGGACTGATCGAACAGCAGGGCACGCCCGAGCAGATGTACAGCGACCCCGCGACGCTGTTCGCCGCCGATTTCATGGGCAGCAACAACCGGCTCGCCGGGCGTATCGCGCGTGTCGACGACGGCGCCGCGCTGATCGAAGGCGATGGCTGGTCGTTATGGGGACGCCTGAAGAGCGGCGCGAATGTCGGCGCCGACGCCGTCGCGATGGTGCGGCTCGAGCGCGTGCGTATCGCCGACGGCCCCGGCACCAACCATCTCGCGGCCGACCTCGTGACATCGATGTATGTCGGCGAGCGCTGGGAGCACCTCTTTCACGTCGGCCCCGCGCGCATACGAGCCTACGGCGACCGGCCGCTCGCTGCGGGACAGCACTGGCTCGACGTGCCGCGCGAGGCGGCGTGGGTGTTCTAGCGCCATCGGGTAGGGGGCGGGCTCACGCCCGCCGCCCTCCCACACCACCGGACGTGCGGTTCCGCATCCGGCGGTTCATGAAACGCGCTGGAGGCGCTGCACAGTATCGAGCAGCGACACCAGCCCCAGATGGTCGAACC
>WNFV01003818.1_pt1 | contig 21976 bp, 20 predicted proteins | sample 5400101 | NCBI WGS metagenome assembly WNFV01 (sample SAMN13153361, study PRJNA577476) | soil metagenome | isolation source: 115 cm soil or saprolite under grassland replicate 1 | place: USA:California | collected 2016-06-15 | reverse complement strand
CACCCGGGCGGCCGCGACGGCCACCGAGCCGGTACCGCTGCACCCCGGTGCCCGCCGGTACTACGCCGAACCTGTTTGACTCTCAGGCGCAGCTGCGGCCGGGTGTACTCGCCGCCGGTCGCGTAACCTGACACACTGTCTGCTGGCCAGCGCCGGGCGGACAGCACGGAGGACGCAGGAGAGATGAGTACCGGCTGGGTGCTGCCCGAGGAAGTACTGCGGGACGCGCCGACCTACACTCCGCGCCCGCACGAGCTGGCCGACCTGGAGCTGCTGCTCGCCGAGGCGTACACGCCGTTGACCGGGTTCCTCGGCCGGGCCGACCTGGCCAGCCTCGCCCGCACCGGGCGGCTCGCCAACGGCACGTCGTGGCCGGTACCGGTGACCCTGCAGGTACCGGTGGCGCTGCTCGACCAGATCGACACGGCCAACCCGCTGCGCCGGGTGCTGGTGCTCACCGATCCCGAAGGCGCGCCGATCGCCGCCGTTGACGCCATCGAGGTCTGGCCGGTGACCGGTGAGGCGGGCGGGCCCGACGGTGAGATGGCCGGGGTGGCCGGTCCGGTGCGGCGCATCGGCGACGGCAGTCACGGCCCGTTCCGCCGGCTGCGGCACGCCCCGGCCGAGGTCCGTGGCGTGCTACCGCCCGGCCGGGTGCTGGGGGTCATCGCCGACCGCCCGCTGCACCGGCCACAGCTCGCCCAGATCGCGTACGCCGCCCGGACCCTGGCCGGGCATCTGCTCGTACTCATTCCGGTGGCCGGCCCGGGACCGGAGGGGCTTGCGCCCGAGACGCTGGTGCGCGCGGTGCTCGCGGCTCGCGACCGGATGCCCGCGGCCACCATCGTGGCCGTGCCGCTCTTCCCGCACAGCGACGAGATCCGCAACGCCCTGCTGCGCGCCCGGGTGGCCGCCGCCTTCGGCGTAACCCACCTGCTCGCCACGACCTCCTCGACGCTGTCCGGGGGCGGCCCGCGCGTGCTGATCCCTCGCGAGCTGGCCTACGACGGCCGGGACGGCCAGTGGCGCGCGCGCGACGACATCCCGCCCCGGCACCGGCGCGCGGCGCTGCCGGTGGCCGAGATCGACGACCTGCTCGACCGCGGCGTGGCCCTTCCGGAGTGGCACACGCCGCCCGCGGTGGCCCGGGAGCTGGCCCGCGGCCGCCCGCCACGCCGGCAGCGCGGCCTGGTCGTCTTCTTCACCGGGCTGTCCGGGGCCGGCAAGTCCACGATCGCGCGGGGCCTGGCCGACGCGCTGCTGGAGACCGGCGAGCGTACGGTGACGCTGCTCGACGGCGACGTGGTGCGCCGGCACCTGTCCGCCGGCCTGGGGTACTCGGCCAGCGACCGTGACGTCAACGTGCGGCGCATCGGCTGGGTGGCAGCGGAGGCGGCCCGGCACGGCGGCCTCGTCGTGTGCTGCCCGATCGCCCCCTACGCCGCCGCGCGCGAGGCCGCGCGGGAGTTCGCCCGCGCGGCGGGTGCCGGCTTCATTTTGGTGCACGTCTCGACGCCGATCGAGGAGTGCGAAAAGCGCGACCGCAAGGGCCTGTACGCCAAGGCGCGCTCCGGCGAGCTCACCGGGATGACCGGTGTCGACGACCCGTACGAGGTGCCCACAGACGCCGAGCTGACGCTGGACACCTCAGGGATGCCGGTGGCCGAAGGGGTGGCCACGGTCCTGCGCTACCTCGGCGCCCACGGGTGGATCGAGCCCCGGGCACCCGCTGCGGCAGGATCGGCCGGATGAGCCGGATGAGAGATGTGTCAGGGGCCGGTGCCCGCCGAGCGGGTCATCGGAGTGGTACAGATGAGCAGGTGACGACGAACACTCGCGAGGCCGCCAGGGCGTGGGTCGCGGGCTGGTCCGACGCCTGGCGCAGGGGCGATGGCGACGCGGTGGGCCGGCTCTACGCACCTGACGCCCGCTTCCGCTCCCATCCGATGCGGGCCGCCGGCACCGGTCCGGCCGCCGCGGTCCAGTACGCCCGTGGGGTCTTCGCCGCGGAGAAGCTGGTCCAGCTCTGGTTCGGCGAGCCGATCGTGGACGGCGACTGGGCGGCCGTGGAGTACTGGTCGGTCTCGCTCGACCGCGACGGCGCCGAGGTCAGCCTGGCCGGTTGCGGCGTGCTGCGGTTCGGGCCGGACGGCCTTTGCGTGGACGACATCGAGTACTGGTGTGAGCAGCCCGGCCGCCACGAGCCCCCGGAACGCTGGGGCGGTCTTGTCGGAGGGCGAGGCTAGATTTCGGGCATGGAGCCGAACGACCTCGTGGTGCCGGTGGCCGAGGGCGTGCGCCTGCACGTCCGTCACTGGTCCGGCACCGGAGCCCCCTTTCTGCTCGTGCACGGGCTGTCGTCCAACGCCCGGCTCTGGGATGGCATGGCAGCCGCACTGACGGCGGCCGGCCACCCGGCATACGCGGTCGACCTGCGCTCGCATGGCGAGTCCGACCAGCCACCCGAGGGCTACGACACGGCGACCGCCGCCGACGATCTCGCAGCGGTGTGCGCGGCGCTGGACCTGCCACCGGTGATCGCGGTCGGCCAGTCGTGGGGCGGCAATGTCGTGGTGGCCCTGGCGGCGACGCGGCCCGGCGTGACGCGTGCCCTGGCGCTGGTCGACGGCGGCTGGATCGACCTGCGGGGCCAGTTCGAGTCGTGGGAGGCATGCGAGCGCGCGCTGCGGCCGAGGGAGCTTGACGGGCTGAGCGAGCGGGCGTTACGGGCCTGGATCCGCGGCGAGCATCGCGACTGGGGCGACTGGGCGGTCGACGCGACGATGGCGAACTTCCGGATCGACGACAGCCGGCTGCAACGGCGGCTGCCGATCCCGCTCCACATGCGGATCCTGCGCAGCATGTGGGACGACCCGCCGATGCGCCACTACGGTTCGGTCACCGTGCCGGTGCTGCTGCTGCCGGCGGTGCCCAGGGACGCGCAGCGGGCGGCGGCGCGGGGCGAAGCGGTCCGCAAGGCGACCGCCGCGCTCGCCAACGCCACGGTCAAGGAGTACCCGGGGGCCGACCACGACCTGCACGCGCAGCACCCGCAGCGGCTCGCCCGCGACCTTCTCGAGCTGGCGGCACGGGTATGAACGGGCTCCTGGTGATCATGGGTTCGGGCGAGACCGCACCCACCATGATCAAACCACATCGGGCGATCTTCGAACGGGTCGGCGAGCGGCCCGCGGTGCTGCTCGACACGCCATACGGCTTCCAGGAGAACGCCGATGACATCTCCACGCGCGCGGTCGGCTACTTCGCGGCGAGCGTCGGGCGCTCGGTGGAGGTGCTCAGCTGGCGCACCGCGCCGCCGGCCGGGCTCGCCCGGGAGCGGGCGCTGGCCCGGCTGCGCGATGCCGGCTGGATCTTCGCCGGGCCGGGCAGCCCGACCTACGCGCTGCGCCAGTGGCTGGACACGCCAGTGCCGGACCTGCTGCTGGATGCCCTGGCGCGAGGCGGCGTGGTCGTCTTCGCCAGCGCCGCCGCAGTGACCCTCGGCTCGCACGCCGTGCCGGTGTACGAGATCTACAAGGCGGGCATCGACCCGCTCTGGGTGCCCGGGCTCGACCTGGTGGCCAAGGCGACCGGCATGCCGGCAGTAGTCATCCCGCACTATGACAACGCCGAGGGCGGCCACCACGACACCCGGTACTGCTACCTCGGCGAGCGGCGACTGTCCATGATGGAGCGTGAGCTGCCCGAGGAGTCGCTGGTGCTCGGCGTCGACGAGCACACCGCCGTGCACATCGACCTGGCGGCCCAGACGGTCACCGTGGCTGGAAACGGCCGGTTGACGGTCCGCCGCCATGGAGCCAGCGCGGTTTACCCCAGCGGCAGCATGCTGGACTTCGCCACGCTGGTCTCGGGGACCGGTACCCCGGTCGCTCCGGCTCCGGCCCAGCCGTCCACTGTGGACGAGCCGGCGTCGGCATCCCTGCGGGCCGACACCGACCGCGCGCTGGCGCACTTCGATGCCGCGCTGGCGGCCCGCGACGTCGACGGCTGCGTGGCCGCCATCCTCGAGCTGGAGCAGGCGCGCGACGACTGGGCGGCCGACACCCTGACCTCCGACGAGGGCGACCACGCCCGGGCGGCGCTGCGGCGGATGGTGGTCCAGCTCGGCGAGCTGGCCGCGGTTGGGGCGGCTGACCCGCGGCTCGCGGTCTCGCCATACGTGGAGGCGCTGCTGGACCTGCGCGGGCGAGCCCGCGACAACCGCGACTACGCCAGCTCCGACTGGATCCGGGACCGCCTGACCGCGGCCGGCGTCGAGGTTCGCGACACCCCCGACGGGGTCATCTGGGAGCTGCGTTGAGGTCCCCGACCGCGGGGACCCGGGGGGGCGGACCCGGGCCCCGCGGGGAACGGTCGTGCCTAGCCTGCCTTCTGCGCGAGCTCGTCGGTCAGGGCGGTCATGAACTCGTCGGTGCTGAGCCAGGCGGCGTCGCCACCGACGAGCAGCGCCAGGTCCTTGGTCATCCGGCCGCTCTCCACGGTCTCGACGCACACCCGTTCGAGCGTCTCGGCGAAGGCGGTGACCTCGGGCGTACCGTCGAGCTTGCCCCGATGGGCGATGCCGCGGGTCCACGCGAAGATGGACGCGATCGGGTTGGTGGAGGTCTTCTCGCCGCGCTGCCACTGGCGGTAATGGCGGGTGACGGTGCCGTGGGCGGCTTCGGCCTCGACGGTGCGACCGTCCGGGGTCATCAACACCGAGGTCATCAGGCCCAGCGAGCCGAAGCCCTGCGCGACGGTGTCGGACTGCACGTCGCCGTCGTAGTTCTTGCAGGCCCAGACGAACCCGCCCGCCCACTTCAGCGCCTGGGCGACCATGTCGTCGATGAGCCGGTGCTCGTAGGTGAGCCCGGCCGCGGCGAACTCCTCGGCGAACTCGTTCTCGAACACTTCGGCGAACAGGTCCTTGAACCGCCCATCGTAGGCCTTCAGGATGGTGTTCTTCGTCGACAGGTAGACCGGGTAGTGGCGGTCTAAGCCGTAGCGGAACGACGCGCGGGCGAAGTCGCGGATCGAGTCGTCGAAGTTGTACATGCCCATCGCCACGCCGCCGCCAGCGAACCTCGCCACCTCGAACTGCATCGGCTCGCCGCCGTCGGCCGGGGTAAAGGTGATCGTCACCGTGCCCGGGCCGGGCACGACGAAGTCCGTCGCCTTGTACTGGTCGCCGTGCGCGTGACGGCCGATGACGATCGGCTTGGTCCAGCCGGGTACCAGCCGTGGCACGTTGGCCATGATGATCGGCTCGCGGAAGACGACCCCGCCCAGGATGTTCCGGATCGTGCCGTTGGGCGAGCGCCACATCTTCTTCAGGCTGAACTCCGCGACACGCGCCTCGTCGGGGGTGATCGTCGCGCATTTGACGCCGACGCCGTGGCGCTTGATGGCGTTGGCCGCGTCGACCGTGACCTGGTCCGCGGTCTCGTCGCGACGCTGGATCGACAGGTCGTAGTACTCCAGCTCGACGTCGAGGTACGGCTGGATCAGCTGCTCCCGGATCTGCTTCCAGATGATCCGGGTCATCTCGTCGCCGTCGAGCTCGACGACCGGGTTCCTTACCTTGATCTTGGCCATCGGCCTGGAGCTCCTCTCGGGTGCCAAACAGTACGAGCGTACTGGCTGGCCCGTCGTGACGCTCACCACACCCGGCTCACCCGGTCAGGCTCCCGCCTTGCGCACCAGCACCGGCTGGTGCAAGTCTGCCGGGAACGCCAGCGCCACGCAGGTCTGCGTCACATCACACCGGTAGTAGCGCGGAGGCTGGCTGTTGTCGTCGGTGGCGATGAACGTTGTTCCGGTGACCCAGAAGAGCAGACTCGGCCCATTCATTGGGACCGGGCGCCATCGTCCACTGTGGAGATCGGTCGAGCGCAGGAGCACGCTCCGCCGGTTCTGTCCACCGGTAGCCGTCATGAGCGCGACCCAGGAGCCGTCCCGCGAGATGCCGCCGGTCACATAGGACGCCGCGAGGTCCGGCCGGCACACGCCGGTTTCGGCGACCGGAAGCGTGTCGGTCAGGGGAACGACGTCAAGGCAGCCGCCCACGACCTCCTTTGCGACACCTGTCTGCGGAACGAGCCGCGCCACCGCGCCGTCGGCGGAGACGCCCAGCCACCAAAGCGGCCTGGTGATGCGGTGCACCCGACCGGTACGCAGGTTCCATACCGCACCCTCCGTGGGCCAGGGATTTCCCGACCCGCCCTTAAGGAGCACCCGGTCCCCGCTGATCCCGACGACCAGCGGACCCATGCCGATGTCGATGGCGGTCGTAGCCAAGGGCCGCAGCGAGGGCAGCTCGTACGCGGTGAGCGTGGTCGGCCAAGCCGAGCTTCCGGCCACGAGGATCGTGCCATCGGCCGATGCCGCGTAGTCGCTGAACACGATCCGTTTCGCCGTCCCGGCCGCCGGCACGAACCATAGCTCGGAGTCGCGGTTGCCCTGCAAGCTCACCACCCACCCGCCGGAAACGGCGATCGCGTCGACTGGGGTCAGGCCGGGCGTGACAGGCACCGGCACCTGCCTACCGTCAGATCGCGTGATCACGCCGTCGGCCAGCACGTCGAGACCCACCGAGGCGACCGGCAGGCCGGTCGGTGCCGCGGTCGGCGCAACGGTCGGCGCAACGCTCGGCGGCGGCGTGGACGGGCTCGGCGTGTTCCCCGGCGGCGATGGTGCGGCCCGCCCATTGGTGGTCAGCATCGCGGTGACGAGGATCAATGCCAGCACAGCGGCGGCGACTCCGACCAGGCCCGTGATCCGCCGCCGGCCGGCCACGGAGCGGGCGGCCAGCACAATCTCGTCGGCGGAGAAGCGAGGGCCATCGGCGATGTGCTCGGCCCATGTGGCCATCCTGGCGCCGAGCCGCTCTTCCAGATGCTCGCTCACTGGGCCGATACCTCCTCGCCGGCGAGGCGGCGGCGCAGGGCGGCGAGCGCCCGCGACGCGTGGCTCTTCACGGTTCCCGGGCTGATGCCCAGCGTCTCGGCGATCTCCATCTCGGACATGTCCTCGTAGAAGCGCAGCACCAGCACCGCGCGTTGCTTGGCCGGCAAGGCCTGCAGATGCACCCACATGGCGTCGTGTTCCAGCCGCGCGCCCAGCTCGTCCGCCGCCGCCCGGTCCGGTACCTGCTCGACCACCCGTTCCCGGTACCAGCGTCCGCGCCACCACGAGGTCGCCGTCGTCACCATGGTCCGGCGCACGTACGACTCGATCGCCGCCATGTCACGGATGCGCGACCGGGCCAGGTACGTCTTGATCAGCGCGGTCTGGAGCAGATCCTCCGCCCGGCCGCGATCGCCGACCAGCAGGTACGCGTTGCGCAGGAGCGTCATCGACCGCGCGGTTACGAACTCCCGGAACGCCTCGTCGCCAACACGGTCCACACTGTAAGGACGCTGTTGGTCGTGGCTCGGTTGTCAGGCCGGGCGGCGCTCCGCGTACGCGGTCTCACCACCGAAGCGGGCGTGCAGGCGTACGTCGTAGTAGTCGGCCGTCTCGGCGAGGCTGTCGCAGGCGTTGGCGAGCTCGGCCGCGTCGAGGGTCGCGGCCAGCAGCTCGGTGGCCGCGTACACCGTTTCGTCGCGCCAGAACAGGCGCAGGAAGTTCAGCCGGGCGTTCAGGTCGTTCAGCTCGCCGAGCAGCTCGGGCGAGCGCGGGATGTGCCGGAGCAGCGGGGAGAACACCCGTACCACGGGCGGCTCGGCGTCGATCAGGCGCACGTACACGACGGCGGTACCGGCGCGGATGGCGACGGGCTCCGCGGTCAGATCCTCGGGGAACTGCTGACCGTCGAGATAGCTCGCCACGAGATCGCGGACCCGGCTGCGAAGACTGGCGTCGATCGGCACGGCGTCAGGGTAACCGGTCGCCTCCCCCGGTGCTTCACCCCGCCGTGCCGGGGCGGCCGGGCGGCAGGAACCGGCGCCGCCGCGCCTCCTTGATCCACCGGTGAGCCGTGGTGACCGGTACCCCGTTCGCTTCGGCAAGCTCGGCAGCCGGCCGGGTCGAGGCCTGGGCCAGGTCGAGGTAGGTGTGCGCGACCGCCTGGTAGAAGCTGTCCGGTCGGCCGCGCCGGGCTCCGACGCGGGCCAAGGCGGCCGCGCCGGTCTGGGCCTGCTCACCAGACCGCCGGGCCACAGCGGGGGGTCGGACCGCGGCGGGGGGTCGGACCACGGCGCGGCCCGGGTCGGAGGTCTCCCAGCCTCGGCCGTCCGGGTTGGGCGCCCGGCGCCGGTGGTTGGGGCGTCGTGCCGGCGCGGCCGGGGCGGGCGTGGCCGGTATGACGGCGTCACCGACGATCGTGAGCTGAGCATTGGCGGCGGCTTCGATGCGCCCGACCGGGATCGAGCGCAGCAGGTCGGCCGAGGGCGCGCCGTCGATACGCAGGCCGGTCAGCACCAGCCGGCCACCCGGGTCGGCCGTCACCCGCACCAGCACGGTCCCGGCCAGTGGCGGGTCCTGGCGCCACTCGCACCAGTCCGCGTCGATGGGGAAGAGCCGCCCGCGCACCTCCCCAGCCTAGCCAACACCGAGGACTCCGGCGGCCTATTGCGCGGAGCTAGCCGTCTAGCTACGCTCATCCAGACGCTCATTCTTCCGGGCGTCCCTCCTGAAGGAGATAGGCAACATGCCCCTGATCGTCGCTGCGGCCATCGTCCTGCCGGCGATCGCACTCCTAGCCGCGCTCCTGGTCGCGCTGCGCTCCATCCACCGCATCGGACCCACCCAGGTGGGTCTGGTGACCAAGCGGTTCGGCGTGCGCAAGCTGTCCGAGGACAACCCGATCGCGTTCCGCGGCGAAGCCGGCTACCAGGCCAACCTGTTGATGCCTGGCGCGCGGTTCAAGCTCTGGCCGATCTACACGGTGACCAAGTTCCCGTGGGTACAGGTGCCGGCCGGCGAGATCGGCGTGGTCATCTCGCAGCTCGGCCGGCCGCTGCCGATCGGCGCCAAGAGCGCGCGGTACCGGCCGGAGTTCGGCAACTTCACCGACCTGCGGACATTTCTCACCAACGGTGGCGAGAAGGGCGTGCAGCGGCCGGTGCTGACACCGGGCTCGCTGGTGCCGATCCACCCGGTGGCGTTCCTGGTCATCACCTCGCGCGAGGTCTTCGGGCTCCCGGTGGCACCGGAGCTGGTGGCGGTAAGCCGCCACGGCAAGCCGACACCGGAGTCGTTCGGCCTGTCCGAGAGCCAGCTCAAGGTGCTCGTCATCGCGCCGCAGGGCGACCGGGACGTCGTCGGCCTCATCACCGCGCTCGAAGGTGAGCCGCTCGCCTCCGGTGACATCGCCAGCCGGCTCGGCGGTTTCGCCGACGTCGCGGAGCTGGAGGCGACCTCCGACACCACCGACGCCGAGATCATCGACGTGCTGCTCGGGTCAAAGAACGTGCTGCACAACAACTACCAGGACTTCCAGGCGTTCCTCGACGCCGGCGGGCGAATCGGGCTGCAGCATGACCCGCTGCTCTACGGGGCCTACCTGCTCAACCCATTCTTAGTACGGGTCGAGCTGGTGCCGATGCTCGTGGTCAGCCAGGGCCAGGTGGCCGTCATCAAAGCCTTCGTCGGTCTGCCCACATTGGACACGTCGGGAGCGGAGTTCAAGTTTGGCAGCATCGTGCGCCCGGGCCACCGTGGCATCTGGCAGGAGCCGCTGCGCACCGGGAAGTACGCCATCAACCCGCGGATCTACGCCGCCGAGCTGGTACCGACGTTCATCCTGACGCTGAACTGGGCCACCGCGGCCTCCCAGGCGCACAACCTGGACGCCCGGCTGGAGTCGATCGTGGGCAAGAGCCGCGAGGGGTTCGTGTTCACCATCGACCTGCAGGTGCAGATCCACGTCTCCGACACCCGCGCGCCCAAAGTGATTTCGATGGTCGGCACGATGCTGAACCTGGTCAACGAGGTGCTGCAGTCGGCCGTGGGCAACCACTTCCGCAACACCCTGCAGGCCCTGGAGGCGGTGCGGTTCATCGAGACCCGCCTGGAGGTCCAGCAGGCGGCGTACACCGCGATCACCCGCTACCTGTCCGCCTACGAGGTGGAGACCAGGGGGGTGTACATCCAGGACGTGGTGTTCCCGCAGGAGATGGTCGACGTGCTGACCCGCCGCGAGATCGCCAACCAGCAGCGGGCGACGTACGAGGAGCAGCGCCGCGCTGAGACCGCGCGCATCGAGATGGAGAAGGCCCGCGGTACCGCCAACATGCAGTCGGAGCTGGCGGCGGCCCAGGTGTCGGTGGACATCAACAGCAGCCGGGCCCGTGCGCGCGAGGCCGAGGCGAACGGTGAAGCGGCCTTCGTGCGCGTCACCGGCCAGGCCGAGGCCGACAAGATACAGGCGATCGGCCTGGCCGACGCGAAGGCCGTCGAGGCCCTCGGGGTGGCCCGGGCGTCCGGCTTCGCCGCCCAGCGGGAGGCCATCGGCGAGCTGCCGACGGCGCTGGTGGCCATCGCCAACGCGGTTGCCGAAGGCAAGGTCGACATCATGCCCGAGGTGCTCGTCACCGGCGGTGGATCGAGCCTCGACGGCCTGGCCGCGACGCTGATCCGCTCGCTGGGCAACGGCAAGGAGCGGTTGACCGCAGCCGTACCGGCCGGTCCGGAGATCGAACGCTGACCTTCATCGGGGGGTGTGCACGGCCGGCCGCTTGAGCGGCCGGCCGTGCGGCGTCATGCGCGCGCCGCAACACGCTGCCTCCCGCCGCCCCCGCCGCCTCCGCCGCCTCCGCGCGTCTGGAGAGGCTCCAGAAAGTTCTTGAACCGTTCCCCGGGGCGGCTCGTGTGGGTGGTGTCAATCGGTCGCCGCGAGGGATGCGGGGCCGCACCCAAGGAGGCTTCGCATGACCCGCACCCGCGCCGCCGCTCTCCTCGCCACCGTGGCCGCCGCCCTGGCGCTCACGTCCGCGTGTGGCCAGAACAGCGCCGAGCCGGCCGCCGCCCCGCGGTCCAACACCGACACCGACACCGTTCGCCTGGTCGCCGCGACCGTCGGCGACCTCGGCACCGTGGTGACCGACCGGAAGGGGTACACCCTCTACCGGTGGGACAAGGACAAGCCGTCGGTGTCCAACTGCACCGGCTCGTGCGCGACCGCGTGGCCACCGTTGATCGCCGGTACCGGCGAGATCGAACTGCAGGGCGTCGACCGGGCGCTCGTGGGCACCATCACCCGTCCCGACGGCACCAGGCAGGTGACGCTGAACGAATGGCCGCTGTACCGGTTCGCCAACGACACCGCGCCGGGTGAGGCCAACGGCCAAGGCACCGGCGGTACCTGGTTCGCCGCGACGCCCGAGGGCAAGAAGGCCACCGCCATCGCCACCGCCGACTCCGGCGGCTACGGCTACTGAAGCCGCCAAACAGGTTTCGACCGAGCCCCGCTGGGCGGGCGTGCTGGAGCCGACCCGCGCCCGTCCAGCGGCCCCACGAAAGGGGGTACCGCGCATGACCGCCGCCGTGGCGACCTTCGGACACCCCCGAGTGGTGGCCCCGACTGTCTCCGGCTCCGCCGATCTGATACGCAGTACGGCGAGTCAGTTGTCGGAGGTGGGGAGAGTACGGGTGAGGATCGCAGGCCGCCGTCCGCGACACGGTGAGCGGGCCGCGGACGAGGCGTTGATCCGGTCCCTCTACGAGGAGCACGGGCGAAGCATCCTGGCGTACGCCACGCGCCTGACCGGCGACCACGCGGCCGCCGAGGACGTGGTACAGGAGACGCTGGTCCGGGCCTGGAAGCACGCCCAGGCGATGGTCGAGCAGAAGGGCTCGGTCCGCGGCTGGCTCCTCACTGTGGCCCGGAACATCGTGATCGACCGAGCCAGGGCAAAAGGGTCCAGGCCGACCGAGGTCGCGGAGTCACCCGGCACCGGACCGGTCGAGCTGGACCACGCGGAGAACGTCGTCAACACCATGGTGGTGCTCGACGCGATGGACAAGCTGTCGACCGAGCACCGGGAAGTCCTTGTGGAGCTGTACTACCGGGGCCGGACGGTCGCCGAAGCCGCCGAACTGCTCGGCGTCCCGCCGGGTACGGTCAAGTCAAGGTCCTATTACGCGCTGCGCGCGATGCGCGCCGCCATCAGCGGCAACCGAGCGGAGGTGACGTCATGAGCGAGCGCGGGATGACTCATGACCGGTCCCTGCTCGGCGCGTACGCCTTGGGCGTGCTCGATGCCGAAGAGGTCCGCGCGGTCGACGAGCACGTGGCGGCCTGCGCCGAGTGCCGGCGCGAGCTGGCCGAGCTCGCCGAGATCCGCGACATGCTCGGCGAGGTGCCGGCCGAGGCGTTCCTGGACGGTCCGCCCGAGGGCGGCGACCTGCTGCTGCAACGGACGCTGCGCAGGGTCCGGTCGGAAGCGGCGGCCGTCGAGCAGCCGGGCCCGCGGCACTCGGCCGGCGGGGCGGCGAAGCGGGCCGGCGGGTGGCAGCGCTTCACCCTGGTGGTGGCGAGCGTGGCGGCGATCGTGGCGGCCGCGTTGGGCTCCGGTTTCGTGATCGGGCGTAACACCGCGCCGGCCGGCCAGGCACAACCGCCGCCGGCGAGCACCACGCCGTCGTTGGCCGGGCCAACACTGCCCGGCGCGCGCCGCATCTCGGGTACCGATCCCAAGACCGGTGCGGCGCTGACCGCGCTGATCACGCCGGCTGCCGGATGGGTACGAGTGCACGCCGAGGTCCGCGGGATCAAAGCCGGTGAGAAGTGTCTGCTCATCGTCCGGTCGCGGGACGGCCAACCGGTGACCGCCGGAAGCTGGCTCGTCTCACCCAAGGGCGAGAAGGACGGCACGGCGTTGGACGGCTCAGCGCTGGTCGCGCCGAACGACGTGGCGTCGATCGACGTGGTGACGATGGACGGGCGGAAGCTCATCTCCGTACCGGCATAGGAGCGGTCGTGACCGGCGCCGAGCCGTACTACCGGCGAGACCTGGCGCTGGTCCACTAACTCGCTAACGTCGGCGTAATGACCGCGCCCGCTCCCCGCGTTGACGAAGGAGTACGTCGGCGTCTGACCATCCGGTTCGGCGCCGAGGTCGAGGCGTGGCTTGACGAGTTGCCGACCGTTTTGGGCACGCTCATGGAGCGTTGGCAGGTCGAGCTCGGCTCTTCCATTCCGCGCGGGAGCATGTCGGTTGTCATCCGCTGTCGAACCGGCGAGGGACGTCCGGCAGTGCTGAAGGTTAGCCCCGACCGCGCCCGCCTGGCGAATGAGGCGGCCGCCCTGGACAGGTGGACCACAGCTCACACCCCGACCGTGCTCGGGGTCGATGAGAGCATCGGGGCATTGCTCCTCGAAGCGATCGAACCCGGAACCCCACTCGTCGAGTCCCTGGCGTACCCACGATTGGAGAGCGTGACCCAGCTCCTGACTTCGCTTTACGCACAGGGCGCTCCCGACCCGTCCTACCCACCGCTCACCCGGCGCGTCGCGCACCTCTTCGACTCAGGGATGAACCTCTACACGCTCCACCCGGAGCTCTCTGAGCTGATCCCGCTTCACCTGTACGAACGCGGGCGGCACCTTGCCACCCGGCTGGCCGAGCACGTGGCACCGACGGCTCTGCTCCACGGCGACCTGACCCCCAGCAACATCCTTGACGGCGGCAACAGGCGCGGACTCGTCGCAATCGACCCAGCCCCGTGCCTCGGCGACGACCCGGCCTTCGACGCTATCGACCTGGTGCTCTGGCAGGCAGCCGATCTCGACACGATCACGGCACGCGCCAGGCAGTTGGCCCCGGCCATCGGCGTGCACATCGACCGCCTGCTTGACTGGTGCACAGCGTTCGCGGCGATGACGGCATTGGAGCTTGCGGGGTCGTACGGCAGCCCGCGCGATCGCATCCAGGCAGCCGCAACACTCGCGGCCCAGGCACCGTCCGTGTAGGCATCTCTGCTGCCACCCGTCCGCATCGATCAGCGCAGCCCCGACACCGCGGACCCATCGCAGCTTTTTTTGAACCGTTCCAGTCTCTCGGTCGTGTCGATGGCGGGACAGCGAAGGTCCCCTATCTCAAGGGAGAGAGACTCATGAGGAAGTCAAGGTTCGCGCTGGCGGTACTGGCGGTCACGGCAGGGTTCGTGGGGGTGACCGGCACCGCGGCTCAGGCCCACGACCACAGCGGTCCAAGCCCCACAACGGCCTCGCCGGTCAACCCGTCCGGTGGCGTGGTCTTCCTGGCCGCCGAGCTCAGCGGGCGCAACGAGGTACCGGTACCCGGCGGCCCCGCCGTCGGTGACCCGGACGGGCGCGCCGTCGAGGTGCTGCGCATCCAGGGCAACCAGGTCTCGTTCGGCGTGGCGTGGCGCAACCTCGGCGCGCTCACCGCGAGCCACGTGCACGAGGGCGCCGCCGGCCTCAACGGCCCGGTCAAGGTGCCCTTCTTCGGTACGGCGCTGCCGGCCAACCTGAACGGGGCCACCGGCAAGGTCACCGTCGCCGACACAGCGCTGCTGGACTCGCTGAGGGCCAACCCGGAGAAGTTCTACGCCAACCTGCACACCACCGAGTTCCCCGGCGGTGCGGTACGCGGCCAGCTGCGCAAGCTGAAGAACGGCGTCGACCTGGTGCGGTTCCTGGACTTCGGGCCGCTGGTATCGATCCTCAGCGGGGACCAGGAGGTGCCGGTTCCCGGCGGGCCGGCCGTCGGTGACCCCGACGGGCACGCCACCGGCTTCCTCGCCGCCTACGGCAGCCGGGTCGACTTCACCTTCACCTGGTTCGGCATCGCCCCGCCCACCCTCGGCCACATCCACCAGGGCAAGGTCGGCGTCAACGGCCCGGTCGTGGTCCCGCTGTTCGCCGCCGCGGGCGGCCTGCCGGCCTCGCTGACCGGCATCTCCGGTACCGCCACGGGCGTATCGAAGGACCTCGTGCGCAGCATCCGCAGCCACCCGCGCGACTTCTACACCAACCTGCACAACGCCGAGCTCCCCGGCGGTGCCGTACGCGGCCAGATCTTCCGGCCGGGTCGCACCTCGACCTGGCGCGACATGATCTCCTGGAAGGCCTGAACCTGCCTTGGCACGGCGCGGTGCCGGCGACGAGTCGCCGGCACCGCGCCGTGTAGCTGGCTTGCGACTGCGGTCCTCGCAAGCTGCGGTCCTCGCGCTGCGCGCCTGTTCACAGGTTGGCGACGTCGGCCTGCTTGGCCCGGACCGCCTCGGCCGCCTCGCGCAGGGCCGCCAGCTCCTCGTCGGTCAGCGGGGTCTCGACGACCCGGCGTACCCCGGCCGCCCCGATCTCGGCCTCGACACCCAGGTACACGCCGGAGATGCCGTACTCCCCCTCGACCCACGCGCAGACCGGCATGACGGCGCCGGAGTCCTCGGCGACCGCCTTGGCCATCAGGGCCGCGGCCGCCGACGGCGCGTAGTACGCCGAGCCGGTCTTGAGCAGCCCGACGATCTCGGCGCCGCCGTTGCGGGTGCGCTGCACCAGCTTCTCGACGGTCGCGGAGTCCAGCACCGATGACAGCGGCTTACCGTCCACAGTGCACTGTGAGGGTACCGGCACCATGGTGTCGCCGTGCGAGCCGAGCGTCAGGGTCTTCACCGACCGCACCGGGACACCGGCCGTCTCGGCGACGAAGTGCGTGAACCGCGCGGTGTCGAGGATGCCGGCCTGCCCCATCACCCGCTGCTTCGGGAAGCCGGTGGCCAGCTGCGCGAGCGCCGTCATCTCGTCGAGCGGGTTCGACACGACGATGGTGACGGCGTTCGGCGCGTACTTGGCGACGTTCTCCGCCACCTGGCGCACGATCTTGGCGTTGACCTCCAGGAGGTCCATCCGGCTCATGCCGGGCTTGCGCGGCAGACCCGCGGTGATGACCACGACATCGGAGCCCTCGATCGCCTCGTAGCCCTCGCCGCCCGGTCCGGTGGTCACGCCGACCACCCGCGTCTCGAAGCCCTCGATCGGCCTGGACTGGCTGATGTCCAGGGCGAGCCCTTCCGGCTTGCCCTCGATGATGTCGGTCAACACGACGGTGTCGAAGATGTCGTACTCTGCCAGGCGCTGCGCTGTGGTCGAGCCATAGAAGCCGGCGCCGACGACGGTGACCTTTTTGCCCATAGAGCGCACCCTAGCCCCCGCGCGCGCCGGGTTGGCCGTCCGGGGCATGCTGTAGCCCAGCCGCGTCCCCCGGAGGCCCCCTTGCCCGAGACTGTGCGCCCCGCCGCCGGCATCGCCGGTCAGGTCCTTGTGTGGCTCAGTGTGGTCGGCGTGCCGCTCGGGCTCCTCCTGCCGTGGAGCTGGTCGGCCAACTCCCGGCCGGATCAGGTCACCGCGGCCGGGATCCTGCTGCTCGGCCCGGTGCTCAGCCTGTTACGTATCCTGCTCGGCCGGCTCGACCCCGGGTACTGGCGGATCTCGACGGTGGCCGCGGCGGCCGGATCCGCGGTAGCGGCGGCCCTCGCCGCACCTCCCGCCGCTCGGGTCGACGGCTTCGCCGGCGTCGCGCCGGGCGGCCCGGTCGCGGTGCTCGCCGCGGCGGCCGGTGTCCTCGGTTGGGTGCTGGTCTGGGTCGCCGGCCCGGACGCGCCGCCGGCATTCGCCCGCGGCGGGGACCCGCGCCCCCTCGCGCTCGGCCTGACCATTGTCGTGCTGCTCGCGGGCCTCGGCGCCGCCGGCGCCCGGTGGTACAGCGACGACCGGTTCATCGACAGCACCGTGGCGCAGGCACTGCCCGCCACCCCGCCCAGCGCGCCCGCGCAGCTGGACCGCGAGCGATGGCGGCAGAAGGTCGCGGCCACGTCGGTGTACGCCGCCGGGCGCTACCTCGTCGTGGGCGAGCCGGCGGGAGTACGGGTGCTGGACGCCGCCACGGGCCAGCAGCGTTGGTTCTACCGGCGCTCCGACCTGCGGACCCCAACCGTCACAGCGAACGGCGACACCACGGTCGTGGTCTACGAGACCGGCAGCGGCGTCCTGGCCGTGGGCCTCGACGTGGCGACGGGCCGCCAGCGGTGGCGCCAGCGTTACGACACCACCGCCGGACGGATCTGGCGCGTCGACCGCCTGGTACCGGCCGGCACGGTGGTCGTCGGGGTACCGCTGGGCGGCGCGCCCGGTGACGTGGTCGCGCTGGACAGCGACAGCGGAGCCGTGCGCTGGTCATGGCGCCCCGAACGGCCCGGCGGCGCCTGCACCATCCACGACGGCGCGGCCTCCGGCGCGGTACTGGCGCTCGCGGCATACTGCACCGGGGACGGTGTCGTGCGGGACACCGTCCTCGGACTATCCACTGTGGACGGGAAGGAGCGGTGGAGCTGGGAGCCGCAGTACCCGACCGGCATCGCGCGGGGCGACGAGCCGAGCGTCGACGCGGTTGGCGGCGGTTTCCTGGTCGGGTATGGCCAGCTTCCCCGTACGGCGTTCGACGGCTCGTCGGTCACCCTGCGGGCGCCCCGGGCCGGGGCGACCCTCGATGCGGCGACCGGTTCCCTGCGCGCCAACCATGCGGCGCCCAGCCGGTTCGTGGGGGTGGTCGGCGATACCGCCATATACGTGGGCGACATCGCCACAGCCGTCAACGTGTCCAACGGCATCGCCCGGTGGACCAAGCCCATCACGGGCCTGGCCGACACCCGGCCGCTGGCGATGACCGGCCGGGACGGCACGGCGTACCTGTTGCTGCGCCAGCCGCGCACCGATACTGCGGCCTCCGGCGACTCCGGCCCGCTGCGCCTGCTCTCGGTCGACCTGGACTCGGGCGAGGTACGGGCGGACCGGACCTACCCGTTGGGCGACCCGGGATGCGCTCCAGACAACGACGGCCAGCCTCGTTGCGACACCCGCACGGCCGGCCTGGTGCTCGGCCCCGGCGTGGCGGTGGTGTACCAGCAGCCCGAGCACGCGGGTTTCGCCACGGACCTGGCCGCGCTCGGCTAGCCGGGTGGCTCAGGGGCCGACCCGGAGCGCGGCCAGCCGCGGCGCCCGTGACTTCGGCGAGTCGAGGCTGAAGCCGCGCGCATCGCCGAGCTGGTCCCTGACGTACTCCTCGGTACGCGCGACCGCCTCGCGCAGCGCTGTGCCAGCCTTGCCAGCCACGTCGGCCTTGCCGAAGGCCCACCACACGATCGACCCGGCGTCAGGGTCGTACTGCCACAGGCCAACCAGCCGCCCCCGATCGACGATCGCATGGTCAGGCAGGTCGGCGATGCCGCCGAGGTGCTCGACCGGCTTACCGCCGGGCACGCCACGGCCGGCGTCCTCCGGCGGGAGCATCGCGGCGTGGTCGCGGCGCAGCAGGATCAGCGCGTCAATGCTGGCCAGCAGGTGGTACTGCGGCCTGGCGGGCGGCACGTAGTCGGCGTACTCCTTCGCCTGGTCCGGCAGTGCGAGCAGCCCGCCGCCGACGTCGACCAGGCCGAGCCCGGCGGTGGCCGTCTTGGCCGTCGCCGCGGAGAACGCGCTGAACCACCGGAAGTGGCCCATGCTGGCCGGCCCGATCCACTCGAAGTACAGCCGGGCCAGCTCTGCCCGGGCCGCGTCGTCGGAGAGCCCGCTGCGCGGCGGGCTCCACCGCACATAGCCGTAGCGCTGCTGGTCGAGCCGGCCGTTGACGGGCACCCGCCGGATCTCCCCCGCCGCCTGGAGCAGGCCGAGCGCGGCAGGCAGGGTCGTCGACTGGCCGCGCTTGCGCCCCTCCTCGCCGAGGTTGCGCACCGCGCCGCCGAGGTTGTCCTTGAGCTCGCTCGGATCCATCGGGCGCTCGCCAACGGTTTGGAGGACGGCTGTGCACAGGCGGTCCACCTCGGCGCGCGTGACGCCCAGCGCTCGTAGATGTCCAGCCGGTTGACGGCTGTGTCCGCCGCCACCCGGGACGTACCGGCGCGGGCAAACAGCGTCAGGTACGGGTTGGCGCCGCCAACGGAACGAGCCCAGCCCGTACGCGCGAGCACGGTCGCCGGGTCAGCGCCACGCAGGCCGCCGTCGAGCCCCTGCCGGTGCCACCACCACGAGCGCAGGTGCGTCTGGTCCATGGCGGCATTCTGACCGAGCCGGCCTTCTCCGCGATTGCGCAAGTCGCCCGAGGGCTCCGGAACCGGTTAGGGCTTCCGGGCCACGCCGCAGAACTGGTTCACCTCTGCAGTGTCGAGATCGCTGGGCTCGGGCCGCCAGCGCGAACACGAGACGACGCCGGGTTCCAGGAGCTCCAAACGGTCGAAGTACCGGGTGATCTGCTGTGCGGTTCGGAAAGTGATCGGGGGCTTTGCATTCTCATTCCAGAACCGCCGTGCTGCTTCCGCCTCTTCGGCGTTGACTTCGTTGCTGGCGTGGGCGATCGCCAGGTAGCTGCCAGAAGGCACCGCGTCCAGAAGGCGGTTCACGATCGCTACCGACTCGTCGTCGTCGAGGATGAAGTTCAAGACCCCCAGCAAGGTGAGCGCAACCGGTTGCGTGAAATCGAGCGTCCGGGCGGCCTCATGCAGAATCTTGTCGGGCTTGTGCAGGTCGGCCTCGACATAGTCGGTAGCGCCCTGCGGGGTGCTGGTTAGCAGGGCGCGGGCATGCACCAGCACCAATGGGTCGTTGTCGACGTACACGATCCGCGACTCCGGAGCGATCGCCTGGGCGACCTCGTGCGTGTTGCCGGCCGTGGGCAGGCCGGTACCGATATCGAGGAGCTGGCGAATCTCCGCTTCCCCGACCAGGTATCGCACGGCTCTGCCCAGGAATGCCCGATCGGCGCGGGCTGTGGCGACAATGTTCGGCAGGAACTGCGGAATCTGGTCACCGACCTCGCGGTCGACGGCGAAGTTGTCCTTGCCGCCGAGCCAGTAGTTCCAGACCCGGGCGGTGTGCGCCACGCTCGTGTCGAGCTTCGGGGGTGCCTCCTGGTAGCTGGGGGAAGACGAGCTGGCCTGCACGGAAACCCCTTCGCAATATGCGGCATTCACGGTTACGGGCAGCCTAGCTTTCCACGCCAGCAAACGACAGACGTAACTGCCGCCGTAGGAGGACCGGTCAGGGCTTGCGGGCTACGCCGCAGTGTACGGCCAGTTCGGCCGGCTCACCGGACGCGCTGGGTTCGGGCCGCCAAAGCGGGGTGGAGACGACACCGGGTTCCACCAGTTCCAGACCTTCGAAGAAGCTGGCGACCTGCTCAGGGGTGCGCAGGACGTACTGGTGGCCGGCTTCGTGTGCTGTGCGTTCCGCCTCGACGTGCACCTCGGCGGTCTTGGTGCCGTCGTTGATCACAAGGTAGCTGCCGGAGGGTACGGCATCTACCAGCCGGTTCACGATCGAGCGCGCCTCGCCGGTGTCGGCAACGTTGCCGAGGATGCCCAGCAGCATGAGGGCGATCGGTCGGGTGAAGTCAAGTGTGCGGGCGGCATCCTGCAGGATCTTGTCGGGCCTGTGCACGTCGGCGTCGACGTAGTCGGCGCCCTCGGGGCTGCTGCTGAGCAGGGCGCGGGCGTGCGCCAGCACCATGGGGTCGTTGTCGACGTAGACGATGCGTGACTCGGGAGCGATCCGCTGGGCGACCTCGTGGATGTTGTCAGCGGTGGGCAGGCCGGTGCCGATGTCGAGGAACTGGCGGATGTCCGCTTCGCCGACAAGGTACCGGGCGGCACGGATCAGAAACGCCCGGGAGGCGCGAGCGATCTCGACGACCTCCGGATACGCCTCCTGGATCTGGTCACCGGCCGCACGGTCGGCCGCGAAGTTGTCCTTGCCTCCCAGCCAGTAGTTCCAGACCCGGGCGCTGTGCGGGACACCGGTGTCGAGCGCAGACGCCGGTTCGTGGTTCGGGGAAGGCGAGCTGGTCACCGGTCAGGGCTTGCGCGCCACGCCGCAGAACACATCCAGCTCGGCAGGGAGGTCCTCCCCTGCCCTGAGGTCTGGTCGCCACCGCGGGGTGGAGACCACGCCGGGTTCCAGTAGCTCCAGACCGTCAAAGAAGCGAGCGATCTGGTCAGGGTGACGGGCGATGTAAGGGGTGCCGGCCTCCACCGAAATCTGTGTCGCCGCATCACGCGCCTCACGGCTGACGACGTTGGTCCCGTCGTTGACCACTAGGTAGCTGCCGGACGGCACGGCGTCCACCAGCCGCTTCACGACCGAGCACGCCTCGTCGTAGTCGACGACGTTGCCCAGAATTCCCAGCATCATAAGTGCGACCGGCTGAGCGAAGTCCAGCGTCCGGGCCGCGTCCTGCAAGATCTTCTCGGTGTCGCGCGCATCAGCGTCGAGGTAGTCGGTCGCGCCCTCAGGGGCGCTGGTGAGCAGGGCACGGGCGTGCGTCAGCACCATGGGGTCGTTGTCGACGTAAACGATGCGTGACTCGGGGGCGATCCGCTGGGCCACCTCGTGGGTGTTGTCGGCGGTGGGCAGGCCGGTGCCGATGTCCAGGAACTGGCGAATTCCCGCCTCGCCGGCAAGGTACCGGACGGCGCGGACTAGAAAGGCCCGGGAGACGCGAGCGACCTCGACGATTTCCGGGAAGACCTGACGGACCTGCTCGCCGGCCTCACGGTCGGCGGCGAAGTTGTCCTTGCCGCCCAGCCAATAGTTCCAGACGCGAGCGCCGTGCGGGACACTCGTGTCGAGCTTCAACGGCGGCTCGTGGTTGAGGGAGGACGAACTCTCGGTCACGGGGAAGCCTTTCATGGCGTGCAGCTTTTCTCCGGTTACGCGCAGCGTAGCCTTCCATGCTGCCGAAGGGCACCGTCGCAGGCAGCGTCACCTATCCCGCTTGTCCAGGTGGTCGAGGATCGTACGCAGGATCTCCTCGGTACGGGAGGGTGGATCGGCCTCGATACTCAGGCGTTCGATGACCTCTGCGTACTCGTCGGCCTCGCTGCTCCTTTCGAAATAGAGACCGCTGTTGAGCTGCTCTACGAAGACCACGTCGGATAGGTCCTCGTCCGGGAAGCGCAGGATGGTGAACGCGCCACCAGCCGCAGGGTGTCCACCCATGTGGAAACCGGCAACCTGGAG
>WNFV01002993.1_pt1 | contig 21978 bp, 24 predicted proteins | sample 5400101 | NCBI WGS metagenome assembly WNFV01 (sample SAMN13153361, study PRJNA577476) | soil metagenome | isolation source: 115 cm soil or saprolite under grassland replicate 1 | place: USA:California | collected 2016-06-15 | reverse complement strand
CTAGTCCGGCGTATCCGGCCCGGGGGGCCGCAGCCCTTGGCCGGAAACCTCGCCGGCTAGGCCCGCCCGATCTCGTCTCGCTTGCCATGCTCGCGCCGGCCGTGTGCGGGATCACCAGCGAGCCTCGACGACAGCCTCCGATGAATCCCTACAGCTACGGCTTCAGATCGCCCTGTGCTTGGTGCGCCGTCATCACGAAAAGTCGCCGGGCCGCACTCGACGTCTTCGGCCAGACGCCCGAGCGGTGGTTTCTGACAGGTCGTCGTGTGGTGTTCGTGAGCGCTCTGCGTACGCGACCGCTAGGCCGCGTGAAGCCTGTTAGGGTCCCGTTGTAACTCTCGGGGAGAGAGGAGGAGAAGCATGCGATTCCTGACCGCGCTCGGCGTGGTCCTTGCGGTCGTCGGTATGGTGCCTGCCTCGATCGCCGCGGGGCCGACTACGGCGGTCAACGGCGGCGGCAACGGAACGTTCGACGGCGTCAAGTCCGGCTCGCACTTCGGGTTCGGCGTCGTCTTCGGATCGTCCACACGCGGCCACTTCGAATGCAACATGGCCGGCAACTCAGCGTTCGAGAGCCTCCACCTGATGGCCGTTGAGGGCGGCGTCACGAGCGGCCACGTCGACGTCGAGGCCGGAACGGCGACGTTTGCGGGCGCGGCGACGCTCCACGTCGACGGACAGAAGATGCCCATCACGTACTCGGTGGAGGTCCACGAAGGCGGCCCGCAGGTCGGGTGGCTCCACCTGACCGTCTTCGGCAGTCCTTTCGGTCCCGCCTTCACGTTCCCGCTCGAGCATGTGATGACGGGACAGATCACCGTTCACTAGAAACGTCCACTCGAAAGGAGGAGCGTGAAAGACCAGATGAACAGAAAAGCGTTTCTCGCGAAGGCAGGCGCTGGGACAGCGGCCGCGGCGTCCTTACCGGCCCTGCTCGGCGCGGAGGCGGCGTTCGCCGGCCCGGGCAACGGCCATCGCGTCTACACCTTCGTCTCCTTCAGCCAGGCACCGCCAACGAGCGGCGGCGTCCTCCCTCGCATCGGCGCGCGAGGGTCCGGCACGTTCGATCCACACGCCGGTTGGGTCAAGGGCGGCGGCACCTTCGTGCTGTTCAACCAGGCCGCGGCCGGCACGCCGAAGCCGATTCTCGCGGCCGGCGCCTGGGACCCGACGGAGATCGTGGACTACGACACGAAGGGCCTCGGCACCTATGCAGGAATCCAGCCGGCGATCCTGACCGTGAAGGCCGATTGGGAGGGCATCGGCTCAGGCCTGACGATGGAGGTCGTCTGCAACGTCGGCCCTGCCGGGCTCTCGACGGGGGAGGAGGAGGGCTGGTTCCTCGAGGACACAAGCTACGGCGACTTCGCGCCGGTCGTCATTTCCGGGGTCCCGCTCGGGATCACCCACCTCAGCGTCGAGGGTGTCAGCACCGACCAAGGCGCCTAGCGAGTCAGCGGCACACTGCGAGGGGCGGCTTCAGCCGCCCCTCGCGGCCAACCGGCTCAACCATGGGGATTACGAAGGCGCGAAGTTGCTGCGGCGCCTGTAGGCGGCGGGTCAGTAGTCCGAGCAACTATTGGCGCTCAGGCCACCACTTGAAGGAGTAGTCGGGCGTCATCGGCTCGGACTTTGGCCCATAAATCTGCAACTCGTCATTCCAGAACACCGCCTCATAACGGCCCCGAGCCGTGTGTGTGCAAAAGAGATTGGGGATGCCTGCTTCCCCGGTGGCCTCGCACCGCGTCCCCGTCCGGGGATCACGAACCACGTCTCCCCAACGGAGTGTGTACATGACATGGCGACGCGGCGCCGGTCGCGCCGGGGTGTTCGTCTTGCTATCACGTCCGCTGATGGCGAAGGCCACACCAGCGGCAGCGACGGTTAGGACGACTCCAAGAACGACTCCGATGCCGATGCCGAGTTTCTGGCTGCTGAGGTGTCCCAAGTGGCGACGCAACTAGTGCACTTTGAAGAAGACCTGTCTGTTATCGGTCGAGAACGCCGCCTGGTACATGAGCAGCAGGCTGCGCACATCGGTCTTCCTCACCGAGAAGCACATGTTGCCGCTGATGCTTCCGCCGGTGCGCACCCTCGTACGGAAGTGCAGTTGCCCAGGGATCCCACCACAGGAATCGTCCGTCACCGTTGACGGCACGTTCGATCTGCCCACGACCGAGATGCGGGTCGGTGGGAATGGAGACGTGGGCTCCTTCCCTGAGTACGCCAGCGTGATGTTGACGATGAAAAATTGGTTTCCTGCCCTCGGTGGCGGATTGAACTTGTTCCACCTCAGCACGGCTCGCGTGGCATTGGGGATGCTCTTGTTGACTTTGAGCTTCCAGCCCTGTCCGTCGGGGGGTCGGATCATCGTTCGGATCGGGTAGGGATTGGTTCGGGTTCCCCTCGGAGCCGCGCCGAGAGCGGAAGCTGTCGCCATCAGCACAACGAGGATGAGCGGAAGGACTGATGGGATACGCCTCATCTGAGAGCTGTTGTCGTCTCCTTTCGGTAGCCGTGACATCGTACGCCGTCTGCGGCTGCGGCTAGATCGAGCAGGCGAAGGGGATCCTCGCCGAGCGGCACGGAATCACGCCGGACGACGCATTCGCCAGGCTGCGGCGCGATGCTCGAAGCAGGCGGATGAAACTCCACCACGTCGCGGCGGAGATCATCGCGACCACACGTAACGACTGACGAAGAACGTCGAAGGCGTTTCGCGCATTCGCTCGGGGGGATGTCGTTCGCCACATCCGCAAGAAATACGTCAAGCGAACGAAGAAGAGGCGTTAGTGTTCTGCGATGCGCGTCTACTTCTCGGCGCCTCTTTTCACCCCTTACGAGCGCGCTTTCATCGACGAGTGCGCGGCGCGGCTTCGCGCTGAGGGGATCGAGGTTTTCGTCCCGCACGAGAACGCACTCGCTTCGGGCGACACATCACCGGCGACGATCTTCGCCAAGGATTGGAAGGGTCTTTCCGAGGCGAATGCCGTCGTGGCGCTCCTCGATGGGTCAGCGGTCGACGACGGGACGGCGTGCGAGATCGGGATGTTCTACGCGCTCATGCAGAACGATCCGGCGAAGAAGGGGATCGTCGGCCTTCTCACCGACCTTCGCAGTACGCTGAGCCACGAGGGACACGGCTTGAACCTGTTCGTCGAAGGCTGCGTCGAGGCGGCCGGCAAGGTGTGCGGGTCGCTCGACGAGGTCGTGGAGGTACTGGCCGGTTGGCGGGAGGGGACCTAAGTCCCTTCGCGGCGGTCCGTGCCGGACCGGCGATCCTTCCCCGACCGCCGATCGCTTCCTGAGCGGCGGTCGGAGTCAGGAGTGCTCCGTCCGCCCGCTCGGCGGTCGCGGCCCGCGCGCCGGTTGCCGTCGGTCCTTCGGTCGCGCCCTGAGCGGCGTTCCTCCATTCGCCTATTGAAGGGCTCCGCCGGCCCTCCGTCAACCGCAGGATCAACCTCAACCTGAGGTTGAGACTTCGCCGGCTCACTCGTTCGGAGGAGGTCCGGAGCCCCGCAGCAGGCCGATTCCTGTTGCGACTACTGCGGTCATGGCGGCGACACATCTCACCTGCGGAGTGAAGCGCGCGCTTGCGGCGCTCGTCGCTGCGTGCGGAGTTTTCCTCGTCTTCGCCGGCACGGCTCTTGCGGGCAATGGGAACGGCAACGGATGCGATGGGCCGGGGCACCACTACGGCCTCGACTGTGACCCGCCGCCTCCGCCTCCGCCGCCTCCGGCTCCTCCGCCCTCGTCCGGCGATGTCGCGCCGCTCCCGTCCGACCCCGTCGCACCCCCGGCCGACTCCTCACCGTCTGCTGATCCGCCGGCATCCGACGAGTCGAGTCCAGAGTCCGGCGTCGACGTAGCTCCTCCAGCCGGCTCGAGTGATTCGCCGGAGGCGTCGGGCGGCTCGCCCTCCTCTGGATCTCCCGCCGCCTCGGCAGGCGATCCGGCGACTCCCTCGGCGGACGCGCCGTCGTCGAGCGGCTCCGGCAACGCACCGGCACCGCCGCCTCCCGATCCGGGCCCGCCTGCGGCTGTCGCCGGCTGGGCACCGCTCACCTCGCGGCAGGAGACTCCCGCGGCGCCACCCGCTTCCCGGCCCACCGCGCCGAGGGGCCGCACGTTCAGCTCCACGCCGGTGCCCGATGCCTCCCGGGCTCAGCCCGACGCGTCGTGGGGCGAGACGATGTCGGCTGAGCGCTACGGCGTGACCGGGACGGGCGCGATCATCACCATCCGGCGCCGGCACGGCGTCTTCGGTGGACTTTCTTTCCGCGTCTCTCTTGCTCCGGGCTCGTCGAGTCTCGTCTTCCGTGCAGCACGCTCGGTCGTGGCCGGCTCCGGCGGGCGCCTGTATCGCATCGGGGCCTGGCTCCGAACCGACGCGCCTGGCATGAGTGTGTGCCTGCGCATCCAGGAAGTCTCGCCGCGCGATCCGCTCACGGCGGTCCGCACCTCAGAGTCCTGCTTCGCGCCGACCGTGAAGTGGAAGCACCTGATCCTGTATCGCCGCACGTTGGCGCGCGGGAACAAGCTCGTGTTCTCGATCTACTCCCTCGGCGCGGTCTCGGGCGACAGCTTCGACCTCGACCGCTTCACCGTCGCCCGGCGCGTGGGCAAGCACCTCTGGAAGCGCGTCGATGCAGCGTTCGGCGACGCGGCCGAGCTTCGCTAGTCGGAAACTTCCTCGGCGTCACCGCTCGACGTCTTCGCCCAGGGCTCACCTTCGTCGGGCTCGTCCTCTTCCTCCTGCTCGAGCGGGTCGCCGGGCTCCTCGAGCTCGCCGTCGAATCGGGTCTCACTCATCGCGTCGCTCGTTCCCGTTCGGCCCTGACTTAGTCCTCGCCGAGCGCATCGGCAAGGAGGGCGCAGGCGTACGCCCGCCAGGCGAGGTCAGGATCGCGGAGGCGCTCGATCACCTGCGGGTCGGCGTCGAGCCTCTCGATCGCCCCGCCAAGGGCTTCGCGCCGCTCCGTGGAGTCGAGGTCCGCCGCCAGCTCGAGGACTGCGGGATCGTCGAGCGCCGGCTCGCGGTGAAGGTCGCCGCCTGCAGCGAAGACGAACAAGGCCCGCCTTAGTGCCGCGTTCAGCTCCTCCTCTGCCAGTGGGACGTCCTGCCCCGCGACGTATGCGAGGACGACGAGCTCGACCTCGCTAGTCGTTCGGGCACTCGCCTTCACAGCAGCCGAGCTTGAAGAGGCACTTTGCACACTGCCAGGTGCCGTGACGCCATTCCATCCTTGCGCCGCAGCGGAGGCAGAGCTCGACAATTTCGCCGATCACGGCGTCCAGTCTAGGCGGCGCCTGCGACGTCGACGAGGTGCCGGATCCGGCTGACCGCGACGAAGCCAAGCCGGCGGACGATCGGCCCCGACATCGCCCCGGCCTGGACGACGAGCGTCGGCGTTCCTCGCTCGACGGCGGCGTCCCATCGAGCGCGGACGAGCGCGCGGTAGGCGCCGCGGCCCCGAGCCCAGGGTTGGGTGCTCCCGCCGACGAGCAGGCCACCCTGAGGCGCAAACACGGCGAGCGCGGCCGCGGCGGGCCGGCCGTCGACCCACGCGAGAAACGTCTTGGTGGATTCGTACTCCCGCTCCAGCCGGAACCGGTCGGCGACTCTGCGCCCTTGCTCCGCTCGCTCACTGTCAGAGATCGCGAACGCGTCCCATTGAATTGCCATCGCTTCGGCCATCTCTTCCTCGGTGCTCACCGCTCGGACGCTGATGTCGCGCGGCGGCTCCGGCGGCGGCTGCTCGAGGGTCATCGCCGTCAAGTCAGGATCTTTCTCGTCCGGCCGCAGCCCGAATTCGAGCAGGCGGTCGGCCAGGTCGGACGGCGTCGCGGAATCCGGGATCCACCACTTCGCGTTCCGGTGGCCGTGTCGTGAGACCAGGTCGCGGATCTCGTCGAGTGTCTCCTCGATCCCGTCCTCGGGGAAGCGCGGGCGCTGGATGCTCGTGAACTCCGGCGTCGCTCCCAGCAGGACGACGTAACGTTCGTCGGCGAAACGCATGAAGTCCGGCGTGATCGGCGCGTGCGCGGCCGGACTTTCCGCGAAGTCGAGGAGCTCAGCCTTCGTAGTGCTCGTCCGCGATCGCGAGCGTCTCATCGAGGATCGCGATGCCTTCCTCGATCTCGTCGCGCGTAATCGTGAGCGGCGGGCAGACCATGATCACGTTCCAGTGCGTCATCAGGTAGAGCCCGCGCTCGAGCGCCGCCTTCGAGAGTCGCGCGACCGGGGCGAAGGCCTCACCGGCGGCGTTGAACGGGACGAGCGGCTCGCGCGTCTCGCGATTCTTGACCAGTTCGAGGCCCCAGAAGCAGCCGAGGCCGCGCACCTCCCCGATCGACGGATGTTTGTCCTGCAGGGTGCGAAGCTGCTCCGCGAAGACATCGCCCATCTCGGCCGCGTTCTCGACGATGCCTTCCTCCTTGAACGCCTCGATCGACGCGATTGCCGACGCGCAGGCCAGCGGATGGCCCGAATAGGTGAGTCCACCCGCGAAGTACTTGTCGCGTACCCAGTCCGCGATGGGCTTGCGGACGACCATCGCCCCGAGCGGGATGTAGCCGGAGTTGATTCCCTTCGCGACGCTCAGGATGTCCGGGACGACGTCCCAGTTCTCGACGCCGAACCACTTCCCGGTGCGGCCGAAGCCGGCCATCACCTCGTCGGCGATCAGCAGGATGCCGTGGCGGTCACAGACCTCGCGGATCGACTGCAGGTAGCCGTCGGGTGGGACGATGATCCCGTTCGTCCCGGTGACCGTCTCGAGGATCACCGCTGCGACGGTGTGCGCTCCTTCGTACTGCAGGATCTCTTCGAGGTGCGGCCCGCCCGCACAGACCGGGCAGGGATCGGGATGCCCCGCGGGGCACCGGTACGTGTATGGATCGAGCATGCGGACGACGCCCGGAATTCCCGGCTCCGCCGGCCAGCGGCGCGGATCACCGGTGAGCGTGATCGCCCCGCCGGTGGCGCCGTGGTAGGAGCGGTAACGGGCGATCACCTTGTGGCGGCCCGTGTACCAGCGGGCGAGCTTGATTGCGTTCTCGTTCGCCTCGGCGCCGCCGTTCGTGAAGAAGGACATCTGCAAGTCGCCGGGCGTGATCTCTGCCAGCATCCGCGCGAGCGTCGAGCGTGGCTCGGTCGCCATTGGCGGGCCGATCGTGCAGAGCTTCTCCGCCTGCTCCTTGATCGCCGCAACCACCTTCGGGTGCTGGTGGCCGATCGAGACGTTGACGAGCTGCGAGGCGAAATCGAGGTAGCGCTTGCCGTCGAAATCCCAGAAGTAGCGCCCGTCCCCGCCCGCGACCGGGATCGGGTCGAGCGCGTCCTGTATCGACCAGGAGTGAAGGACGTACTGCTTGGCGTCGCTTACGACCTGACGGCCGAGCTCGGTGTTCGTCTCGACGATCGCCACCGTGTGAGCTTACCGCCCAAACGAGGAGGGGACCTGCGCCGGCGGCGTCCCGATCACGATCGCGATCTCCTTGCGGTCCTCGAGCCGGATCTGCCGCGGATCGCCCGTGTACGGGTCGCCGTCGACGTAGACCGCGATCGGCGCCGCAGGCTTGCAGTAGCCGCCGACGCACTTCTGGTCGAGACGCACGGTCCATTCCGTGAAGAACTGGCCGAGCGTGTTGAACTCGTTCTGCTTCGCCTCGGTGTGGAGTACGCCGTCGGTGAAGTGGGTGTGAAGCGGTGAGATGCAAGGCAGCTCGCACGGAGGGCTGATGCCGCCGTAGCCGGTGGAGCCGTCCGGCGCCTTGAAGCGTCGAACCGCGGGATCGTCGGTCTCGATCCCGATCCCAGCCGGAATCGTCACGTGCTGCCCATTCACGAAGACATCGAGGTGCGAATGGACGTGGAGGAACACGAACTCGTGCGTCTCGGGAGTCAGTCCGGCGCGGCGCGTCAACTCGATTGGGTTGGAGGGGGCCGGCCACGGCAGGGCTCCCTTCACCGGGGTCGGCGCCTCGCCCGCCCGCGCCGGGTGTTCGACTGGTTTCTTCCCGCCCCCACCGCAGCCCGCGACCACAAGAGCGAGCAGGCACACGCCCAGGCGCGTCATCCGCGAGACCCTATCCGCGGTACCCTGCGCAGGTCACGCGAGGAGGATGGAGATGACCGAGCTAGCAACCCCGCCCGTCGAGCAGGAGCAGGAAGTCAAGCGCATCAGCCACTGGATCGGTGGCCGGATCGTCGAGGGGAAATCGGGGCGCAGCGGGCCGGTCTACAACCCTTCATCGGGGCGCCAGACGGGCGCCGTCGACTTCGCGACGGCGGGGGAGGTCAACAGTGCCGTCAAGGCGGCCCGGGATGCCTTCCCGGCGTGGCGCGCGATGTCGCTCTCGAAGCGCACGGCGATCTTCTTCCGCATCCGTGAGCTCGTCGACCAGCGCCGCGAGGAGATCGGGCGCATCCTCACCGCCGAGCACGGCAAGGTGCTCTCGGACGCGATGGGGGAAGTTGCGCGCGGGCTCGAGGTGATCGAGTACTGCTGCGGCATCCCGGAGCTGCTCAAGGGCGGCTTCTCCGAGCAGGCCTCCACGGGGATCGACGTCTATTCGATCCGTCAGCCGCTCGGCGTCGCGGCAGGGATCACGCCGTTCAACTTCCCGGCGATGGTGCCCATGTGGATGTGGGCGCCGGCTCTCGCGTGCGGAAACACCTTCGTGCTCAAGCCGTCCGAGAAGGATCCTTCCGCCTCGATCTACACGGCGCAGCTGCTGCAGGAGGCGGGCGTGCCGGACGGCGTATTCAACGTGGTGCACGGTGACAAGGTCGCGGTCGACGCGGTGCTCGAGCATCCCGACATCGACTCCGTGTCGTTCGTGGGCTCGACGCCGATCGCGCGGTACGTCTACGAGACCGCGACGAAGGCCGGAAAGCGCGTGCAGGCACTCGGCGGCGCGAAGAACCACATGGTCGTCCTTCCGGACGCAGACATCGACATGGCGGCGGACGCTGCCGTTGGCGCCGCGTACGGCTCAGCCGGGGAGCGCTGCATGGCGATCTCTCAGGTCGTCGCGGTCGGGGATGCGGGCGACCGGCTCATCGCGGCGATCCAGGAACGCCTTCCCAAGATCAAGGTCGGCGACGGTCTGGAGCCGGGCGTCGAGATGGGGCCGCTCGTCACCCGCGAGCACCGTGACAAGGTTGCGTCCTACATCGACGGAGCCCGCGAGCAGGGCGCCGATGTGGTCGCCGACGGACGGGAGACCGCGCCCGACGGCAACGGTTTCTTCCTGGGCGTGTCGCTGCTCGACAAAGTGACGCCCGAGATGGATGCGTACAAGGACGAGATCTTCGGGCCCGTCCTGGGCGTGACGCGGGTCGACACGTACAACGAAGCGGTCAAGCTCGTGAACGAGAACCCGTACGGGAACGGGACGGCGATCTTCACCCGCGACGGCGGTGTCGCCCGCCAGTTCCAGTTCGACGTACAGGTGGGGATGGTAGGAATCAACGTGCCGATCCCGGTGCCGGTTGCCTACTACTCCTTCGGCGGCTGGAAGAACTCCCTTTTCGGCGACACGCACATCTATGGGCCGGAGGGGATCAACTTCTACACGCGCGGGAAGGTGGTCACGTCGCGCTGGCCGGACCCGGCCACGTCGAAGGTCGATCTGGGCTTTCCGCAAACGCGCTGAGAGCAGCTCCGCGCTGTTTCGGCCCGTAGGTCGGTGCACGCTCCCGCCGTCGGACCGCGGCGTGCCGCCCTCGAAGATACGCGGTATTGCGCCAGTCGTCCCGTCCGCTTCGGCCGCCTGTGGAAGGAACGTCACACTTTCGTGACACCCATCCCGTCCGAACCGCACCTGTCCGGGACCTGTCCTCGCAGCCCGCGTCTGGGGTGGCCACTGGGTTGCGCCGGCGCTACGCAGGCGGGGCGAACGTGACTTCGTCCCCGAGCAGCGTCGTTCGCGGTGGCGTCGTCTCCGCGATCACGCGGCCGCGCCGGATGACCCAGCGCCGGACCGGCTTCAGGCGCATCACTTCGAGCGGCGTCGGCGCGTCGAAGATCACCACGTCTGCGGCCTTCCCCTCCTCGATTCCGTACTCGTCCTCCACGCCTAGAGTGCGCGCGCCGCGGGTCGTCGCGCACTCGAGCATCTCTGGAATCTCGTCGAGACCCGACATGTAGGTGAAGTGCAACGCCAGCGACGCCGCGTCGACGAGGTCGGCCTTCCCGAGCAGGTACCACGGATCGACGATTACGTCGTTGCCGAGCGACACGTTGACGCCCTCTGCGAGCAGCTCCTTCAGTTGGGCGAAGCCGCGTCGCTTCGGATACGGATCGAGACGTCCCTGGATGAGTGAGTTCGCGTATGGATTGACGACGATGTTGATCCCGGCGCGCTTCAGGAACCCGCGCAGCTTCGACGAGTAATACGGCTCGTACGATCCCATCGCCGTGCAATGGCTCGCCGTGACGCGGCCGCCGAGTCCGTGCTGCACGGTGTTGTCGGCCATGACCTCGAGGAAGCGCGAGCCGGGGTCGTCGGTCTCGTCGCAATGGACGTCGATGCGCCGCCCGTACTGCTTCGCGAGCTCAAAGACGCGGTGGACCTCGCGGTGCCCGAGCTCCGCGGTCGGCTCGTAGTGCGGGATACCGCCCACGCAGTCCGCGCCGAGACGCAGGGCGTTCTCGAACAGCTCCTCGTTCGCGGGATGGGAATAGATGCCGTCCTGCGGAAAGGCGGTGACCTGGATCGTCGCCAGCTCGGCAAGCTCGTCCCGCAGGCGCAACAGCCCCCGGAGCGGTGCCTCGTTCTTCGCCGAGACGTCGGCGTGCGCTCGGATGTACAGGGTCCCCTGCGCCGCCGACCAGCGCACGATCTCGCGCGCCCGCTCGAAGACGTCGTCCGGCGTCAGGCTCTCCTTGAGCTCGCCCCAGACCTGAATCCCCTCGATCAGCGTCCCGGATTCGTTGTAGCGAGGCTTGCCCGCGGTGAGCGACGCGTCCAGGTGCAGGTGGCAGTCGACGAGGGGCGGCGTGGCCAGGCGTCCTTCGGCATCGATCGTCTGAGGCGCGTCTGCGTCCAGATCGGAGCCGATCCGGACGAAGCGGCCGTCCTCGATGCCCAGGTCCACGAGGCGGCCCTCGAACCGCACATTTCGGACGAGGAGGTCCACCGGGTTACCGTAAACCGGTGACGGGACCTCCGTACAGGCCGCTCGACGCCCAGGTGATCCCCCGCTTCGCCGGGATCCGGACGTACATGCGTGCGCCGCACGTGACGGATCTCGCCGGCGTCGACGTCGCCGTCTACGGGATTCCGTTCGACACGGCGACGACCTACCGCACCGGCCCCCGCTTCGGGCCCGAGGCGATCCGCTCAGCTTCGGCGCTGATCCGCCCCTATCACCCGGCCCACGAGGTCAACGTCGTCGAGGCGCTCTCGATCGTCGACTACGGTGACCTTCCCGTCTCGCCGGGCGACACCGAGCGCACGTACCGTCAAGTCGAGGAGGCGCTCGCACCGATCGTCGACGCGGGGGTCTTCCCGGCGGCCATGGGCGGCGACCACTCGATCACGCTCGCGGAGCTCCGCGCTCTCGTGAGGAAGCACGGGCCGCTGGCACTCGTGCAGCTCGACGCGCACGCCGACACCTGGGACGAGTACTTTGGGCAGCGCTACTTCCACGGGACGACGTTCAAGCGTGCCGCGGAGGAGGGCTTGCTCGAGCCCGCGGCGTCCGTGCAGGCCGGGATGCGCGGCTCCGTCTACGCGGCCGGCGATCTGCAGGGAGCGCGTGAGCTTGGTTTCACGGTTCTGACCAGCGACGAGCTGCGCGCGCTCGGCCCGCAGCGCTACGGCGAGCTCGTCCGCGAGAAGGTGGGGAAGCGCCCCGTCTTCGTCTCCTTCGACGTGGACTTTCTCGACCCGGCATTCGCACCGGGCACGGGCACGCCCGAGGTCGCGGGCTTCTCGACCGCGGAAGCGGTGGCGTTCCTGCGCGCTCTGCGGGGAATCACGCTCGCGGGCTGCGATGTGGTCGAGGTGTCGCCGCCGTACGACGGCCCCGGACAGCAGACCGCGCTCGCCGCCGCGAACGTTCTTTGGGAGCTGCTCGCGCTGAAAGCGCTCGCGTGATCCAGGCCGTCCTGTCCTTCGATGTCGACGCCGAGACGCCGGTCCTCGTCGAGGGACGACGGTACGCGGACAACGCCGGCGTCATGTCGCACCAGGCGTACGGACCCCTCGTCGGCGTCCCGCGGATCATCGAGCTGCTCGCCGAATATTCGCTCCCGGCGACGTTCTTCGTTCCCGGCCTCACCGCCGAGCGCTATCCGCAGGCTGTGGAGGCGATCCTCGAGGCCGGACACGAAATCGGTCACCACTCCTACGCGCACTTCAGCCCGGTCGACCAGGACGAACCCGCGGAGCGCGCCGACTTCGAGCGTGCGCTCGGCGCGCTCGAACGTTTCGGGATCACGCCCGAAGGCTTCCGCTGTCCGAGCTGGGAGCCGGCCTGGCGGACGGCCGCGCTCGTCGCCGAGTACGGACTCGCCTACGACTCGAGCCTGATGGATGCCGACCGGCCGTACCTGCTCGAGACCTCAGCGGGTGAGATCGTGGAGCTCCCGGTGCACTGGAGCCTCGACGACTGGGAGCAGTACGCCTACCTGCCCCGACCGGCGTTCAAGAGCGCGATCGAGTCGCCGCAGAAGGTGCTCGACCTCTGGACGAGCGAGCTGGACGCGATGCGGCGCTACGGCTGCCTCTTCGTCCTCACGTGCCACCCCTTCCTGTCCGGGCGCCCCCATCGCGTGGAGATCCTGCGGCATCTGATCGAGCACGCGCTCGCAGCCCGCGACGTCGAGTTCGTGGAGGGACGCGAGGCGGCGCGGCGCGCGCGCCTCGACGACGGGCTCCGGCGGCGCCGCCTGGAGCCCGTCGTCGTCGACGAGCAGGTCTATCCGGACTACTAGATCGCGGGGATCGGCCTCGGCTCGGCCCCCGGCGCTTCTCCCGCCTCGCTGGCGATATCCACGACCGCACCGGGCGGGACGCTCGTCTGGAGCGCCGGCCGGCTGAAGGCGAGGATTCGCTTCACGTTCGGCGAGGCCTGCACCGCTGCCACGATCACCATGTACAGCGAGCCCGCGAGGACCCAGCTTTCGAGCGGGACCGGCCCCCAGTTGCGGGCAGCGTCGTAGCCCCAGTCGGACGGCAGGATCGCGCTCGCGATCGCACCGTAGGCGACCGCGACGAGCAACGAAACGACCGCAGGAATGTTGATCCGTCCCGCCTCCTGCCACGAGGGAACGTTCAGCAACGGCCGCGAGATGCCGAACCGCCCCGGCAGGACGAAGTGATCGACAACCATGATCACGGTCGCGCACGGCACGGTGATCGCGAGGAACGTCGCCACGTCGAACCACCCGTTGACGGTCTTGTAGTTCACGATCCACGCGGCGAGCGAGCCGCCGCCGGCCACTGCGACGCACGTGTACACGCGGCGCCACTTCGACCAGCCGCCGAGCAGGTTTTGTCCGGCGTTGACCGACTCGTAGTAGTTGCCGTCGTTGATCGCGAACTGGCTGACCGTGGCGATGATGAATGCGAGCCAGAACGCGCCGAACAACGAGTAGTGCACGCTGAAGTTGAACGGATCGCCCTTGCCGGCCAGCGTGAGCATCATCCAGCCGCCCATCGTGAAGAGGATGAACCAGGCCGCTGCGAAGATGTACGTTGGAATGGGCCACGTGAAGCGTGGCCTGCCGTAGCGCCAGAAGTCCGGCTCGTTTCCCCACATCGAGAAGCCGATCGCCGCTCCGACGGCGACCCAGAACGGCATGGTGCCGCCGGGAGTGCCGCCGAGGTGGCCGCTGTCCGTGATGAATCCCTTCAGGACCAAGTAGATGCACCAGACGATCAGGATCGGTGTCACCAGGTACCGCGCGAACACGCTGATCCCGGTGAAACCGAACAGGTTGTTGAAGATCATCACAGCGGCGAGAACGATGGTCAGCAGTTCGACGTGCCCCCAGCCGTAGAAGCCGTGCCACAGGTTCGCGAGCAGTCCGGCCTGGAACCCCACCCACCCGAGCGGGGCGATGAGCACGAAGAGCGAGACGATCACCGAGCCGGCGCTCCCGAAGATCGAGCGCGTCAATAAGGCGTGGGTCTGCCCGGTTCGGGAGCCGAGATACGAGCCGAGCAGGGCGTACGCGACGTACAGCCCGTAGCCGAGCGCCGCGATACCGACGGTGGCGGCGAGCGAATAGCCGCCGTCGTGGATCTCGAAGCCGAGCACCATGTACGAGAAGCCGGCGACGAACGTCGTCCAGAGCCCGGCGAAATGCCAGATCGGGCGCCTGCGCCCGAGGGGCACGATGCCGGTGCCGCTCGTGGAGTAGTCGTGCCGGATCGAGCCCTCGAGCTCCTGCCGTTCGAACTCGAGGTCGGCGCGGAGATCGTCGACGTCCGTCGCGATCTCGTGCCGTGGGCGAGGCTCGGTCATGCAAACCTCCCTCTTTGACCCGCGATTTGGACGGGACGAGTCTAGGGCGGAGGCGGGCGGGAGTCTAGGCCGGGGGCGCCTTCACCCTCACGGTGCGTAGAACGCCTTCTCCACGATGTAGGCGAGCGCCGCCACGCCCACCCCGACGAGTGCCGCCCCGATCGAGATGCGCAGGGACCGGAACATACGCTCGTACTGGCGCGCGAGTTGCTCGATCACGTCCTGGACGATGACGAGCTCTGCATCGGTGTCCACCGTCTCCCCGACCGCCTGGCCGGCGCGCGGCAGGATTCGACTCCAGAAACGAGCGAGACGACGCGGTGTGATCACCGGAGCGAGCAAAGCCACCGCGGCGAGGAGGACCGCCCAGGCGAGCCACGCCAGCACGCGCGGCGGGCCGTTCTCGAACGTCCAGAGCTGGGTCCAGAGCGCGACGAAACCCGCCACCTGAGCCGCCGCCACGCGGGTCGCCGCGTCCTCGAGGCGGGCGACGCTCCCCTGCATCACGCCCACGACGTGCCAGGCGGTCTCGACGGTGGCGCGGGAAGCTGGAGCCGCGGCCGCCAAAGCTAGGCGGTCGCGACCGCCGCCGGTTTCAGCTCCTCGCCGAACTTCGCGCGCTTCACAAACTGCCCGATGCCGGGCTCGGCCAAGAGCTCGTCTCCTTCGACGAGCACCTGGCCGCGCAGCAACACGAGCTCGGGCGTGCCGGTGACTTCGGTTCCCTCGTAGAGGTTGTAGTCGACCTTCGAGTGATGCGTCTGCGCGGAGATCCTGACCTTCTGCTCGGGATCGAAGACGACGATGTCGGCGTCCGAACCGACCGCGATCGTGCCTTTGCGCGGATAGAGCCCGAACAGCTTTGCGGGGCTCGTGCAGAGGAGCTCGACCATCCGGTTCAGCGAGATACGTCCCCCGCGCACGCCGAACTCGTGGATCATCTGCAGCCGATTCTCGAGGCCCGGCCCGCCGTTCGGGATTTTCGAGAAGTCATCGCGCCCGATCGTCTTCTGGCCGTCCCAGAGGAATGCGCAGTGATCGGTGGAGATCACACTGAGCGTGTCGGTGCGGACGGCGTTCCAGAGCACGTCCTGGTTCTCCTTCGCGCGCGGCGGCGGCGTGTAGACGTATTTCGCACCTTCGAAGTTCGGCCGCTCGAGGAACGTGTAGTCGACGAAGAAGTATTGCGTGCAGGTCTCGCCCCAGACGTCCCAGCCCTTCTCGCGCGCCAGCGCGATCGGCTCGACCGACTCGCGGCACGACACGTGCACGACGTACAGTGAGCACCCGGCGACGCGCGCGAGCTGGATCGCGCGGTTCGTCGCCTCGCCCTCCGTCTCCGGCGGCCGTGTCAGCGCGTGCCAATGTGGCTCGGTGTGGCCCTCGGCCAACGCCTTCTTCACGAGCACGTCGATCGCGTCGCCGTTCTCGGCGTGCACCATCACCAGCGCGCCCGTTTCGGCTGCCACCTCCATCGTCTTGAAGAGCGTCTCGTCGTCGACCATCAGCGCGCCCTTGTAGGCCATGAACAGCTTGTAGGACGTGATCCCCTGGTCCGGCAGCGACGCGAGCTCCTCGAGCGTGCCGCCCTCGCGCAGGTCCGTGACCGCCATGTGGTAGCCCATGTCGATCACCTGCTTGCCGTTCGCCTTGCCGCGCCACTCCTCGATCGCCTCGGCGAAGGTCGCGCCCGGCGGCTGGATGATGAAGTCGACGTGGCAGGTCGTGCCGCCGAACGCTGCCGCGGTCTGCCCCGACTCGACGTCGTCGATCGTGACCGTGCCGCCGAAGGGCATGTCGAGGTGCGTATGTGGGTCGACGCAGCCGGGAAGCACGTACTTCCCGGCTGCATCGATCACTCGCTCGGCCTGGACGTCGAGCGACTCGCCGATGAGTGAGATCCGCTCGCCCTCGACGTAGACGTCGCCGACGTAGTCGTCGGCCGCTGTAAGGACGCGGCCGCCTTTGATCAGAACGGACATCGCGGGTCTCCCTTCCTCGGCTTCGGTCCTACTTTCCGCCTTCCGTGACCTTGACGACTGCCTTCTTCCACTTCTTGCCGTTCACGTCGAGGCCCTGCCTCTTCAGCTGCGCCACGGCAGCCTTGGCGAGGTCATCGCGATACGCCCCGGAGGCCGCCTTCTTGATCGCCCCGAACTGCTTCGCGATCTTCGCCGTCCGCGCGTACCCGGCCTTGTCCATGATCCCGATCCCGAGCTTGTTCGGCCAGATGAGCGCATTGATCTCGTTCATCTGCCACTTCTGGTGGCCGCCGAGCAGCGTCGGCCCCTGCTGCAGCACGGTCTTGACACAGTCGGCTGCGTGGTCGCGGCACCAGATCCACCCTCTGAACGACGCTGCGAGGAACTTCTTCGCGATCGCCTGGTGGCCCTTGTCCTTGATCCACTTCTCCGTCGTGAAGATGCCATCCTCGAGCATGCCCGTACCGATGCTCTGCATCTTGATCACATTGAGCTCGCTGAGCTTCGTGAGCTTCCCGGTCTTCGGGTTTTTCGTCTCGAGCACCTGCGCGAGCTCGTTGTAAGTCATCGCCGACGCGGAGTCGATCTGCCGGCTCATGAAGAGATTCATGTCAAACGGCTGCTTCACGATGGTGACGCCCTTGTTGTTAGCGGGATCCATTCCGGCGCGGACGAGCGCCGCGAACAGCTCGTACTCGTTCCCGAGCAGCCAGTTGCCGACCTTCTTGCCCCGCATTTTTGCGATCGTGTCGATCCCGGAGTCCTTCCAGGTGAGCTGTGTCATCCCGGACCGGCTGAAGACCTGCGCGATGTTGATCAGCTTGGTGCCCTTGTCGCGAAACGCCAGCAGGCTCGGCAGCCAATCGAGCCCGAACTCCGCTTGACCTCCCGCGACGACCTGCTCCGGCGTGATATCTGGGCCGCCGACCCTGATCTTTACGTCGAGGCCGGCCTGCCTGTAGTAGCCCTTTGCTTTCGCGGCGTAGTAGCCCGCGAACTGCGCTTGTGTCACCCATTTCAGCTGCAGGGTGACCTTCGTCGCTGCGGCCTTCGAGTGCTTCGCCGGCGACGCGACTGCTCCGGCCGCTGCCCAGACGACCCCCGTCAGTGCGAGTGCTGCGAATGCCCCTACCCAGTACCTACGGTGCTTCATCCATTCCCCTTTCCTCATTGGTGCCTCGGAGGATTCTGCCCCCTTCTCACTCGGATGTCGATGGAACCCAGCGGAGTGTCAGCCGCTCGATCGCTGTGACCGCCAGGTAGAGCGCAATCCCGAGCAGGCAGGCAAGGAGAATGCCCGCCCACGCCTCCCGGAACTGGGCCACGCGCGCCCTCGTCAGGATCTGCACGCCCAGCGCGTTGAGTGCGCCCCCGAAGTACTCGCCGACGACCGCTCCGATCATCGCGAGCACGGTTGCGACCTTCAGGCCGACGAAGATGAACGGCAAAGCGGTCGGGATGCGCACGCGCCTGAAGATCTGCACCTGCCCCGCGGCATACGACTCCATCAGCTCGAGTGCGCGCGGATCGACCGACGTCAGCCCTCGGAGCGTGTTCACCAGTACCGGGAAGAAGCAGAGAACCGCGACGATGCTGATCTTCGAGCTCTTGTCGAGCGGCGAGAACCATGTGTTCGTGATGGGCGCGAACGCGATGATCGGGATGGCGTTGGCGGCGATCGCATATGGCATGAAGGCGCTACCGAGCGTTCTCCAGCGTGCGAGGACCAGGGCAACGAGGATCGCGAAGCCGCAGCCGAGCACGAACCCGCCCAGCGCTTCCTGGAACGTGAACCATCCGGCGGCCCAGAGATTGGAGCGCGTGTCCCAGAACGTCGACGCGATGGCGGAGGGCTTCGGGAGGAGGAACTCCTGCACGTCGAAGGCGCGGATCACGCCCTCCCAGAGGGCGATCATCCCGACCAGGACGACGACCGCCGGAACCCAGTCGGTAAGCCGGCGCCCGACGAGTCGTCCCAAGCCTCCGCGCGGTATGGGCTGAACGGCCGTAGGCGTGGTAGTCATGCCGGTGCCTCCAGCTTGCGCTCGACGTCGTGTCCCAGATGGAGTGCCTCGCGCACGTCGGTCACCAGCTCGAAGAACCGCGGCTCCTCGCGCGTTGCGGCGGTTCGCGGCTGCGACAGGTCGATCGAGATCAGGTCCGAGATCCGGCCGGGGCGCGGCGACAGGACGACCACGCGAGTTGAGAGGAACACCGCTTCGGCGATCGAGTGCGTCACGAATACGACCGTCGAGCCGCTTGCCTCCCAGATGCGCAGCAGCTCCATATTCATCCGTTCACGCGTCATCTCGTCGAGCGCGCCGAACGGCTCGTCCATCAAAAGCAGGGCTGGATCGAGCGACAGCGCGCGTGCGATGGCGACGCGCTGCTGCATGCCCCCGCTGAGCTGCCACGGATGATGATTCTCGAACCCGCCCAGCTCGACCAGCTCCAGCATTTCCTTCACCTTCGCCGCTCGACGCCGGCGGTTCCAGCGCGCGAGCTCGAGCGGCAGCGCGATGTTCTTCGCGACGTTCCGCCAGTCGTAGAGCACGGCGTCCTGGAAGACGATCCCGTAATCGCGGTCGATGCGCGCCTGCCGGGCGGGCTTCCCGTTCACGCTCGCGGTCCCGGTTGTCGGCTGGATGAGGTCGCCGATGATCCTGAGCAGCGTCGACTTCCCGCATCCCGACGGGCCGATCAGCGAGATGAACTCGCGTTCCTCGATGCTGAGGTCGATGCCCTGCAGGGCGGTTGTGTCACCGAATCGCTTTGAGACGTCTTTGATCTCGACGACGTTCACGCGACGTTCTCCCTCGCCTGCGGCTCGGTCGCGTCGAGGAAACCCTGTTTCCCCCACGAGCCCCCTTCTCTTGGTGAGTACGCCTCGACGCACGCGCCGCTGCGATCGCCGCGTCCGTCGAGGATTTGGAACGGGGGAACCTTCCGGTTCCCCCCAGCCCCCTCCACAACGTCGCGCTTCACGCGACGTTCTCCGGGGCTCGGCGCACCACGATGCGTTCGGCGATCAGCACGACGAGGAAGAATGAGATCCCGAGCGCCGCGGCGATGACGTTCGTCGCCCACAGGCCGGTCGGTTGGATCGTGTAGTACTGGCTGTAGTTGATGATCTGGCCGCCGAGGCCGTCCTGGATCGACGACGGCAGCTCGCCGATGATCGCGCCGACGACGCTTGCCGTTGCAGAAACCTTCAGCGCGGCGAAGATGTACGGAAGCGCGGCCGGTACGCGCAGCTTCCAGAGGATCCGCCAGTTGCCGGCAGCATATGAACGCATCAGCTCGAGCGCACGACGGTCGGCCGACTGAAGCCCGCGGATCGTGCTGATCGTCACCGGGAAGAACGTCAAGTACGCGGCGATCACCGCGACGGCTCCCCAGTCCTTCAAGTTGTCCGGCAGCTTGGGGTTCAGCCAGACGACGACCATCGGCGCGACGACGAGGATTGGGACGGTCTGCGAGGCGACGATCCAGGGCAGGAATCCGCGCTGAAGGATGCGGAAGCGCGCGAGGATGATCCCGAGCGCAAAGCCGAGCACTGCGCCGAGCGCGAAGCCGACCGCGGCTTCCTTGGCGGTGAAGAGGGCCGCGTCGATGAGGATGCTGATCAGGCGGGGGCCGACGCCGCCAGGCCGGGCATGGTCGAACAGGGCCTGGAAGATGCCGTGCAGGTGCGGCATCGCGCTATCCGTGACGGCGAACGGCCACGTCCAACCCTCGCGGATCCAGAGCCAGCGGTAGCCCTCCCAGAAGCCCCAAAGCGCCGCGCCGACGAGCACGAACAGGGCCGCGCGCCCGATCCCGCGGCGCACGGCGACTGCCCGAGCGCGCGGCCGTTCCAGCGCGATCGCCGACATCGAGGGATGCTTACCACACTCCGAGCGGCCGGAGTTAGAGTCGCCGCGTGCCTCTTCAGCCCCGCCGCACGGTCGAGGAGCTCCGCGAGCTCCAGGAGCTGACTGGTGATGAGAACGGCGCGCAGCGGGTCGCTTGGACCGAGACGTGGGAGCGGGCGCGCGAGTGGCTGCGCGGCAAGGTTGAGGAGACCGGGGCGGAGGAGGTGATCGACGCGGCAGGCAACCAGTGGTTCACGCTGCGCGGCGACTCCGATCGAGCGGTCCTGATCGGAGGCCACATCGATTCGGTGCCGAACGGAGGCTGGCTCGACGGGGCGCTCAACGTGATGGCCGGGGTCGAGGTGCTGCGGCGGGTCGCGGATAACAGCGCCTCGCCGCTGACGCTCCGGCTCGTCAACTGGGCAGACGAGGAGGGCGCCCGATTCGGACGCTCACTGTTCGGCTCGTCTGCAGCTGCCGGGTCGATGGCGGACCAGGACGAGCTGCGCGCGCGCAAGGACGCCGCCGGCATCGGGCTGCCGGATGCGCTGCAGGAGCACCGCGTCGAGCTCGACTCGGCGCTCGACGCGCGCTCCGAGCTCGAAGGAGCCGCGGCCTACCTCGAGCTGCACATCGAGCAAGGGCCGGTGCTCGAGTCGATGGACCTGCCACTCGGAGTCGTCCTCGGCACGTTCGGCGTGGAGCGGCACCAGGTGACCTTCCGCGGCCAGGCTGCCCATGCGGGCTCGACGCCGATGGACAAGCGACGTGACGCATTGGCCGGCGCCGCACGACTCGAGCTCGAGATCCGTGAGATCGCGAAGCGGACCGGGGAGGGTGCCGTTTGCACGATGGGCGGCGTCGTGACGAAGCCGGGGATCGTCACGTCGGTCGTGGAGACAGCGGAGTGTCTGCTCGACCAGCGCCACCTCAACGCGGCCAAGCTCGAGTCAATGCTCGAGGAAGCGAAGCGCGCGTCGGAGAAATACGCGCAGCAGGAGGACATCGAGGTCGGGTGGGATCGCATCTGGAGCATCGAGCCGATCCTCTTCGATGATGCGCTGATCGAGCTGGCGGACGAGTCGATCAAGGAGGTCGCCGGGAAATCACACCGCTTGCCGAGCGGCCCGCTGCACGACGCCGCCGAGGTCGCCCGTGCGGGCATTCCCACGGTGATGCTCTTCGTGCAGTCGCTGCGCGGCCTCTCGCACACGAAGCTCGAAGACACGAAGGAGGAGCATCTCGAGCTGTCGGTGCAAGCGCTCGACCGGTTGGCGTCGAAGACGATCGACCGCATCGCTGCGGGTTAGTCACGTCTAGTCACAGCGCGCACGGGGCTGTGCAGCCAGTCGGCCAGCTGGGCATTGAACGCCGGCCTGGAACGGCAGGGCCAGGCCGGCGGCAAATGCGAACAGGAGATAGAGCCAGACCACTTGCGAGGCGATTTCGCGGCGATATGCTCGTTCCCCTGCCAGCGACCGGGGAGGCTCCATGCTCAGCTTCGGCGTGACCGTCCTGCCGGACCCGCCCTATCAGCGGATGATCGAGCTGATGCAGCTCGCAGAGCAGCGCGGGTTCGAGTACGCCTGGACGTACGACTCGCACATTCTCTGGGAAGAGTCCTACGCGACGATGCCGCTCGTGGCCGCGCAGACCA
>WNFV01019672.1_pt1 | contig 21982 bp, 27 predicted proteins | sample 5400101 | NCBI WGS metagenome assembly WNFV01 (sample SAMN13153361, study PRJNA577476) | soil metagenome | isolation source: 115 cm soil or saprolite under grassland replicate 1 | place: USA:California | collected 2016-06-15 | reverse complement strand
CTCCGGCGCGCTCAAGCCCGCGCTCGCCGCCTCGATCGCGCTGCCGGCGGTGATGCGGCCGGTCGTTCTCGCGGATAGGATCCTGATCGATGGCGGCGCGACCAATCCGCTCCCGTTCGAAGAACTGCGCGGCCGCGCCGACGTAGTGGTCGCGGTGGATATTTCCGGCGCGCCGACCGATCAACGGCGCGACATTCCCAATCCTTGGGAGTGCATGCTCGCCACCGTCCTCGTCATGGCCAACGCGATTACCTCCGAGAAGGTCAAGCGCGGTGCGCCTGACCTCATCGTGCGGCCGAATGTCGGCGCCTTTCGCGCGCTCGATTTCCTGCAGGCGAGCGCAATCCTGCGCGCCTCGGAGCCGGTCAAGGCCGAGCTCAAGGAGAAATTAGCGGCGCTGCTGCAGGGCTAGCTGTCGTGGGCGCGTAGGGTGGGCAAAATCGCTTGCCGAGGAACGACAACTCGCACTCGTGCTCGCATCAGCGCACGTCGCGGGAACGAGTAGCCCGCATGAGCGAAGCGATATGCGGGGCGCCCCGGATTTCGCTGACGCTCATCCGGGCTACCAGACGCCGGCGCCGCCGTCAGCGGCGGGCGGCGAAAAACTCACGCAACAAGGCCGCCGCTTCGGTCTCCCCGATGCCGCCATAGACCTCGGGTCGATGCAGGCAGGTGGGGGCGGTGAAATAGCGCACGCCGTTCTCGATCGCGCCGCCCTTGGGATCGGCGGCCCCGTAATAAAGGCGCCTGATGCGGGCGAACGAGATCGCCGCCGCGCACATCGTGCAGGGTTCGAGCGTCACGTAGAGGTCGCAGTCAACGAGCCGCTCGCTCCCTAGCGCCTCCGCCGCCCGGCGGATCGCTACCATCTCGGCATGCGCGGTCGGATCGCGATCGGCGAGCGTGCGATTGCCGGCCTGCGCGATCACGTCGCCGTCGCACACGATCACGCAGCCGATCGGCACCTCGCCGGCGTCCGCGGCCGCGTGCGCCTCCGCGAGCGCCACATCCATGAAACTTTGGTTTTTTTCAATCATCAGCTCGGCAGCTCACACAACGACAATCGAGGCAATCGGAGTACTGACTACTGATTACTGCTCCCTGATCTGCTATCACGCCGCGACTTGAGCAGCGAGTCGCAACGATGACGCCCTTGCATGGACAAAACGACCCTCCTGCGGGCGAGCGCATCGCCAAGGCCATCGCGCGCGCGGGCTTATGTTCACGGCGTGAAGCTGAAACGTGGATCGCGGCCGGACGCGTTGCGATCAACGGCGAGGTCGTCGCCTCGCCCGCGCGTAACGTCACGCTCGCGGATCGCATCAGCGTCGATGGCCAGCCGCTGCCCAGCCGCGAGCGCACGCGGCTCTTCCTCTACCACAAGCCGCGCGGCCTGTTGACCACGCACGCCGACCCCGGCGGCCGGCCGACCATCTTCACGGCGCTGCCCAAGGGCCTGCCGCGCCTCATCAGCGTTGGCCGTCTCGACGTCAACACCGAAGGCCTGCTGCTGCTCACCAACGACGGCGCTCTTGCGCGCGTGCTCGAGTTGCCGGCGACGGGATGGCTGCGCCGCTACCGCGTGCGCGCGCACGGACGCGTTGCGCAGGATCAACTCGACCCGCTGCGCGCCGGCATCAGCGTTGACGGCGTCCGCTACGGTCCGATCGAGGCGACGTTCGACCGCGCGCAGGGCAGCAACGTCTGGCTCACCTTTGCGATGCGGGAAGGCAAAAACCGCGAGGTCAAGAACGTGCTCGGTCACCTCGGCCTCAAGGTCAACCGGCTGATCCGTCTGTCGTTCGGTCCGTTCCAGCTCGGCGAACTTGCTCCCGGCGCCATCGTGGAGGTCAAGACGCGGACCTTGCGCGATCAGCTCGGCGAGCGGATCGCGGCGTTGGCGGGCGCGGATTTCTCTGGCCCGATCGGCGAGCGCGAGGCAGCGTCCGCCGCCGGCGCGCCCAGGGCGGCGCAGCCGGAACGAGGGGGCGCGAAACGAAAGCGCCGGCGCTTTGATCCCGATCGCATCGGGGCGCCCGAGCTCGCTCGCCGGGACAAACGGCGACGGCGCCTGCGTGGCGGGCGGCGCTGATGCGCATCGTCGGCGGGTGGCTGCGCGGCCGCGCGCTCGTCGCGCCGAAGTCACAGGCGATCCGGCCGACCGCCGACCGGCTGCGCGAGGCGCTGTTCAACATCCTCGTTCACGCCTATGGCGATCCCGTCAGCGGCGCACGCGTGCTCGATCTGTTTGCCGGCACCGGCGCGCTCGGGCTCGAGGCGCTCTCGCGCGGCGCGACCTTTGCGCTGTTCGTCGATGACGGCGCCGAGGCGCGCGCGCTGTTGCGGGAGAACGTCGCGGCGCTGGGCTTGGGCGGGGTGAGCCGCATTTTCCGGCGCAATGCGGTCAAGCTCGGTGCCGCGCATCCGCTTGCGCCGTTCTCGCTCGTGTTCCTCGATCCGCCCTATGGGGGCGGTCTCGCCGAACAGGCGCTCGCCTCGGCGCGCGCCGGCGGCTGGCTCGTCCCTGGCGCACTCGCGGTTGTCGAGGAGGCGGCAAGCGCGGCCTTCGCCGCGCCCGAAGGCTTCGAGGAGCTCGAGCGGCGCCGTTACGACGACACCGCGCTGATCGTGCTTCGCCACCGCGGGTGAGGCTCCCGCCTCGCGCCGTGCAGATAGGTGCGGACTTTAGTCCGCGCCGATGCCGCTCGCCTTCACCGGCGCGGCCCATTTCTCGAGCTCGCTCGCGACCAGCTGGGCGAGGTATTCAGGGGTGCGGCGCTCCGGCGCCGGCACGTTGAGGCCGAGGCCCTCGAGGCGCTCGCGCACCCAAGGCAGGTCGAGCACGTCGCTCGTCGCCTTCGCGAGGCGGCGCACGATGGGCTCGGGCGTGCCGCGCGGCAGGAAGAACGCGTTCCAGGCATCGGCATCGAATCCGGCGAGGCCCTGTTCCTGCGCGGTCGGCAGATCGGGAAGCACGGCGCTGCGCTGCGGCGAGAGCAGCGCGATCGGTTTGATCGAGTTGCTGCGAATGAGCGGCAGCGCGGTCGAGATGACGTCACAGATATAGTCGATACGGCCGCCCATCAGATCCTGCATCGCCGGTCCCGTCCCGCGGTAGGGAACGTGGGTGACGTCGATGCCGATCGCGGCGTTGAGCAGCACGCAGGTCATATGCGTGGCCGAGCCCGCGCCGGCCGAGCCGAATTGCATCCTGCTCTGGTTGGCTTTGGCGTACGCAACGAAATCGGCAAGCGCGTCCGCGGGAAAGTCCTTTCGAGTTACCAGCACCTTGGAATTTTCAACGAATACCGCGACTGGCGCGAAATCGGTGATCGCATTGTACGGCGGCCGCTTGGTGAGCAGCTGGCTATAGGTATGCGTTCCGCTGTTGCCATAGAGGAAAACGTAGCCGTCGGGCGCGGCCTTGGCGACGCGGCTCGCTCCGGTCGAGCCGCCGGCGCCGGCGACATTCTCGATGATGATCTGCTGGCCGAGCAGTTCGCCCATGGGCGGCGCGAGAATGCGTGCCGCTACGTCGATCGGGCCGCCGGCGGGGAAGGGCACCACCATTGTGATGGTGCGCGCCGGCCAGTCCTGCGCCGCAAGCGGATGAATGCATGCAAGCACGCTGGCGAGCGCGGCGGCGATGCTCGGTCTCACCATCGTCCGGCTCCCTCCTTGGATACGGGACCGCGCGTCAATCCGCGCTCGCCCCGCTCGCCTTGATGGGACCCGCCCATCGCTCGATCTCGCTCGGCACGAACTTCGCCAGATAGTCCGGCGTCCGGCGCTCCGGCGGCGGGATGGTCACGCCGATGCTCTTGAAGCGCTCGCGCACCGCCGGCGTTTCCACCGCCTCGTTGGTCGCCCTGGCGAGGCGCCGCACGATCTCGTCCGGCGTTCCCTTCGGGAAGGAGAGCGACGCCCAGCTGCCGCAATCGAGGCCGGCAAGGCCCAGCTCCTGCGCGGTGGGAAGATGCTCCAGGCCGGGCGCGCGATCGAGCCCGAGCGTGGCGATCGCTTTCACCGTGTTTCCCTGAATCTGCGGCAGCGCGGTCGAAATCTGCTCGGCGACGAAGTCGATGCGTCCGCCGATCAAATCCTGCATCGCCGGCGCGGAGCCGCGATAGGGCACGTGCGTGATCCTGGTGTCCATGGCGGCGTCGAGCAGGACGGCGCAGACATGCATGCCCGACCCCGCCCCGGCGGAGCCGTACTGCAGCTTGGCCTGGTTGGCTTTGGCGTAGGCCACGAAGTCGGAGAGCGTATTCGCCGGAAAATCCTTGCGCGTGACAAGCACCCGCGCCGAATCGGAAAACAGCGCGACGTGTTCGAAGTCGGTCACCGCGTTGTAGAGCGGCTTCTTATAGAGCGTTTGGTTGATGGCAAGAACGGCGCTGCCCGAGAGCAGGACCGTGTAACCGTCGGGCGCTGCCTTGGCGGCGCGGCTCGCCCCGGTCATGCCGCCCGCGCCGGGGACGTTCTCGACCACGACCTGCTGGCCGAGGATTTCGCTCAGTCGCGCCGCGAGAATCCGCCCCAGCGTATCGACCGGCCCGCCCGCCGCGTAGGGCACGATCATGGTGATCGCCCGGCTCGGCCAGTCCTGCGCGCTCGCGGCGGCGAACGGTGCCAGCAGGAGCGTAATCGCGGCGGCGCCCATCGCCTTCAGCATCCAGCTCGGTCCGCTCCGTCCCCCGCTTGCGGGGGAGGGTTGGGGAGGGGGTGACCTAAAATACTTCTTCATCTTCAGATCCGATTTCGTCTCGCGTGCCCCCTCCCTGTCCCTCCAGCCGAAGTCGGATGTTTCCGACTTCGGCCAGTTAATAGCGCGGTCGAACTCAGGTAAACCCGAGTTCGACTGCAAGCGGGAGAGGGGACGCTGCTGCCCATCGTAATTCGGCCGGCAGAGATTCTGAACACGCGCCGGCGAATTCAATCCGCGCTGATGCCGGCCTCGCGGATGGGCTTGGCCCAGCGTTCGATCTCCTGCGGCACGAACTTGGCGAGATATTCGGGGCTGCGGTGCTCGGGCGGCACGATCTCGAGGCCGAGCTCCTCGAGCCGCTTGCGGATCGCCGGATCGTCGAGCATATCGCTCATCGCCTTGTTGAGCTTGCGCACGATCGGCTGCGGCGTTCCTTTCGGGAAGAAGAAGGCGTTCCACACGCTCGCCTCGACGCCCGCCAAGCCTTGCTCGCCCGTGGTCGGGAGATCGGGAATAATCGGCGCTCGCTTCTCCGCCATCACCGCAATGCCTTTCACGGTGCCTTGTTTGGCCTGTACCGCGCCGCTCTGGATGGTGGTGCACATATAGTCGACCCGGCCACCGATGAGGTCCTGCATCGCCGGTCCCTCACCGCGATAAGGGACGTGCGTGACATTGAGCCCGGTTGCCAAATTGAACAGCACGCAGGGCAGATGCGTCCCCGAGCCGACGCCGGCGGAGGCGAATTGGGCCGTTTTCTCGTTCGCCTTCAGATAAGCGAGGAGCTCCTGCAGATTGTTTGCGGGCAAATCCTTGCGCGCGATCAGGATGCGCGGCGACTCCGATACCAGCCCGACCGGCTGAAAATCGGTCGCGGCATTGTAGAGCGCGGCCTTGGCGACGCGTTGGCCGCCGAGCATGCCGGCGGCCGCCCCGACGTTTTCCACCACGATCGATTGGCCAAGCAGCTCGCCCATGCGCAGCGCCTGGATGCGCGCGCTCACGTCGATGCCGCCGCCGGCGGCAAATGGAACGATGAGGGTGATCGGCCGGGTGGGCCAGTCCTGCGCGGCGGCATGACCGGCGAATGCAATGATGGTGGCCGCGGCAGCGATTATCGTCCTGCGCATGCTATCTCCTGGTCGGCAGCACATTCGCGCCCAGGACCGACGGGATCAAGGCCGCCGTTGTCGCGGCATTGGTGTCCCGGACGCGGTGCAGCGCGAAACGAAGTGGAGCGGTGCACCGCTGATCCGGGACCGCCACAGACTGGAACGGTCCACGCAAGTCGGGCTTGCCCGACTTGCTCACATTTAAGCGCCGATCTCGGGTAAACCCGAGATCGGTGTCTGCAGCGCACCACTCCGCTGCGCTCCCTGCTGCGCTGCGCCCGGGACACGCGCGATACAGCCGTTGGAATCACAACGCTAGTGAGACCACCGCACCGGCCGCGGCACTGAGGATGACCACCAGCCAGGGCGGCGTCTGCCACATGAACAGCAGCAGAAATGCCGCCACCGCCAGCGCAAAATCTGCGGCATTGGTGATACCCACGGTCCATACCGGCTGGTAGAGCGCGGCCAGCAGCAAGCCCACCACGGCGGCATTGATCCCGCGCAGCGCCGCCTGCGCCATCGGCCGTCGCCGCAGTTGTTCCCAGAATGGAAGCGCGCCGATGACGAGAAGAAAGGACGGAAGGAAAATCGCGGTCAAACAGATCAACGCCCCGACCCAGCCATTGGGCGGCGGCCCCATCACGGTGCCGAGATAAGCGGCGAAGGTAAACAGCGGTCCCGGCACGGCTTGCGCGGCCCCGTAGCCGGCGAGAAACGCGTCGTTGTCGACCCAACCCGGCGGCACCACCGAAGCCTGCAACAGCGGCAGCACGACGTGGCCGCCGCCGAACACCAGCGAACCCGCGCGATAGAACGCGTCGAATTCCTTGAGGGCGTGCAAGGGAAGGGCCGATGCGAGCAGCGGCAATCCGATCAGCAGTGCGAAGAACAGCACAAGCAGCACCGCGCCGATGGTGCGGCTCACGCGCAGCGGCAAAGCGGCCGGCGCGATAGGCTCATCGACGCGCAACAGCAACGTGCCGACCGCGCCGCCGAGAACGATCGCGCCGATCTGTCCCCACGATGAAGGCATGCCGAGCGCGATGATTGCCGCCGCAACCGCGAGCGTGGCGCGCGCGCGGTCCGGCGCCAGCGTGCGCGCCATGCCGAGCACGGCCTGGGCGACCACGGCGACCGCCGCGACTTTGAGGCCATGCAGCCAGCCTGACCCTCCCGCATTGCCTAGCGCCTCCATGCCGTAGCCGAACAGAACCATGGCGATGGCGGACGGCAACGTGAATCCGATCCACGCCGCCACGGCTCCGGCATAACTGGCGCGCAGCAGGCCAACCGCGATACCGACCTGGCTCGAGGCGGGACCGGGCAGGAATTGGCACAGCGCCACCAGATCGGCGTAGCTCTTGTCGTCGAGCCAACGCCGCCGCCGCACGAACTCCTCGCGGAAATAGCCGAGATGCGCGACCGGTCCGCCGAAAGAGGTCAGTCCGAGCCGAAGAAACACCGCCAGGACTTCAAGCCAATTCCCGCCGGCCAGCTCGTGGGGGGCAGGGATTTGCTCGCGCGTCGCCATCTCCCTTACTTCGCTCGCGACTTTTGCGTGAGCGCCCTCTTCGCCTCTTATGCCCGCACGTTTGATCTTGGCATCGGTCTGGGTGATGCGGAACTCATTTGCGGCCAACCGAGCTGCGGTGCAAAATCACGGCAAGTAGGGCCCCGCGCGCTTGCATCGGCTGCGGAAGGGATCGACTGATGCGCTGCATTACAATCGTTGCATTGGCTTTTGCATTTGCAGGGTCTGCTCACGCAGCAAACAACGAGCTCAAAGCCGCCCGGAAAGGCGGCGAAGAAGATACGGCGAGGAAGGCTGCTGACAGGGCCGCACAGGAGATCGCTAGGGCGGAAATCTATTGGCTTGACACCGCCTATCGCCGCAGTGACGGCGCACTGATTCAAGAACAACGTCAGTTTCTGCGAAATAAAGCCGACCTCCGATTTCTTCCTCCGTTTTCCAGTTTGGCGGAATGCCAGGCAGAAGCTCAGTACCGCATGAATTGGCGCGGCGGCAAGGACAGCCCCATTTTTGAGCGAGCGGATTGTCGCCCGACTGCCATTACGCTCAAAATGCTAAATGCCGTCCGCAAGGACCATTGTCGGGATGACCCCAAGAGACCAGCGTGGGAACGCCCGGGATGTCGAGCCGCTGTTGAAGCGCTAAGCAACATTTTAGAAAGAGAGTTGAAAGCCAAATGAATTCTTTGGGCGCGTGGGCTAGGAGGCTTGTCCTTCATGCCGCCGACCAGATTCGAGCTGGTCATCAATGCTGGAACCGCCAAGGCGCTCGGACTCACCGTGCCGCCAACGCTCGTCCCGATTGCCGACGAGGTAATCGATATTTTGAAGCAGATGGCACGGTCATGGGTGAAGTCAGAAGATATCTAGCCAACTATTTGAACGGTTCGACTAGCTGGGCTACGGTTTTGCTACGGCATCCAAAGCAAAGCGAGTGCCCCGGAATCTTTGTATTGACCCGCGCTGTTTGCTGTCCTTTCCTGTAAAGCCATGGAAGTTCGTCCAGAAAGCGCCGAGACGATCCTGATCGTCGATGACGACGAGCTGGTGCGCAAGTCCGCGGCCACCCTGATGGCGAGCCTGGGCTATCGGGTGCTCGCCCGCAACTCGTGGCCGCGGCGCGCCGGCTGCGGCCGGAACTGAAGATTCTCTTCACATCCGGCTATTTCGAATACGCGGAGATCCGTCACGCGCTTGACCCCAGCATCGAACAGGTGAGCAAGCCTTATGAGCGGGAAGCGTTGGCGGTGATATTGCGCAGGACGCTCGACGGCCGCGGCGGCGTCGCAGACGACTGACGAACCGATCGCGAGCAGCGCTAGTCATGTGCGACGCGCACTGGGTGCGGTTTCTTTCCTGGGCGTCGCCATCGGCGTTTCGGCCGCCTTAGGGTGCATTCATGTGAAGTGGAATCAGCGCAAGTGGCGAACTCGGTCTGCTCCCTCCTCCGCAAGCGGGGGAGGGTTGGGGAGGGGGCGAACGCGCTCGCTCTATCTTTGTGCATGCCCCCACCCTAGCCCTCCAGCCGAAGTCGGATGTTTCCGACTTCGGCCGATCAATCAAGCAGTCGAACTCGGGTAAACCCGAGTTCGACTGCAAGCGGGGGAGGGAATGCACCGAGTGCCGGCGGCAGGATGCATCAAGCACAAATGAGAATGCTCTATCGCCGCCCGAACAGCCGTTCGATATCGGTGAGCTTCAATTCCACGTAAGTGGGCCGGCCGTGATTGCATTGGCCGGAATTGGGCGTCGCCTCCATTTCCCGCAACAGCGCGTTCATCTCATCGCCCTTATCGCAACCGCCTGCGCAAGCTATTACGCCAAGGCTCGAGCGAAAGTGTTCTCCCGGGACAAGCGGTGGGAGGAGATGGTGACGCGACACAGGTTCGCTCGCGCGTCTTGTTCGCCCGCAAGAGACTCCTTACCCTGTGCCGAAACTTTAGAGCTGGTGCGATCCATACGTGTGCTGAAGCGGAGGGTTCCCGATCCATGAACGGCACCCCCTTCAAGCTGGCGACGATTGCGAGGGTAGGCACAAACACAAAGCCCTTCGCCGCTCTCGTGTTGGGCGACGAAGCCATCGACCTCTCGGCCGTGCATACGGCCTATCGTGCCGCGCGCGGCGGTCCGAGCTTGAGCGCCACCGACAGCATCCTCGATCTCCTCGAAAACTGGGACGCCAATTTCGCTGTGCTGCAGGAGATCGTAGCTTTCATCGAGAAGGATGGTGTCCCTGCGGCCGCTGCGGTCGCGCAAAGGAGTTTGCGCACGTTTGCGCCGGTGCTGCGGCCGGGCAAAATGTTCTATGCCGCGCAGAACTTTCAGGAACACGTCGACGAGATGATCCGCGCCGGCATGACGCCCGCTGGTGGGCCTAAGTTCACCGGCGAGAAGTCGACGACCGTCCCATATCTCTTTTTGAAGGCGCCGAGCACGCTGTGCGGCGCTTTCGACGAAATTGAAATCCCACGGGGCATGAAAAAAATCGATTGGGAGGCGGAGATCGCGCTCGCCATAGGCAAGCGCGGCAAACGTATCAAGGTCGAGCGTGCGCTCGATCACGTAGCGGGCTTCATGACCACCAACGACGTCTCCTGCCGCGATCTGCAAATCCGCGAAGATCGGCCGGCGCTGCGGTCGGACTGGCTCGGGGGCAAGAGCCACGACAACTTTGCGCCGATGGGGCCTTACCTGGTGCCGCGCGCTTTCGTCCGTGATCACATGAATCTCTCAATGCGCCTGACCGTCAACGGTGCAGTCAAGCAGGACGGCAATACCTCACAATTCATCTTCACCCCTGAGGAGCAGATCGAGTACGCCTCGAACATGCTTACGCTCGAGACGGGCGACGTGTTCAGCTGCGGCACCTGCGGCGGTGTCGGTCAGGGTACCAACACGTTTCTGGCTCCCGGCGACGTTGTCGAGACCGAGATCGAAACTTTGGGTAAGATGCGCAACCGCTTCGTGGACGAAGCCGCGTAGGTCCCCGCAAACGACATGCGTTACCGTTGACCGAGGCTGCCTGGCGGCTTCCCAACGGCACGAGCGAGGAGGATGCAATGTGGACTTGGTGCTTGCATGCGATGCGGTCGGCCGTCACCGCGATCGCGATTTGCACAGTGAGTTTGTCGAGCGCGTCGGCGCAGACCGGCCAGCCGATCAGGATTGGGCTGAGTCTTGCATTGACGGGTGCCGGTGCGGCACCAAGCAGTGATCAGCACCGCACTGGAGATGTGGCGCGATGACGTGAACGCCAAAGGAGGCCTGCTTGGGCGGCCGGTCGAGCTTGTCATCTACGATGATCAAAGCACACCGGCGAACGTCCCGGCCATCTACACCAAGCTGGTTACTTTAGACAAAGTCGACCTGTTGCTCGGCCCCTACGGCACGAATTTCGTGGCGCCGGCCATGCCCACCATTATGGCGCACAACAAGATGACGATCAGTTTCACGGCGATCGGAATCAATGACAAGTTCAAGTACGACAAATACTTCTCGATGGTGTCGGTCGGCCCGGACGGGGTGCACGCCTTCTCGCGCGGTTTCTTCGAGATCGCTATGGCGCAAAAGCCTCAGCCAGAGACAGTCGCGATGCTGGCTGCCGACGCCGAGTTCGCGCGCAGCGCCGCCGACGGTGCTCGCGACGAGATCAAGAAGCACCGCCTGAAGCTTGTCTACGATCAGAGCTATCCGCCCCAAACGACGGACTTCTCGGCCGTGATACGCGCGGTGCGGGCAGCCAATGCTGATGTCGTTTGGATCGGCGCTTATCCCCCGGACAACGTGGGTATCATCCGAGCGGCCGACGAGACCGGGCTGTCGCCGAAGATATTCGGGGGCGCGATGATCGGCATGCTGGTAACCCCGCTCAAAGTGCAGCTGGGTCCGGTCGCCAATGGCTTGTTGATCGGGGAGAACTTCGCTGCGGCTCAGGCGCAAAGCATTCCGGGCGCTGCCGATTTCCTCAAGCGGTATGGCGTGAAGGCGAGCGCGGCCGGCATCGATCCGCTCGGCTTTGCCTGGGGTCCATTCGCCTATTCGGCGGGACAGGTGCTGATGCAGGCCGTGACGGAGACGAAGAGCCTAGATCATGCCAAGCTTGCGGCATACATGCACCAAGCCAAGTTCGATGCCGTAGCTGGCAGCTTCAGCTTCGCGAGCGACGGCGAATGGGCGCAATCGCGTCAAGTCTGGACGCAATTCCAGAACGTGCAGCCGAACAACCTCGATCAGTTCCGCGATGGCAAAGTGCAGCCAATAATTTGGCCCGCAGATGCCAAAACGGGGAATCTGATTTACCCATACGCGGAAGCGAAGAAGAAGTAACCGCGGAACTTTAATGAATGCGGTCCTAGTCGACGGGCAAGCACAACTGAAAAAATGCACTATCGCCGTCCGAACAGCCGCTCGATGTCGGTGAGCTTCAATTCCACGTAAGTCGGCCGGCCGTGATTGCATTGGCCGGAATTGGGCGTTGCCTCCATTTCGCGCAACAGCGCGTTCATCTCCTCGCCCTTGAGGCGGCGCCCCGCGCGCACGGAGCCGTAGCACGCCATGGTGGAGGCAACATGCATCAAGCGCCGCTCGAGCGGGAGCGCCTCCTCCCACTCCGCCATGTGCTCGGCGAGATCGCGCAGGAGCGCGCCGGCATCGATCTCCCCGAGCAGCGACGGGGTCTCGCGCACCGCGACCGCGCCCGGCCCGAACGGCTCGATCGCAAGCCCGTAGCGGGCGAGCTCCTCGGCGCGCACGGTGAGCCGCTCGACGTCGGCCGCGTCGAGCTCGACGATCTCCGGAATGAGCAGGATCTGCCGCGCGATGCCGGCGGTTGCCAGCGCCGCCTTCAGGCGCTCGTAGACGATGCGTTCATGCGCGGCGTGCTGATCGACGATGACGATGCCGTCTCGCGTCTGCGCCACGATATAGGTTTCGTGCACCTGCGCGCGGGCAGCGCCGAGCGGCCGGTCGAGCAGGTCGGGCGCGGCGACATCGATGCGTGCGTCGGGACCGCCGACGTCGAACGCCGCCTGCGCCGCCTCCGCCAAACCTGGCGCCAAACCCGGCGCGTAGCTGCGCCCAGCCACGCCGCGCGGATCGATCGGCCGCGCCGGCGACTGCCGCCAATCCCAGCCGCCGCGCCGCGGCAGCGCCGGACGGAACGCGGCGATGGTGGCGCTGCCGCCGGTCGTCGCGGCGCGCTGGCCTTCCCGGGAGAGCGCCTCCTGCAGCGCGCGGATGAGCAGGCTGCGCACGAGGCCGCCGTCGCGGAAGCGCACCTCGGCCTTGGCCGGATGCACGTTGACGTCGACCTCGCGCGGATCGAGCGCGACGAACAGCGCCACGATGGGATGACGGTCGCGCGGCAGATAATCGGCATAGGCGGCGCGCACCACGCCGATGAGGAGCTTGTCGCGCACCGGGCGGCCGTTGACGAACAGGTATTGGCCGAGCGAATTGGCGCGGGTGAGCGTGGGCAGCGCGGCAAAGCCCTCGATCGCGACCGGGCCGTGTCCGCCCCGCACCTCGACCGCATTGGCGCGAAACTCGGGGCCCAGAATGTCGGCAAGCCGCGCCAGCCGTCCGGCTGCGCCAGGCAGCGCCGCCGGCCAGGTGACCGGCGCACGCTCCTCGCCCGCGAGCGTGAAGGCGACGTCGGGCCGGCTCATCGCCAGACGGCGCACCGCCTCGCGGATCGCCTCGCCCTCGCTGCGGTCGCTCTTGAGAAATTTGAGCCGCGCCGGCGTCGCATAGAACAGGTCGCGCACCTCGACGCGCGTGCCTTCGGTGAGCGCCGCCGGCTTGACCTCACTTTTGCGGCCGCCGTCGACCGTGATCGCCCAGCCGTTAGCCGCGCCGGCGTGGCGGGTCGCGATGGTGAGATGCGCCACCGCGCCGATCGAGGGCAAAGCCTCGCCGCGGAAGCCGAGCGTGCGGATGTCGAGCAGATTATCGTCCGGCAGTTTCGAGGTGGCGTGGCGTTCCACCGCCAGCGATAAGTCCTCGCGCGTCATGCCGGCGCCGTCGTCGCTGACGCGGATCAATCTGCGTCCGCCGCCGTCGGTGACGATCTCGATGCGCGTTGCCCCGGCATCGAGCGCGTTCTCCACGAGCTCCTTGACCACGCTCGCCGGACGCTCCACGACCTCGCCCGCCGCGATGCGGTTGACGATGCCTTCGGAGAGTTGGCGAACGGGCATCGATTGTTCCGGAACGAATCGACTGATTTGCACGGGCTAGTGTACTCGGCCGGTGAGGCTGGGCGAGTCGCTGTGCGATGCGTCGTGGGCTTGGTGGTATCGCTTGTGCGGCCACGATAGCTCTGCGCCCGGCAAAGCCGCGCCGTCCCCCTGGAGCCGAATTTCACATCAGCCACGCGGTATTGCTGCTATGCGGTAAGTATCAGTGACAGCGTTGGTATACCAGCTTATATGACGGGGCAGACGATGTCCCCCTCAAGCAATCTGACCGCATGACCATGCTCGCACTCTCCGCCCTGATCCGCACCGCTTCCGGCCTGCTCGGCCGGCTGTCCGCCTACTGCGCCCAGTTCTTGGCCGGGATCGAGGAGGCGCGCGCCATGGCGCTCGCCTACCAAAATCTGGCAAACCTGTCGGACCGTGAGCTCGCTGCACGCGGCCTCACGCGCGCGGACATTCCGCGCGCCGTGCTCGCCGCGTTCAATGGCGATTGAGCGACGCCAAGGCGGCACGGGGGCCGACTTGGAGAGAATCTATCGCGGAGAATCAGCCGACTTAGCGCCCATGAGCTGCTGCCTTCGACTCACGGCATCGACCTCCGACCAGACCTCCACGATTCGTCCGCACTTGATGCGAAAGCTGTTGATTCCAGTCCAGGTTGCCATGCGGCCTGAGGGCGGGAGATCTCCAAACTGTCCCTGTTGGGTTCCTACGGCTGTGTAGCGCTCTACGACGTAGTCATCTTTGCACGATAAATTGGTCGAAGGTGTAACGAAGGTCGGGGAAGGCAGTCAGAAAGTCGGCCATCATCGCCGCAATACCGGTTGCGTCCATTACCTTGGGATAGCCGCCAGCCGCGTGGTGCACGACATCAGAGGCGAGAATGTCCTGTAGGATCGCTGGATTTCGTCGATTGATCACGTCCTCATGCCAGGCTCGCGCGATGACCGTGTTCTCAACCGCTGTCTTGATCGGGCATTCCGGCGGAGCCGGCGGCTCCACTTGCGCAACGGCTTGGCCGACTAGGAGCGTGGCTGAAATGCCAAGCGGTGCAACAATGGCTGACAAGTAGCGCATTAGGGCGTGTTAGGACGCGATTGGCACAACTCGGACCTCGGGAAATGTCCGACTTGAGTCCGGAAAGCGATCCAAAGCGGACATTGAGCAGACATCGCCGAATGACCGAGTCCGACCCGGGCATTTCCTCACCGATCGACCCTGATGCACCTCCCCACGAACGCCACCATTCGCTCAAACATGTCGCCGGTCTTCGACAAGTCCGGTGCGTGGCCGGCGTGTAGTTGGCGACAAAGCGCTGCGGCTCGTTGCCCGGGAAGCTTCCCTCCGCGTCCTTGTAGTCGTGCAGCAGGTCGCCGCGGCCCTGGAACCAGACCACCGGCGGCGTCAAAACCTTCTCCCCGCGCTCAAGCGCGAGCATCGGGTTGCCTTCCTTCATATTGGCCTCACTGCGCCAATAGGCGTCCTGCCGCGGGATGATGGTTTTCGGCCATCCCGGCGGATTGGCGCCGGCAAGCGCGCGCTTGGCGAGCCGGTAACGGCTGAGCGGATTGATCACCGGCCACGACATTACGACGCAGCGAACGGTCGCATCGTGCGCGGGCGAGCCGGGAGGCAGCGAGATCGCGGCATAGCGCGGATCGTGCGGCCGCATGGCGACGAGCATCGCCAGATGCCCGCCGCTCGACTGGCCCGAGAGTCCGACGAGTTCCGGCCGCGTCTTGAGCGCACGGGCATTGAGCTTCGCCCAGCGCACCGCATAGTTGATGTCCTGCGCGGAGGCCGGATAGGGCTCCTCGTTGCCGGAACGGAAATCGAGCGCGATCGAGACGATGCCGTGCGCCGCCATGGCTTCGTGGCGCAGCCGCTCGGTGGTGCGGTCGCTCAGGCACCAAGCGCCGCCATGGCACTCGACCAGCGCCGGGAACGGCTCGCCGCCGCGCGGTTTGAACACGCGGGCGAGCAGCGGCTTGTCGCCATGGCGAAGGTACTCGACGTCCTCCACGTCGAATTCGTGCGTCTTGGCGTCGAGAATTGTGGTCGTCATGGCGAACACCCTTTCACGAGGTCGAGCTTCGCCGATCATCGCCCACGGCGCCGACGACGACAACCCATCCCAGTTACGGTGCATTCAATTCAAAAATGGTGCACTATCATCAAACAAGCGGGGTCAACAACAGCCAAGGAAGCGCACCATGCCCGGCACCACCATCAAGATTCGCTCGCGCGAGGGCGGCGAGTTCGACTGCTATCTCTCGACGCCCGCGACGGAAAGCCAAGTCCCGGCGGTCGTGCTCGCCTCCGCCGTGCATGGCGTCGACGCGGATATCCGTGCGCTTGCTGACGAGTTTGCCGCGCACGGCTATATCGCAGCCGCGCCCGACCTGTTCTGGCGGTCGGTGCCGGGGCCGCTCCCGCACGAGGATAGCCGGGCGGCCGAGCGCTCGCAGCCGCGGCCCGAGAAAATCCGGGCGGGCGAAGCCGACATGGCGGACACGCTCGCGCATGTGCGCAGCCTGCCGCAGTTCAACGGCCGCGCTGCGGCGATGGGATTCTGCTACGGCGGCCCGTACGCGATCCTCGGCCCCAAGCGCCTCGGCTACGACGCCGGCATCGCCTGTCACGGCACGCGGCTGCTGGACTTCATCCAGGAGCTCGACGGCGTCACGGCGCCGATCTGCATCATCTGGGGCGACCAGGACCACGCCGCGCCCGCTGAGGTGCTCGACGCCTATCGCGGCGTGCCCGCGCGCATGCCGAACGTCGAGGTGCACGTCTTCCCGGGCGTGCTGCACGGCTACATGATGCGGTGGAACACGAAGGCATTTCATCAGGAGACGCGCGCGTTCTCCATGCGACGCGCGCTGGCAATCCTCGATGGGCTGCGCGGCGAAAACCGCGGGCAGGCGCTGCGCCGGGCCTCCTGATCAAATTTTTCTCGCCTCGGTATCCATGGCGAGCTGCTCAAGCTCGGCTTCGAGGTCGCTCAGTCCAGCGTCGCGAAGTACATGGTATTCGGTTTGCCCGTTGGGCGAAGTAAGTTCTTTGTCCACGGCGGACCATCTCTCCGCCCAGTAACATTGATATTGGGATGTAAATAGCGCTCTTGGAGTCCGTACTCACGACCCGCAAGAACCATGCTTGAAGCTGATCAGTGGGACCGCGTCCTCGCCAACCCACAGACCGCAGGGTCCATTGCGTTACGGACTAGCCAGCCCGTTCCGGCGTGACCATTCTCAAGCAACTAGCTTTGCGGCTTACAACAGATGGCCGCCGCGAAGTAGATTTTCAGGAAAGCCCATCTGGCCCTTCGATATCGTTAATGATCTGATCACCAATTCACGGGAAGCCCAATGTCAAAAGTACGCCACGTCCGGGTCGTTGATCATGACCAAATTGCGGAGCTGGCGGCTCAGGCTACGGCAGAACCTCGTAAGCGCGCTCACCTGTTGCTGCACGACGGTCCGGCCGATCCCGTTCAGCGGCTTATGATTGTGCTTCAGCCAAACAGTTATGTGCGACCGCATCACCATTCGCGCCAATGGGAGATGCTGGTCTTGCAGCAAGGCCGAGGCAGCCTGTTGATCTTCGATAGCAGTGCGCGCCTCGCGGACCGAATAGAGCTGAGCCCAACCGCACCTGTAGTTCAAATTCCGGTCGGTCTCTGGCATGGCTTCGTGGTGCTAGAACGAAACACCGCAGTACTGGAGGTTAAGCCTGGTCCCTACCGCGCCAACGAATTTGCTCATTGGGCACCGGAGGAAGGTGACGCCAACGCTGAAAGATTCGTTGAATGGGCGACAAATGCGGCACTTGGAGCAAGCTGGAAACATTGAACAAGTTGCAGAGCCGCACACGTTACGGAATAATTCGGTCGCTCTTGGAGGTGAAGCGGACATGCCGCGACCTCCGGCGCCGCATCAGTCCGAAGCGGGCGAACCGCACGGGAGGAATACAATGAGAATGATATGGGCGTTCGTTGCCGCTTTGGCCGCCTCGACCGCCGCTTCCGCCAATGACGTTCCGAAATTTCAGCCCGAGCCATTCTGGCCGAAGCCGCTGCCCGAGAACTGGATTCTCGGTCAAGTGTCCGGCATTGCAGTCGATCCGAACGACCATGTCTGGCTTGTGCATCGCCCCGGCTCGCTGGTTGATGACGAAAAGGGCGCGATGCAGAACCCGCCGGCAACCAAATGCTGCAAGCCCGCGCCAGCGGTGCTGAAGTTTGATGCCGAGGGAAATCTCCTGGCCTCCTGGGGTGGACCGGGCCAGGGCTACGACTGGCCGAAGAGCGAGCACGGCATCTTCGTCGATCGGTCCGGCAATGTATGGCTCGCCGGCAATGATAAGGAAGACCATCAAATTTTGAAATTTTCGTCGGAGGGAAAATTCCTACAGCAAATCGGCAAGCCCGGCGCGCCGGGCGGCTCGAATTCCACCAGCCAGCTTGGCAGCCCCGCCCACATGGTGATCGACGAAACGGCGCAGGAACTCTATGTCGCCGACGGCTATCAAAACCGCCGCGTGATCGTGTTCGATTCCCGCAGCGGCGCCTACAAGCGCCACTGGGGTGCCTACGGCAATAAACCCGCCGCCGACGACAAGTTGCCGGCCTATGATCCGACGGTGCCGCTCTCGAAGAGCTTCGGCAATCCGGTGCATTGTGTGCGGCTATCGAACGACGGGCTCGTCTATGTCTGCGATCGTGTCAACGACCGCATCCAGGTGTTTCGCAAGGATGGCACCTTTGTGAAGGAATTCCGGGTCGAACCCAAGACGCTCGCCAACGGCTCGGTCTGGGACCTGGTGCTGTCGGTCGATCCGCAGCAACAATTCATCTTCATCGCCGACGGCGCCAATGGCCAGATCCACACGCTTGCGCGCGAGGATGGAAAGCTGCTCACGCAACGGGGCCGCCAAGGGCGCCAACCCGGCCAGTTCAAGTGGGTGCACAACATTGCGATTGATTCGAAGGGCACCCTCTACACCGCGGAGGTCGGCTTTGGGCGCCGCGTGCAGAAATTTCGTCCAGTGCAGTAGTGCCCGTACCGACGAGGTGATCGAATGAGGCGCCGCGAGTTTATATCGCTCATCGGCGGCGCGGCGGCGTGGCCGCTCGCGGCGCGCGCGCAGCAGGCGGGGAAGCTGCCGACTATCGGCTTTGTGGGCAGCGACTCGCCCGCTCCGTACGCAGACCGGTTGCGCGCATTCCGCTTGGGCTTGAAATCAACCTATGGGCATAGCTTCCTCTTCCGATCCGGTCCTGATGTAGTAGACGGTGTCCGCTCCCCGGCACCGAAGTGTCGTAGGGTGATCGTTGGGAAGACTTTCTAAGCTAATCTTTTCAGTTCTTTTTCGACGGCGGCCGCAGAATGCCCGACGTTCCTCACGGCTTCGGAGAGTCGCTCCTTCGATACATTGAATTTGTCGGCCCAATACTGGACTTCGTGCGGCTCCAGTAGGCTGATGCGGCTTCGGTCCTGCGGGCCCTTGTTCGTGAGATCGTCTGCCATGTGTTCTCTCTTAGTTGAGAGTTCAACGCGATCTCATCCGGCATGGTTCCGTCTTGACCCTGCGGTCAAGTCCCTTGGAACACCATTCCGCCGATCGCAATGTCCGCGTACGCAGCAACGCGGGAGGCCGCGATGGCGGCTTGCCCCGGCGCGATCAAGTTATATGGTTGGATATCTTGGCTGCTTTGCTAGGGAGGAACCACCAATGGAAGAGCAACAGGTCGGCTGGATCGCAGCCATCATCATTGGCGGAATTGCCGGCTGGCTCGCCGAGCAGTTCATGAAGAGCCAAATGGGGCTTGTGATGAACATTGTGCTCGGCATCATAGGGGCCGCTGTCGCTAGTTGGCTGTTCGGCTTTCTCGGTATCACGTTTGGCGGTTGGATCGGCTATCTGATTGCCGGCTTCGTCGGAGCTTGCATCCTAATCGTGATCGCCCGAGCGTTCAGCGGCGGCGTTCAGCAGCGAACATAAAGGCCCGGCGCGGAGGCGCGACGGTTTAGCCCCGGCCAGTCGGGGTGGCGCAGCCCGCGCGGGAGACCTGATTGAGGAAAGATCAATACCCCGGAACGCAATAGCTGATGGTGCAAATTCCGCTGCGACGTGCGCATCGGCTCAGGGCAATCACCTTGGCATCGCCGACAAAGAAGCTGCGACCCCAACCAACGGAGCGCACGCCGACAGCCTGGCATACGAATGACGAATAAAAAAATGCCGAGGCCTCAGAAGAGGCAAGCGCGAGCAGCGCAGTCGCGAATGTGAGCGAAACCAGAGTCTTACCCATACTCACCTCCTCACCAATAGTGGAACCGACCCTGTTCTTATCACCGTTTTCGTGGGCTGTCTCGAATAGTTGCCATCGCGATAGGACCGCACGCCGACACACGGCTACGCAGCAACACGCGAGGCCGCGATGGCGGCGTTCGCAAAGAGCTGGCGGCGGGAGTGAAAAAGCGCCGCAGGTAACAGCGGCTTTACATTTGGTAGATTGGACGGGCTCTCGCCTGACGAGGACGGAGCACGGAGCGGCGAAATGCGCGGGTATCTCAAAGATCACGTCGGGGTGTTTGAGCCCGATGAAGTTGTCATTCTACTCGCCGCCTTCGATAAGTCTTGGGGGGCTGTTCAAGCCAGCGGCGTCAGATACCCGGCAGACAAGCTCGAATTTGTGCGGGCGATACTCGCGAAGCATATTATTGCAGCCGCAATGGAAGGCGAGCGCGACGTGGGCCGGCTGCGCGACGGTGCTCTACTCGCCTTGGCTCAATCAAATCTGCGAAGCGGGCCGGCGAGCAAACTCAGCTAGTTGAGCGTCGTAGAAAGCGAAGCAGCGGTGATCCGGCACGTCCAGGAGCGTATGCAGTCGCCCGTTAAAAATCCCGGTTTGTAGAGCCGAATTGCGAAGGCCTGGAGTAGCGCAAGGAGGACGACGCGCAAAATCATTCTCAGCCAGGCGAGAACGAGGCGAAGGTTGTACCCGACGGCGCTAAGGATGACGTTGGCGGCATCGCCGGCGCGACCTTTGAGATAGCAGCGGCCGAGACGACCTTCTGCTTTCATATGTCCGATCACCGCCTCGATGGCGGAGCGCCGTCTGAGCTCGCGTTTGATGCGGCCGAAGACCCCGCGTTTTTGACCTGAGATGAAGACGCGGCGCGGGTTTGGGGATCACTTCCAAGGCCGCCATGCCCTGAGAGATGTTGCAACCCGGAACAGCCTGATTCCAATGTTGGAGGACATCCTCGAAGACTTGAGCGAAGAGGCGATTGCGGCTCCCGCGCGGGCGGCCGCCCTTGTGGATGTTCAGGGCGTACCTGGCCGGTACGGTCATTGATCACCTGGACTCGCCTCGGCGGCGGGCTGCTCTGCATACCGCTCCATCCATTCCCGGAATTTTTGCCGTTATCGATACCGATCACGGCGAGTTCAGAGTTGAGCTGGTGGGTGGGGTGTTGGCCACCTTCTGAGGATGATCACCCACGAAGAATAAGTGGCCCCGAAAGCCGGTCGGTTATCTCGACAGAAAAAAGCTGGCTAATTACTCGCGCCTTCGTCGTCAATCCGCGTTAGTCCGACGAAACCTCTTGGTAGTGTCGGACGTCTGATGCGGCACGATAGATGGCGAGTTGAGACGATCTCTTACCTCCTGTTCGCGCCGACGCAGCCATTCTTTGGTTTCTTTGCGCCGTTTTTCCATTTCCCAGTGACCGGTGTATCCCGGTTCGTAGGGTAGAATCACTTTTGAACTGGGTCGCATGGGCGGCCTCTCTTAAAAACGCTTGCCACCCCACAAACAGATTGGTGCAGGTTTCTCCAACCGCAATGGCTAAAATTTAGATTCAGCAGGCGAGCGCTTTCGGAGCTTTGATGGCTCAACCCTCAAGCGCGCGTCAACACGCACCCGAACCAGGCGGCTAGCCGCTGCGTTATCAGTCGGTCACGACGCCCGCCAGCCAGTGTGCGTTGTGGCAAATCCCGGCCCGTCGCAATGGCTAAAATTTAGATTCAGCAGGCGAGCGCTTTCGGAGACACCGTCACGTTCTGGCCCTCGACGTAGCCGGCATCGTTGAGGCCCTTGCGGAACGCCGCGGCAAGGGGCGCATCGGGCGATCCGGCATTGACGAATCCGACGACCGGCACTGCCGCCTGCTGCGCGCGCGCCGCCAACGGCCACGCCGCCGCCGCCCCGCCGAGCAGCGTGATGAACTCGCGCCGTCTCATCATTCGATCACCTCGTCGGCACGCGCGAGCAGTGACGACAGCACATCGAGGCCGAGGGCCTTGGCGGTCTTCATGTTGACGAGCAGATCGATGCGTGTTGCCTGCTGCACCGGCAGGTCGGCCGGCTGTTCGCCTTTGAGAATGCGGCCGGTATAGGCGCCGGCTATTCGTACCTGATC
>WNFV01002991.1_pt1 | contig 21982 bp, 23 predicted proteins | sample 5400101 | NCBI WGS metagenome assembly WNFV01 (sample SAMN13153361, study PRJNA577476) | soil metagenome | isolation source: 115 cm soil or saprolite under grassland replicate 1 | place: USA:California | collected 2016-06-15 | reverse complement strand
GGCTTCTTCCGGCCCAAAGCACTGTTGACCAGGATCTTTCCGTCGCGCACGTCGACCCAGACGGTGGTCGACTGGGGTGAGCCGTCCGGGTTCACCGTCGCCAGGTGCCAGAAGTTCGGCTCCTCGAGACGCTTGCGGATCTTCTCAGGCAACTCGACAGCCATTTGGGCCTCCTCAGGTCGTTGCGCCCGACGCTACACGAACGGCTCGGGCAACCGCGGAGTGTCTTAGACGGCTGCGACCGGCTCTGCATGCTCGGCCGCGAACTCCTCGACGCTCCACTCGGGGCCGGGAACCTCGTGCTTCAGCCGCGCGACGACGCGGCCGTGCTCGACGCGCGCGGGGTGGTCGTGGATCGGCAGGACGAAGGTGCCCGAGTTGAGCGCCTTCTTGATCGCTGCCTTCTCGGCCCGCTTCGTCAGCGTGTGGTTGCCGGTCGTCTGCGGCTCGTAGGCGAGCACCTGGTGCCACGGCTCGACCACCTGGTTCTGGATGTCGTAGATGACGTCGCCGCAGATGCATGCGGTCCCTTCAGCGGTCTCGACGAGGATGTTCATCGAGCCCTCGGTGTGTCCGCCGGCCGACTCGCAGACGATCCCGTCGTAGATCTCGTCCCGCCCCGACAGCTCGAGGTCGAGCAACCGGAGCGCGCCGGGTATGTGCAGGCGGTCGATGTGGTGCTTCACGTACTCGGGCGGATACTGCGCACCCATCAGCCCCGAGACCGAGTGCTCGAGCTCCCTTCTGTTCATCACCACCGGGGTCGTCATCGGGAAGTGGTCGTCCTGTCCGGCGTGGTCGATGTGACAGTGGCTGTGGAGGACGGCGGCGACGTCGCCGATGGCGACGCCGTGGGTGTTGAGCGCGTTCTCGATGCGCATCTCCTCCGTCACGCGGCCGCGCATGCCGAGCCGCTCCATGATCTCCGGGTGGCTGGCCCCCGTGTCGACGAGGATCGGCCCGACCGGGTTCCCTAGGATCAGGATCCCCCACGTGTGCACCCAGACCGGCGTGCCCATGTTCCGCGCGAGGACGAGGAAGCTCGACTCGACCTCGACGTCGATCAGCGACAGCAGCTTCAGCTTGTGGGTCATGGGGACTAGATACGCCGCAAAGAGCCCGCTGTCAACGCGCTACAGTCGCGTGATGCCCTTCGAGGCGATCGAGGATCTCGAGCTCGCGCTGCGCGATGCCGACTACCTGCCCGACCGCGGGCTCGCGACGGCGCTCTACCTCTCGCTGCGGCTCGAGAAGCCGCTGCTCCTGGAAGGCGAGGCCGGTGTCGGCAAGACCGAGGCGGCGAAGGCGCTCGCCCGGGCGCTGCCCGCCCGGCTGATTCGGCTCCAGTGCTACGAGGGGCTCGACGTCGCCCACGCCGTCTACGAGTGGAACTACTCGCGCCAGTTGCTGCACATCCGGGCCGCGCAGGAGGGCACCGTCTCCGAGGAGGAGCTGTTCGGGCCGGAGTTCCTGATCCGGCGACCGCTGCTCCAGGCGATCGAGAGCGTCGAGCCGGTCGTGCTTCTGATCGACGAGATCGACCGTGCCGACGAGGAGTTCGAGGCGTTCCTGCTCGAGGTGCTCTCCGACTTCCAGATCACGATCCCCGAGATCGGCACGGTCTCGGCGGCGCGCCGGCCGAGCGTGATCTTGACCTCGAACCGCACCCGCGAGCTGCACGACGCGCTCAAGCGCCGGTGCCTCTTCCACTGGATCGGCCACCCGAGCCTCGAGCGTGAGATCGAGGTCGTGCTCCTGCGTGTCCCGGGCATCCCCGAGCGGCTCGCGGCTCAGGCGGCAAGGTTCGTGCGCGGCCTCCGCGGCCTCGACCTGGCGAAGCCGCCGGGCGTAGCGGAGACGATCGACTGGGCGAACGCGTTGGCCGCCCTCGGCCGGCAGGAGCTCGACGCGGAGATCGTCGAGCAGACGCTCGGTTCGGTCCTGAAGTACCACGAAGACCTGGAAACGGTTCGTGACACGGCGCTCGCCACCCTCGTCGAGGAGGCCAGGGCTGTCGGGTAGCGCGCTCGTCCGGCAGGTCGTCACGTTCGGCCGCGTGCTGCGCGAGGCGGGGCTCGAGGTCGGGCCGGGGCGCGTCACCGACGCGCTGCACGGGCTGGACGCCGTCGAGCTCGCCCGGCGCGACGACGTCTACTGGACGCTCCGGCAGACGCTGGTCTCGCGCGCCGAGGACCTCGACGCCTTCGACCGCGCGTTCGCCGCGTGGTTCCTGCGTGCGCCCGAGCTCGCTCCGCCCCGTACGCCGGAGACGTCGCGGACCCGCGGTGTCCAGACGGCCTCGCGCGACGGCAAGGAGGAGAGGGCTGAGGCAGGGGCGGACGGCGAGGAGCGCGCCGCCGGCTGGAGCGCCGACGAGTTGCTGCGCCGCAAGGACTTCTCCGAGCTCTCGCAGGAGGAGCTCGCGAAGCTGCGCCTGCTGATCGCCGAGCTCGCCGCCACCCGTCCGCAGCGGCGCTCGCGGCGGCTGCGCCGAACTCCGCGCGGGACGACGCTCGACATGCGCCGACTCGTGCGCGCCTCGCTCGCGACGGGGGGCGACCCGGTCGACCGCGCCTTCCGCAAACGCGTCGAGACGCACCGCAAGCTGATCGTGCTCTGCGACGTGTCCGGCTCGATGGAGCCGTACTCCCGCGCGATCCTGTTGTTCGTCCACGGCCTGCTCGAGAGCGGCCGCGGCGTCGAGGCGTTCGCCTTCGGCACGCGGCTGACCCGGCTGAGCGACGAGCTCTCGGGGCCCGACCCCGAGCGCGCGCTCGAGGAGGCCTCGAAGCGCGTCGTCGACTGGTCGGGCGGGACACGCATCGGCGCGTCGCTGAAGTCGTTCAACGACCTCTGGGGCAGGCGGGCGCTCTCCCGCGGGGCCGTAGTCGTCATCGTCTCCGACGGGTGGGAGCGCGAGGACACCGCGACGGTCGGCCGCGAGATGGCCCGGCTCGCCCGCTGCGCCTACGCGGTCGTCTGGGTGAACCCGCTCAAGGGCCATCCCGACTACGAGCCGCTGGCGGGCGGGATGCGGGCGGCCCTGCCGCACGTCGACCGGTTCCTGCCGGGGCACAATCTGGCGAGTCTCGAAGACCTGGCCGGCGTGTTAGCCGGCATCGAGAGGAGGCACGCGGCATGAAGGACATCCTGGACGACATCGCGCGCTGGCGCGCGCGGGGCGAGAAGGTGGCGATCGCCACGGTGGTGGCGACTCGGAAGTCGGCGCCGCGGCCGGTCGGCTCGAAGCTGGCGATCTCGGAGAGCGGCGAGATCGCGGGCTCGGTCTCCGGCGGCTGCGTCGAGTCGGACGTGTACGAGAACGCCCGTGACGTGCTCGAGACCGGCAAGCCGAAGTTGCTCTGCTACGGGATCAAGGACGAGGAGGCCTGGGAGGTCGGCCTGCCCTGCGGCGGCGAGATCGACGTCTTCGTCGAAGTCCTGGACGAATGATGCTCGCGCTCCTGGCCGCCTTCGGCTCCCGCCGGGCAAAGCCCGGCTCCGCCGAAGGCTGCCACCGCTGGCGGCAGGATGCACCGCCCGCGCCGCTTGGCCGTACTACTTGTACTGTCCCGCGCGTCGCGGGCGGCACCTCCTTTGCCAGCGGCGCCCCAGGAGCCCGAGCATGAGCGTCACGCAGCGACTGCTCGAGGCGATCGAGCGCGAGGAGCGCGCCGTCCTCTTCACGGTGATCGAGGGCGATTCGCTCGGCGCGCACATGCTCGTGCTCGAGGATGGCGAGCGGCACGGCCAGGGTGTCCCCGAGGAGATCGCCGGCCGAGCGGACGAGCTGATCCGGGGGCACCGGAACCAGGTGGTCGAGGTTGACGGCCTCAAGGTCTTCGCGGAGATCTACGCGCCCCCGCCGCGGCTACTGGTCTACGGCGCCGTCGACACGGCGGAGGCGCTCTGCCAGGCGGCGAAGCTGCTCGGCTGGCAGACGATCGTCGCCGACGCGCGGGCGAAGTTCGCGACCCGGGAGCGGATCCCGAGCGCCGACGAGCTGCTCGTCGCCTGGCCCGAGGAGGCCCTGGGCCAGGTCGCACCCGACCATGCGACCGCGGTCGTCGTCCTCACCCACGACGACAAGTTCGACGTGCCCGCGCTGCAGGCTGCGCTCGCGACCGAGGCGTTCTACGTCGGCGCGCTCGGCTCTCGCCGGAACCAGGAGCGCCGCCGGGAGCGGCTGCTCGAGGTGGGAGTGAGCGAGGAGGCGATCGAGCGCATCGCGGGCCCGTGCGGCCTCGACATCGGCGCCGACTCCCAGCCCGAGACGGCGCTCTCGATGCTGGCGGAGATCGTCGCCGTCCGCGCCGACCGCGAGGGCGGCCGCCTGAAGACCGCGAAGAAACGAATTCACGCCGAGGTGGACTAATCACCATGGAGAAGATCCGCAAGACAGACCAGGAATGGCAGCAGGAGCTCAACCCGGACCGCTACGCGGTCCTGCGCTGCGCGGCGACCGAACCGCCGTGGTCGGGCGATCTGAACTACGTGAAGGAGGACGGCGTCTTCCGCTGTGGCGCATGCGGTGCCGAGCTCTTCCGCACCCAGGCCAAGTTCGACTCGGGCTCGGGCTGGCCGAGCTTCTTCGAGCCGGCCGAGGAGGACGCGGTCGAGACCGAGGTGGACGACAGCCACGGGATGCGCCGGATCGAAGTCCGCTGCACCGCCTGTGACTCGCATCTCGGCCATGTGTTCCCCGACGGCCCACACCCGACCGGCCAGCGGTACTGCATCAACTCGCTCGCGCTCGACTTCGAGCCGAGTTAGCCGCAACATCGGCGGGCGAAGCCCGCGATGCGCAGACAGACAGGGGAACATGACTAACCAACCGCCAACCTGTTAGGTTCGCCTCGCGTTTTCCCGACGGACGAAGGAGGCGAGCGTGAGCGTTGACGTGAGGTCGGAAGGGATTCGCCGGCTCGTCGACGAGAACGTGGAGGTCGAGCAGCTCGGCACCGGCTTCACCTTCACTGAGGGGCCGATCTGGAACCCGGACGGGCAGTTCCTGCTCTTCTCGGACATGCCGGGGGACACCCGCCGGCGCTGGGACGATTCGAGCGGCGTCCAGGTCGTGATGAGCCCGAGCAACAAGGGCAACGGAATGACGCTGGAGGCCGACGGGCGGCTGCTCGTCTGCGAGCACTCGACCAGCTCGCTCGTGCGCATGGACCCGGACGGGACGGACGTGGACAGGGAAGTGCTCGCCTCGCACTACGAGGGCAAGGAGCTCAACAGCCCGAACGACGTGTGCGTCAAGTCCGACGGGTCGATCTGGTTCTCCGATCCCTGGTACGGGCGCATGCCCGTCTTCGGGGTCGAGCGCGAGCGGGAGCTCGGCTGGCAGGGCGTCTTCCGGATCCCGCCCGGCGGCGGCGATCCGCAGCTCGTTGTCGACCAGGACGAGTACGAGCAGCCGAACGGGCTCTGCTTCTCTCCCGACGAGTCGCTGCTCTACATCAACGACACGCCCAAGGCATGGATCAAGGTCTACGACGTCGGCTCTGACGGATCGCTGTCGAACGGCCGCATGTTCTTCGAGGGCGTCGGCACCGGCGATCTCGAGCATGGCATCCCCGACGGGATGAAGTGTGACGAGGAGGGCAACATCTGGGTCACCGGCCCGGGCGGCGTCTGGGTGATCAGCGCCGGCGGCGAGCATCTCGGGACGATCAAGGTCCCCGAGAACACCGGGAACCTGACCTGGGGCGGCCCCGACTGGAACTGGTTGTTCGTCCCCAGCTCGACGTCGCTCTACCGGGTGAAGACCAAGGTCGGGCCACGCGGCGAGCCCTACATGACTCGGTGAGGAGGGACAGATGGCGAAGCTGAAGCTGAACCCCGCGCGCACTGCGCTGCTGATCCAGGACATGCAGAACGACGTGATCATCGAGAAGGGCGCCTTCGCCGACTCCGGTTCGCCCCAGCACGCGCTGGAACAGAACGTGGTCGCGAACGTGAAGAGGCTCGCGAACGCCTTCCGCAGGGCGGGAGCTCCGGTGATCCACGTCTGGTACATCGTCGAGAAGGGCGCGCCCGGCCTGAAGCTGAACGCGCCGCTGTTCGATGACGTGAAGGGCGCGAACGCGCTCGTCCGGGGCACGTGGGGGGCGAAGCCGGCCGAGGGCCTCGAGCCCAAGAAGGGCGACCACGTCGTCGAGAAGACTCGGATGAGCGCCTGGCAGGGGACCAACCTCGAGAACCTGCTGGCCGGGCTCGGCGTCGACACCGTTGTCGTCTCCGGCGCCTGGACGAACATGTCGATCGAGCACACGGCCCGCACCGGGGCCGACAAGGGCTACAACATGATCGTGCCCGAGGACGGTTGCTCGACGATGAACGCCGACTGGCACAACGCCTCGATCAACTACGCGCTGCAGAACGTCTCCACCGTGACCGACTGCAAGAGCGTCGCCGCAGCGCTCGGCTAAGAGGGGTGGGCGGTCCACCGTGGCCGACGTCGAGCAGGGAAACCTCGTCCTGGCCGATGTTTCCGGCTACACCGGCTTCCTCGCCGGGATCGAGCTCGAGCACGCGAGCGGGATCCTGGCCGACCTGATCCAGGAGATGCTGGACGGGCTCTCGCCGCCGTTCGAGCTCGCGGAGGTGGAGGGCGACGCTGCGCCCATGGGCTCGGACGTCAACCTCACCCACCGGCTGCTGAAGAACGGCGTCGAGGCCGAGACCGGCTGGCGCGGTTACGCGCTCTTCACCGACACGGCTCTGACGCGACTCGGCGTCGACGCCGGCAGCATGCACCGCAGGACCGAGCGCTACGACCACCTCGGCGACGTGCCGGTCGCGAGCGTCGACCTCGACGAGCGCTTTCGGCTGCTCCGGGAGGAACCGCTCGAGCCGGCCGAGTCGCACTGGAGCGCGACGCTCGACCTGCCGATCGCGCAGGCGGCGGTCTGGGAGTGGCTGAACGATCCCGTCAAGCGCTCGCGCTGGGTGGGTGAGCGCACAGTCGAGGTCGAGCTGCCGCCGAGCGGCCGGACCGGCCCTGGGGCGGTCTACCACTGCCACCACGGCAACGGCGTCGTCGACCACACGATCGTCGACTGGCGTCCGTTCTCCTCGTTCAGCGAGGAGGTCCGGCCGCGGGCGGGGTTCCGGGCGCTGCTCACCTGGCGGCTCGACGCGATCGGCAGCGGCACGAGGCTCCGACTCGACATCGGCCTGAGCGGGCCTCTGCCGGGCGCCGTCCGCCGCCGCGTGTGCAGTGTGTTTGCCGAGCGCGAGGTGCGCGGCGACCTCGCCCGGCTCGAGCGGGAGATTCTCGGAGAGGCCGCATGAAGTCACGCGCCGCTGTCTTTCACGGAGCGGGCAAGCCGCTCGAGGTCAGGGAGATCGATCTCGACGAACCGGGGCCGAAGGACGTGCTCGTCCGCATGGCCGCGGTCGGGATCTGCGGCACCGACCTGCACTCGATCCGCGGCGAGTGGACCCGGCCGACGCCGATCGTGCTCGGCCACGAGGGCGCGGGCGTCGTCGAGGCGGTCGGCGAGGAGGTCGGGTCGGTGCGGCCGGGCGACGAGGTCGTGCTCTCGTGGGCGCCCGCGTGCGGCGAGTGCGCGGACTGCCGCCGGGGACGGCCGGCCGCATGCGTCGACCTCCACCGGGCAATCGGCGCCGGCACGCTCGTCGACGGCACCACCGGGATGACGCTCGACGGTGAGACGCTCTACCGCGGCACGGCGACCGGAGCGATGTCCGAGCACGTCGTCGTCAGCGAGCGGGTCGCGCTGCCCACCGGCGGCGGTGTGCCGCTCGAGGAGGCGGCACTACTGGGCTGCGCCGCGCTCACCGGCGTCGGAGCGGTGCTGTTCGCGGCGAAGGTCGAGCCGGGCGGCGTGGCGCTCGTGGTCGGCGCCGGCGGCGTCGGGCAGTTCTGCGTCCAGGGCGCGCGCATCGCGGGCGCGGAGACGATCGTCTGCGCCGACCCGCTCGAGGAGCGGCTCGAGCTCGTCCGCGGGCTCGGCGCCACCCACGTGACCACGCCCGACGGCCTGAAGGAGCTGATGAAGGAGGTGGCGCCGGACGGCGCCGAGAACGCCTTCGACGCGGTCGGCGACCCCGAGACATCCGCCCTCGCACTCCGGTTCACTCGCAGCGGCGGCACCTGTGTCATCGTCGGCCTGCCGGCGGCGGGCCTCCGGCTCGACCTCGACCCCGCCGAGTTCAACCGGCGCGAGAAGTTCCTCACCGGGACGATGTACGGCTCCGAGGATCCCGCGGTTTCGCTCCCGATCCTGCTCGAGCACATGCGGGCGGGACACCTGAAGCTACGCGAGCTGCTCGGCCCGAGCTATCCGCTCGAGCAGGTGAACGAGGCGTTCGAGGCGTCGCTGGCCGGGTCGCCTGGGCGCGTGCTCGTGATCCCGTAGGCGATGGACTTCCGCTTGCTCGGCCCGCTCGAGGTCTGGCATGAGGGCCGGGAGGTGCCTCTGCGAGGGGCCAAGCAGCGAGCGCTGCTCGCTGTGCTGCTCTTGCACGCGAACCAGGTCGTCTCGAGCGACCGCCTGCTGGACGAGCTCTGGGGCGACGAGCCGCTGGAGGCGCGCACGGCAGCCCTCCGGGTTCGCCTGTCCCAGCTTCGCAAGGCGCTCGGCGCCGGCGGTGGGAGCCTAATCGTCACCCGCGCTCCCGGATACGCGATCGAACTGACGCCGGATCAGCTCGACCTCCAGCGCTTCGAGCGTCTCGTCCAGGAAGCCGGCACCCTCGAGCCCGAGGCGGCCGCGGAGAAGCTCCGCGACGCGCTCGCGCTCTGGCGCGGCCCCGCGCTCGCCGATTTCGCCTACGAGCCGTTTGCGCAGACAGCGATCGGCCGGTTGGGGGAGCTACGCCTGCTGGCGACCGAGAAGCGGATCGATGCGGATCTCGCGCTGGGACGGCACGCCGAGCTCGTGCCCGAGCTCGAGGAGCTCATCGCGGAGCACACGCTGCAGGAGCATCTCCGCGCGCAGCTGATGCTCGCGCTCTACCGGGCCGGCCGGCAGGCGGAGGCGCTCGAGAGCTACCAGAGCGCACGCCGGACGCTCGTCGACGAGCTGGGCATCGAGCCGGGGCCTGCACTCCAGAAGCTGGAGAAGGCGATCCTCCGGCAGGACGGGTCGCTCGACCTCATCCAGGATCAGGCTCGGCAGCGATCGATCCTGGTCGCGGGCCTTGCCGGCCGAGACCTGGAGCCGTTGCTCGCGATCGCTGAGCCGCTCGCCCGGCAGCCTTCACGGGAGATCATCGTCGCCCGGCTTCTCGACGAGCGGGCGGAGCTTGGCCCGGCGGCCGCCGCCCTGAACGCCCACTGCGATTTGCTCGCGGCGCAGGGCCTGGTGGCGCGTGCAGCGGCGTTCACCTCCGCCTCGCCCGGTGCGGACACCTCGCGGCTCGCCGCCGAGCAGGACGTCGACCTCGTCCTCGTCACGACCGCGCCGGAGCTGCTCGACGACGCCGACCTCGCGGAGCTCCTCCGCACTGCGCCCTGCGACGTGGCCGTCCTCGTTGGGGACCGACCGTCGGCCGGACCGGTCCTCGTCCCATTCGCAGGCACCGAGCATGACTGGAGCGCGATCGAGCTCGGCGCGTGGCTCGCCGGGAGCTGGGGGGTGTCGCTGCGGCTCGTGGGGCCGGCGGCCGAAGGCGGTCGCGACGCGAGCCGGCTGCTGGCCAGCGCGTCGCTGGCCGTCCAGCGTGCGCTCGGAGTCGCGGCGGAGCCGCTGCTCGTCGAGCCTGGACCCGAGGCGCTTGCCGCTGCGGGCCGCGAAGCTGCCGTTGCCGTCGTCGGCCTCTCCGACCGCTGGCGCAAGGAGGGCCTCGGACCGGCGCGCGGCGCGCTCGCGAGCGGCGGTCAGCCGACGCTGCTCGTCCGCAAGGGCCTCAGGCCGGGCGGCCTGGCGCCCGCGGAGAACCTGACGCGCTTCACCTGGTCGCTCCGCGCCGGCTGATCAGTGCGCCCAAGGAGGCGGGTTGCCACGTGTGCACGGCGGGTTCGTTCGGCTCGGCAGGGGCTTCGCGGGGCTGAAGCGGCCGGCGTAGGAGTCGTCCACGGGGCCGACCGACCGAATCGTGCGCAGCGTGGACCTCCCGGACGGGCCGCGCTCGACCTGGAGGAGGTAGTTCGGCGCGATCGCCTGGCGGTGCGCGTCGAGCCTCGTACGACCCGTCGGCAGGTCGACCTCGAGCCGCGTCAGGGCGGACATGTAGCGCGCCTCTCCGCCCGAGAGGTCTCCGTCAACCGCCTCGACCCCGCGCAGGGCGGCCTCCATCGCATCGAAGTAGGGAACCGAGAACCCGGCGAACTGCACCCGCGGAAACGCCTTCGTGAAGTCGGCGAGAAAGGTTGTCCACGCGGGCGCGCTCGAGCCGAACGGCGTGCTGCTGCCGCCGACCACCCCGACCCCGCGAGGTCCGAGCGCGTCTGCCGAGGTGATCGCGGCGCCGCCGAGCAGGATCCTGTGCGACAGCGGGCCGCGGACCGGCAGCGCACGCACCGCGGCGACGAGGTACTGCGGCAGGAACTCGCTCAGGAAGTAGCCGTCGGCCCTCTCCTGGATTGGCGGCGGGCCAGCTTCCGCCCACACGCGTTTGACGATCTGTCCCCCGAGCGAGCAGAACTCGGCGACGAAGCCAGCGGCCTCGTCGTACGGAAACGAGAAGTCGTTCCCGACGACGACCGCGCGACGCCAGCCGAGCGTCCGGTAGGCGTACGTGCCCAGACCGGCCGTCCACTGGAGCGCGTGCGTCGTGAAGCGGAAGACGTTGGGCGCGGGCTTCGAGAGCGTGGTCTCGGCAGCCGGCGAGAGCGCGATCAGGAACGCGGTGCCGCGCTTCGTCTTCGCGTACTCGCGGATCGCGATGCCGGCGGCGCTCGTCTCCGCGCCGACCAGGATCTGCACGTGTTCCTTCTCCACCAGCCGGCGGGTCTCGGCGAGCGCTCGCTCGCCGGTCTCGTCCGAGCAGCCGAAGGAGAGCTCGATCGGATGCCCGGAGACGGTCGCGCCGCTCACGCCGTCGGCCGGCTTCGGTCCGCTCAGCTTCCCGCCCCGCCGCAGGAGAGGCAGATCGGCGCCGGCGACGGCCTCGTCGTAGAACGGCGCGAACACTCCCTGGCAGACGCCGAGGACGCCGATGCGGATCGGCGCCTTGCCGCCGCCACCGCAGCCCGCGACTGCTGCAACGGCTGCGACGGTGAGTCCCAAGATAGCGGCGCGCCTCATCGACCCCTCGCCACCCAGACCCGGCTGCCGGCGACAACGAGGTCGTGAGGGCTCCCGCCGACGCGGATCGTTGCCTCGACCCTGTTCGTCCGGGGGTCGATGCGGCTCACGGTGCCGTCGACCTCGTTCGCGACCCACACCGAGCCGCCGTTCGCTGTGACGCCGCTGCTGCCTCGGCCCACCGGGATCCTCGCCACAACGCGATTCTCTCGCGGATCGACTCGCAGCACGACATCTTCGATCGCGCCCGTCACCCAGACGCCGCCCTCGCCGACCGCGACGCGCCTGGGCGCGATCGGCAGCCGAAGCGAGGCGACGACGCGCGCACTACGCGGGTCGAGCTTCCAGAGCCTGCGGTCGAAGTTGGCGGCGATCCAGACAGCGTCCCGGCCGACCGCGATGCCGACCAGCTCGCCCAGCGAGTGCCGCAGCGGGAGCCTGCGCGTCGCGAGAACGCGGAAGTCGTTGCCGCCCGCCGCGTCAACCCGGCGCACTGTCCAACGCTCTTTGTCCACCAGCCAGATCCCGGCCGGCCCGGCGGCGACGATGCTGGTCGCGCCCGCGGGGCGGGGCGTCAGCGAGACGATGTCGTAGACGCTGCCCGCCTCCGCCTTGATCAGCGTCAGGGTGTTGGCGGGCGGGCTGTTCGCGACGAGCACGATGCCTCCGTCGACCGCGACGCTCTGCGGCAGGCCGTTCACCCGGATCGTGCCCGCGTGCGACGTCGCCTCATCGATCTTCGAGACGGTTCCGTCGGAGAAGTTCGCGACCCAGACGCTGCCGGCCCCCGCCGCGATCGCCTCGGGATCGTTGCCGACGCGTACGTCGCCGACGACCTTGCCGCTTGCCGTGTCGATCTGGACGACCCTGCCGCTCGCTGCCTCGCCCCCGCCGCCGCGGGTGAGGAAGAAGCCGAGCAGCGCAGCGCCGATCAGGGCGAGCCCGACCGCGGCGGCGGCGAGCGGCCAGCGGCTCGGCCGGGGCTGGGCGATCCCGAGCGCCTCCCGCGCGTCCTCGATCAGCGCGGCGCAGGTCTGGTAGCGGTCGGCGGGCTCTTTGGCGAGCGCCTTGGGAAACACGGTCTCGAGGCCGGGCAGAAGCGGGGGCGCCTCTTCGAGGTGGGCGTAGAGGACGGCCGCCTCGGAGCCGCGCGCGAAGGGTGGCTCGCCGGCGAGGCACTCGTGGAGGAGGCAGCCGAGCGAGTACTGGTCCGCTCTCCCGTCGATCTCCCTCCCCTCGATCTGCTCGGGCGCGACGTAGGCGGGCGTGCCGAGCGAGAGTCCCGCGTCGAAGCCGGCGGCCTGGTCGGAGAGGCGCCTGGTCAGCCCGAAGTCGGCGAGGTAGGCGTGGTCGTCGCCGGTGACGAGCACGTTCGAGGGCTTGACGTCACGGTGGACGAGCCCGCGCGCGTGGGCGGCGTCGAGCGCGGCGGCGACCTGGGCGGCGAGCGCGACTGCCCGCTCCTTCGGCAGTGGACCCTCGGAGAGCAGGTGTTTGAGGTCGGAGCCCTCGACGTAGCGCATCGCGATGTACAGCTCGCCGGAGACCTCGCCGGCGTCGTAGACGGGGACGATGTTCGGGTGGTCGATCGACGCTGCGAGCCGCGACTCTTTGAGGAAGCGCTCGCGGAAGCGCTCGTCGCTCGCCAGCTCCGGGGAGAGGATCTTCAGCGCCACGGGCCGGTCGAGCGCGAGGTCGTCGGCGCGGTAGACGACGCCCATCCCGCCGCGGCCGATCAGCGCCTCCAGCCGGTAGCCCGCGAGCTCGCTGCCGATTCTGGGATCGGTGGTCAGCGAGCCCACGGCGGCGGGTTCCCGTGCTTGCAGGCCGGCGACGTCCGGCTCGGTGGCGGATCGTCCGGCTTGAAGTAGCCGCCGAACGTCTGCTCTACGTTCGGCACGACTCTGAGCGGCTTGATCGCGGGCTTGCCTTTTGCATCCGTTCCGACCTGGCTGAGGTAGTTCGGCCCCACCGCCTGCCGATTGCGGTCGAGGTGGATCCGGCCGGTCAGCGAATCGAGCTCGAGGTGCGTCAGTGCGGACATGAGGTCCTTCCCTGTCGCGCCCTCGGCGCGCTCAAGTGCCTGGAGCGCGGCCTCGACGCCGTCGCGGTAGGGAACGGCGAGGGGGCTGAGGGCGGCTGCCGCCGGAATGCGCGGAAAAGCTCTCGTGAAGGCGGCGAGATAGTCGCCCGCGGCGGGCGTGGGCTGAGCGGGAAGGCTGCCGCCGACGATGAGGCCGGGCGCCCTCGCGAGGGCCTGAGGCTCGTAGAGAAGGACTCCGTTCGAGAGGAGCCGTTTCGACGGATCGCGCTGGCCCTCCGAATAGCGACGCACGAAGCCTTCCATGCTGGAGACGGCGGGTCCGAGGTAGACGCCGTCCGCGGACTCCGGGATCCGTGGCACGGTCTGCGCAGGGTCGGTGCCGACGGTGATCCATTGGCGGTCGACGATGCGGCCGCCAAGCGCGCAGAACTCGGCGACGAAGCCGGCGACGACTCCCCAGCCGAACGCCGCGTCGTCGGCGACCGTCGCCGCGGTCCGCCAGCCGAGCGTGTTGTAGGCGTGGCTGCCGAGGCCAGCCACAGACTGCGCGTTGTCGGACGTGAAGCGGAAGACGTTTGAGGCAGGCTCGTGCAGGGTCAGCTCCGGGGCCCCGCTCGGCTGGATCAGGAAGGCCGTCTCGGGCCGCCGGTGTGCGTACTCGCGCAAGACCAGGCCGTGCTCGGGAATCAGCGGCCCGACGACGATCTGCGCGCCGTCCTCCTCGACCAGGCGCCGGGCCTCTGGCAGCACCTCCTCGGTCCCGGCGATGCAGCCGATGCTGAGCTCGACGGGCCGGCCGGCGACCGATGCGCCGACGATCCCGGCCGACGGGTTGCGCCCGCGTAGCCTGGCGCCGCGCTCGATCAGTGGCACCTCGGCCGACGCGACGACCAGTTCGTGCGTGCTGCCGAACGGCCCGTAGCAGTCGGAGAGCACACCGATCCGAACAGGCGCCGCGCTGCCTCCGCCGCAGCCGGCTGCAAACGTGAGCACGGCCCCCGCGAGCGCGAAGATCGAAGACCTAACGCGCATCGCCTGCAACCCAGACTGACCCCTCGCCGACTGCGACGGCTACGGGACTGGCGGCGACTCGGACTGTCGCCACGATGCGATTCGTCTCGGGGTCGATCCGCGTCACCGTGTGGTCGATCGCGTCCGCGACCCAGACGCTGCCCGAGCCGACGGATACGCCGCTCGCTCCGCGGCCGACCGAGATCCGTTTGACGAGTCGAGTCGTGGCGGGATCGAACCGGACGACAGCGTCGCCCAGCTGGTCGGTCACCCAGATTCCGCCGGCGCCCGCGGCGACGCTCCCCGGCGGGAAGCCGAGGCCGATCGTCGCGGTGATTCGGTGCCGTGCGGGATCGATGCGCCAGAGCCGCCGGTCTGACGCGTCGCCGGTGACCCAGACTGCCCCCTCGCCCTCCGCCGTCCCACCGAGCGCCTGGCGGTTATTCGCGGCTGTCAGCGGCTTCGCAAAGGGGATGACGACCGTCGACGTAATCCGGGGCGAGAAGGCGTCAGCGCTCAGCTCCTGGACGTTGGGACAGCCCGATACCCAGACGCCGTACGGGCCGCTGGCGACGCTGCACGCGAACAGGTCGAGTCCGCCTACTCGGCCGCCCGTCACCACGTCGAAGGTGGAGATGTTCCCGCTGAACTGGTTCGGCCCGAGCGCTGCGACGTAGGTGTTGCCCTCGTGGATGGTGAGCGCGTAGGGCCGCCCGAGGGGTGGGATCTTGGTGACGCCGCCCGACCGCGGGTCGTGCTGCCAGAGCGTGCCGTCGCGGTACGAGGCGACCCACACACGCCCGCTCCCGGCCGCGACCGCGCTCGCCCCGTCGCCGACCGGAATGGATTCGGTTACGCGGTTCGAGACCGGGTCGATGCGCAGCAACCGTCCCCCCTGCGCCGCCTGCAAACCGCTTCCGCCCCGCGTGAGGAAGAAGGCCAGCAGCGCGGCTGCCACTAGCGCAAGCCCGACGGCGGCGGCGGCCAGCGGCCACAGACTGCGTCGCGGCGCGGCGATCCCGAGCTCATCGCGGGCGGCGTCGATCAACTCGGTGCACGTCTCGTAGCGCTCCGACGGGTCCTTCGCGAGCGCCTTGGGCAGCACGTGCTCGAGCGCCGGCAGGACGGGTGGCGCCTCCTCGAGATGGGCGTAGAGGGTGGCGGCGTCCGAGCCGCGTCGGAAGGGCGCTTCGCCAGCCAGGCACTCGTACAGCAGGCAGCCGAGCGCGTACACGTCGGCGCGGCCGTCCACCTCCTCGCCGCGGATCTGCTCGGGAGCGACGTAGTCGATCGTCCCGAACAGCCCCGGCTCGACCGCGCGCCCTTGCCCGACCCGTTTGGTGAGGCCGAAATCTGCGAGGTAGACGTGCTCCTTGGCGTCGAGGAGCACGTTCGAAGGCTTGACGTCCCTGTGGACGAGCCTGCGTCCGTGCGCGAAGTCGAGCGCGTCCGCCACCGGCGAGCAGAGTCCGATTGCCCGCTCGGGCTCGAGTGCGCCGCCGCGGAGGAGCTGCTTCAGGTCCTGCCCCTCGACGTAGCGCATCGCGATGTACAACTCGTCGCCGGCCTCCCCCGCCGCGTAGATCGGCACGACGTTCGGGTGGTCGAGCGAGGCTGCGAGCTGCGACTCCTCGAGGAACCGCTCGCGGAAGGCCTCGTCCTCGGCCAGCGCGGGCGCAAGGAGCTTGAGCGCAACCCGCCGCCTGAGCCGGAGATCCTCGGCGAGATAGACGACGCTCATGCCGCCTTGGCCGATCCGCGCCTCGATGCGATAGCCGAGGAGCTCGCTGCCGATGCGGGGGTCGATCGAGAGCGACACGTCTACCTCCTTGTGGGGCAACCCTAGTGGTGGATGCAACGAGAAGCGAGGGCGGGCCGGGCATCGGGCCCGCCCTCGCGCTCCTGCCGTTGGCAGGAACCTAGGTGGCGCTGAGCCGCCCGGCCCGCTGGGCCTGCCGGGACCTGATCGTCATCGCCGCGATGCCGGCGATCATCAGGAACAGGCCGGCGACGATGCCCGCGCCGATCGCGGCGGCCGACCAGTCGAAGCCGGCCGAGGAGCCGCTCGAGGCGGGTGCCAGGTACTCGGTGGGGACGCCGAGGCTGAAGCCCTCGGTCACGTGAGTCGGCGTTCCGGTGTTGAGGTACTGGAGCGGCACGCCCAGGCTGAAGCCCTCGGTCACGTGGGTCGGTGCGGAGACCTGTGCCAGGTACTCCACGGGGACGCCGAGGCTGAAGCCCTCGGAGACATGAGTCGGTGCCCCGGTGTTGAGGTACTCGAGCGGCACGCCCAGGCTGAAGCCCTGGCCGACGCTCGGGGTCGTGGGGTTCGACCCGGCGGACGCGACGGGCACGGCGATTGCGGCAGCCGCGAGCACCGTCGAGATGATCTTGATGGCGGTGCGAAACATCTCTTGCTCCTTTGCTTTGCGACTGCCCGGTGCAGTCGAGTTGGCAGGAGCTTGGTCGGGGTGCGTAACGAGGACGTAACGCGCGCCTAACGGATCAATGCGTAACCTCCTCGCCGTGGTCGAGCAGGTCGAGCAGGCCCGGGTCGCCTGGGTGGACACCGATGCGGGCGGGCGCATCCACTTCACTGCGGCGTTTCGCTGGGCGGAGGCGGCCGAGACCGCGCTGATGAGGCGGCTCGGATTCCTGTACGAGGCCTGGGGCGACTACCCGCGCCGCAAGGTCGAGGCGGAGTACCTGCAGGTGCTGCGCTTCGAGGACGAGATCGAAACCCGGCTGCGTGTCGACAAGGTCGGCCGCACGTCGATCACCTACGCCTGGACGATCGCGAAGGACGGCCAGCCGTACGTCAAGGGCCGGCACACGGTCGTGCACGTGGACGCCGAGGGGCGACCGGAGCCGCTCGACGACGCCGTTCGAGCGGCACTGGACCAGTAGCTCAGGGAAGCGAGTGCCAGCGCTCCCGGTAGTCCTCGCGGACGGGCCGGAAGACGTCGAGGACGGTTGCCCCCTCGGGACCGCAGTAGGCGGAGTGCTCGACTCCGCCGGGCAGGACGTAGCCTTGCATCGGCCCCATCGCGTGTTCCTCGCCGTCGACCACCAGCACCTGCGTACCGCGTAGCACCAGCCCGAGCTGTTCGTGCTCGTGGCTGTGCAGCGGCACGGACGACCCCGGCTCGAACTCGATCAGGTTCAGCATCGCGCCCTCGCCGAAGAGCGGCCGGCCGACGACGCCGGCGGTGAGCTCAAACGAACGGACGTCGTCGAAGTGGACGAACTGCGGCTCTGCGTTGTCTTCAGGCATGGGCCGCGATTGTACGATGGTCGACGATGCATCACCGCGAGGAGTACCGCGTCGAGGGCCTGGCCGAGCCGATCAGCCACTACACGGACGCTGTGCGGGCGGGCGGCCTCCTCTTCATCTCGGGCCTCGTACCGGTGGACGAGGAGGGCAAGATCGTCGGCGAGGACGTGGCCGAGCAGACGCGCCAGATCTTCCGGAATATGGAGTTGGTGCTGAAGGCGGCCGGGTGCGGGTTCGAGGACGTGGTCAAGGTCACGCACTTCCTGCTGAACGTGGACGACCGGCCCGCGATCAACCCGGTGCGAATGGAGTTCTTCGGGGAGGCGCGACCGGCGAGCACGCTCGTCGAGGTCTCGGCGCTCGCCGTTCCGGGCGCGCTGCTCGAGATCGAAGCGGTCGCCGCTATTCCGTGATACGCCGTTCGAGGAAATCGCGCTCGGCCTCGGTCGGCGCGAGCTCGAGCGCGCGCCGGTAGGCGGCGCGTGCCTCGTCCTCGCGCCCGAGCCGCCGCAGCAGTCCGGCCCGGGCGGAATGGAAGTGCCGGTACTCGTCGAGGCCGGCGATCTGGTCGATCGCGGCGAGCCCGGCCTCGGGGCCGTCGGCCATCGCGACGGCTACTCCTTGGTTCAGCTCGACGACCGGCGAGGGCTGGAGGCGGAGCAGCTCGCCGTACAGCGCGACGATCTGCGCCCAGTCGCTCTCCTCGCCGGTGTGGCACGCGGCGATCGCCGCCTGGAGCTGGTACGGACCGGGCCGCCGGCGACGGAGCGCGGCCTCGACCAGCTCACTGCCCTCCGCGATCTCGTCCTCGTCCCAGAGCCAGCGGTCCTGGTCGTCGAGCAGGACGAGCCGGCCCTCGTCGAGCCGCGCATGGCGGCGGGAGTCGTGGAGGAGCATCAGCGCAAGCAGGCCGAGCACCTCCGGCTCGTCCGGCATCAGCGCCGAGAGCATCCGGCCGAGGCGGATCGCCTCGGCGCAGAGCTCGAAGCGGCCGGCGGAGTAGCCCTCGTTGAAGATCAGGTAGACGGTTGCCAGCACGGCCGTCAGCCGTTGGGGGAGCTCCTCGTCCGGCGGCACCCGGAAGGGGATCCCGGCCGCGCGGATCTTCTGCTTCGCACGCACGAGCCGCTGCGCCATCGTCGACTCGGTAGTCAAGAATGCTCGGGCGATCTCCGGCGTGGCCAGCCCGCCCAGCAGCCGGAGAGTCAGCGCTATCTGGGCTTCGACGGAGAGCGCCGGGTGGCAGCAGGTGAAGATCAGCGCCAGCCGTTCGTCGGGGATCGAGCTCATCGCATCTTCCTCCTCGTCGCCGTCGGGGCCGAGCGCCGCCAGCCGCGCCAGCTCCGGGCGTTTTGCATCTAGCACGCGCTCGCGGCGGATCCGGTCGATCGCCCGGTTGCGGGCAGTCGTGACGATCCACGCGCCCGGGTTCGCCGGGACGCCGTCCCGCGGCCAGCGCTCCGCGGCGACCGCGAACGCCTCCTGGACGGCGTCCTCGGCGAGGTCGAAGTCGCCGAGCGCGCGGATCAGAATCGAAACCGCGCGCCCGGACTCCTCCCGGAATGCCTCGGCTACCGGATCGACTACTGCCCCTCGTCGAACACCATCACGGGGCGCACCTCGATCGAGCCGTACTTCGCCGACGGGATGCGCTCGGCGATCTTCAGCGCCTCGTCCGCGTCCTTCGCCTCGATCAGGTAGTAGCCGCCGAGCTGCTCCTTCGTCTCCGCGAAGGGACCGTCGGTGAGGAGCGTCTCACCGTTCCGGATGCGCACGGTCGTCGCGGTCGAGGTGGGCTGGAGCGCGTCGCCGGCGACCATGTTGCCGCTCTTCTGGATCGACTGGGTGAAGGCCCCGTACTCGCCGAACACGATGTTCCGCTCGTCCTCCGACATGCCCTGCCAGACCTGCTCGTCGTCGTAGATCAGGCACATGTACTGCATGGGTGCGTCCTCCTTGGTCGGTGGTGTCGTATGGACGACGAACGGCGCGCCCGAAATCGACAGCTACCGCCCTTCGAACTTCGGCGGGCGCTTCTCGTAGAACGCCGCGATCCCTTCGCGGTAGTCCTCGGTCGAACGGAGCACGCCGTAGGCGAGGCCTTCGATCTCGAGGCCGAGCTCGAGCGGGCCGTCATAGACGTGGTTGAGCACGCGCTTGGCCATCGCGAGCGCGAGCGGCGAGAGGGCGGTCAACTCGTCGGCGAGGCGGTCGACGGCGGCGTCCAGCTCCTCTGGCGGGACGACCTCCGTGACCAGCCCGAGTGCGAGGGCTTCCGCGGCGGGGATCCGGCGGCCACGCATGATCGCGTCCTTCGCCCGGCCGAGGCCGATCAGTCGGGTCAGCCGCTGCGTGCCGCCCGAACCGGGGATCATCCCGAGCTTGATCTCGGGCAGCCCGAGCTGGACGTCGTCGGCGGCGAGCCGGAAATCGCAGGCGAGCGCGAGCTCGAGCCCGACGCCGAACGCATAGCCGCGCAGCTTCGCGATCACCGGCTTCGGGCAGCGCTCCGGCGCCGCCACGTTCCGCGCGAGGCCCGAGAGATGGAGCGCGTCCACTTCGAGGAAGCCGGCGATGTCGCCGCCGGCCGTGAAGGCCTCGCCCGCCCCGGTGATGACGACGATCCGGACCGCGTCGTCGGCGCCGAGCTCCGCGAACAGGCGCGCCAGCTGGTCGCGCTCCGCCATCGAGACCCGATTCAGCTTGCCGGGGACGTCGAGCGTGATCGTCGCCACGCCGCCGGCGTCGTCCCGCTCCAGCCTGAACCCGTCGTAGGTCATGTCCGAACCAGACATGTCAGGGGTCTGACCCCTTCACCGGCAAAACGGCCATTGTTCGCCGAGGACAACGGAGCGCACGATTCCGCTGCTCGTCGCGCACGTTGGCGCGGTCGCGGATTGTTAAGGGGTCTGACCCCTTCACTGTCCGAAGGGGTCATCACGCCGTTACCTGATTCTCGCGCAGCACTCTGCGCAGGATCTTCCCAGACGGGCTCTTCGGGAGCGACTCGACGAAGCGGTACTCACGTGGCCGTTTGAAGCGCGCGAGCGTGGCCGAGCCGAGGCAGAAGGCGTCGAGCTCGTCCGCGGTCAGCTCTCCCTCGGCGACGACCACGGCGACGACGCGGTGGCCGAGCCGGTCGTCCGGCGCACCCACGACTGCCACCTCCGCCACCTTCGGATGGCTTGCGAGCACGTCCTCGACCTCGAGCGGGTGCACGTTCTCGCCACCGGAGATGATCATGTCGTCCACCCGGCCCAGGAGCCAGAGATCGCCGTCCTCGTCCAGGCGGCCGACGTCGCCCGTGTGGTACCAGCCGTCGCGGATCGCCCTGGCGTCGGCGTCGGGTCGCTGCCAGTAGCCGGTGAACGCCTCGCTCGAGCTCATGTGGACGAGAATCTCGCCGTTGTCGGCGAGGCGGAGGCGCACGCCCACCGCCGGACGCCCGGCACAGCCGGGCTTGGCCGCCTGGTCGCGCTGGTAGGTGAACGCGTAGATCTCCGTCGTGCCGTAGTGGTTGAAGAACATGCGCGGACGGAAGACCTCGACGCAGCGCTCGACGAGGGCGCTCGTCATCGCGGCGCCCGCGTAGCCGAGGAGCTCGACGGAGGAGAGGTCGTAGTCGGGTAGCCGCGGGTGGTGGACGAGGTCGTAGAAGAGCGTGGGGGCGAGGAAGAGCGAGGTGATCCGCTCGTCCTGGATCAGCCTCAGCGCCTCCTCGGCATCCCAGCGCGGCTGCGCCACGAAGCAGCCGCCGAGCACGTGCATGGTGATCAGCGAGTGGATTCCCATCGTGTGGTAGAGCGGCATCACGCCGAGCGTGCGGTCGCCGAAGCGGTAGCAGTGCTGGAGCGCTTGTAGGAGCCCGGCCGCGTGGTCCGCGCGATGGGAGCGGGGGACGCCCTTCGGCCGCCCGGTCGTGCCGGACGTGTAGAGCATCAGGCTCGGCGCGTGCTCGTCCAGGTCGAGTGCGCCCGGATGCTCGGGCCCGTCGGGGAGGACCGAGTCCTCGCGGAGCACGACCCGCGCGCCGCAATCCTCGATGCAGTAGTCGAGGTCGTCCTGCGAGGCCCGCCACGAGAGCGGGACAAAGACGGCCCCGCACCACTGCGCCGCCCAGTAGAGGAGAGCGGTCTCGACGCTGTTGTCGAGGACGGTGGCGAGGCGCTCGCCGGGCTCGAGGCCGAGGCCGCCCGCGAGCCGCGCCGCGCGCTCGCGCAGCTCCGCATACGAGATGCCGGGCAACGCTTCGGCGTCGGGGCGGCGCTCGGCCGCGGCGAGCAGCGAGAGGGCGAGGTTCACGGCGTCTCCGCCGCCTGCGCGATCGCCTCGACGATCGGTGCGTAGCCCGTGCACCGGCAGAGGTGGCCGGAGAGCATGTCAGTGATCTCCGCCCGCGTCGGCGGCCCCCCACGCTCGATCAGGTCGGAC
>WNFV01007099.1_pt1 | contig 21994 bp, 20 predicted proteins | sample 5400101 | NCBI WGS metagenome assembly WNFV01 (sample SAMN13153361, study PRJNA577476) | soil metagenome | isolation source: 115 cm soil or saprolite under grassland replicate 1 | place: USA:California | collected 2016-06-15 | reverse complement strand
GGCTGCAGGAGAGCTGGGCCATCGGGCCCCGAGCCTACCGCGACCGGGGCGCGTGTCGCAGGCTCATCGCGTCATCTCAGTGGCGGAAGTGGCGCATCCCGGTCGCGACCATCGCGATGCCCGCCTGGTTCGCCGCGTCGATCACCTCCGCGTCGCGCATCGACCCGCCCGGCTGGATGATCGCCGTCGCGCCCGCCTTGATGATCTCCTCGACCCCGTCCTTGAACGGGAAGAACGCGTCGGAGCCGGCGGACGAGCCGCGCACGTCGAGCTGCGCCTTCATCACCGCGGTCTTCACCGACTCGACCCGGCTCGTCTGGCCGCCGCCGATCGCGACGGTCTGGTCGTCCTTGGCGAAGACGATGGCGTTCGACTTCACGTGCTTCACGACCTTCCAGGCGAAGAGGAGGTCCTTCCACTCCTGCTCGGTCGGGGCGCGCTTCGTCATGACATTGCAGTCCTCGCGGCGCACCGAGCCGAGGTCCCGGTCCATCGCGAGCAGACCGCCCGGGATCGATCGGATCTCGCGGAGGTCCTCCGGGGCGCGCTTCCAGCTGGCCCGCGGCTCGCCGAGGCGCGGGGCCTCGAGCAGGCGCAGGTTCTTCTTCGCCGCGAGCGCAGCGCGGGCGGCGGCGTCGTACGACGGAGCGATGACGCACTCGAGGAAGAGATCGGTGAGCTCCTTCGCCGCCGCCGCGTCGACGCCGCGGTTCAGCGCGACGATGCCGCCGAACGCGGACACCGGATCGCACGCGCGAGCGCGGGCGAACGCCTTCGCGACGGTCTCGCCGACCGACACGCCGCACGGCGTGTTGTGCTTGATGATGACGCACGCCGGCTCGTCGTGCTCCTTCACCGCGGCGAGGGCGGCCTCGAGGTCGACGAGGTTGTTGTAGCTGAGCTCCTTGCCCTGGAAGACTCGGGCGAAGGCGACCGTGGGCTCGTCCGGCTCGCGCCCGGCGCGGTAGAAGGCGCCGGCCTGGTGCGGGTTCTCGCCGTACCGCAGGTCGCCGACCTTCGTGTAGACGGCGGCGAGCGTCGAGGGGAAGCGGGCCGGCGCGGCATCCGGCGTCTCGCGGGCGGTCAGATACTCGGAGATCGCGGCGTCATACGCGGCGGTGTGCGCGAACGCCTTCTTCATCAGGTTGAAGCGGGTCGCCGCGGAGAGCGCGCGGGTCTTCTCGAGCTCGACCGCGACGAGCTCGTAGTCGGCGGGGTCGACGACCACGGCCACGTGCGCCGAGTTCTTCGCGGCGCTCCGGACCATGGTCGGGCCGCCAATGTCGATCTCCTCGACACACTCCTCGAACGGCTTGCCGGCCGCGACCGCCTGGCGAAACGGGTAGAGGTTCACGACGACGAGGTCGATCGGTGGGATGTCGCGCGCCTTCACGTCCGCCTCGTCGGAGGCGAGGCCGCGCCGGAAAAGGATGCCACCGTGCACGCGCGGGTGGAGCGTCTTCACCCGCCCGCCGAGGATCTCCGGCGCCTGGGTGAAGTCGCCGACCGAGACGACCGGGACGCCGGCGTCCGCGAGCGCCTTCTGCGTGCCGCCGGTGGAGAGGAGCTCGACGCCGAGGGCGGCGAGCCGCCGGGCGAAGGGGACGAGGCCGGACTTGTCGGAAACCGAGACGAGGGCGCGGCGGACCATGTGCGTGGCACCTCCGAAAAGGGTGCCCTTCTAGCCGTCTCGGCCCGACCTTTCAAGCGTCGTGGAGCCGCGGGTCGCCGCCCCCCCAGGCGACGGCGCCTCGGCCCGGACTCCTGCGCTCGCCAGCCTCAGCCGGTCGGCGCCGTCAGGCGTCCCGATCGGGAGGAGGGATCCTGGGCTCGTCCTCGGCGATCGCGCGCAGCTTGAGGAGCCCCCGCGTCTCGACCTGCCTGATCCGCTCGCGGGTGAGGTTCATGATCGTCCCCACCTCCTCGAGCGTGATGCCGCCCTTGTCGGCGACGTCGAGCGCGCAGGTCTCGTCGAGCTCCCAGACCTCCCGGTCCGGGAAGTTCAGCTTGATGGACCCGGTGGACGGGTTCACGTCCAGGTAGAGGTGGTGCTTGCAGGAGATGAACATGCACGGCCGCTGCCCGCCCGCGCAGTCGGCGCGCGACCGTGGCCGGGCCGCCTCGATCTCCCGGATGACCGCGTCGAGCTCCGGGTCCACGAGCCCGAACGCCCGCTGGCGCCGCAGCTCCCGCGCGATCTCCTTGCGGGACATCGTCTTCGACCGCCGCCGCCCGCGCTTGCCGTCCGCCTCGTCGAGCCCCTCCGCCGCTGCCTCGGGCTCCGCCACCGGCTCCGCACTCCGCTTTGCCTCGCTCATCCCCTGCCCTCCCTTCCCACCCCGGGCGCCCCGTGCGCCCACGCCATCCCACAGGCGCCGGGCCGGCGCCCCGATCGCTAACCGACGCCGGCGATCTCCGGCGTCACCGTCGCGACCGCTCCACCCACCTTCTCCAGCCGCTCGAGCGCCCGGCGCGCCTCGCGCTCCGCCCGCCCGAGCTCCTCCTCGAACTGCCTGCGGCGCGGGTGGACCCGCGCCTTCTTGACGAGATCCTGGACGAGCTCCGAGAGCCCCTTCTCCACGTCCTCGAGCCGGTTCGCGACCGTGACGAAGCTGCCGCGGATGTCCTCGACCGTGTAGCCCTCGGCCATCATTCGCTTGATGACGGCGATGCGGCGCACGACGGACACCGGGTAGAGGCCGGTCGAGCCGGTGTGCTTGCCCTTCCGACCGACGCGCCGGCTGCGCGGCAAGAGCCCCGCCTGCACGTACTTCCTGAACGTCGACGCCGAAAGGCGCGCGCCCTTCGACTCGAACAGCCGCACGACCTCGCCGCTCGTGATGCCGGATGCCCGGTCGCGCTCGAGGCGCTCGATCTCGTGGACTTGAAGGTAATCCATTCGAAATAGTCGTTTCTGAATCTGCTATAGAAAACTTGATTTCGAGATTAGTGCATTCAGTGGAGATCGTCAACGGGCGTGCGCTACGCCGGAAGTACCGTGGATGCGGGAGCGCACCGCGGGGGCGCAGGCACACCCGCCCGGGACGGGCATCGATCGCCGGGCGCGCGCGGGACGCGCGCCTCGTGGTCAGGGGATCCGAGGAGAGCGGCGCCGCGGCGAGCGGCGCACCGGGCCTGCTACCGGAGCAGCTTCGTCCGGGCGCCGGCCTTCACGGTGACGAGCTCGTCGACCGCGCGCTGGCCCTTGCGCTCGATGCGCACGCGGTGATGCCCGGCGGGGAGCCGCATCTCCTGCGGCGTGTCGCCGACCGCGTGGCCGTTCAGGCGCACGAGCCCCCAGGGCGTCGCGTTGACGCTCAGGATCCCGTCGCCGCTCGCGCGCAGCGGGACGGCGAGCGCGTTGAGCCCATGCGCAGATTCGACCGGGCGCACGCCCGCAGCGAGCTCGAGCGCCTCCAGGTCCGCGTGTGCCGCGCTCGGGAGGGCGTCGTGGATCGGGCCGACGACGGCCGGGATTGTCGCGGTCGCGGTCGCGGTCCCGGTCGATGTCGAGGTCGAGGTCGGGTTCGCCGTCGCCTTTGGCTCCGCCCGTTCGTCCTGAGCGTAGCCTCCCCGCAGGGGAGGCGAAGTCGAAGGACGCTCGCGGCGACCGACGCCGGCCGCGAGCGCCGCGATCCCGACCGCCGCGGCCCCCGCGGCGACCCACGCCACTCGCCGCCGCCCCGGTGCGGGCGCGGCGACGGTGCGCGTCGGCGGCTCGTCGGGCGGCGGAACGGGCGAAGGTTCCGCGACCGGCTCCGCCGCCATCGCGACCGGCCGGACCCGCGTCGGCTCGGGCGGCGCGGCCTGGAGCGCCTCCACCTCCTCCGCGAAGAGCCGGTGCATGAACTCGCGGAGATCGACCTCGTCCGGCGAGCGGACGATGTGCAGGAGGACCGCGGCGAGCTCCGTCGCGAGCTCCTGCGCGGATCCCGTCCGCCGCGCCGGATCGCGCTCGAGGGCGCGCAGGACTGCCCGGTCGAGCTCGGCCGGGATCTCCTCGTTCCAGGCGGAGGGCGGCGAGATAGGCTCGCCGGAGAGCACGGCCGCGAGCGTCGCCGCGTCGGAGTCTCTCGCGAAGAGCCGCCGCCCGGCGCACAGCTCCCAGAGCACCACGCCGAGCCCGAAGACGTCGGCGCGTGCGTCCACGCGCTCGCCGCGAGCCTGTTCGGGCGCCATGTACGCGACCTTCCCCTTCACGGTGCCCGGGTCGGTGAGGCCCGCGCGGTCCATCGCGCGCGCGATCCCGAAGTCGGCGAGCTTCACCTCTCCCTCGAACGAGACGAGGACGTTGTGCGGCGAGACGTCGCGGTGCACGAGGCCGAGCGGCCGGCCGCCGTCCGCGAGCCGGTGCGCGTACCCGAGCGCCCGCGCGACGTCGGCCCCGACCTGCGCGGCACGCGGCAGGCCGAACCGGATGCCGAGCTCTCGCGCACGCTCGACGACGCGGCCGAGGTGGCGGCCGCGCACGAGCTCCATCGCGATGTAGTAGCGGCCCTCGATCTGGTCGAACTCGAAGAGCTGGACGACGTTCGCGTGGCCGAGGCGGGAGGCGAGCCGCGCCTCCTCGACGAACATGCGGACGAAGTCGCTCCGCGCCGCGTGCTCGCCGCGCACGAGCTTCAGCGCGACCTCCTTCACGACGCCCTCGGCGCCCGTCACCTCGGCGCGCCAGACGTCGGCCATCCCGCCGGAGGCGATCGGCTCCACCAGCCGGTACTTGCCGAAGGTACGCACGGACCGTGGATTGTAGGACCTCCGGCGGGCGGTCGGAAGGAAGGAGCGCGGCGCCGGAGACGTACACTGTCCGCAAGAGCGCAGTGCGAGCCCCGCTCACGAGCCCCAAGCGCCCCCGCTCAACTTGGTGCCGGCGCCGCCGCCGCCTCGTTCGGCGCGACCACGGCTCCTCTTCCCGTGAACCGCTCCATCCACTCGTCGCCGTAAACCTGCCGCGCGGCGAGCTGGTTATGAACTCGGCAGAGGCATCTCATGTTCTCGATCGTCGTCGCCAGGCACGGGGCGGTTCATCCGGATGAACCAGCGTCGCCGTGCCGCGGTCCGAACCGGGCACATCGCTGCCGGCGCGGTCCGACGTGGCATCCGCGCGCACCTGGAGGTCGAGCGAGGGCGCGACCGCCGAGACGCGGAGCGCCGTCACCACATCCCGGTGCGGTGTAGATCCGTCGAGCGGCCCCGCGACGAGCCCGCCCGGCGCCGCTGGAAGCGTGCGCCGGGCGGGCGTCCCGTGAGTCACGCCACGCGCGCTACCCGCGGCGCTTGGCGCGGCCGATGAGCGCCGCCACGAGGAGCGCGGGCAGCGCGAGCAGCGCGCCCTCGCCGAACGCGCCGGCGACCCCGCACCCTCCGTGTATGCCCGCCACGCCCTTGCCGGCGTTCACGAGGATCGCTGCCGAGACGGGGCTCGAGCCGATCCTCGCGGCTGCGGCGCCGCCGACCGCCGCGAGGTCGTGGAAGAGATCGGCGCCGATCTGGTGCTGCATGGCGCTCCGGTCGTGGTTCGCCATGGCCGCTTACCAGCCCGGGTTCACGTTGTAGCCCCAGCCGCGGATGTTCCAGGTCTCGTTCGTGATGTACGGAACGAAGCCCTGCGCGGTGATGGCGCCGTACAGCTCTCGCGCGCCCTGGCTGAACGGGTCGGTGTACTCCGCGTCGATGATGACGACGCCGCGGTCGTGGAGCTGCTTCGCCTGCTGGTACTGCGGACCCCAGTACCACGGGTCCTCCCAGGGCTTGAGGTACGCAGCGGAGTAGGAGGACGTCGAGAAGAGCCCCTCCGTCTCCACGCCGTCCGCGAACTGCGGATACGCGAGCGCGAAGTCGAACCCCTGGTTGAAGACGAACTTGAGCTCGGGGTGCTGCTGCCGGATGCGCTGCATCACGGACGCGATCGCGTCGTTCACGTCGCCGCGCGTCTTGGTCCCACTTGATGCCCCTCGAGCCGGTCCGGTACGCCTCGTCGGCCCGGCGGACGAGCCAGTCCTGCCAGGACTGATTCGTCACGTCGACGAGGAACGTCCCCCAGTCACCATTGGTGCGCAGGATCGGCCCGTCGTACGCCGCGGCGCCTCGCAGGTCGTCGTGGAGCTCCCCCAAGTTCACGTACGCGAACGGGCGCACCCGCGCGGCGGTGAGGACGTCGTTCGTGTGCGTGTCGCCGGGGTAGCCGGTCTCGAACCATTCAAAGCCGGCGCGCGCGATCTCGTCTGCCGGAGTGCCGCCCCAGGCCCAGCCGCCCCACGACGGCATCGCCGAGCCGTCGCCGCGGAAGCTGGCACCTCCGCCCGAGCCGCCCGAGCCCGAGCCCGAGCCACCGGAGTCGCCGGAGCCCGCGTCGGCGACGACGCCGCCGCCTCCGCAGGCGGCGAGAAAGGGAACGAGCGAGAGGACGGCGGCGAGGAGAGCTGAGCGGGTAGTCACGGGTAGGCTCCTTCGTTCGGGGTTCCGCCACCTGAACGAGAGACCTACCGACCGCATTTCCAGGGAGGGTACGGGGGAGGGGGCGTATAGCGCGCATGCGCGCACGCCCACCCACGAATGGCTCTACAGTGAGCGTGCGCCTACACCTGGCTCGCCTGCTCGTTTTCGATCAGGCGGGCGTGGAAGATCTGCGGTGCGCCGGCAGCTCGGCGCCAGATCGGGCGCGCGCTCGGTGGATCGGCGTCACCACAGGCGGTCCTCTGCCCGTGGCCATCGGGGGCGTCACGAGCGCGGGCACGCCGTCACGGCGCGCACATCGCGCTCGGATCCGCGCTCCCGCGGGTGATCCGGAGCTACTCGCCTTGCGAGAGATCTGCGGGAGACGGGAGCGGAGGAGGCCGCTGCTGCGCCGCTGCGCGAGCCGCCGGGAGCGGCGGCGGGCGCTGCGTGAGGCCCGCGTGCGCGGGTGGCGGGACGACCGCCGGGCCCCGCTCGAGCAGGTCGATCCTCATCCGGACGCGCTCGAGGCGGTCGAGCGCGGCGGCGAGCGCCTCGTCGAGCCACTCGTCCGCTGCCCTGCGCTCGTCCACGCCGACGATCCGTCCCGCGGCCCGTAGGGTGTCCCAGAGCGCTCGATGGAGGAGCTTGAACTCGCGCGCGACCCGCGCGGGGCCGGCTCCGGAGCGGACGAGCACCGCGGAGCGGAGCGCGCCCTCGCGGGTCGGAAAGTCCGCCGCGGTGCGCGGGCCGTCGTCCCGCAGCGCGAGCCCCATCTCGCGCAGCAGCGGACCGACCGCGAACGCGAGCGCCGGCTCGCCGCCGAGCTCGTCGTCCACGGCTCGCTTCCAGGCGGCCGCCACGTCGCTGCGCTGCTCCTCGATGAGGAGCCCCACCGCCGCCGCTCTCACGCCCGCCTCCCCCCCGAAAACGACCAGGACGACGGAGCCCGGATCCTGCCGGACCCTTCGCAGGGAGGTGAAGCAAGGCGTCTGCCACCCGCGCCGCGTGGCGTTCCCTCGGGGCGGTGGGAAGACGCTTTCACATCTGGCGAACTGCGGGTGCACATCCGGACCTCGCCGCGTTCACCTCGCGCCCCGGATCGCGCGTCGCGTGCGGCCTCGTCCCGTGGCCACTCCTTTGCTACTCGCGCACAGGTGGGCGGCGGCCCTCGGGAGCGTGTCGTGGGGACGATCGGGTACTACGGCTTCCTCGCGACGCGGATCGCGCCGGCGCGGCTCCTCGAGGTCGCGGCGAGGCGCGTCGCGCGCGCGGCGCGCAACCGGGTTGCGCCCCCGATCGCGCCACAGCGCGATCGGCTGCTCTCGATCCTGGGCTGCGACACGGCCGCGACGCTCGCGCGGCTGCTCGCGCGCCCGCGCCCGTGCCGGGCACCGTGGACCCCGGCGTCGCTGCGTGCCGCGCTCGACCTGCACCTCCCCGGCGAGGCGGAGCGCGCCACGGCGCGCGCGGAGGACGCCGCGGGCGGGCGGATCGCGGTCTTCGGCCGGGTCGTCGCGGTGGCGCGCCCCGTTGGGCGCGGGACCGACTGGCAGCTCGACCCGGTGAACGGCGGCCGGTTCGCGGCGTGGGCGCCCTCGCGCGCGCTTCCGCCCGCGCCGGGGCTCGACACTCGGCTCGCGTGGGCGGTCGGCCGCGGCGAGCAGTGGGTGGCGATCGCGCAGGGCGCGGTCCTCGACCCGCGCCGCCGGCGGGACCTCGCCGCCGCGGTCGGGGCGTCGGTGTCGGACTTCGTCGCCGAGAACCCGGTGGGACACGGTGTGCAGTGGACGAGCCCGATGGAGGCGGGGCTCCGCGCCTGGAACCTCGTCCTATCGCTGTGGCTCCTCTCCGCAGCCGGCGTCCCGCCCGGGCCCGACCTCGCGGTGGACGCGGCCCGCCTCCTCGTCGCGACCGGGCGGTTCGTCCTCGCGAACCTGGAGGACGACGCCGCGGTTCCCGACTCGCGCCTCGCCGCGGACTGGCTCGGTCTCCTCGCCTGCGCGGAGGGGCTCCCCGAGTGGCCCGAGTCGGCGCGCTGGCGCGCGCTCGCCCGCGCCGGGCTCACGGCGGCGCTCCGCGAGCAGGTGCACGACGACGGCACGTCGCGCGACGGGGCGCTGCCCTACCAGCGGCTCGCCGCGGAGGTGTTCGCGGCGGGTGCCATCCTCGCCCACGGCGCGCGCCGCCCCGTCGGGCGCGTCTTCGCGCGGCGGCTCGCTGCGCTCCTCGGCGCGACGCGCGCGCTCCTCTCCGCGGGCGGCGACGTCCCGCAAATCGGCGAGGCGGATGCGCCGCGCGTCCTCGCGCTCCGCGACCGGGCGCCCACCGACGCGGCAAATCTGATGCCGCTCGGCGCCGCCCTCCTGCGCGATCCTTCGCTGCTCGCCGCGCCCGGACCGGGCGACGCCGCCGACGTCGCCTGGCTCCTCGGGCCCCGCCCGCTCGCGGCGCTCGCGGCCGCGCGCCCCGGGCGCAGCCCGCGCAGCGCGAGCTTCGCCGCCGCGGGCGTCCACGTCCTGCGCCGCGGTCCGTTCGAGGTGTTCGTCTCATGCGGCCCGAACGGCCAGCATGGCGTCGGCGGCCACTCGCACAACGACAAGCTCTCGCTCGAGCTCCGCGCCCACGGCGAGCTCGCGGTCTGCGACGGCGGGACACCGGCGACCGGCGCGGGGCCCGAGCTGCGCGACGCGTTCCGCTCGACCCGCGCGCACGCGACGGTCGTCGTCGACGGCCTCGAGCAAGCGCCGCTCCTGCGCGAGCGGCCCGAGGCGCTCCCGGACGTCACCGCCGCGCGGCTCCTCGCGTTCGAGCCCGGGGGCACGGCGGACCGGCTCCTCGGCGAGCACCGCGGGTTCGCGCGCGCGGGCGTCATCCACCGGCGGGAGGTCCTCGTCGCGGAGGCGGGCGTCGTGACCGTGGACCGGCTCGCGGGCGCGGGGCCCCACCGGGTGGAGCTGCGCTGGCCGTTCGCGAGCGCAGGCGCGCGGCTGCGCCCCGTCGCGGCGAAGGAGGAGGCCGCGCTCGAGCGGCTCGCGCGCGCCGTCCGGCTGCGCGCGGCGCCCGACCGCGTCCACGCGGTCGAGGTGCCGCTTGGCGACCGCCGCCTCCTCGTCGCGTTCGCGCTCCCGCCCGGGCTCGTCCCGGAGATCGCCCCCGCCGTGTACGCGCCGGGATACGGACAGCTCGCGCACGGCGCGGTCGCGCTCGTCGCCGGCGGGGTCCGCTGCCCCGCCGTGCTCGCGACGTTCCTCGTCGTCCTCGACGGCGCGTGAGCGGCCGGCGGCGGACCGGGGCGCGCCGTGCTAAGTCACGGGGAATGCTCCCCGCCCTCCTCTCCCTCCTCGTCGCCGCTGCGCCGGGACCCGCGCCCGCGGCGGCCGCATCCGCCGCCGACGCCCGCGTCGCGGTCCTCGCGGCCATGTCCGCCGAGCTCTCGCGATCGACCGAGCGGCTCCGGCTCCAGGGGTACGAGGCGCCCTACTTCGTCTCGTACCAGGTGAAGGACGTGACCCGGCACGATCTCGGAGGGCGCTACGGCGCGATCTTCGAGGACGCCACCCGGCGCGACCGGAACCTCTCCGTGGACCTGCGCGTCGGCAGCTACGAGCTCGACTCCTCCGGCGGCGACGAGACCGCGCTCCTCCTCGGGGCGGAGGGGCCCACCTGGTATGCGCCGAAGGACGCGCCGCTCGATGGCGACGTCGCCGCGCTCCGGACGGCGCTCTGGCTCGCCACCGACGAGCGGTACAAGGAGGCGCTCTCGTCGTACTTCAAGAAGAAGTCGCGCGAGGTCTACCGCGCCGCGGACGAGGCGCGCGCGCCGAGCTTCTCGCGCGAGGCGCCGAACCGGCACGTCGACCCTCCCCTCCCCTTCACGTTCGACCGCGAGCGCTGGAGCGCGGTCGTGCGGGACGCGACCGCGCTCTTCCGCGCTCACCCGGACGTCTTCGACTCGTCGGTGAAGGTCACGGCGGAGAAGCAGGTCCGCTGGTTCGCGTCGAGCGAGGGGGCGGGGCTCGTCACCGAGCGGACGCTCTTCGGGCTCCACGTGCAGGCCGTCGCGCGCGCGCCGGACGGGCAGCTCCTCGAGGACGGACGCGACTTCTACGCGCGGACCGAGGCGGAGCTCCCCTCGCCCGCGCAGGTCCGGGCCGCCGCCGAGCAGGTCATCACCGAACTCGAGGCGCTCCGCCGCGCGCCGGCCATCGATCCGTACACCGGGCCGGCGATCCTCGAGCCGGAGGCGACCGGGGTCCTCTTCCACGAGGCGGTGGGGCACCGGCTCGAGGGAGAGCGGCTCGAGGACGACAAGGACGGCCAGACGTTCAAGGGGCAGGTCGGGCAGCTCGTGCTCCCGCCCTTCCTCACGATCGTGGACGACCCGACGCTCGCGAAGGCGAACGGCATGGCGCTGAACGGCGCGTACACGTTCGACGAGCAGGGCGTCGCGGCGCAGCGCACGGTGCTCGTCCGCGACGGCCGGCTCGAGTCCTACCTCCTGTCGCGCAAGCCGGTGAAGCCGTTCGATCGCTCGAACGGGCACGGCCGCAGCCAGGGCGCCCGCCCGGCGATGGCGCGCATGGCGAACCTCGTCCTCGAGTCGTCGCGTCGGGTCGGCGCGGCGGAGCTGAAGCGGATGCTGATGGCGGAGGCCCGGCACCAGAACAAGCGCTATGGCCTCGTCATCCGCGACATCACCGGCGGGAACACCAACACGGCTTCCTACGGCTACCAGGCCTTCAAGGGGACGCCGCGGCTCGTCTATCGCGTGGACGCGAAGACAGGCGCCGAGGAGCTCGTCCGCGGCGTCGAGCTCGTCGGGACGCCGCTCACGAGCGTCAACAAGGTGCTCGCGACCTCCGACGTCTCACGCGTCTTCAACGGGTACTGCGGGGCGGAGAGCGGGTTCGTACCGGTGTCGACCGTCGCGCCGTCGGCGCTCGTCGGCGAGCTCGAGCTGCAGCGCGTCGCGCGCGCGAACGAGCGGAGCCCCATCCTTCCGTCACCCTGGGCGGAGGGGCCCGCGGCTCCCCCCGCCGGCCAGGTGCCCCCGCCGGCGGCGCCCGTCCCGACCGAGCGCGGCTCGTCCGCGCGCGGCGGCGCCGCCGGAGGGACCACGCGATGAGCGCGCCGCTCCCCGTCCCGCCGGTCGAGGCGATCCTCGCGAAGCCGCGCCGCGTCGCTCTCGACGCGTTCCTCGCCGCCGGCTGGCGTCCCTATGCGCGGCCGCTCGGGCTCGACGCCGAGCGCGCACGCCTCCTCAACATCGACTTGTCGGAGCCCGACGTCGCCTACGAGCGGGACGGCGACCTCGCCGCGGTCGCGCACGTCGAGACCGACCTCGAGGGGCTCGTCACGCACGTCGAGGTCGTGGGCGCCGAGCCCGCCGACCCGGTGCGGATCGCGCTCGCGCTGCTCGGCGAGGTCGGGCCGCCGCGGACCGGCGGCGGCGCCGACGCGCGCGAGTGGGTCTGGGGCCCGGAATCGGGCGCGACGGCGACGGCCGGCGGTGAGCCGGTGCGGCTCTGGATGTGCGCGGAGCGGGCTCACGGCGACCGGCTCTGGCTCGTCGCGACGCTCGTGCGGCGAAGCTAGCGGCGCCAGCCCTGCCAGACGACGTAGCGGCGGAAGTCCGACGCGAACTCCGCGTCGGTGAGCCCGATCGCCTCCTTGAACGCGGCCGGGAAGCGGAGGCCCGTCCCCATGAGGCGCATCACCTCGAGCACCCGCGCCTCGCCGTAGCGGGCGATGAGGAACTCGGCCGCGTGGTGCGCTGCGCCGTACACGACGTGCGACTGATCCTGGTAGAGCGGGTCCGGATCGACGATGGGGTCGCCGGCCTGCGCGAGGACGGTGCGCGCGGCGCGCCCGCGCGCCGGGACGCCGTCGCCCGAGCCAGGGAGCATCTCCTGGTAGAACTCGTAGAGATCCTCGATCCCGCCGTAGCGGTACCCCTGCCGCGCGGTGACGCTCGCGACGCCCTCGCTGAACCAGCGCGGGATCTCCTTGTACATCCAGGTGAGATCGTCGCCGGCGAGCTGGTACATCGCGCAGTGGGTGAGCTCGTGCGTCACGAGCTCCTCGAGCTTGCGCTCGTTCGCGCCGAAGAAGCTCCAGGTCCGCGGCGACTGCACGTCGATCGTCTGGAAGCGGGCCCAGGCGCGGAGCCACTCGTACCCCTGGCGGTGCACCGCGCCCTCGAGCGCCTCGTGGCTCGGATGGATCGTGATCGTGACCGGCTGGCGAAGGCCGCCCCAGCGCGCGATCCGCGGCGCGGCGATCTCGACGGCGTGGCGGATCTGGCTCGCGGCGGCCGCGTCCTCGGGCCAGTAGACGATGCGGAACCGGGCCGCGCCGGCCGTGAGCTCCTGCGACCTCGGCTCGCCCGTTCCGGCGAGCCGCGGGGCACAGCCCGAGATGAGGGCGATCGTGAGGACGGCGGCGGGGAAGCGAACCACGGAGAAAGGGTCTACCCGGCCCTGGCAGGGGTGCGCAAGCTCGCTCGCCCGGCAAGGACGGCAAGGAGTGGGGCGAGGTGGGTGAGATCCCTCACGGCCCCCACCTCGGCGGCGGCGCGTCCGAAGCCGAGGACCGGGACCGGCGCCCGGGTGTGATTGCGGGTCGTAAGGTCCTCGATGTTGCCGTGGTCGCTCGCGACGACGAGCGCGTCGTCCGGGCCGAGGCCGGCGACGAGCGTGCGCAGGAGCGCGTCGAGCCGCCCGAGCGCCTCGAGCGCGCGCTCCATCGAGCGGGCGTGGCCCGCCTCGTCCGTCTCGAAGAACTCGAACACGGTGAGGTCGTGCGGCGCCGCGAGGGCCCGGAGCAGCTCGGCCGCCTCCTCCGGCGCGCGGACCGGCACGTCGTACCCGCGGGCGCGGGCGCGCTCGCCGGTGATGTCGTGGGTGAGGCCGCGCCCCTCCCGCGCGTCGGGCCAGGTGCGGAAGCGGCCGCCCCCCGCGGCGAACGCGACGGTGGTCGCCGACGCGCGCGCCCGACGACTGCCGAGCCGGCCGTCGATCTCGAACTCCGCCTCGCCGTCCGCCTCGAACCCGAGCGCGCGCAGGTACGCGACGGGGTAGGCGTTCGCGAACGCCGCGCTCCGTCCCGCCTCGGCGAGACCGCGGAACAGCGAGCGCCGGCGCAGGAGGTCCCTGAGCGTCGCGTTCGGGAACCCGAGCAGGTGGCGGCCGAGGAGCGCGGGCGCGTTCTCGCCGGTCAGGATCGCGGTCTGGCCCGTCGCGGACTGCGGCCGGCCCGGGACGCCGAGGGTCGCGTCGGCGAGCACCGCGCGCCCCCCAGCCGGGAGCGGCGCCCCCGTGCCGTCCTCGAAGCGGGAGAGCAGGAACTCCCCCCGCGCGAGCGGGTTCCGATCGGGATCCGGCACGCCGGCGCCGACGCCGTCCACGAACACGAAGAGGGTCGCCACCCGCGGATCATAGCCGCCGGGGACGGTCGGCGTCGCCCCGTCCGACCCGACCGCGCCGGGGCCGCCCGGCGAGGCCCTCGCTACGTTCCGGGCATGCCGCGGCTCGCGGGCTTTCCGACGGACGCGACGATTCGCTTCGACGGCGCGTCGATTCCGGCACGCCGGGGCGAGCCGGTCGCGGCGGCGCTGCTCGCGGCGGATCGTCCGCTCGTCTCCCGCTCGGCGAAGTACCACCGGCCGCGTGGGCCGTTCTGCCTCGCGGGCTCGTGCGCCGGCTGCTTCGTCCGCTCGGATGGCCTGCCGAACCGGCGGGCGTGCCGGATCGCGTGCCGCGACGGCCTGGAGATCGAGTCGCAGAACGCGTTCCCCGGCGCGCGCCACGACCTCCTCGGCGCCGTGGACCTCGCGACGCCGCGCGGCCTCGATCATCACCGGCTCGCCACGTGGAGCCTCCTCGCGAACCGGATCGCGGTCGCGCTGGCGCGCCGTCTCTCGGGCGTCGGGCGGCTCCCTTCCGCGGCGACGCTGCACGCAGCCCGGCCGCCGCCCCGGGAGGAGCGGTTCGACGCGCTCGTAGTCGGCGCCGGGCCGGCGGGCCTCGCCGCCGCGGAGGCGCTCGCCGACGCGGGGCGGCGGGTCGTCGTCGCGGACGAGGCGCCGGCGGCGGGCGGGCGGCTCCGCGCACGGCTCGGCGCGCCGGGGGACCCTGACCTCGCCTGGGCCGGCGCGGTCGTGCGGCGCGTGTCCGCGGCAGGCGGCGAGGTGGCGACCGGCACGTGCGTCGCGGGGCTGTGGCACGACGGGGGCGAGCCGCTCGCGCTCCTCGACGTGGACGGGCGCCTCCGCCTCGTCCGCGCGCGCGCCATCGTCCTCGCGCCCGGCGGGCACCCGCAACCGCTCGCGGCGCCGGGCGGCGATCGCCCCGGCATCCTCGCCGGGCGTGGCGTCGCGATCCTGCTCGCCGAGCATGGGGTCGTGCCGGGCGCTCGCGCGGCGATCGTGGGCGAGGGGGAGGACGCGGAGCGGCTCGCGCTCACGCTCGCGCGCGCAGGCATGGAGGTCACGCGCGCCCCGTCCGCGGAGGGCGGCGCCCTCGCGGGCCGCAGCCGGGTGCGGGCGCTCGCGCTCCCGTCCCGGCGGATCGCGTGCGACACCCTCGTCGTCGCGACGCCCCCCGCGCCCGCGTTCGAGCTCGGCCGCGCGCTCGGCGCCGCGGTGCGCTGGGACGCGGCGCTCGGCGCGCTCTCGCTCGCGGCGGAGGAGGACGGGAGGACCGGCGTGCCGGGGCTCTACGCGGCGGGCGAGGTGACCGGCGCGGCGGGAACGGCGCGGGCGGCGGAGGCGGGACGGCGCGCCGGCGAGGCCGCGCGTGGCTAAGACGATCCTGTGCGCATGCGAGGACGTCACGCGCGAGGAGGTCCGGCGCGCCTTCGCCACCGGCACGCGCGACGTCGAGTCGCTGAAGCGGCTCACGGGGTTCGGCACCGGGCCGTGCCAGGGGAAGAGCTGCCTCGCCGGGGTGCTCCGCGAGCTCGCCGCGCTCGGCGCGGCGCGCGGCGAGCTCGCGCCCTTCACGGCGCGCCCGCCCGCCTCGCCGCTCGCGCTCGGCGCGCTCGCCGCCCTCGACGCGGCCGCGCTGCCGCTCGACGCGGGGGTGCCGCGGCCCTCGCCGGCTCAGGTCCGGGCGGCCCCCTCACCCCGACCCTCTCCCCCGCTGCGCGGGGGCGAGGGGGAGGGAGAGGTTCGGGCCCTCTCACCCCAGCCCCCTCCCCCGCTGCGCGCGGGCGAGGGGGAGGGAGAGGTTCGGGCCCCCTCACCCCGACCCTCTCCCCCGCTGCGCGCGGGCGAGGGGGACCAACACAGGGCACAAGTCGCGATGGAGCCGACGCCCCTCCCCGCGCGCGCCGACGTCGTGATCGTGGGCGGCGGGATCATGGGGCTCGCGCTCGCCTACGAGCTCGGGCGGCGCGGCGTCCGCGACGTGCTCGTGCTCGAGCGCGGTCCCCTCAACGCGGGCGCGTCGGGCAGGAACGGCGGGGGCGTCCGCGCGCAGTGGGGGACGCCGACGATGATCCGGCTCGCCCGCCGCTCGATCGAGCTGTGCGCGCAGCTCGCGGTGGAGCTCGGCGTGAACGTCTGGTTCCGGCGCGGCGGCTATCTCTTCCTCGCCCCGACGCGCGCCGAGGCGGCGCGCCTCGAGCGGTACGCCGCGCTCCACCGCCGCGAGGGGCTCCGCACCCACGTCGTGGACGCGAACGAGGCGGCCGCGATCGTCCCCGAGCTCGATCGCGGGCGCTTCGTCGCGGCCTCGTGGAACCCGGACGACGGCGTCGTCTTCCCCTGGCCGTTCCTGTGGGGCTACGCGGCCCGCGCGGAGACGCTCGGCGCACGCGTCGCCACCTTCACGCGCGTGACCGGTTTCGACGCCGCCGGCGCGCGGCTCGCGGCGGTGCGGACCGACCGCGGGCGCGTCGCGTGCGACACCGTCGTCCTCGCGTGCGGCGCCTGGTCGAAGGAGGTCGCGGCGCTCGCGGGCGTGTCGCTCCCGAACCGGCCGGTGCGCCACGAGATCCTCGCGACCGAGCCGCTCAAGCCGTGGCTCGGGCCGCTCGTGTCGCTCCTCGGCACCGGCCTCTACTTCTCGCAGACGCAGCGGGGCGAGATCGTGGGGGGCATGGGGGACCCGACGGAGCCGGAGGGGCTGTCGCTCGGCTCGACGCTCCGCTTCCTCGCGCGTTTCGCGCGCGCCGCGACCGCGCTCTGCCCGCGGCTCGCCGGCGTCCAGGTCGTCCGCCAGTGGGCGGGGCCGTACGACGTCACGCCGGACAACCAGCCGATCCTCGGCCCGGCCGGCTTCGAGAACTTCCTGCAGCTCTCGGGGTTCGTCGGGCACGGCTTCATGATGGCGCCGGCGGTCGCGGAGCTCTACGCGGACCTCCTCGCCGGCCGCGGCCGCGACGAGATCTTCGACCGGTTCGGGATCGAGCGCTTCGCGCGCGGCGACGGGCCGAAAGAGGATTTCATCATCGGGTAGCGCTACAGTCCCCGCATGCCACTCGGGAAGAAGATCGCGTTCCTCGGCTCGGGGAACATGGCCGAGGCCCTCGTGAAGGGGCTGCTCGCCGCCGGCACGGCCGCGCCGGACGAGATCGTGTGCGCCGAGCCGCGCGCCGAGCGGCGCGAGGAGCTGCACGCGCGGCACGGCATCGCCGTCACGGCGAGCAACCTCGCCGCGGTGAAGCAGGCCGACATCCTGGTGCTGTCGGTGAAGCCGCAGGTGATGGACGCGCTCCTCGACGAGATCGCCCCCGCGGTGGACGCGCGGAAGCTCGTCGTCTCTATCGCGGCGGGCGTGCCGATCTCCGCCATCGCCCACAAGCTCGGCGCGACCGCGCGGATCGTGCGGACGATGCCGAACACCCCCGCCCTCGTCGGCGCGGGCGCGACCGCCCTCGCCCGCGGGCCGCACGCGACCGAGGCGGACCTCGGACAGGCGGTCGCGCTGTTCGAGGCGGTCGGGACGGCGGTCGTCGTCGAGGAGCACCTCCTCGACGCGGTGACCGGCCTCTCCGGCTCCGGGCCCGCGTTCGTCTTCCTCGCCATCGAGGCGCTCGCGGACGGCGGCGTGAAGGTGGGCCTGCCGCGCCACGTCGCGCTGGCGCTCGCCGCGCAGACGGTCGTCGGCGCCGGGCAGCTCGTGCTCGAGACGGGTGATCACCCGGGCAAGCTCAAGGACCAGGTCACGAGCCCGGGAGGCACGACGATCGCCGGCGTCCACGCGCTCGAGGCGGCGGGCTTCCGCGCCGCGCTCATCGGAGCGGTGGAGGCGGCGGCGAAGCGGTCGCGGGAGCTCGGCGAGCTCGCGGAGAAGAAGAAGAGCTGACGCGCGGAGGCCCTACCCCCTCCCGCACCCGAGCGCCGGATCCCCGTGCAGCGTCTCGAGGATCGCGTCGGTGACCGCCGCGTCGGTCGCGTCCGCCGACGGGAAGATCGCGCCGAAGCGCTTCTGGAGCGCGGCCCCGACCGCGCGCGAGTCGCCGCACGCGTTGATGACCGTGAGCGCGCCGATCGCCTCGCCCTCGCCGCGCGCGATGTCCTTCGCGAGCACCTCCCGGTTCGCCTCGACGAAGTTCTTCGTCCCCTGCGCGAGCAGCGACGGCCCGCAGTTCGACGTCCCGAAGGTGATCCCGAACGTCTGGTTCGCGCAGATGTCATTGAGGGTCGCGGCGATGATCTGGATCCCGCCCGGCTGGTCCTTGAACGCCATCGCCCCGAGCCCGCACCCGGCGGCGCCGTACTTCCCCGGCGACCCCTGGATCCCCTTCTTGAGCTCCTCCTCGGTTTTGGACTGGGCGAGCGCGGACGAGGCGGCGACGAGCGACAGGATCACGGCGAGGACGCGGGCCATCGAAACCTCCAGGGTTGATCGATGCGCCGACGTTACCGCGCACCCGCAGCCGGATCCGCAGCCTCGTCGGGTGCTGCGCCGCCGCGCCGCGATCCCGCCGGTCCGCCCGTCCGCGGTACGGCGGCACCGTGACCATGCCCCTCCGCTCACCGCCAGTTCGACGGGATGGGTGGTGCCCGCGGTCTACTCCGTCGTCTCGCAACTCGCCCAGCCACAGTGCGGGCAGGTCCGGCAGCCGCCGGAGAGCACGAGGGCCGCGTCGCACTGCGGGCACTCCTCGCCGTTCCGCGTCGCGCCGCTCGTGAGCACCTGCTTCTCGCGCGAGCCGTCGCGGTAGACCGTGATGCCCTTGCAGCCGAGCTCGAAAGCGAGCCGGTACGCGCCCGCGACGTCCTCGACGGTCGCGTGGCGCGGCAGGTTGATCGTCTTCGACACGCCGTTGTCGACGTGTCGCTGGAACGCCGCCTGCATCCGGACGTGGGCGTCGGGCGCCACGTCGTGCGCGGTCGCGAAGAGCCAGCCCACCGACTCGGGCACGCCCTGGATCCCGCGGGCGCGCCCCATGGCGCGGATGGTCGCGAGCGCGCCGTCGGCGCCCGCGGCGCGCACGCGATGGTCGTCACGGTCGCGTTCCGGCGCGGCGCGACCCCCTGGGCAGCGAGCGCGCTCGTCGCGAACCCCGGGAACGGCCCGCGCTCCCGCGCGAGCGCCTCGCTCGCGGCGTGCGCCTCGCGCGACACGAAGGCCATGACCTCGTCCGCGACCCGGAGCGCCTCGGGCGCGTCGTACGGGACGCCCAGGCGGACGAGCAGGTCCGCCCAGCCCATCACGCCGAGGCCGATCTTGCGGTTGCGGTGCGAGATGTCCGCGATCTGCGGGAGCGGCCAGACGTTCACGTCGAGCACGTCGTCGAGGAAGCGCACGCCGTCCCGGACGCAGGAGGCGAGCGCCTCGTGATCGATCCGCCCGCCGCGCTCGAAGCGGCCGAGGTTCACGGACCCGAGCGTGCACGCCTCGAACGCGAGGAGCGGCTGCTCGCCGCACGGATTCACCGCCTCGAACCGGCCTGCGTCGGGCGTCGGGTTGTCCGCCTCGACCCGGTCGATGAACACGAGCCCGGGCTCGCCCGACGCCCACGCGGACCCCGCGATGCGCTCGAGCAGCGCCTGCGCGTCCACCGTCCGCACCATTTCGCCGCCGCGCGGGTGATGCAGCGGCCACGATCCGCCCGCCGCGGCGGCGAGGAAGAGCGCGGAGGGAGCCGCGACGGACAGGTTGAAGTTCTCGAGGCCGGCGCCTCGCTTCGCGTCGACGAACTCCTCGACGTCGGGGTGCCACGCCGCGAGCACGGCCATGTTGGCGCCGCGGCGCACGCCTCCCTGCTTGATGATCTCGGTGGCCGCGTCGTAGACCCGCATGAACGAGACCGGCCCGCTCGCGACGCCGTGGGTGGTCTTCACGACGTCGCCGCGCGGGCGCAGGCGGGAGAACGCGAACCCGGTGCCGCCGCCGGACTGGTGGATGAGCGCCGCCCACTTGAGCGCGTCGAAGATGCCCGCGAGGTCGTCCTCGACCGGCAGGACGAAGCACGCCGCGAGCTGGCCGTGCTCGCGGCCCGCGTTCATGAGCGTCGGCGAGTTCGGCAGGAACTCGAGCGACGCCATGCGGGCCTCGAACCGCTCGGCGGCCCGCCCGCGCTCCGCCTCGGGCTCCGCCCTCGCCACGGCGCGCGCGACCCGGCGGAAGAGCTCCGCGGGCGTCTCGACCACCGCGCCGCCCTCGTCGCGGAGCAGGTAGCGGCGCTCGAGCACGTGCCGGGCGTTGTCGGAGAGCCGATCCATCGCGCCTCGATACTTATCCGGAACACCCCCTCGCTGCCTCCCCTTGCCACTCCTCCGGGGGGCTCCCAGATTCGCCACACACCACGAGAAGGAGGAGTCCGTCCGTGCCTGACAAGGACAAGGGGCCGTCGCGTCCCGGAGGCTCGATGACCGTCCGCGAGGCGGGCCGTCTCGGTGGCGAGGCGCGCAAGGAGCAGCTCGGGTCGAAGGGATATTCGGAGCTCGGTCACAAGGGAGGCCAGCGGGTCCGCGAGCTCATCGAGGAAGGAAAGAACTCGGAGCGCAAGTGACGGCGCCACCCACCATCGCGCGCGCGGCTCCGCCGCCGGAGCGCCGCGGGGACGAGCGGATCGGGTGACGCCTCGAGCCCGTGTGCCGGCGGGATCACGGAAGGGCCCGCCGGGCCGCTTGTGCGCCCGGCGGGCCTCTGGCAATGAAGACGCATGCTCCGCTCCTCCCTCGCTGCCCTCGCCCTCGCTTCCCTGGCCGCCTGCACGCCGCGCGGCGTGATCCCCGACGCCGAGCGCCAGCGCGTCCGGTCCGAGCTGTCCGGTCAGCCGCGCTGGCTGCGCGTCGCCGCGTACGCGGCGCCGCTCTGGGGCGACCGCACGAAGGTGCTGCTCAGCGACATCCCGCTCGACGAGCTCGATCTCGTCGAGACGACGGGCGGCACGCCCGTCCCGCCGCCCGCGCCGGAGAAGATCCTCCCGCCCGGCACCGCCGTGCGGATCCGCGACGTCGAGTTCCCGACCGGCTGGACCATCGCGCAACGCGTGGTCATGACGCCGCGCTACCACCCGTGGGTGCTCGTCGACGTGCCCGGCGACTCGCGGCCGAACGTCGTCGTGCTGTCGCAGACAGCCGTCACGTTCGACGAGGTGCGGGCGCAGTTGGAGCGGCTGCTCTCGACCGACGACCCGAGCGCCTTGTACGCGGCGCTCCCACAGGAGCAGCGCGATCTGATCGCGCGGAAGGAGGTCGTCGAAGGGATGTCGCCGCGCGCCCTCGAGATGGCCTGGGGACTCCCGGAGCGGAAGCGGATCGATCGGCCCGCCGCGACGGAGGAGTGGACCTGGCCCGGGGGCAAGCGGAAGGCCTTCCTGCAGGACGAGCGGCTCGTGCGCTGGCAGAAGTAGTCCGCCACGCCGAGGTGCACGCCCTGCGCGCACGTCGCTGCGCGATGCGCGCGCAGCCCCATCGCACGATCGTTCACGGAACGGGGGTCGCCGCGGGCGTCGCGCGCGTTTAGATCCAGCGCTCCGGAGGAACACGATGGAGCGACGGATCGATCGAGTGCAGATGTCGGCGAGGAAGCGGATCGCGCTCATCGCGCACGACAGCCGCAAGGACGACCTGCTCGACTGGGTCGGCTACAACCGCGATGTGCTGTGCGAGCACGACCTCATCGCGACCGGGACGACCGGCACGCTCTTGCACGGACGGCTCGGCCTCGACGTGGCGCGCCTCAAGAGCGGACCGCTCGGGGGCGACCAGCAGATGGGCGCGAAGATCGCCGACGGCGAGCTCGACCTGCTCGTCTTCTTCTGGGATCCGCTCGAGCCGCACCCGCACGAGCCCGACGTGCGCGCGCTCCTGCGGATCGCGGTCCTCTACAACATCCCGGTCGCCTGCAACCGCGCCTCGGCGGACTTCATGATCGCGTCCCCGCTCATGCACGGTGAGTACGAGCGCCTCGTCGCGAACCACGGCGCGGTGCGGGAGGAGGCCACGCGGGCCTGGTAGCGCCGCGGGGCGGGCGAGGCGCGGTGCGGTTGGTTACCGCGAGGCGACGCTGCCGGTGGCAGTGTCCACGCTAGCGGACCAGGTGGCGTGGGCCGCGGAGGCACTTCACCCCGTGTGGCAGGAGGCCAGGCGGCAGGT
>WNFV01010526.1_pt1 | contig 21997 bp, 27 predicted proteins | sample 5400101 | NCBI WGS metagenome assembly WNFV01 (sample SAMN13153361, study PRJNA577476) | soil metagenome | isolation source: 115 cm soil or saprolite under grassland replicate 1 | place: USA:California | collected 2016-06-15 | reverse complement strand
CCAGTACCGCACCACGCGGCAGCGGATCGGTATCTACCCGGTCGACAGGTTCGCCGGCTACACCAGCGAGATGGCCGGGCCGGCGACGTTCTTCTTCGTCCTCCTGACCGTCATGCTCACGGCCTTCGCGGTCGCGATCATCGTCGGCCACATCGTCTACGGGCAGAAGTTCTGATGGCGATGAGTCAGCCAGTTTCCGACTTCTCGCCGCTCGAGCCCGCGCCGCCCTTCGTCTCCTACGCGACGATGAGCGAGGCGACTGTTGCGGTGGACGTGTGGGAGGCGCTGTACCCGGCGCTGCAGGCGCTCAAGGGGCACGTGCAGGAGTACCCCGGGTGCCAGAAGCTCGAGGTGTACGTGCGCCCGGATCCCGACGGCGTGCTCCTGCACTGCTACACGATCTGGGACACGCCCTCGCAGCTCGAGGCGTTCCTCGAGCGCGGCTACACCTTCGAGCGCCTCCTGGCCGACTTCGACGGTCTCGAGGCCCAGCGCAGCCTGATCATGGAAAGGGTGTTTTGATGGCGGCCCCCATCCGTCCATTTCGCGTCTCCCGACGCGCTGCAAAGCTGCGCCGGGCGTTGTCCTCAGTCGCGCCCGTAGCCTCCGGCTACGACCGCTCCTTGCGTCCTAGCCCGGCTTGCTTTTCGCGGCCGGGAGCCGTGATCTGGCCGGAAGGTGACCGCTGATGGCCACGCCTCGCCGCCGCCGCTTCCTGCCCGCACGTCCGCTGTACGGCTACCGCGACGTCGGCGAGGAGGTGCGCCACACCCGGCCTGCGGTCATCCGCGCCTGGGTGATCCTCGCGATCCTGGGGCTCATCTACCTCGGCTGGACTCTTACCGTCTACTTCCTCGAGCCCGGCCTCCGCTAGGAGCCCCGGGCCCTGTACATCAAGCACGTCACCTCGCTGCAGTTCCTGAGCTACGTCGCCTTCTTCGCGGTCGTGATCGCGGCGCTGATGCGGTTCCTGCCGGGGAAAAAGCCGCCCGTCCGCACGGAGGCCTACTCCAAGGAGGAGCTCGGCGCCCACGATCGCAAGACGGGCAAGTACTTCGTCGCCGGGGGCTTCTTCCTCGTCCTCGGCTCCCTGCACATGGTGGTCAAGAACCTTCCGTGGACGGCGGAGTGGCTGGCCGGGGCCGGCTACGCGGGGCATCTCGTCCGCGATCTCGCACCCACTCACCTGATGATCGTCGGCGGCGGAACGCTGATCGCGACGGGTCTCGCGTGGTACGTGCTGCCACGGATGGTCGGGCGCCCACTCGCAAGCGAGGCGCTCGCGCAGGCCGCCTTTTGGTTCACGGTGCTCGGCCTCGCGGTCTTCTACCTTGGCTTCGTCGCGAACGGGATCGCGATCGGGCGGCTCGTGTCGCATGGCATGGACTACGAGACCGCGAAGCTGAGCATGGGCAAGTGGTACAAGGTGCCGGTCGGCGCCGGCGCCGGGGTGATGGGCGTCGGGTACTGGTGCTTCGCCGCCGGAGCCCTGCTCACGATCTTCCAGGCGCGCCTCGTGAAGGTGCCGAAGCCGGCCTGGCACCTGTGGAAGTTCGTGGCCACTGGGGTGGGGGCGCTCACGGTCGGAACCGTGCAGGGCGTGATCCAGGTACAGCCCGCGAACGCCGGCTGGCTGTACAAGGCCGGGCACGCGGGCGAGTGGATCGATCCGATCAGCCACGCGCACATCAATCTCGTCACGGGCCTGACCATGCTCGTGGCGGGCGCCCTGTTCGCGATCGCTCCGGCGTTCGGCGGAACGACCCCATCCCGGAGGAGAGCCAATTGGTGCTTCTTCTCGCTGCTGGGAGCCTCGCTCGCCTTCTACGTCGTCTGCCTCTACCTCGGCTTCCACGAGGGCAGGCTCGTCGTCTCGCAGCGGCTGACCCCGGAGGAGGCCGAGAAGGCGACCAGCCTGCATCCCTATCTGCTGATGGGAGCCGGTATCGCGATGATGGCCGCCTTCTGGCTCCTGCTCGTCACGCTCGCGGGCTCGTTCCGCGGCGCGCGCCGTCCACTGCGCTGGTTCGTCCTCGCCGGCTGCGGCGCGTTGGCGGTCGGGACCTGGCAGGGGCCGATGCAGGCCCTTCCGGCGGTGCACGACCTCATCGACCAGGGTGGGGAGGCCGGAGACGTGATCGTCAACCTGCACGCGCAGCTGAACATGCTGGGCGGCCTGATGGTGATGCTCGTGGGTGCTGCCGGGAGCCTGCTCGCCCTGCGCGGCGGCCGTGTGCCGCGCCGCTGGGCGCGCGTCGCGCTCGCAGGGGTGGTTGCCGGAATGGGTGCCTACTACGTTGCCGGGATCGGTTTCTCGGCTGTGCAGGCGCATGCGGTTGCGGGCGGGGAGGCGTTCCGCTCCGCGGTCGCGAGGCTCGAGCCGTGGTCCGCTCTCGTCCTTGTTCCGGCGGCCGCGGCGGTGCTCGCAGGCTTCGGCGCGTACGCCCGCGCGGCGTGGACCGCGACCGAGGGGGATCGAAGCGCAGCACGCCTCGCCCTGGCCGGGATGCCGAGGCGTTTTTCAGGGCCGGTGCCGAAGCGGGTGCGCCGCCGGAGCCCTGCGTCCGTAGCGGCCTACGAGCTCCCGCTCGGGATCCTCGGCTTCCCCGGGCTCGGTTGGCTCTTCGCGGGCTTCCCGCTGACCGCCTCAGTGCTGCTCACGCTCGGGCCGGCGCTGACCTGGGCGGTGATCCCGGCTTTCTTCACGCCCTTCGGACATGGGCCGCTGCGGTCGATCGGGTGGGAGATCGAGCTGGTCTGGCTCCCCGCCACGACGCTCCTGTCGGCGGCGTTCCTGTACCGGGCTCACGCGCGCCGGCGAGCGAAGCTCAAGGGGACGCCTCCGCCGAAGCCGAGGCGCAGGCGGCGCGGCAGCTACCGGACGAAGGTCAGCGTCGCTGTCGGAGGGATGCTGCTCCTCCTCGTCACGCTTCCGTTCGTTCCTGCGGTCGCGGGAGTGGGCTCGAGTGCGGTGCGCTACAGCTACCAACCGAGGCTCACGCGGGAGACGACCGGCCAATTCCTGCGCACCCCCAAAGGCACGATCAAGCTCTTCTCCTGGAGCGACCCGCAGGATCCGTATCCGGGCGACGCGCTCCGGGTCGGCTCGGGCCAGGTTGCGTCCTTGCTCGTCCGGGCGGCGGCCGTCGACCGGGCGGGGGCGTACCAGCTCTTCGACCTCACGCGCGGCACCCGCGTGCCGCTTGCGGTGGAGAGGCGCTCGCCGAGGACGCTGGCGCTCGCGCCCGCCGGGAGCCTCGATCCGGGCCGATACGTCTTCGTCACGACCCATGAAGGGATGTTCGGAGGCAAGGATTTCTCGTACGTGAGCGTCGTCAATCCCGGTGGCTCCGTGACGGACGTGTCGAGCGACACCCGCGACCGCGCTCCGGCGATCGCCGGCTCTGTACTGCCGGTCGCCGCCGCGCTGGTAGCGCTCCTGTTTGCGTTCCTGCTCCTGCGCTCGTTCCGAGCGCGCCCCGCGGGGCAGAAGGCGCTCTGGGCTTGCGGGTTCGCTCTGTTCGCGGTAGCGATCGCGTGCGAAGCGGCCGCGCAGCGCGCGGGGTGGAGCGCGGCCCTCTTCCGCGCCTATTACCTGGCGGGCGGCTGCCTCACGGTGGCTCTCCTCGGCGCCGGCTCGGCCTGGCTGCTCCTCCCGCGCCACCGGCGGCTCCTGGTCGGCGTTCTCGCCGCGGGCGCGCTGAGCGCGACCGTTACTGTTCTGCTCGCCCCCGTCGATACGCATGCGCTCGTGGCGACCGCGAGCGGGAGGCCGCCGGCGAATCACGCCCTCGGCGGGTACGCGTACCTGTGGGCGATCGCCCTCAACTCGCTGGGGACGCTCTTCCTCGTCGGCGGCTCGCTGTGGTCGATCGTCCGGCGGCAGCGCGTTGCGCAGAACATCTGGATCGCCGCCGGAGCTCTTGCCGTCGCAGGCGCGACAGGCATGTCCCGCGCGGGGAACTATTCGCTCGTCTATCTGGGAGAGCTGGTGGGGATCGCTCTGATGTTCGCCGGGTTCACGCTGATCGGCCGGAAGCCTCCCGAGCCTGCTCGCAGGCGTCGGGGGGCTCGGGTATTGGTCAGCGAGACTCCCGTCGCGCGCCCGGGCTGACGGGGCGCACGAGGCGTCCGAGCAGTCCTCGCCGTTCCCACGAGACCGACGTGGCCGCGATCTCGCCGGGCGTGGGAGGGACGCTCGTCGGGATGGTGGTCCTGTTGGGCGTGTGCTGCATGGCGAGCTCCTTTCGTTCGGTTACCGAGCCCAGGAAACCAGCGCGGCCTGAGAAGAACCTGAGACTGGCCTAAGAGGTCGCTAAGAGGTCTGTTAGCGAACCGTGATCTCGCTCGCCGGCACCCAGACGAGGCGGTGGTTGTAGTAGATGCCGTACCAGGTGACCGCGGTCGGGTCCTTGTAGACGACCTGCGCTACATACGATTGGCCGGTTCGCGAGAAACCGAACTGGGCATCGGGGCAGATCTCGTTCGCGGGATCGAGAATCGGCTTCCCGTACAGCGTCGTCGTATCGCTGAACTTGACGATGACGCCCCAGCCGTCGTGGGTCTGCATGTGCTTCACCCAGCCCGAGACGCCGGCAAACCAGATCCGGTCGTAGTGGATGCCCCCGACCTTCTTGGTTCCGGTTAGGACGAACGCCTCGCCCCAGTCGGCCTTCGCGCGCTGGTCCGAGCTCTGGTCCATTCCCTGCGCCGAGGTCACGTTCGGGAGGTTGTCGCACGAGAAGTCGCGAGCGTTGTAGACGGTGGGGCTCGTCCAGGTGGAGGAGTCGGAGGCTCCGAGGACGAGCTCGTTCGGCGGGCTCGCGTACACGTTGGCGAACTCGGTGTGCTGCCCGCTCGACCAGTCGGTGACGTCTCTCGTCGCCGCGTAGAGACGGCCCACGTCGATCGTCCTGATTGCGGGGCGCTCCTTGCGGAACTGCTTCGGTACCTTCGGGGTCGGGGTGGGCGCCTTCTTCGCCAGCGCTGAGTACTGCCCGCGGACGAGCCCGAAGTAGTACGGCCAGTCCCAGAACGGCCCCGGGTCCCAGTGCATGGCGTTCGTCAGTGACTGGAACGGCGCCGGGAGGTTCGCATGGGAGAGGAAATGGGCCCGGTCGAGCGGGATTCGGTAGGTGAACGCGATCCAGGCGGCGAGCTTCGCCGAGCGCTGGTACATCTGCGGTGTGTAGAAGCCCACCGGGCCGTCCGCAAAGCCGTCGTGCTCGATCCCTATCGAGTGCTGGTTGAACCAGAAGTTGCCCGCGTGATAGGCGATGTCCTTGTCGTGGACGAACTGGGTCACGCTCGGATACGAATGGCCCGATTCGCCGTCCACGAGGTAGTGGACCGAACAGCACGCGCTCGGATTCGTAAAGATCGAGACGGTGCCCGGGTAGTTGCCCTCGGTGTCGTGGATCACCACGTAGCCGATGAAGAGGTCGGAGGGGCGATTCGCCGCCTGATAGGCGCCGGCAGGCACCGGAACGAAGGTGGAGATGCCCGGATAGTCGGTCGGTGCTGAGGCCGCCGCGGGGACGAGCCCCAGGCCGACGAGGACGGCCACGGATGCAATGCGCCTCATCTGAAACGGACGGCGATCATCGAGACAGCGCCACCAGCCGTTCCACGACCAAGCTCGGATCTGTGTCCTTGTCGACGAAGTCGGCAGCCCCTGCGTCGAGCGCCGCGGCTCGAGTTCTTTCTCCGCCCACGGCCGAGTAGACCACGGTCTTGACGTCTGGATGCGCGGCCCGGAGCCGCTCGAGAACTTGCAGTCCGTCGAGCCTCGGCATTGCGATGTCGAGGAGGAGCAGCTCGGGACGCTCTTCCGCAACCACGGCCAGCGTCTGGTGGCCGTCTGCCGCCTCTCCCGCGAGGCCCAGCCTGCCGTCGCGCTCGAGCGCGAGCTTCAGCAGCGCGCGGATCTCGTCGCTGTCGTCCGCGATCACGACCCGGACGCGCTTACGCTTCCCACCATCCACCTTCTCCGACTCCTCGCTTTCGCGTGCCGGCCGCCAGAACGCCAAGTCCTGCCGGACTTAACTATTTGAGTCTCGCACTACTTGACGCTACTTGTCAAGCGATGCCGCCGCCGACGCGGCGCTCGCTGGCGAGCGGCGCGAAGACGTCGGCGACCAGGGCGTCGAACGAATCCGGCAGGCGCCCGTCGACGTCCGCAAAGTCCCGCAGGTAGAAGAGATAGTCGCGCCACTCCTCGACCCGGTCGGGAAACTCGTCGCTGCGCTGCCTGATCAAGCCGTCGAGTGTGTTCACGTTCCAGGCCCCTCTCCCCGTGCGTGCCGCGGCGCGCCCGCCGGCCGCTCGGGCGCGCTTCGTCAGATCGGTTTGGAGCCGGAGAGCCGGCCCAGGCGCCGATGTATCGCGCTCGGCGTTCATGAGCGCGAGCGGGAGGCTTCCCGGACGCTCTCCTCGGCAGCGGATAGCTCGGTCGCCCTCGCCTCGAGCTCCATGTTGCGAGCCCAGAGCTTGCGCTCGCGCTCGTCCAGCTCCTTGCGCTCGCTCAGGTGCTGCTCGGCCTGGCCGGCAAGCGACTTCGCCTCCCGATCGAGCGTCGCCCTTGTCTCGTCGAGCTCCTTCTCTCGCCGAACAAGGACCTTCCGCCGCTCGTCCAGGTCCTTCTTGGCGGCCTCGGCCTGGTGGGAGGCTTCCCGGATGCTCTCCTCGGCAGCGGACAGCTCGGTCGCCCTCGCCTCGAGCTCCATGTTGCGAGCCCAGAGCTTGCGCTCGCGCTTGTCCAGCTCCTTGCGCTCGGCTAGGTGCTGCTCGGCCTGGCCGGCAAGCGACTTCGCCTCGGCGTCGAGCTTCACCCGCGTCTCTTCGAGCTCAACCTCCCGTCGGGCAAGGCCCTTCTCGCGTTCGTCCAGCTGGTTGCGCTTGCTCTCGTGCTGCTCGGCCCGGCCGGCGAGGGATCTTGCTTCCCGATCGAGCGTCGCCCGTGTCTCGTCGAGCTCCTTCTCCCGCCGAACAAGGACCTTCCGCCGCTCGTGGGAGGCTTCCCGGACGCTCTCCTCGGCAGCGGATAGCTCGGTCGCCCTCGCCTCGAGCTCCATGTTGCGAGCCCAGAGCTTGCGCTCGCGCTCGTCCAGCTCCTTGCGCTCGCTCAGGTGCTGCTCGGCCTGGCCGGCGAGGGATCTTGCTTCCCTATCGACCGTCGTTTGCCGTTCTTCGAGGTGCGCCTCTCGCCGGACAATGACCTCCTGCCGCGCGTCCAGGTCCTTCTTCGCGCCTTCCGCCAGACGGGAGGCTTCCCGAACGAGCTGTTCGGCGTCCGAGAGCTCGGCCGCTCTCGCCTCGAACTCCGACTTGCGGGCGCTCAGCTCGTCTTCTCGGTCCTGGAGAGCTCGGCCGGCGGCCTCGATGCGGGCCAGCATCTCTTCCCGGCGGGATTCGGCCTGGGCGAGCTCGTTGGTCTTGACGTCCACCGCTGCGGCGCGCTGCTCAAGCTCCTGTTCGCGCTCGTCAAATCCCTTGCGCTCGGCCGAATGCTGCTCAACCTGGCCGGCAAGGGACTTTGCCTCCTGATCGAGCTTCGCACGCGCCTCCTCTAGCTCAACCTCCCGTTGGGCAAGGACCTTCTCGCGTTCGTCCAGCTCTTGGCCGCGCTGCTGCGCGATCTCAACCTGGCTCCGCGTCTGCTCGGCGAGCTCCGCCGCCGACTCCTGCTCTTTGGCAACCGCGGCCTCGAGCTCGAGGACATCGTTTTTGCGGGCGGCTTGCTCCTTCGATGCTGTGGCGAGGATGTGCTCCCGCTCGTCGAGGTCGGTGGCTTTCTCCTTGAGGGCCTTTTCTGCGATGTCCAGGGTCTTACGCCGTGTTGCGATCTCGGTCTGCTCCCCCGCGGTGTGCTGCTCTTTCCGCCCGACCGTTTCTTCGCGGGCATCAAGGTCCTCCTCGCGGACGCGAAGCGCCTCGTCGAGCTTGTCCAGCCTCTCTTGAACCGCCTGGCGCGCCGTTTCGAGCCCCGACTCTTGCGAGGAGAGAGCCTTCTCTCGCTCAGTCAGGTCGGCCGCTCGCCGTCCGAGCTGAGCGACGGCTTCAGCCTGCTGCTCGGCCTCCTCCTCAACCGCTGCCTCCCTTCGTTCCACTTCGGCGAGCTGGGCAAGGAGCGCGTCGGCCCGATCCAGCAGCGTCTGCTCGTGCTCCGTGAGTTGTGACATCCGTTCGGCGAGGGTCGTGATGACTGTTTCGGCATGGCTCTCCTGTTGATCGGCCAGCGCAAGCTGTTCGGCGACGAGCGACTGGAGCGCGTCGGCGAGGCCGCGCTCGTGCTGACGAACTTCCTGTCGCTCGGCCGACAGCTCCCAGTCGCGGGACGCGATCGCGCGAGCCTGCTCGCGTAGCTGCTGGTCCTGTTCGAAGGACGTCTCGCCATGCCGGGCGGATCCTACTTTTAGTTGTCCGCAAATTGCGGGCGATTCGTCTTTCGACCCCCTTGACTTGTCTGCGCCGACCCGTTTAGATCGTCCTTGCGCCGAGCACGGAGCGCGAGTAGGACGAAGCTTCACCGGGCGGCTGTACGCGCAAGCGGAAAGTCGGCCGGAGAGGTGGACGAAAGCGAAACTGGCTCGGCGAATTTTTTTGGTCCCTCGCGCTCCTGGACGGCGGCCCCCGGCCGGCGAAGCCGCCCGCAATGCCGCCTGACGACGCTGGCGGCAGGATGCGTCGCCCGCGGACGCGAGGCCGTACCTCGAAGTACTGTCCTCGCGCCGCATGCTGGCGAGGTCGGCCGGCGCCGAGGTCAAGGAGGAGCCGGCCGCCGGCCGACCGGGAGTACGGCGCGAGGGTTGCTTTGCCCTAGTTCCAGCTCCCCGGTGCGCGGTGAAACTCGCGGAGCTCGGGCGGGGGCAGCGGCGGGAAGCGGCCGTTGACGAGATCGGAAATGCGCTCTTTCAGATCTCCCAGCATCGTGTCGGCCTCGTCCTGGGTAAGGTGCCCGGCCTTGACGGCTGCGTCGAGCTTCGTCTTCGCGTTGTCCACGAGCGCCTGAACCAGCCCGTCGACCGACTTGTCGTGATCCTTCGCCACCTGGGCGAGCGACTTCCCGTCGCGCAGCTCGGTTTGGAGCCCAGACTCGGTCACGCCGAGAAATGAGGCAGCCGCGCGGAGCTGCTCGCCGAAGGGACCGGCGCCGAAGTGACGGTGGAAACCACCTCCGGGCGGCGGTCCGGCGAACAGGGGAGCTCCATCGGATTCGATCCGCTGCTTGAGCGCGTCCCCTTGGGCCTTGGTCAGGCGGCCGGCCTGGACTGCCGCGTCGATCCGGTTCTCGAAGGCCTTCTTGAGCGCGTCGCTCAAGGCTTTCGGCTGGACACCGAGCTGCTGTGCGGCGTCATTGACGATCGCCTGGCTCTCCTGCTTAGGAGATCCAAGCTGCGTCGCGGCGAGCGCGGCGCCGCCTCCTGCCACCGCGAGCCCCGCAACGGCTCCGGCGACGACCTTGCGTTTCATGCTGTTGCCCATCTCTGCCTCCTGTCTCTCGCTTGCCTCTCGAGGAAATCAAGGCTCCGTGAGATGGGCCTAAGTCCCGGCTAAGAACTGCCTAAGAGTCGACGGGTCCGTTCAGGCGCAAGACCATGCGGGTGCCGCCGCCCTCGGCGCGCTCGGCGACGACCGTGCCGCCGTGGGTGTCCGCAACCTGCTTGACGATCGCCAGCCCAAGGCCGGAGCCGGGCAGCCGGCGCGCCGAGGGCGCACGGTAGAAGCGGTCGAAGACGAACGGGAGATCCTCCTCGTCGATTCCCGGCCCGTGGTCGCGAACCGTTACGGCCCCATCGCGCACGCTGACGTCGACCGCTCCACCGGGAGGGCTCCACTTGGCTGCGTTGTCGAGGAGGTTGACGACGGCCCGCTCGATCGAGGCGGGGGCTCCATGAATGAGCGATTCTTCGAGATCGGTGTTGAAGGTCACGCCGGATTGGTTCCGGCGCGCCCGCTCGACCGCTGACGCGGTAAGGAGGTCCAGGCGCACGTCCTCGGCCTCCTCCGGCTGGTGCTGGTCGCGGGCGAGCTCGATCAGCCCTCCGATCAGCGTCGTCATCTCGCCGAGCTGCTCGACGACGTCCTGGAGCAGCCGCTTCCGCTCTTGGTCGGGAAGCGACCGCTCGCTTGCCAGCACCTCGATGTTCGTGCGCAGACTGGTGAGTGGCGTGCGCAGCTCGTGAGATGCGTCCGCCACGAGCCGGCGCTGGGAGCTCGTCGATTCCTCGAGCGCCCCGAGCATGGTGTTGAAGCTCTCGGCCAGCTGGCTCAGCTCGTCGCGCCCCTCCGTGTCGATCCGCTGAGAGAGGTCGCCTGTCTCCGTGACGTTCTCGGTCGCGCTCGTTAGACGGCGGACGGGCCCGAGCGCCGTCCGGGACACGGCCAGGCCGAGGCCGGCCGCGACGGCGATCCCGCCGGCGGCGATCAGGAGCAGGAAGATCGCGAGGCGGTGCAGCGTGTGGTTCACCTCGGTGAGCGGCCGGGCGATCTGGAGCGCGAACGGTCGGACCGGCACGGTGAGCACCCGAAACTCGACGCCATCGACAGTAACGTCGGTGAAGAACGGCCGGCCGCCCGTCTTCGCGGCCTCCCTGACCCTGTCGGAGACCGGGAGGGCCCTGACGCCGAACCTCGTCACCGGGGCGCCCGTGGCGGAAACCGCCTGGACGTAGTCGAAGACTTCGCCGAACGGGGGACCGCCCTCCAAGTGGCGGCCCTCGATTCGCACGCCGGGACCGGTGAGCGTGGCCTCGGCAGTGCGGTGTAGGGCGGTGTCAACCTGCCCGAGGAGTTCCCCGCGGACGACGAAGTAGACGACGAGCGAGGCGACGACGACCGCGACCGCCACGGCAGCGGCGGCGACAAGGGCAATCCGCGTGCGAAAGCTCATGGCTCGCGCAGGGCGTAGCCGACGCCGCGCACGGTGTGGATCAACCGCGGCTTGCCCGCGGCCTCGGTCTTGCGGCGCAGGTAGCCGATGTAGACGTCCAGAGAGTTCGAGCCGTAGCCGAAGTCGTAGCCCCACACGCGCTCGAAGATGATCGACCGTGTCAGGACCTGGCGGGGATTGAGCAGGAACAGCTCGAGCAGGGAAAACTCGGTCCGGGTCAGCTCGATCGGCTCGCCTGCACGCTTTACCTCACGTGTCGCCGTGTCCATCTCGAGGTCCGCAAAGCGAAGCACCTCGCGGCCGCCCTCTCCAGACCGGCGCAGTAGCGCGCGGAGCCTGGCGCGGAGCTCCTCCAGCGCGAAGGGCTTGACCAGGTAGTCGTCCGCGCCCGCGTCGAGGCCGGCGACGCGGTCGTCCACGGCCGCCCGCGCGGTCAGCATCAGGATCGGAACGGAGTTCCCCTCGCGGCGGAGCTCCCGCGCCACCTCGAGGCCGTCGAGGCGGGGCATGAGGACGTCGAGCACGATGGCGTCGGGCTGTGCAGGCTCGGCCGCGAGCAGGTCGAGCGCCTCCGCGCCGTCGGAGGCGAGCTCGACGTCGTAGCCCTCCAGCTGAAGCGCGCGCCGAAGCGATTCGCGTACGGCCTCTTCGTCGTCGACGACGAGAATCTTCATGTCCATATTCTGCGCGCTCATCTGTGTGTACGCAGCAGCCGCCGCGGGGGCGGCGGCTGCAACGATCAGGGAAGGGAGTGCATGGGGCGGGGAGCCCCGGTGGTCGATATCCAGAACCGCAGGTTGGGGCCTGCGGCTTTGGTGTTCACTCCGCTAGGCTCGCACCTGTTCCTAAGAGCCCTCTAAGAGAGCAGTAAGAACTTCGTGAATCTTCTGCGGAGACCGGAGGCACCGGCAAAGCCGCCGCCTCCTCCCACAAAGGGGAACCCGGATGGTTCCCCTTTGAGATCCCCTCCTCCGACTCTCCGGCGCGGGGCATTCTTAGAAAGCTCTTAGCCGAGACTCAGCGGCTTCTTAGCGGGACCACGACCACGGTCGTCCGACAGGTTCCGGTCGAGACGCCGTCACCGGCTTCTTCGCAGAGTGGGCTGTCGGTCAACCAGATCTACCGGCGTGTCCACCGGGGCGTCGTCGAGCTCACGGTTGACGTCGGCCGGTCGAGCCCCGTCCCCGGCGGGCCGCAGGAGAGCGCCCAGGGCTCCGGCTTCGTCTACGACAAGCAGGGGCACATCATCACGAACCAGCACGTGGTGGACGGTGCGAGCTCGATTCGCCTCAGGTTCTGGAACGGCGCGGAGTACAAGGCGCGGCTTATCGGAACCGATCGCTCGACGGATGTCGCCGTCGTCCAGGTCGATGCGCCGTCCTCGCTGCTGGCTCCTCTGCAGCTCGGTGACTCGTCGGCGCTCCAGGTGGGCGACGGAGTGGTCGCCATCGGTAGCCCGTTTGGGCTCGAGGAAACCGTCACGACCGGAATCGTGAGCGCCCTCCACCGACAGATGACCTCGCCCAACAACTACGCGATCAACGACTCGATCCAGACCGATGCCGCGATCAACCACGGCAACTCAGGGGGCCCGCTGCTCGGCCTCGATGCGCGCGTGGTCGGGATCAACTCGCAGATCGCAGGCGACTCGGGCGGCAACGAAGGCGTCGGTTTCGCGGTTCCGTCCAACACCATCCGGTCGGTCGTCTCCCAGCTGATCGCGACCGGCGAGGCGAAGCACGCTTACCTCGGCGTCAGCCTCCAGACGATTCCGGTCTCGGCCGCCGGGCGCCTCGGGCTCGCCTCCGGAGTCGAGGTCGCGGCCGTCAAGGTCGGGACGCCGGCCGCGAGCGCAGGGCTCCACGGTTCGAACGGCTCGACGAAGTTCGTCGACGGCCAGGAGTACTCGACCGGCGGCGACGTCATCACCGCGATCGACGGACGAAAGGTCGCGTCGGCGATGGACGTGCAGAGCATCATCAACGGCAAGGAACCCGGCGACCGGATTCAGCTCACCTATGTGCGAAGCGGGCAGACGCGAACTGTCGCGTTGACCCTCGCGAACCGCCCTTCCTAGGTCGCTACGCGCACTTCGCGCGCAGCTTGTTGACGATCTTCACGACATTCTGGCGCTGGCTCTTCGGCACCGCCGGCAGCACCTTCCCGTCCTTCCACATCGCGAACCAGCCGTTGGTGTTGATGAACTGCAGGGCGAGCGTGCTGGCCTTGCCCGTGCTGACGATCCTCACGGCGACGAGGGCGTAGAGCTGGTTTCCGAGGAGAGTTGGCCTCTCAACGTTCGCACCTCGACGGCGAAAAGTCAACGTAGGCGCCGCTAAGTCTGCCCTGACGGGCGGCAGTCGGCGCACGTGCCCGTCACCTCGACCTGGTGGCCGGAGACGGCGAATCCGTGGGCGGCCGCCTGGCCGGCGAGCCATTCGTCCAGGTCGCAATCGAGCTCGACGACGCGATGACATTCGGAGCAGACGAGATGATGGTGGTGGCCGTCGCTGCAGAGCCGGTAGCAGGCCTCGCGCGGATGATGGTTGAGCTCGTCGACGACGCCGCATTCGCTGAGCGCGGCGAGCGTTCTGTACACGGTTGCAAGCCCGACCCGGCGGCCGCTCTTCCGAAGCGCCTCGTGGATTTCCTGCGCCGTTGCGTCCTCCCGCTCCTCGGCGAGGGCGGAGAGCACCGCCAGGCGCTGGCGCGTGGGGCGGAGGCCTTGCCCTATCAAAAGCTCGGCTGGGCGCTTGTCCATCACGCCTGTAGGATAGTCCATTATGAGATTGAGAACCATTCTCATAATGGTCGCTGCGGCCTCGGTCGCGCTGGCCGTCTCCGGTTGCAGCTCGTCGTCCAACGGGCCCTCAGAGAAGGAGCGGGTAGTCGCGGCCTTCTATCCGATCGCTTTTGCGGCGGAGCAGATCGGCGGCAGCCGTGTGGAGGTCCGGAATCTCACGCCGGCAGGAGCCGAGCCGCATGACCTCGAAGTCACGCCGTCGAACCTCGAGGCTTTTCGCTCGGCCGACCTCGTGCTTCTGCTCGGGCACGGGTTCCAGCCTCAGATCGAACGGGCCGCCGGATCGGGTGAGCGCGTCGTGCTGCTGCTCGACACGCCGGGGCTGAACCGCTTCGCGAACAACGATCCCCACGTCTGGCTCGACCCGCTCCGGTACGCCCTCATCGTCCGGCGGATCGGCAACGCCTTGCACGCCTCGGAGGCCGCCGCCCGCCTCTTGGCCCGGCTGCAGGCGCTCGACCGCGAGTACCGGAGAGGCCTGGCCCACTGCGCCCGGCACGAGATCGTGACGAGCCATGAGGCGTTCGCCTATCTGGGCCAGCGCTACGGCCTCCGGCAGATTGCCGTGGAGGGATTGAGCCCCGAGGCTGAGCCAACGCCGCAGAAGCTCGCCTCCGCGATCGCGCTCGTTCGCAAGACGCACGCGACCACGGTCTTCTTCGAGACGCTCGTCTCGCCCCGGATCGCCGAGACGGTCGCGCGAGACACGGGCAGGAAGACGGCCGTCCTCGATCCGATCGAGGGCCTGACGCCGGCCGCGCAGGACCGCGGTGAGGACTACTTCTCGGTCATGCGGTCGAACCTGGCGGCGCTGCGGCAGGCGCTCGGATGCCGCTAGCGGTCGAGCTCCGCGGCGTCTCGTTCTCGTATCCGGGAGGCCCCGAGGTCTTGCGCGATGTCGACCTGGCGGTCGAGGAAGGCGAGTTTGTCGCGATCGCGGGGCCGAACGGCGGGGGGAAGACCACGCTGTTGCGGATCGCGCTCGGGCTCGAGAAGCCGACCCGCGGCGAAGCCGCGCTCTTCGGAGAGGCGGCTCAGCGCTTCCGGCACCGGGAGCGGATCGGCTACCTCGCACAGCGGGCGGGGCTCGAGATCGATGCACCGGTCAACGTGCGCGAGGTGGTCTCGGCCGGGAGAGCTGCCCGGCGCGGCATCTTCGGGCCGCTTGGGCGCGACGACCGGGAGGCGGTCGACGAGGCGATAAGCCGTGTCGGCCTCGTCGAGAGGGCGGCGGCGCGGCTCGCGACTCTTTCGGGAGGCCAGCAGCAGCGCGCGTTCATCGCCAAGGCGCTTGCCGCGCGGCCGGACCTGCTCGTGCTCGACGAGCCCACCGCCGGAGTGGACGTCGACGCCCAGGAGGCGTTTGCCGTCCTGCTCGACCGGCTCCATCGCGAGCTCGGGGTCACGATCCTGTTCGTCTCGCACGAGTTCGGAGCGGTCGAGCGCTTCGTCGAGCGGCTCGTGCTCGTGCGCGGGGGGATCGTCTTCGACGGCCCTCCGTCCTCGCTCCCCGATCCCTGGCACGACCCTTCCCATGTCCATCTTTGACGCCGACTTCATGCGGCTCGCCTTCGCGACGGGAGCGGTCGTGGGCGTGCTGGCTCCCGCAGTCGGCTTCTTCCTCGTCCAACGCAGGATGAGCCTGATCGGCGACGGGATCGGACACGTCGCCTTCGCCGGCGTCGCGCTTGGCTATCTGCTCGGCATCTCGCCCGTCGCCACGGCGCTCGTCGCGTCCGTGCTGGGAGCGGTGGGGGTCGAATGGCTGCGCTCGCGGCGGCGCACGGCCGGTGACCAGGCGCTCGCGCTTCTCTTCTATACGGGCATCGCGGCCGGAGTCGTGCTCGTCTCGGCCGCCGGCGCGCTGAACGCGAACCTGTTCGCTTTCCTCTTCGGCTCGATCCTGACCGTCACGCGAGGGGACCTGATCCTTGTTTTGGCGCTCGGCGCGGCCGGGCTAGGTCTGATCGCCGCGCTCTACCAGGCGCTCGTCGCCGTCTCGATCGACGAGGAGGGCGCCCGCGTCAGCGGCGTGCCGGTCGGGCTTCTCAACGTGACGCTCTCCGCCTTGACGGGGGTCACGATCGGCGCCTCGATGCGGATCGTCGGCATCCTCCTGATCGCCGCGCTGATGGTGCTGCCTGTGATCGCTGCGGCGCGGATCGCCTGGAGCGTCCGCTCGACGATCGTGCTCGCCTGCGGGATCGGCCTCGGCTCGGTGCTCGTGGGGCTGACGGTCTCCTACTACGGCGACCTGGCACCGGGCGGCGCCATTGTGCTCGTGGCGGCCGGCTCGTTCGTGCTCACGAGCCTCGCAGGGCTCCTCCGCCCGAGTTAGTGACACTCTTGTCACTAACACTTGGCGTAAATCTGCGTCCTCTGTAGGGTTCAGCCGTTCCGGCACGAACCCGACGTTCCCATGCGTACGACTCTGACAATCGCGACGGCAGCCCTTGGGCTGCTCCTGCTCGGTCCTCCGGCGGGGACGGCCGGAACAGGGCCCTCACCGCCCCCGGCGGCCCAGCCCTCGCTGGGACGCCAGGCCGTCGCCATCGCGAAGCGGTACCTGGGTGTCCGCTACACGTGGGGAGGAGGCAGGCCGAGCACCGGCTTCGACTGCTCGGGACTGACGATGTTCGTGTACGCGCAGCTCGGGATCCAGCTCACCCACTACACCGGCGCGCAGTGGAAGGAGGGGTACCGCCTGACCCCGACGCAGCTGCGCAAGGGAGATCTCGTCTTCTTCCACAAGAGCAAGGCGGGACCGCAGCACGAAGGGATGTACGTCGGGGACGGCAAGTTCATCCACGCTCCGCACACGGGCGACGTCGTCAAGATCTCCAGCCTGGCCGATCCCGGCTACGCGCGCTCCTACGTCGGCGCCGTCAGGCCGTACGGCTTCGGCCCGCCCATCGTCTTTCCGGTGATCGGCCCCGCACAGTTCAAGAATGGCTACGGCATCGAGGGGTCACTCGGCAACGAGATCACAGCTCCTCGCAAGGCGGTCGCCGTCGCGGCCGAGGACGGCAACGTCGTCTTCTCGAAGAGCAAGTTCGGAGGCTGCATGCTGACCCTGTACGGGTTCAGCCGTACGACGTATCTCTATGCGCATCTCAACAACGACGTGACGAGCCGAAACGACAACAGCGGAAGCTGCACCGGGGAGGCGTACGCGCCGGGGCTGACTTCCGGAGCGCGTGTCGTCGCGGGTCAGACGATCGGTTTCGTCGGGGACTCAGGAGACGCAGACGGCGCTCGTCCGCGCCTCTACTTCGAGGTTCACCCGCGCAGGGGCAACGCCGTCAATCCGTACCCGTATCTGAAGCGGGGCCAGCGGCTTCTGTTTTCGGCCCTGCCCGGTCAGTACACGCTGAGGCTGACCGGAACGCTCGTCTCGGCGACCTCCTACGACTCGACCCTGGCGATCGTGAAGGTGAGGGTCGACAAGCTGCGGGCATGGCCGGGCGGGTTCCGGGTGCCGAACGTCGAGCGGACGCTGAGGGTCGACGTCTCCGATACCGCCACGATCCAGCTGCGCACGGGCCCTTCCCTCCAGCTGGTGACGCTCGAGACGCTTATCGAAGCCTCCGCGGACCAGCCGCTGGTGATCTCCACGGAGCCCGCGAAGCGGACGCTCGAAGCTCAGCTCGGCCGCCGCTCGTTCGACGCCTCGGGCGTCGTACTTACGTCGCAGCCCTAGTTGCGATACGGGCGGACGGCACCGACGTAGCCGAGCGCGTAGTGCGGGTCGGAAAGGCTCGAGATCTTGACGACGTCGCCGGTGTGCGGCGCGTGGATGAACTGGTTGTCGCCGATGTACATCCCCTCGTGCCCGGGAACGCCGCGGCTGGCGAAGAAGAACACGAGGTCTCCCGGCTGCAGCTGGTCGCGGGCCACGGGCATGCCCTCGTGGATCTGTGAGCCCGTGTAGTGCGTCAGCTGGATCCCGAGCTGGGCGTAGACGTACATCGTGAGCCCCGAACAGTCGAAGCCCGTCACCGGGCTCGCTCCCGCCCAGAGGTAGGGGACACCGAGGAACCTTCCCGCGATGGCGACGGCGCGGCGGCCGGTCGGCCCGCTCGTGAAGAACGGGACCGGGGAAACAGCCATGGCCGCGGAAGCCGTGTCCGCGAAGCCGAGCACGGCGAGCGGCGAGGCAATAGTCCGGGCGACTCGGGACACCCGGTTGTGCTTGACGGGTGCACGCGGAGCCACGGGCAGCCCGACGAGTATCTGGGAACCCGCGGGAAGGGAATAGGCGGGCGCTCCGAGCGACACTCTCAGTCCGACCAGGCCGAGCGACCCGCCGTGCGTGACGGCAGCCTGCGACGTGATGAGGTAGTCGGTGCCGCCAAGCGGAATCAGCCGGTTGACGTGAGCCGCGACGGGCTTGCCCGCAACGTAAAGGCCTTCGACCCGGGCGGCCCTTCCGTGCCGCGGGACGAGAACGCGGACGACCTGGATGCTTCCGCCGAGCAGCGAAACGTCGTCGAGCCGGACTCCCGCGCTTCCGATGTGGGTCGAGCCGACATGGACGATCGAGCCTCCTTCGGGATAGTCGAAGGGGCCCGCTCCGCCGCTTGCGATGACGTGCCCGTCGGGACCGAGCACCTCGACAGGCGAGGGGGCGGCCGCGGCGGGCGCACACGCGCAGAGGAATAGTGCGACCGCGAGCAGCAGCCGGCGAAGCATCCCCAGAGGATAGAGAACGAAGCGGCTACGCTCAGCCGATGGCCGATCCCGAGACTGAGCTCGACTTCGACACCTGCGTCCAGGAGGCGATCGACTCGCTCCCGGACGAGCTGAGCGGCTTCATGTCCAACGTCGCGATCGTGGTCGCCGACGAGCCTCCGCGCGGGCTTCCCTTGCTCGGCCTCTACGAGGGGTTTCCGCTCACGCGCCGGTCAAGCGGATATTCAGGCGTCCCGCCCGACAAGATCACGATCTACCGCGGGCCGCTCGAGCGCAACTACGGGGGCGACCGGGACCGGCTGCGCGACCAGATCCGCCGGGTCGTCCTGCACGAGATCGCCCATCACTTCGGGATCAGCGACGAGCGCCTTCACGAGCTGGACCGCTACTAGAAGATGTTCACGGCGCGGGCCGCTACGAGCAGGATCGTGACGGCCGAGACTGCAGAGCCCATCAGCATCAGGGCCTTGGCTCTGCGGGTCAGCGGCATCGCGTCGGTGGGGCTGAAGGCGATCGAGTTCGTGAACGAGACGTAGACGTAGTCCAGCAGCCGGGGGTGCCAGCCGGGCTCGGCGAGCTCCGGGTTCTCCGTCTGGGGGAACTGGAAGTCGGGCGGCGGCAGATTGCGCCCGAGTCTCCGTACCGGGCCGCCGCGGTCGAGCTCCCAGAACCAGAGACCGAACGCGATCACGTTCGTCATCCAGACCGAAGCCCCCTTGAGCAGCAGCTGGCCGCCGCTCTTCTCCTGGCCGCTCAGGACCGACCCGATCAGGGCGACGAGCGCGACCGCGTTAACGAGGCTGATCAGCCCGACCAATCCGAGCGCCGCGTGCCGCCGAAGACCGAGTTGCTCGAGCTTCCTTCGAGGCGCGCTCAGGGCGAGCGAGGCGACCAGGCCCAGCTCTGGCCCAATGGGGATGAGCCACGTCCACCAGGGAAGGCCCCAGAGCGTCCATCCCTTCTCGTGGCTGATCATCGCGAGCAGGAGCTGGAGCGCCAGCACAGCGGCGACCGCGGGCGCGGCTTCCCAGCGGGACTCGCGCGCTTCTTCGCGCACTCCACCGGTCATAGGGGGCTGATTCTGGACTACGTAACGCGGCTGAGTTTCGCAAGACTGTTCAGAGACAAACAAAGGAGGCAGATGTACAAGATCGCGAAGCAAGAGGAGGAGTGGCGCAACGAGCTCACTCCGGAGCAGTACCGCGTCCTGCGCGAGAAGGGGACGGAAGCTCCCTTCACGGGTGAGTACGACCATGTCTTCGAGCCGGGCACATACCGCTGCGTCGGTTGCGGCGCCGAGCTGTTCGAGTCGGACACGAAGTACGACTCCGGCTGCGGCTGGCCCGCGTTCTACGCGCCCGCGGGCGAGGAGGCTGTCGAGGAGGAGGCCGACACAACTCACGGGATGCTGCGGACCGAGGTGTTGTGCGCGAGCTGTGGCGGTCATCTCGGGCACGTCTTCCCGGACGGCCCGGCGCCGACCGGGCAGCGCTACTGCATAAACTCGGCGGCCTTGAAATTGGAGGAGAAGTGACGCTGAGAAACGCGACATTCGGGGCGGGCTGCTTCTGGGGCGTTGAGGCGGTCTTCCGGCAGATCGACGGCGTGACGGCGACCGAGGCCGGCTACGCCGGAGGGCACATGGAGAACCCGACCTACGAGGAGGTCTGCTCGCACACGACCGGCCATGCGGAAGTCGTCCAGGTCACCTACGACCCGGAGGTAGTCTCGTACAAACAGCTGCTCGACGTCTTCTGGGCGACGCACGATCCCACGCAGATGAACCGCCAGGGGTGGGACATCGGCGACCAGTATCGCTCGGTGATCTTCTTCCACGACGAGGAGCAGCGCGAGGCGGCGGAGCGCTCGAAGGCCGAGCTCGATGCGTCCGGGCGGTACAAGGGGCCGATCGTCACCCAGATCGAGCCGGCGCCCGTGTTCTATCCCGCCGAGGACTACCACCAGCGCTACCTCGAGAAGCAGGGCCGGGCGAGCTGCACGGCCATGCTCCAGCGCGCCGCGAGCTGAGCGGAGGCGCCTGACAGAATCCAGGGCGTGATCGGCCACGCGCTGGCTTTTCTCGCTGTATCCGCGCTCGTCATCGTCACGCCGGGCCAGGACACCGCTCTCACGATTCGGAACACCCTTCTGGGCGGGCGCGGAAGCGGTGCGGCGACGGCCTGGGGCGTGGCGGTCGGCCAGGCGTTCTGGACGCTCGCTGCCAGCCTGGGGCTCGCTGCGCTCCTGAGCGCCTCGGAGCCCGCCTTTCTGGCCGTCAGGCTCGCCGGGGCCGCATACCTGATCCTCCTCGGGATCCGGACCTTCTTCTGCTCGCGGCACACGCGCGCGCGAACCCCCAGCGTGCACGGCGCCTTCCGCCAGGGACTGATCAGCAACCTCGGCAACCCGAAGATGGCCGTCTTCTTCACGAGCCTGCTGCCTCAGTTCGGCGGGAGCTCCTTTGCGACGCTCGTCGGGCTGGGGTTCGTCTTCTGCACGATGACGCTCGTTTGGCTGTCGGCCTACGCCTTCGCGGTCACAAGGGCCGGCGACTTCCTGCGTCGCAAGAAGGTCCGCCGCGCTCTTGATGCCCTTACGGGAACTGTGCTCGTCGGTCTCGGCATCCGCATCGCGACCGAGCATCGCTAGCGGCTTAGGGGGGCGCGAGAACGGTCGCCAGATAGGCGAGGACGTCGCGCTCCTGGCCGCCCCTGACAAGGCTCGCAGGCATCACGCTGCCCCCGTTGTCGATCTGGGCCTTGGCCGCGGCCAGGCTCAACGGGTCGCCGATGAGCTTGGGGCCGATGCCGCCGCCCGCGCCTCCCGCGCCGTGACAGCTTGCGCATTTCTGTGAGAAGACCGTTTCGCCGCGATAAGGCCGTTCTCGGCTCTCCGCGACGTCGACTACTCGGGCGCCGGCTTCGGCCCGGTCATGACCAAGGCGATCCGACACCTCGGCATGGGGAAGAACTCGAAGCTCAACCTTCAGTTCCGGAAGGAGACATGGTCTCCGCGCTCGAGCGGAGATTCGGTCTCCGACCTCCTGCTCGGGGCGACCTGGCCCGGGCAGGTCGGGCAGCCAGGCCGGCAGGCGATCATGGTGGTCTTCAACGGGACGCCGTTCTCCACGTCATACGGCCACGCCGCCGCGCACGGCCATGCTTCGCCGGCGGTCGTATCGAAGACGCTCGCTGCGCTGGAGAAAGTCTTTCCCGGCATCCGAGGCTCCTTCATCAAAGGCCAGGCTTACCTCGACTACTGGCCGGCCGATCCCTGGATCAAAGGCTCGTATGCCTACTACAAGGTCGGCGGCTTCACGACCTTTGCCGGGGTCGAGTCGAAACGGCAGGGCAACGTCCACATGGCCGGCGAGCACACCGAGCCTTACGGAAACAAGGGCCTGATGAACGGGGCGGTCGCATCCGGCGAGCGCGCGGCGGAGGAGATCCTCGCCGACTACCGCCGTTAGCGCACAAGCGTCCCGTTCGCCCGTACCACGAGCCACGCGCCGCCGAACTCGGCCACGTCCTGGCAGCTCACCTGCCCGGCGCTTCGGTCGCCGACGTAGTAGTACAACGGCCTGCCGTTGTAGGTGATCTGCCGCCGGCCGT
>WNFV01003627.1_pt1 | contig 22000 bp, 20 predicted proteins | sample 5400101 | NCBI WGS metagenome assembly WNFV01 (sample SAMN13153361, study PRJNA577476) | soil metagenome | isolation source: 115 cm soil or saprolite under grassland replicate 1 | place: USA:California | collected 2016-06-15 | reverse complement strand
GCCCGGATCGCCGCCCCGGCCTCCTCCCGCGACAGCCCCGCCTCGCCCCGCAGCCGGCGCAGCTGCGCGCCCAGCAGCATCCGCCGCACCGTCGGACCGCTCCCACCGCTGAGGTGCAGCTCGCTCATGCCCTACCTCCCCGGAGGTGCGGCGGGCGCCGTTGGCGGGACCCCTGGCAGCCGCAGTAGACGTCTGCACTTGGCATTTGGCAGTTGCATCCGCACTTGGCGCGGCAGATCATAGGCATTGACACGGTTCATGCCCATCGGACCCCCGAGGTGGCCATGACGCACTCGAGCACGGGCACCGCACTGCGAGTGCTGGTCGTTGATGACAGCGCAGCGCTGCGGGAATCCGTTTCCCTGGCGCTCGAGCGCGAGGGGCTGACCGTGGTCGGCGAGGCCGCCGACGGAGCCCAGGCCCTGGTGCAGGCCGCCGCCTACCGCCCCGACGTGGTGCTGATGGACCTGCGCATGCCCGGCATGGGCGGCGTCCTCGCCACCCAGACGATCCGGCGGCGGCACCCGGAGACCTTCGTGGTGCTATGGACCGGCGACGGCGACCTGCAGCTCGCCAGCGCCCTGCGCCAGTCCGGGGCGCACGCCGGCCTGCTCAAGGGGATCCCGACGGCCGAGCTCGTCGCCGCCCTGCGGGCGGTCTGCCACCAGCACGACTTCGACGGGGTCGCCACCCGCCGCTGAAGCGGCCAGCACGACGCCCTGGAACGCGAGCAGCAACCGCTCGACGCCAGCGCCAGCACGCGTGACGGCGGGCGCTCGGCCGGCGCCCGCCGTCACGCGATCACCGGCTCAAAGGCGCGGCAGCCCTCGCCGGAAGGCCCGGCCGAGGTCGTGGTCCGCGGCGTCCCGCGGCCCGAGCGGGGCCAGCCTGAAGCGGGTCTCGATCATGTGGAGGATCGACACGGTGTCGTACTGGAGGTGGTCGACGGCGGCGTGGCTCGGCAGCAGCGGCGAGAGCACCATCGCCGGGATGCGGGTGCCAGGGCCCCACTGGTCGGCGACGCCGGACCTGGTCGGCGGCGGCACGTGGTCCCACTGCCCGCCGAACTCGTCGTAGGTCACCACGATCGCGGTCGACGGCCAGTCCTTCTTGTCGGCCTTGATCGCCTTGATCAGGTCGACCAGGTGCTGGTCGCCGGCGCCGACGCTGGTGTAGCCGGGGTGCTCGTTCTCCTCGCCGATCGGCTTGACGAAGGAGACGGCGGGCAGCTGACCGGCCTCGAGGTCGGCCATGAAGTCCTGCTCGTCCTTGAGGTGCGAGCGGCCCGGCTGCCCTGGGCCGTACCTGGCGAAGTAGTTGAACGGCTGGTGGTGGAACTGGAACAGCACGTCGGGGCAGTTCGGGTAGGTCGCGGAGGCCAGTGCGTTGGGGTCCCCGCAGGTCGGCCCGGGCCCGTTGGTCCATCCGGGGCCGTCGGTGACCCCGGCGGCGTTGTCCCAGCCGCCCGCGTACCAGGCCCAGGAGAGGCCCTTGGCCGAGAGCCGGTCGCCGATGGTGTCGCTGTGGAGCGCCGGCAGCCGCCTGGCCACGGGCGTGTTGGGCGCGTAGGGCTGGAAGGCCGGCTGGATGGTGTTGATCGCCCAGTCGCCGCAGACGGTGCCAGGCGGCGGGGTCGGCGAGCCGGCCGGGGGCGCGCAGGCGCCGCTGGCGTCGGCGTTCTCGGTCAGGGCCGCGTCCTTGACCCCGCCTGGGGCCGGGTAGACGGGCCCGGAGTGCAGCGGGTAGGTGTTGTTGGGGTGCCCGTCGGCGCCGACGATCGAGTGCAGGTCGTTGGGGCCGTTGTCGGCGACCGCCCCGCCCTCCCACGGCGGCGTCGCCGCCGCGGCGAGCCACTGGTGGTTGAGGAACGACCCGCCGAACGCCGCCTGGTGGAAGCGGTCGGTGATCACGTAGCGGGGCGCGCTGGGGTCGCCCGTCAGGTAACGGAACAGCGGCAGCTCGCGGGTGTCGTAGTAGCCCTGGGTCAGGCCGACGGCGTCGCTGCCGACGGTGTAGCGGTCCATGCGGCCACCGTCGATCTGGTACGGCTCCTGGTAGAAGCGGTGCACCAGGTCGCGGGTGCAGCCGCCTGGCTCGCCGCTGCCCTTCGGCACGCCGTTGGCCGGGCCGAACGGCGCGGTCGGGGTGGCGTGGTAGCAGGTCGTGTCCGTCGGCGCGATGTAGCGGTCGATCAGGAACGGCCGGTTGGCGAAGGCGCTGTTGTACGGCCCGGGCGGGCTGGTGCTGCAGCTCGGGTCGAGGCCGCCGTTGGGCGCGGGGTCGGCCGAGGTGGTCAGGTTCACGTCGTCCTGCAGCAGGCACTGGAACGGGACGCCGTTACGGTCGACCTGGGTGCTGCGCGGGGTGGCGGAGGCGGGCCGCGCCAGCCCGTTGACGCCCGGCCACCTGCCCCAGAGGTTGTCGAAGGAGTGGTTCTCCTCGTAGATGACGACGATGTGCTTGATACGGTCGAACGGGTCGTGCCCGCCGCCCGACTGGCCCGCGCTCGCGGTCCCGGTCATCACCGAGATCAGCACCGTGCAGACCGCCACAAGGAACAACCGTCTCATGCCTGACCCTCCCCTTCCGCCCGCTTTGGCGACGAAGCATTACGCAGCGAAGGGACCCCGGTCTGTCAAGCGGCGATCCACCGCGAGGACACCACGGGAACGGCCGGCGACGCGTCCCCCGGAGAGCTAGCCGCGCCGGGTCAGCTCGAGGCGCGCGCGGGTCTCGTCGTCGGCCGGGGAGTACACCGTGATCCACGTCTCCGGCAGGTCGGCGACCGCCAGGCTGGTGGTGCGCATGCGCAGCAGCCCGACCTCCGGGTGCACGAACAGCTTGGTGCGCGACCCCGGCTTGGCGACCTCGTGCCGCGCCCACATCTCCGCGAACTCCGGGCTGGCCGCGCTGAGCCGGTGGATGAAGTCGGTCCAGGCCGGCTCGTTGAGGTGCTGCGCGAACCTCGTCCGCAGGATCGCCACCACCCGCGGCATCTCCTCGTCGAAGTTCACCATGCGCTTGCGCGCGTCCGGCTCGACGAAGCAGCACCACAGCACGTTGCGGTGCTCGCAGGCCATGGCGTGCCAGCGCCAGAACAGGTCCTCGTGCGCCTTGTTGGCCGCCAGCACGTCGTAGCGGGCGTTGGTGAGCGACGCCGGCAGCGGGTCGAGCGAGGCGAGGATCTCCTCGACGGCTGGCGACACCGTCGCCGGGGCGACGTCGTTGGGCACGGAGGGGACCTCGGCGAGCCGGTAGAGGTGCTCGCGCTCGGCCTGGTCGAGCCGGAGCGTGCGGGCGACCGCGTCGAGCACCTGCACGCTCGCGTTGATCGGCCGGCCCTGCTCCAGCCAGGTGTACCAGGTCACCCCCACGCCGGCGAGCTGGGCCACCTCCTCCCGGCGCAGCCCCGGCGTGCGCCGCCGCAGGCCTGGAGGCAGGCCGACGTCCGTCGGGCTGATCCGCCCCCGGCGGGCGCGCAGGAACTCGGCGAGCTCCCCGCGCCGCTCGCCGACGCGGCCATTGGCGGAACCGTTGCCGTCGGCCGCGTGCCCGGCCCTGTCACTGGCGTGGCCGATACTGGTCATGGTCCCAGTGTGCCCGAGGCGGCTTCCTGGTGCCAGGTACTGCCAATACCAGGATCGGTGGGCTCCTGGCACCACTCTCGGTACAAGAGGAAGCTCGCCCCATGACTGCTACTACGTTCCGCTCCACCCCCGGCACGGCCGGGGCTCCGCCGTCGGCCGGCGGTGACAGCGAGCGTCGCCGCTGGCTGATGCTGGCCGTCCTCGTCATCGGGCAGTTCATGGCGCTGCTCGACGTGACCATCGTCAACGTCGCCATGCCCACCATCCACGACCGCCTGCACGCCTCCGGCTCCGGGCTGCAGCTGATCGTCTCCGGCTACACCATCGCCTACGCCATGCTGCTGATCACCGGCGCCCGCCTCGGCGACCTGCGCGGGCACCGCACGGTCTTCCTCGCCGGGCTGGCGACCTTCACGCTCGCCTCGCTCACCTGCGGGCTCGCTCCCAACTCCGGGGCGCTGGTCGCGGCACGGTTCGTGCAGGGCGCCGGCGCGGCGCTGATGGTCCCGCAGATCCTCAGCGTCATCCAGCAGCGCTTCAGCGGCGCCGCGCGCGCCAGGGCGCTCAGCGTCTACGCGGCGACCCTCGCCCTCGGCGCGGTCACGGGCATGGTGGTCGGCGGCGTCCTGGTCAGCGCGAACCTGCTCGGCGCCTCGTGGCGGCCGGTGTTCCTGGTCAACGTGCCGGTCGGCATCGTGCTGGCGGTGCTGGTGCCGCGGCTGGTCCCCGCCGACCACGTGCCTGCCGGCCGCCGCCTCGACCTGCTCGGGCTGGCGACCGCCTCCGCGGCCGTCCTGTTGCTGGTGCTGCCGCTGGTCCTCGGCCACGAGCAGAACTGGCCAGCGTGGACCTGGGCGAGCCTTGCCGCCGGGGCCGTGCTGGCCGGCACGTTCCTGCTGCTCGAGCGGTCGATGGCCGCGCGCGGCGGCGACCCGCTGCTCAACCTGGCGGTGTTCCGCGCGCCAGGCATGGGCGCCGGGCTCGCGGCGCTCGCGGCTGGGATGATCACCTACGGCGCCTTCCTCTTTACCCTGGCGCTGCACCTGCAGCTCGGGCTCGGCGACAGCGCCCTGCGCGCCGGGCTCACGTTCGCTCCGGCTGCCGCCGCGTTCGGCGCGATGAGCTACTGGTGGCGGCGCCTGCCGAGCAGGATCCACCACCTCCTGACGCCGGCCGGCTTCCTGATCGCCACGCTCGGCTACGTCGGGCTGGCCGTCGACCTCCACGCCGGCACCCGGGGCGGCCCCTGGCTCCCCGTGCTGCTGATCCTCTATGGCGTCGGCATGGGGACGGCGTTCAGCCCGCTGATCACCCAGGCGCTGGTGAACGTGCCGACCTCGGAGGCCCCGGACGCCAGCGGCCTGCTCACCACCACCCTGCAGCTCTCTCAGGTGATCGGCGTGGCGGTGTTCGGCAGCCTGTTCCTGAGCCTCGCCGAGCACCCCAGCGTCCACGCCTCGGCGGCCGCGATCTCGACGGTCGACACCTGGCTGTCGCTGCTCTGCCTGCTCGCGATCGCCGGCGGCGCGCTGCTCGCCCGGACCGTGCGCGACGCCATGCGGGAGATGATGGCGCGGGCAGCCCCGGTCGCGGCGGGGTCGACCACCCGGGAGGGCTGAGCGCCACCGGCCGCCGTCCACGACCCGCACGCCACCGGCGGCCCCGCCGCCGGTGGCGTCGCGTTGCATGACCGTGCGCCGGGCCGCCGCACCCATCAGGCGCCGACCCACGCCCTCCCGCCGCCGCATCCCTTATCGTGGTAGTGGCGAGCCCGACCGAACCTGGCCAGGCAGTGGTGCCTGTCGGCCCGGCGCCGAGCCTTCAGGAGCCGCGACCATGAGGCGCACCTACACGATCCTGGTGGCCGTGGTCGCGCTGCTCGTGGTCACCCTCGGGTACGCGGCCCTCGCCACCAGGACGGGCCATCCGTCGCAGCGGTCGTCGCATCCCGGTGCGACGGCCGGCCGCACGCCGCTGCCGGCACGCGGTGGCACGCCGCTGCCGGCGGACGGGGGCACGCCGGTCACCGCCGACAGCGGCACGCCGGTCCCCGCAGGCGGTGGCTACTTCCCGCTGGCGCCGTTCACGGTGGTGGCCCCGGCGACCATGGGCGCGCGGGACGGCACCACGCTGCAGCTCGCGGGCACGGGTGGCGTGCCGCCCGGCGGGGTGGAGGCGGTGGCGCTCTCGCTCGGCGCGGTGCCGTCCGCCTCCGGCCGGCTGGCGCTCACCGCCGCCGACCAGCCGCCCGGCGCCGATGACCCGGGCGTCGCTCTCAGCCCGGGCACCACGGCCAGCGCCTTCCTGGTGGTCGCGGTCCCGTCCGCCGGCCGCGTCCGCCTCAGCAACCTTTCCCCTGGCGCCACCACCGTCAGCGCCACGGTGAATGGCTACTACGCCGCGCCGTGCGGCGGCGGCGGCGCCGGCTACGAGCCGGCCGGGCCCGGTTGGTCGGTCCCCCGCACGGCGAAGCTCGCGCCCGGTCAGGCGGCGGTGCTCCCGGTGACCGAGGCGGGCGCCGCTCCGGTCGCGGTCGCGCTGGACGTGCGGGCGGACGAGGAGGCCGCAAGCGGCTCCCTGACGGTCGGCCCGGACGAGCCGGGAGCGGTCAGCGGGGCGGCCGCCGGCTTCCGGCTCGTCAACCTCGGGCCGAGCGGCCGGGTGCGGCTCAGCAACGCAGGATCTTTCCCCGTCACCGCCACCCTGCGGGTGCACGGCTGGTACCGGCGGGGAGGCGGGACCAGCTACCGGGCCGCCGGCCCGGAGCCGCTGCTCGACCGGACCATCCCAGCGGGCGCGACGGCGCGGTTCGCGGCCACCGGCGTGGCCGGGGTGCCGGCCGACGGGGTCGGCGCGGTCGCGCTGGAGCTCTGGGCCAGCGCTGCGGGCAGCGGTCAGGTCGAGGTCGCGGGCGGTGCCGCGCTGCGGCTCGCCGGCGGCCAGGGCACCAGCGGGTTCGACCTGGTGGCGCCCGGAGCGGACGGGCACGTGGCGGTCCACAACGGCAGCGGCGCGCCCCTGCGGGTGACCGCGCGGGCGCGCGGCTACCAGGGCGCCCCGGCCGCGCTGCGCACGGCCCCCGACCCGGCGCTGCGCGCGGTCTTCGACCGCAGCGGCGTGGCCGAGCCCGGCTGGACGGGCGGGGACGGCAGCGTGCCCGTGCGCCTGCCCGACGGGCGCACCGCCTGGCTGTTCGGAGACTCCATCTACGGCACGGTGGGCTCCGACGGCGGCCGCTCGTCCTCGGCCCTGGTGCACAACGCCTTGGTGGTGCAGGACGGCCGCCGCCTGGAGACGCACGTCGGCCCGCCCGGCCCTCCCGACGGCAAGGTGACCGCGCTGCTGGCCCCGACCGGCGTGGCCGACACCTGGCTGTGGCCCAGCACCGGCGTGGTCGACGGTGGCGCGCTGCAGGTCTTCGTGCAGGAGCTGCGCCGGCCGGCCGGCACCAGCGACCAGAACGCCTTCGAGTGGACCGGGCGCAACCTGGTCGCCACCCTGTCCCTGCCCGACCTGGTCCCGCGCGGCGTGGTCCCCGTCTACGGTGCCTCGCAGGACGGAGGCGGCGTCGCCTGGGGCACCGCGGTCCTACAGGAGGCGGACTTCACCTACCTGTACGGCATCGAGGACAGCGGTGGCCCGCTGCACGTCAAGTACGTGCACCTGGCCCGCTTCGCCCCCGGGGAGGTGCACGGGTACTGGACGTTCTGGGACGGCTCCGGCTGGAGCTCCGACCCGGCCAGCTCGGCACGGCTTTCCGGCGCGCGCGCCGGCGCCGCCGGCGGGCAGGAGCAGGTCACCGGAATCCCCTCGGGCGTGGTCCGGGCCGGCGCCAGCTACCTCGAGCTGTCGGCCACCGACGACGGCCACGAGATCATGGGCCGGCTGGGGTGCTCCCCGGCCGGCCCGTGGGGCGCGCCTCGGGTCCTCCACCGGGTCCAGCAGGGCGACGTCGCCTACCTCGCCCGGGCCTACCAGGACGGCCCCGGGCTGCTGCTCGCCTTCAGCCTCGCCCCGCTCGACCAGCGCCGCCTCTTCGCCCAGGCGAGCACCTACCTCCCCCGCTTCGTCAGGGTTCGGTAGACCCGAGCCTTCGTCGTGGACAGCACCGGTGGCGCCACGGAGAGCTGGAAGGACGACGGGATCAGCTCGCCGGCCGACCACGGCCGAACGTGGCACGGTCGGGGTCAGGAGGCGACGGGGTGGGGCGCCGTCACCGGCTGGACGATCGGCGTGTCCCGCACCAGCTCGCCGAGGGTCGTCCCCGGCGCGTAGCCACGCGCAGCGATCGACACCCCGGCCACCTGCGCGGTGCCGTCGCCGGAGGTGACCGGGACGGCGAGGACGAACGGCTCGGCGATGGCCACGGCCACGACCGCGGCGTCCCCGCGTGGATCGAGCTGCCCGGCGAGCCAACCGATGGTGTCGGACGGCACGGCGCACAGGTATACGACCTCACCGACGCGGTTGGCCGGACCCTCGAGCAGCGATCGAGCCTGTGCGGGGACGGTGAGGGTGCGGGCAAGCCGCGCGGCGACCTCCTGCCGCTGGTCACGATACTGGTCGTTGGCGACCCGCGTGATCAGCTCCCGACCCTCGACCGTGTCCTGCCGCTCCAAATGCTCTAGCACCCGGAAGGGGCCAGGGCGGTTGAAGTGGAAGCCCAGGACGTCGGAGAGGTCGGCGCGCAGCTCGGCGACGGTCGCCCGCCCGTAGGCGAGCCCGGGCGCCTGCGGTGAGGTCGCGTAGAACCCCTCGCCGGTATCCCGAACGATCAGGTGAATCGGCTCATCTGCCACCACGAACCACCTTCAGCGCGTCGTCGACGCTCAGGCCGACCTGCTTGACCAGGATGTCACGCACCTCGACCGGCGTCAGGCTGCGGTTGTCGTGGAACGCGAAGGTCAGCTCCGGTCGTCCCTCCGCCACCAGCCTACGGTGCGAGCTGACCTGCCGCACGACGGCATAGCCCAGCTCAGCCTGCAACAGGCGCGGCATGGCTCGGGCCTTCAGCGAGGGAAACGGGTTCGCCACGCCCGGCATCCTAGTGGCGACACCAGACCGCGCCTGGCCGCCATCCACAGAGGGTGCAGCCTGGGCTCCTACTCGGATTCAACAAGTCGGCGGTCGCGTATCCGACGCCTGATCGCCGCCGTACCGCCGTCCGTAACGCTCCCGGGACGCCAGGTCGCCACACTGGCGTGGGATCGACGACGGCAGGGAGGGGTGGTGCCGGCGGTGGGCTGCGTGCGGCGAGGACCATGGCGGTGACCCCTGAGGCCCGGCCGCCGAGGCCCCGGTGGCGCGCCGGGCTGGCGTGGGCGCTGCTGGCGCTGGTCGTGCTCGGCATCGCCTACGGCACCTGGCTCGACCACCTGCTGCGCCAGGCCGGCAGGCCCGAGCTGGCTTGGCTGCACGCCGCCAGCGCCCCCGTGGTGCTGGCGGCGGTGAGCGCGGCAACGGTCGGGGTGGTCCTGGCCGGCCGCCGCCCGGAGCACCCGGTCGGCTGGCTGCTGCTGGTCCTCGGGCTGTCGCTGGTGGTCGACGGCGTCCTCTTCGAGTACGTGCGCTACGGCCTGGTGGTGCGGCCAGGGGCGCTGCCGGCCGCCGCCTACCTGGCGGGGTTGTCCAACAGCGGCCTCACCTTTGCCTGGCTCTCCTGTGCCGGCTTCGTGCTGCTGCTCACCCCCACCGGGTCGCTGCCCTCGCCGCGCTGGCGCTGGTGGGCCAGGGTCGTCGCGGCCGCGACCGCGATGGTCCTGCTGCTGTCAGTCGTGGACCCCAGACCGATGGCACCGGAGTACCCGGAGATCGACAACCCGCTCGCCGCGCCCCCTGCGTTGACCGGTCCGGGGACCGTCGCCGGCGCGGCCGGAGTCGCGATCGTCCTGGCCGCGCTCGTGGTCGCGGCCTGGTCGCTGGTGCTGCGCTTCCGCCGCGCCCGCGGGGTGGAGCGCCAGCAACTGCGCTGGCTGGCGGTGGGGGCGGCCCTCGCGGCGGTGGCGCTGCTGCTCGCGGTCGGCGCCGCGACGCAGTCGAAGGACGCCCTGGTCCTGGCGGCCTCCGGTGGCTGCGTGGCGATCCTGCCGCTGGCGACCGGCGCGGCGATCCTGCGCTACCGGCTCTACGACCTGGACCGCATCATCAGCCGCACGGTCGCCTACGGCCTGCTGACGGTGCTGCTCGGCACGGTCTACGCCAGCGTGGTCCTGCTTCCCGCGCAGCTCTTCGGCGGCGTCGGCGGCGAGCCGAGCTGGCTGGTGGCCGGGGCGACCCTGGCGGTGGCCGCGGTCTTCCAGCCAGCCCGTCGCCGCACCCAGCGGGCGGTCGACCAGCGCTTCGACCGCCGCCGCTACGACGCCGCCCGCACCATCGAGGCGTTCAGCGCACGCCTGCGGCAGCAGGTCGACCTCGACACGCTCACGGCAGAGCTGCTGACCGTGGTCGAGCAGACCATGCAGCCGAGTCAGGCGTCGCTGTGGCTACGGCCGAGGCAGGCACCCTCGAGCGCCACCTTGACTCGTAACAGCGTGTTGCTCAATCGCTGTTGAAGCGGCTCGCCAGGACCCTGGCCTGAACCCGGCTGATCGCCGCAGCGATGGACGGCGTGCCCGCGACGACCTCCGACGGCCGGCCGTCCTTGCGAGGCTTGCCATGATTACCGTGCCTGGGCGGCGGGATCAGCAGTTCCGGAGCGTTCGGGATCTGGGTGAGGTTGGCGATCGACTAGTACCCGGAGTCGGCCAGCAGCGTCCCGGGCCGCTCGGGGATGCCCGCCGCGGCCAGCGTGCTGGACATCGCGGTGAGCATGGGCGCCAGCTGCAGGAAGTCGTTGGCCTCTTGGGTCAGCTCCGCCGCGACGATGAGCTGCTTCAAGGTGGTGACGGCTTGGGCGTTGTAGCCCCGGACCCGGCCTTTGCGGGTGTGCAGCAGGCGGCTGTCGGGGTCGGTGGTGTTGGCGGTCGCCTTCGGGTTGGGCGCCTCGTCCCGCCGACGAGGCTTGAGGGTCCGCGGCGGCTTCCCCTTCGCGGCAGCCGCTGCGGCGCTGGCGGCGGCCCGCTCCGCGAACCGTCGCGCCCGCTCGGCCGCCTCGGCTTCCAACAGCGCCTTGGCCTGCCGCAACCGCGCCAGCCGGCTGGTCTTGGGGGCCAGCGCTGGCGGCAGCTCGTCCCCACGTGCCTGGCCATGCTCGAGGTCCTCTCGCCGGTCAGTGTCGGCGGCCTGCTTGAGGATCTCGGCGACCTCGGTGTCCAGCCGGTCCAGGGTGCGGTTGGCCTTGTCGGCGGCGTTGCCGGCCACCTTGGTTCCGTCCAGGGCGACCACGCCGACCGTGACCATGCCGGCGGCGGCACACAGCCGCAGCGATGCGACCAGGAAGCCGGCCAGTGCAGTCTCGTGGCGCACGCGGAAGCGCGCGATGGTCAAATGATCGGGGATCTGGTTGGCAGCCAGCACCCGAAACGCGATGTCTTCGGCGCAGCGCCGTTCGAGCTGGCGGGAGGAGCGCACCCCGAGGCAGTAGCCATAAAGGAGGATGCCAAGCAAGGTCTTGGGGTCGTAGGCGGGGTGGCCGTGGCCGTCGGCACGGTGCGCCTGGTGGAACACGCCCAGGTCGAGCTGGTCGACCACGTCGAGGATGAACCAGGCGAGGTGGTCGTCGGGGAGCCAGTCGCGCAGGTCCGGGGGGAGCAGGAACGGCTGGTTGCGGTCGCCGCACACAAAATGGTAAGCCATGGCCTGTTCTTCATTTCGTTGCTTACGTTACAAATATGTCGATTCTCGAGTGTTCTCACTGGCAGCATTCCCGTGCCGTCGAGACCCAGCCTCCTCGCTCGGCTCGACCCACCCGGCGCAGTGGCACCTGCTGCGGCCAACCCCTTGTGGGTCGAGAACCGATCCCGCCCAAACCACACAGCAGACGGCTCGAAGGGCCATCCTCGGCGTGCTGCCCAGATCCCGTTACCGTCCGCGCCCTCCCATGCCGATGTGATGATCGTGCGCAGATGCCGAGGAGCGCGCGGTTAGACGGCCCGGGTGCGGGTGGCGTACCAGCCAGTGATGAGCAGGACGGCGGCGAGCGCCACCAGGACGACCAGGAAGGTGAGCTGCAGCGGCCAGTATTGGCCGGCCGGGTGGTAGGGGACGCTGTGGCTATTGCTGGGCTGGATGCTCCAGCCGCCGCGGGGTACCGCAAAGCGTGGACCGGCGGTACGACTGGTTGGGGTGAGGGTGCGGACCGCCCACCCGGTCGCCAGGAACAGCACGAGAAAGCCGACCAGGGCGGCGCCGACGGCGGGCAGGGTCCGCCGCAGCCAGGCGCCAAGGGCGACGGCCAGGGCGAAGGCGAGCAGGATCTCGCCTGCCAGGGCCAGGTCCACGGAGAAGAACCAGATCCAGCGGGAGCTGGTCAGCCCGCCCTCGGTGAGCGGATGTTGCAACCGGTCGTTGGCGAGGCCGGCGGCCAGCCCGACGGCGGCGAGGCCCGTGGCGAGGGCGGTCACCTTCGTGGTGTACCAGCGTCGCCGGGAGGTCGACTGGGTCCAGGCCACCAGTTGGGTGCGCTGCTCGATCTCCCGAGCGACCAGCGGGGCGCCGACCAGCGCGCCGATGACCGCGAGCGCGGCAGGGACGCCTTCCTCGAAGGCGGGGACGGCGAAGTTGTACCGGGTGGCGAAGGCCTCCTGCGTGCCGTTGGGATACCGCTGCGTGAGGGCGTGGCAGACCGCGGCGGAGCGCACATGGTAGTTCCCGCTGGGGGCGTCCGGGAGAGGGCAGCCGGCTGCTCGCATTGCGGCCAGCCAGTGGTGGTAGCCCGCCAGCCAGTGGTCGGCGCTCAACCCGGCGGCCAGCATCAGCGCGCACATCGCGGCCAAGGCCAGCAGCGCCCACAGCGCCTGCCCGCGGTGCTGCCGCCAGATCAGGCAGGTCATGCCAGCGCCTCCGCGCGTCTCGGGTGGTCCTCGTCGAGGTAGCCGAGCACCAGCTCGTCGAAGGTCGGTTGCGCCTCGTCCAGCCCCGGCCCGGTGGGGGTGGAGACGTCGGACCGCACCAGCGCGATCGTCCGCCCCGCGGTGGTTCGCGAGTTGATCACTGGCCATTGGCCGGTCTGCGACCAGCCGGCCGGGCCCGACACGGTCCGGTGGGTCTGGCGGAGCTGCTCGATGTCGCCAGCCAGGCGCACCCGTCCGGCGCGCAGCACGATGAGGTAGTCGCAGATGCGTTCCAGCTCGGCCACGACGTGCGAGGAGAACAGCACCGCAGCCCCGGTCTCGGTGCACGCGGCGAACATCGAGGTGAGGAACTCGCGGCGGGCCAGCGGGTCGAGGTTGGCCAGCGGCTCGTCCAGCAGCAACAACTCCGGCCGCTTGCCCAGCACCAGGGTGAGGGCGACCTGGGCGCGCTGGCCACCGGATAGGGTGTTGATGCGGGCGCGGAGCGGAATGTCCAGCCGTCGGATGCGCTCGGTGGCCAGGGTGGTGTCGAAGCGTGGGTTGAGGCAGCGGCCGACCTCGAGGACGTCTGCGACCCGTAGCCGCGGCCACAGCGGGGCGTCCTGGGCGACGTAGCCGATCCGGTCCAGCCGGCGGGCGGGTGCGGCACCGGTGATCTGCACGGTTCCGGTGGTTGGCGGCAGCAGGCCTGCGGCCATGTTCAGCAGCGTGGTCTTGCCCGCGCCGTTGGGGCCGACCAGCGCGACCACGCGTCGGGGCGGGACCACTACCGTGCAGTCACGAACCCCCCAGACGCCGCGGCCGTACCGGTGGCCCAGCCCGTCCGCGCGCAGCATCGGCGTCATGCCACGCCCCCACCGGCACCGGTCAGGCGGTCGCTGGCACCGGCGGTCGGCTCGTCCAGCGCCACCGCCAGCAGCGCGCGGATCTGCTCGGCCGTCAGCCCCGCCTCCCGTGCTCGGCGCACCCAGCGGACCAGCGAGGCCAGCAGCCCGGGCGGCGCGGCCAGGGGTCCGGTGGGCGGCGATGGGGCGACGAAGGTGCCCACGCCCTGCCGGCGCACCACGATGCCGTCATGCTCCAGTTCGCCGTAGGCCTTCACGACCGTGTTGGGATTGACGGCCAGTGCGTCCACGACCTCCTTCACGGTGGGCAGCTGCTCACCCGGGTGCAACCGGCCGAGCATCACCTCGCGGTGCACCTGCTGCATCAGCTGCCGGTAGATCGGGACCCCGGACCCCGCGTCGAGTCGGAACACCGTTGCCTCCCAGACCGTTTCCTATCTCTACTAGTAGACTAGCGGACCGTGAGATATGACGGCAACGGCCTTCGGTCAGAGATCGGTGAAGTGCTCGACGTCGGGTCCAACAAGGAGACACGCTCACCTGATGCGGCTTGCCGGCCAGCGTCGTATACGTATCTGCGGGCCGTGGAGGCGGCGCACATCGTGCGGCAGGCGCCGTCACTGTGGCGGGGGGCCGGCGCTCACCAACTTCCCCTACGAGCCTCAGGCCTTTGCGCAACACCCTGGTACGCGTCAACGCCGGCTCGTCGTGTTGACGGTTAACAGGCTGTTGCACAAAGCCGTTGGGAGCGCCTGCCCAGCTCCCCGAAGCCCTGGTCAAGCTTCCCGTTTGGCTCTTTCTCGGCGGCAAGGCAAGGCGTAACGTTCCCAGGCGAGGACTGTGGACCGCGACGCGAGGGAGCCGCCGCCCACCAGACCTGGCGGGGGTGCGTCGTCAAGGAGGTCGCTGTAGCCGGGGCCCTGTCCCCCCGGTTGGCTGCATGCCAGCCCGTTGAGCAGACCAATTCGCGTGGCACGCGACCTTCGCCGCGTCGCACCGCTGGGGGGCTTCCCCATGCCAGCCATCATCAGCCAGGCGGCGACCCACGGGCGGACGCCCACACCACACGCACCGTTCCGGTTCACGCCTGCGACAGGCGGCACGGAGCGCCTGGTGACCACCATCACGCTCTTGCTGGCAGCGGCCCTCCTGGCCGGCTGCTCTGCCAGGATCACGATCGGCGGCAGCCACACGGTCGACTCAGCCAAAATGGCGGACGCGGTCCGCAGGCAGCTGCAGGAGAAAAACCCCGACCTGCGGGTGGGCAGCACCGTCTGTCCCAAAGGGGTCAAGCTCGCCGAGGGCGTGACCTTCCAGTGCACTGCCGACTTGGCAGGTGCCCGACTGCCCGTCACGGTGACCCTTAGTCACGTGAACACCGACCAAGAAGAGTACGACTACGACCTCAAGTGGCCCGACACCATCACCTTGACCGACGAGGGGATCAAGCTGATCGAGTCGAGGCTGCAGGATCAGGCCCCTAACGCCAAAGTCGAATGCGCCACGCCGCCCGTGCGGGTCGTCCAGGTCGGCGGTTCGCTGGAGTGCACCGTTTCCGAGAGTGGCAAGCGCCAGGTCGTGCGCGCCGTGATCGACGACGTTGACACGGTCCACTTCGAGCCGCCGCTGACCCGAACGGCCGCCACCGGCAAGATCGGCGACAAGCTCACCGTCCACGACCAAGCCGGTGACGCTCAGCTCGAGGTCACCGTCACCCGGCTCAAGTTCTGGCCCGGTGATGAGTTCGACCGACCCCAGCACGGTTTGTACATGGGCGCGTACGTGACGGCGCACGCACTGGCCGACGAGCAGGACATTGTCGACCTGTACGCGCTGGTCGGTGGCCACCACTACAACGGGGACGCGATCACCGGCTCGACCGCGTTCGATCCGCTGCTCGAACCTGTGACGCTCAACAGGGGCGAGCGGACGGCCGGCTGGCTGGTGTTCGACGTCCCCGCCCGGCACGGCCAACTGGTGCTGCGGGACCTGGACGAGCACACGGTTGGTGTCTGGAAGTACTGATCCGGTTCTCACCCGAGCAACTATCACCCGAACCGAAGCGGCTGCGTCCACCACCGTCGCTCAGCTATCCCGACCGTCGCCGGAGGCCTCTCGAGCGCTCGGGCGACCCTGAGCGACATGGCCGCGCGTCCTTTGTGCAACAGCCTGGTAAGTGAACGCCGCGGCGGCGGCAGCACCCGGGCGCCGCTAGCGCGATGCCGCCAGGCGGCGGAGTTGCGGGCCCAGCCACCGCCACGCCAGCCTGGTGCCCTCCTTGCTGAAGTGCACGCCGTCGTAGCGCACCTTCACGCCCTGCATGGTGTCGACGTAGCTGCCGTTGGGGCAGAGGAAGCGCTTGATGTCGATCAGCACCGCCCGGTCGGCGTGCGCGGCGACGAAGCGGCCGAGGACCTGGTTCAGCCACGCGCCCCTCGCCGGGTCGTTGCGCGTCTCGGCGAGCGACTTGTCCAGGCCCGTCTCGGGCTGGTGGTAGCAGGGCACGTTGAGGACGGCGACGTGGCGGCTCGACGGCGCCAGGGTGTCGTAGGCGAGCTGCAGCTCGCCGTCGAGGTAGCGCTCGTACTCGGGGGTGCCAGCGCGCAGCACGCGGCCGTCGACCTGCCGGTCGAAGACCTCCCAGCCGCCAACCACCAGCAGGCCGACGTCGGCGTGGAACTGCGCCGCCTTCTCGCGCCAACGGGTCGGCCAGGTGGTGCACTTCGGGTCCACCGGCTGCGCGCTGCCGCCGAGGACGATCGGTGCGCGGGCGACCCCGCAGCCGATGTCCGGGTCGCCGCCGAGGGTCATGCCGGCGACCGTGCCCTTCGGGTAGTAGTAGCCGAGCGAGAACCCGACCGAGTCGCCCACCAGGTAGACGCGGAAGTTGCCATTGGTGGCGGCGCCGGCGCCCGCCGCCGGGGCGCCGGCGGAGGTCGCCGGCGCCTGCGGCGTCGCCGTCGGCAACTGCGTCGGGCCGGTGTCCCCCAGCGTGATGCCCTCCCCCGCCGTCAGCCGCCCCGGCCCGGTCGTGACCACCAGCAGGGCGGCGACGGCCGCGAAGGCGCCGACCGTCGCGGGCCGCGAAAGGCGCCTGCGGCGCAGCACGCCACGGCGGATGGGCAGCTCCGCCAGGTGGTAGGAGAGGTTGGCCACCACGAAGGTGGCGGCGGCGCGGACAGCGAGCAGCGCGGCGCCGTGGAGGTGGACCCGGTCGGGGGTGATTGCCACGTAGAGCGGCCAGTGCCACAGGTAGAGGCCGTAGGAGATGCGGCCGATCTGCGGCAGCGGCGGCGTGGCGAACAGGCGCTGCACCGACCCGCCCTCCTGGGTGGCGACGGCGATGACGACCACGCAGCCGATCGCGGCCAGCGCGAAGCCGCCCAGGTACATCCAGTGGGCGGTGTCGGGGATGAGCACCAGCATCGCCAGGTAGCCGCCCAGCCCGAGGATGCCGACGCCCTCGACCAGCGGCCGCGGCAGGGACGCCGGGCCGCGCAGCGCCAGCAGGAACGCGAGCGCACCGCCGAGCAGCAGCGCCTGCGCCCTGGTGTCGGTGCCGTAGTAGAGGCGCGACGGGTCGGTGTTCGGCTGGTACAGCACCGCCATCAGCGTGGCCGAGGCGAACGCGGCCACCAGCGTCCAGGCGAGCAGCGCGCGCAGGTTGCCCTTGACCAGGCGCAACCCGAGGATCAGCAGCAGCGGCCAGAGCAGGTAGTACTGCTCCTCGATGCCCAGCGTCCACATGTGGGTGAGCGGGGAGGAGTCGCCGAACTGCTCGAAGTAGGAGAGGTGGGTGAAGGCGAAGCGCCAGTTGGCCACGTAGGCGAGCGTCGCGAGCGCGTCCCAGCGCATGCGGGCGAGCCGGGCCGCCGGCGCCAGCAGCGCCGCGTAGGCGGCGATCCCAGCGAGCATGAGGAACAGCGCGGGCAGCAGGCGCCGCGCCCGTCCGGACCAGAAGCTGCCGAGGTTCACCGTCCCGCGCGCGTTCCACTCCGCGACCAGCAGGGTGGTGATCAGGTAGCCGGAAAGGACGAAGAACAGGTCGACGCTGAGGTAGCCGCCCCGCGGCCAGGTCACCTGGCCGTGGTAGAGCATGATGGTCAGGATCGCGAACGCCCTCAGCCCGTCCAGCGCCGGCTGGTAGGGGATGCGGCGTCCCGTCGCCGGAGGCGCCGAGGCCCGAGCCGGCGCCGGCTCGGAGGGCGCGGCGGCCCCGGGCGGGGCGGCGGTGGCCGGCGCTCGGTCGGGCGTTGGCGGGTTCATCGCCTGGAAGGTTACCGCGAGTAGCACCTTCTGGCTGAATCACCTTGAAGGCGCGGATGCCGGCACCGTCGCCAGACCAGCTACCCGGAACCGGGTCGCGCCTCCTGCGCCGGCCTGGCGCGGATCGCGACCAGCGCGCCCAGGAGCGCGCAGGCGGTGAAGACGCTTGCGGTGCTGAAGGCGCTGCCGATGCCGTGGACCAGGATCTCTTGCGCCTGCACGCGCTGCGCCACGCCGGCGAGCGGGTGCGCGGCCGCGGCGCGGCTGGCGGTCCCGAAGACGGTGACCAGGATGGCGAGGCCGAGGGAGCCGCCGAGCTGCTGCACCACGTTCACCAGGCTGGACGCGGCACCGGTGTCCCGCGGCTCGACCTCGGACAGGGCGACGAGGGTCAGGGTCACGAACGGGAACCCCATGCCGATGCCGAACAGCAGCAGCGGGCCGAGCAGGCCGGGGACGTAGCCGGTGGTGGCGGAGACCTGGGTGAGCCACAGCATCCCCACGGTGGTGACCGCGATGCCGCCCACCATCAGCGGCTTCGGGCCGAACCGCGGCAGCAGCCGCGCCGCCAGCCGCGCGGAGCCGTACAGCGTGACGGTGGTCGGCAGGAACGCGAGTCCCGCCCGCAGCGGGCTGAAGGCGAGGACCTCCTGCACGAACTGGGTGATGAAGAAGAACATGCCGAACATGCCGGCGATCAGCAGCAGCCGGATCAGGTGCGCGCTGCTGCGGTTGCGGTTGGCGAACAGGTGCAGCGGGGTGATCGGCTGCTCGCTGCCGAGCTCGACCAGCACGAACGAGGCGAGCAGCACGACGGCGGCGGCGAAGGCGCCGAGGGTGACGCGGTCGCCCCAGCCGCTGGAGGCGGCGCGGATGAACCCGTAGACCAGCGAGGCCATGCCCGCCGTCGAGGTGAGCGCGCCGGCCAGGTCGAAGCGTCCGGGGTTGCGCTCGGACTCGTTGACGAACAGGGGCGCGAGCAGCGCGATGGCGACGCCGATCGGCACGTTGACGAACAGCACCCAGCGCCAGGAGACCCACGAGGTGAGCATGCCGCCGACGATCAGGCCGAACGAGGCGCCGGCCGCGGAGACGGCCGCGTAGAGGCCGAACGCGCGGGTGCGCTCGGGACCCTCGGCGAAGTTGGTGGTGATCAGCGCGAGCGCCGTCGGCGAGGCGATGGCGCCGCCGACCCCCTGCAGGGCGCGGGCCGCCAGCAGCCAGCCGGCCGAGGTCGCGAACCCGCCCAGCAGCGAGGCGAGGCTGAACAGCAGGATGCCGGCGACGAACACGCGCCGGCGGCCCAGGATGTCGCCGGCCCGCCCGCCGAGCAGCAGCAACCCGCCGAACGCGAGCGTGTAGGCGTTGATCGCCCACGTCATGTCGGTCTGGCTCTTGTCGAAGTAGCGCCCCATGGACGGCAGCGCGATGTTCACGATCGTCGCGTCCAGCACGACCATGAGCTGGGCGCCGGCGATGAGGAGCAGCAGCAGCGCCTTGTGTGTACTGCGGCGTGCAGTCGTGCGCGGCGCCGCAGTGGCTACGTCGCCTTGTACCGTGTCGGTCACAGATAACTCCGTGTGGTCTCGTGTCGTTCCGTGGACGGCCGTACTGGTAGGGAACGCGAACGTCTCCTAAGCTGGGCACAGTAACGGCGGCCGATAAGGAACGCAAACGTTTACTATCAGGTTGGCCTCAGCGACCGGCCGGAAGGGTCTGGCAGACAGTGACGGTCATCTCAGCGACCCCAGCGACGCGTAAGCGCGGCGTGGCGCTCGAGGACGCCATCCACGACGCGGTCCTGGCCGAGCTGGCCGCGGTCGGCTACGCCGCCTTCACGATCGAGGCCGTGGCTGTGTCGCCGACACCGAAGCGCCGACCCGCGACCTGCTGGTGAGATTGGCCACTCGGATCTGCCAAGTGTCCGACGAGGCCGGCGAGGTCATCCGCGCCGTCGCCTGCGAGGCCACCCGCGACCCCGACCTCGCGGCCGCCGTCGAGCAGAAGGTGCATCGGCCCAAGCACGCGGCGTTCGTCGAATTGCTGCGGCGCGGCGTCGATCGCGGAGAGGTCCGCCCAGAAGCCGCGCGTGGCGTCTACGCCGACGTGCTACCGGCCATGCTCACCTACCAGATGGTGCTGAACAACCAGCCGGTCACCAGACGCGAGGCCATCGAGATCGTCGACCACGTAGTGATGCCGCTCATCTCGACAAGCTGACGCCTAGCTGCATCGGCAGCGTTACGCAGCTCTGCGTGCTCGGCCAGCCGCTGCGTTGCGTCGGTCGCGGAGTGTACGACGGTGCGTGCGTCGACGTCGGGCCCGACGCGCAGGATCGTGGGAGCCGGGTGCAACTGCTGGGCTAGAGGCGGAGCCGACGCGCGGACTCGAACCGCGAACCGCCCGACTACAAGGAGGGTGACTCACGCCAACTCAGCTGTCAGGGTCCGTAACAGTTGACCTGAATGCTGTCATCGCTGGCATACGTGGCAGCGGACAGCAGGGCGTTCATGGACAGATCCGTGGACCGACTGTCCACTGTGGACGGTCGGACGGCGCGTCAGCGCATTCTCTGGGCAGCTCGTGACCCACGCATACGAAAGCTTTCCTCAAACGGCTACCTGCTGCGTAGCCCAGGCCATTTGGGCGCAGAGTCAGGCGACAACAGCACTCTGAGCGCTCTGATCGCCTGTAGGTCGGGTCACGAACCGGGTCACGGCGGCGCGCCTCTGAGGGACCACGACCACTGCGCGTCGCTGGCGAGCTCCGGATGAGACTGCGTCGGCTGCGGCATCGCTGTACGGCGCGGTCCGGGCGCCGCCTCGCCGCGCGGGTCAGCGGTCGAGCGGGGCCAGTCCGGGGCGCACCGCGCCCGGCAGTCTTCGATCGCCCCGACCAGCAGGTCGTGCAGCAGTCGATCAGGGTCCGGCACGCAGGCCCGCGCGATGCCGTGGACGGCGTAACCGACGATCGCCGGGGCGGTCTGTCGACGGAACGCCCGGCGGGAAATGGCGATGTTGCGGGTGTAACGATGCGCCCACACGGCCGCACCCGGAACCTTGGCCAGTGCGTCCTGGCTCCGCTGGCTCATCGGCGTACCCGGGCGGCTGTCGAGATCGGCCAGCAGCCGCTCGCAGGTCAACACCGCTGCGGCCATCGCCCGCTGCCGCTCTTCGGCCACGACCGGCAGCGCGGTCCTCGCCGCCCGCAGCGCGATCCGGACGTCGATGCGCAGGTCGGAGCCGGTCAGCCCGATCACGTCGGGAACGAGCCCAACCAACGCCTGCCGCGCCTCGTCGGAGATGTAGTCGTTCACGTTCCGCGCGAGCACGGCGAGAAGCGGGTGCGTGCAGGCCGGATGGTCGCTCCACCGCTCGCCGGCGAGGTAGGACGCGAACTCCATAAAGCATGCGCCCTTACGCGGTCTGCGGTGCTTTCCTCGAGACAGCAGCGGGAGAAACTCCGTCGAATACGCTGGCTCGGTCGGCATTCCAACCACCCCATTCGCGGGCGCGTTGGGTACCAGTCTGCACCTGGTGCGGGTCACCGGCCCAGTCGGCGAGCCGAGATCGCTAGTTGGAACACAGGCAGCGCACGACCAGTCCTGGCAGCGTGAGCCCAGTGCACCTCGCGAGGTCGGCTAGACAGATGCGCGTGCCTGGGCAGCAACCCCGGAGCAGGACGCGCGCCGTATGCCACAGCATCCAGGTGGCGAGCAGCCTGGATCTATCGCAGCGATGCCTCCCACTGGTGCAGATCGCCGGCGTCGACCCCGCGCTGCAGCGCGTCCATGGTGCCGCCGGTCTTGTCCGCGCCGAAGATCGGGCTGCGCCAGCCGCACGAACACACCGCCTGCACCCGGCCCTCGCCGGTTTCGACGATGCTGACGCGGTGATCCATGCTGGCGAGTTCTGTGGGGAGCGATGTCGGGTCGACCGCCCAGCGTCATCTCTCGGTGACGTTGTACTCAGCCCATCACCGACCACCCGGTCAGTCAACCCGCTCCGCCCAGCGTCCACACCTCGCCGCCGCATGAGTGGCACGGGCGCGATGATGACCACCGGCCTTGCGTGCAGCCGATGACCTACAAACGAAGCACGTAGAAGGATTCGGAATTCGCAGCAGGGCGCAGACGATCACTCCGATCAGCGGGTCGCCGCGTCAAGCCGACCCCCCGCCTAACAAGCCGCTCCGTGAGGCGGCGTGCCGCTTCCATCCGGTCCCTGGACCGGCGAGCATCGGCGTCTTAACGCCGACGCTGCGCACTGCCAATCCATCCCATGAATATCGAGTGGACGCCAATGAGATCGACGGACCTCTACGTCATGCGTAGCGGAGTAGCGTTCGGGTC
>WNFV01018105.1_pt1 | contig 22029 bp, 20 predicted proteins | sample 5400101 | NCBI WGS metagenome assembly WNFV01 (sample SAMN13153361, study PRJNA577476) | soil metagenome | isolation source: 115 cm soil or saprolite under grassland replicate 1 | place: USA:California | collected 2016-06-15 | reverse complement strand
CGGCGAGAGTCTGTATCAACCGCTCCTCCAGCCCCGCCAGGCGATCGGCGAGCTGGCCCTTCAGCCCCTCGCCGCGGGCCATGACCTGCCCCTGCAGCCCCTCGACCCCCTCGACCAGCCGGCCCGACAGCCCCTCGACGCCCTCGGCGACGGCGCCCGAGAGCCCCTCGACGCGCTCGACGATCTTTCCCTCGAGCCCCTCGACGCGCTGCACGACCTTCTCCTGGAACCGGTCCTGACGCTCGGCGAGCTGCGCCTCCAGGGCCTCCAGCCGTTCGGCGATCCCCAGCTCGAAGTCGGTCAGGCGGTCGACGGTCTCGGTGATCACCTGGCCGGTGATCTCGGCGGTCATGTTCTCGAGCAGCGAGTGCGAGGTGCCGTCGGCGCCGGCCTGCTGCGCCTGCGCGCCCTCGATGAGCGCGCGCAGCTCCTGCAGCGCGGCCTCGACGGAGGCGGTCATCGCCCGCGACTCCGCCATGACCTGTTCCATCTGCAGGCCCGACGCGCCGTCCTCGCCACGGCCGCCTTCCAGGAGCATGTCGATCCGCTCCTCGAGCGCGGCGAGGCGCGCGGTCAGCGCCTGTGGGACGACCGGCCGGGCGGGTTCGGCGCGGGCCGTCGAGGCCTCCCGCACGCGACGCTCGAGGGTCCCGACGCTGTGGCCGAGGTCCTCCAGCCGGCGGACGACCTCGTCGAGCGTCGGCTCCGAGAAGGCCTGCGACCCGCTCGCCGCGAGGTCGAAACCCGGCTCCGCGGACGGCGCCGGCCCCTGGAACATCTGCTCGATGACCTCCCAGCCGCCGGCTCCGGGCGGTTGCGGTGCGGGCGTGCCCGACAGGTCGGCCTCCGGGGGGTGCTCGGGGAGCGGCGGGAGATCCGCCGGCACGTCCGCGACCGGCGCGTCCTCCTCGCCCGCCAGGAGGGCCCGGAGGTCGCCGGCGACCTCCACGTCCTCCGGCGGCTCCCGGCGGCGGCGGCGCCGCCCGGAGCGGCCCGGTCGTTCGGTCATCCCCCGATTCTACGGGCCGGTTCGCCCCCCGGGGCCCGGAAGAAGCGTGCGCGCGGTGGCCGGCGGCTGGCAGAATCGGACGATGCGGCCGGAACTCGGGCGGAAGCTCGGCGAGCTGGAGAACGCTCTGCGACGAACGGGCGGCGTCGTGGTGGCCTTCTCGGGCGGCGCGGACTCGGCCCTCGTCGCCGCGGTGGCCGGGCGGGTGCTCGGCGAGCGGGCAGTTGCGGTCACGGCCGTCTCCCCGTCGCTCCCGCCCGGCGAGCTCGAGGACGCGCGCGCGTTCGCCCGCGCGCTCGGCCTGCGGCACCGGGCCGTTCGCACCCGGGAGCTGGAGCGCGCGGCCTACCGGGCCAACAGCGTCGACCGCTGCTTCCACTGCAAGACCGAGCTGTACGACGTGCTGTCGCGCGTCGCCGGCGAGGAAGGGCTCCCCCACGTGGCGTCGGGGACGAATGCCGACGATCTCGTCGACGTGCGGCCGGGCCTCGCCGCGGCCGCCGAGCGTGGCGTGCTGCAGCCGCTCGCCGACGCCGGGCTGACGAAGGAGGACGTGCGCGAGGCCTCGCGCGCGCTCGGCCTGCCGACATGGGACAAGCCGGCCTCCGCGTGCCTATCCTCTCGCGTCGCGTACGGGCTGACGATCACGGTGGAGGGGCTGGCGCGCATCGGTCTGGCCGAGCGGGCCCTGAAGGACCTGGGATTCCGCCAGGTCCGCGTGCGCGACCACGGCGACATCGCCCGGATCGAGGTCGACGGCGACGACGTCGCACGGCTCGCTCAGGTGGAGGTCCGGGGACGGGTCATCGCCGCCCTGAAGGACCTCGGCTTCCGCTTCGTGACGGTCGACCTGGAGGGCTTCCGCTCCGGCAGCATGAACCCGCCTCCGGCGGAGGGCGGGGGTCCATGACCGCCCGCCGACGGTTCCATCTCACGTTCCCGGAGGCGCTGATCCAGGAACCGGTGATCTACCGGCTCGGACGCGAGTTCGACGTGGTGACGAACATCCGCCGGGCGAACATCGAGGAGCGGTTCGGCTGGATGATCCTGGAGATGGAGGGGGAGGACGACGCGATCGCCCGCGCGGTGGGCTGGCTGGGCGAGCAGGGGATCCAGGTCGACCGGATCGAGGACCCGCTGGGCGGCTGAGCGGAGGCCGTCAGACGCCGGGGCGCGCGGCCCCGACGTAGTACTCCCAGTACACCGCCTGCTCCTGGACGTAGGAGCCGGTGTGCGGCGAGTGGACCATCATGTCGCCGCCCGTGTAGATCGCGACGTGGTGGATCGGCGTGTAGAAGAACAGGAGGTCGCCCGGCTGCAGGTCCTCGCGGGCGACGTGCGGCAGGCTGGCGTACTGGGCCTGGGAGGAGTGCGGGAGCGACACGCCGGCCTGGGCCCAGGCCCACATCGTCAGGCCGGAGCAGTCGAAGCCGGTCTCCGGCGACGCGCCGCCGTACAGGTAGGGGGTGCCGATCATCGAGCGCGCCGCGGCGATCGCCGGGGCGGCTCCACCGGAGGTCGGGAGCGGGCCCGGCGCCGGCCCGGGGTCGGTGGTCGGGGCGGCCGGGTTCGCCGGCGGCTTCGGGCGCGCCTCGAGCTTGCGTTGCAGGACCGCCTCGATCTTGGCCACCAGCGCCTGCTGGTCGGCGATCCCGGCCTCGATCTGTGCCTGCTTCCCGTCGAGGTCGGCGACCGCGGCGTTCGCCGACGCGAGCGCCGGCCGCAGCTCCGCCTCGGCGAAGCGCAGGCGCTGGCGGCGTTGCTCGGCGCGGGCGGCGAGGTCGCTGTCTCGCTGGCTCATCCGGTTCAGGAACTCGAGCCGCGCGGTGAAGTCGCCGAAGCTCGTCGAGCCGAACAGGACGTCCAGGCCCTGGCCGGGACCCTGGATGTAGGCGGCGGCCGCGCGCTCGGCGAGCGCCTGGCGCGCCGCGCGGTAGGCGGCCCGGGCGCGGGAGGCGTTCTCCCGCAGGTCGGCCAGGCGCGTCTCGAGGCGCTCGACCTCGATCTTCGCGACGTCGTACTCCTCGACGAGCAGCGAGAGCCGCTCGTTCAGGCCATCGAGCTCGGCGCGAGCGGCGTCGAGGTCGCGCTTCGACGGATCGGCGTGGCCGCCCGGGGCCAGGGTCGCGAGAAGCGCGGCCGAGACGGCCGCCACGGCGAAGAGTCGCAAAGGCGTTCGTCGTCGCATACGGAAGCGGGCTGCACGAGGCAGCCCGGGCCCAGAGGCTACGGTGCGCACCGGCCCTCGTCAACCTCCCCGGCGCCGAAACCCGCCGCGCCGGGGCCGTTCCCGTCGGTGGGCTGCGCTAGGGTGTGGCGGCCGAGGGGGAAGGGAAGGCCCTTGCCGTGAGCGCCAAACGCATCCTGATCATCGACAACCGGCCCGAACACCTCCGTCAGCCGGTGCTGCGGCTGCAGGTCGAGGGGTTCGACGTCGAGGAGGCGCACAGCGAGGACGAGGGCCTCCGCCGGCTGCGCGAGGTTCGGTTCGATCTGCTGCTGCTCGACGCGGAGATGCCAGAGGGCGACGGCTGGGAGACGCTCCGGCGGATCCGGGAGGACCCCGAGCTCGCGGCGCTCAAGGTGATCATCTTCATGGCCGGGCAGGGCGAGACCGGGAAGCTGGGGCTCGTCCCGGTGGACGGCGAGCTGCGCCGGCCGTTCAGCATGGGCCAGCTGCTAGCCGCCGTCCAGAAGGTTCTCGGGGGGTAGCCCCCGGTACGGGCTCGAAGGGCCCGGCGACAGGCGCCGGCCCCACTGGAATTCATCGAAGTACCAGCCGTCCACGATCCACTGCAGCGCAACGCCGCCCCGGCTGGAGGACGAGTCGAGGGCCCAGCCGCGCCCGACGTACAGGTCCACGTGGCTGATCGGGCTCGTGTAGAAGAGCAGGTCGCCGGCGGCCTTCGCGGTCCAGGAGATGTGGGTCCCGACCGCGGCCATCGTCGACGACGACCGCTCCGGGAGCGACCATCCCTGGTAGCCGCGGATGGCCGTGTTGTCGTACCCGCCGCCGGGCGAGCGCACCACCCACCAGACCAGGCCCGAGCAGTCGAAGCCTCCCTGCGGCTGGTAGCCGCAGCAGTAGCCGGGCGGAGAGGCGACGTTCCACTCGCCGGCGTAGACGTACGGATAGCCGACGGACTTCAAGCCGAACACCACCATCTGCAGCTTCGTCGCCGTCATGTTCGGCAGCGTGAGGGCGGCGAACCGGTCCGCCTCGTCGAGCTTCCAGGACGGCGCCGTGGCCGCGCGGTAGAGCGCCCACGCCACCTCGTCGCGCGTCAGCGCCTGTCCGGGCAGCACGTCGGTCGCCTCGTCGGGGTGGTTGTAGCGCAGCCCGATCGTCATCCCGACCTGGAGGTAGGGGAAGTGTTGCGTGTGGGGCACCGGGGTCCCGTCGGCCAGGTGGATCGCCTTCAGGCCGGCCACGGCGCCCGTCAGCCCGAGCCCGAGCACGATCGTGCGGTAGAGCGTGTTGAGCGTCATCGCCCCGTCCGGCCGAAACGCGCCGGCGCCGTTCGGCTGCAGCCAGCCGTTCTTCACCGCGACGTTCGCGTAGCGCCACAGCGGGTCGTTCGCCGGCAGGTCGCTGAACGTGATCGCGCGATCCGGGGTGCCGCTCGGGTCGAAGGCGAACACGGCCGCGCGGGCGAGCAACAGGCGGGTCTCGACCGTGCCGGGCCTGAACGTCGAGGCGCCGTAGTCGCGCATCCAGTCGCGGTCGGCGGCGACGTAATCGATGGCCACCTTCGCCCAGTGGTTGTTCGGGACGTCCGACCACGCCGCGAAGGCGCCCGGCGCGGGCAGCACGAGGAGCGCGGCCACGACGGCCGCCACCAGCGCGAACCGGCGACCGCTCCGCGGGGACCGGGGGGCGATCGGTGCGGCCCGCGCCGGAACGCGCGATGCGGTGCTCGGCGTGGTGTGCATCGGAACCTGCATATCGGTCGCCGGGCTTGCTGTCCTTGAGCGCCTCGGCCACCCTAGCGGTGATGTTCTCGTGGCGCTACCTCGACGCGGGCGGGCGGGAGACCGGCCGCTCCGACCCGTTCACCGACCGCGAGGCGGCCGAAGCGTGGATGGGCGAGTCGTGGCAGACGCTGCTCGCCGCGGGCAACGAGGAGGTCGCGCTCCACGACGACGAGCGCGACCGGACGGTCTACCGGATGGGCCTGCGCGAAGCCTGAGGGCCGACTGACTCGACGACGCCTGCCGCCCTAGAATCTCGCTTCGTGACGAGCTTCCCCGCGCCGGCGTGGACGCGCCGGGCGACCCCCCCATGATCCGCGAGGCGTTCCGCGGCAAGCGCGTCGTGGTGACCGGCACGACCGGGTTCCTCGGGACCGCGGTGGTGGAGAAGCTCCTGCGCTCGGTCCCCGAGGTGGGCTCGATCGTGCTGCCGGTCCGCGCCTGGTCTGCCGACCACGCCGCGAACCGCGTCCGCGACGAGGTCGTCGCCTCCCCGGCGTTCGGCCCGCTGCGCGAGCAGGCCGGTGAGGACCGCTTCGTGGAGCTCGTCGCGAAGCTCGAAGCCGTCCCGATGGACATCACCCGCGACGACGGCCTGCCCGACCCGGCCCCGCTCGCCGGCAGCGACATCGCCGTCCACTGCGCGGCGACGGTCTCGTTCGACCCGCCGGTGGACGAGGCCTTCGAGACGAACCTGAAGGGGAGCCTGCGCTTCTTCGAGTGGTCGCGCGCGGCCGGCGTGCGGCGCTACGTGCAGGTCTCCACCGCCTACATGGTCGGGATCCGCCGCGGCGAGGTCCCGGAGTTCCTGCCGACGAACGACCCCGAGGCGGTCCCGGTGAACTGGCGCACCGAGATCGAGGCGGTGGCCGCCGCGCGCCGGGAGGTCGAGCGCGTGTCGCGGATGCCCGAGCGGCTCGCGGAGTTCACCGCGCAGGCGAAGCGGGAGATGGGGCCGGCGGGCGTCCCGGCCGTCGCCCGCCGCGCCGAGCGCATCCGCACCCAGTGGGTCACCGACCGGCTCGTCGAGCGCGGCAACGCCCGGGCGCGCGCCCTCGGGTTCCCGGACGTCTACGCGATGACGAAGAACCTCACCGAGCGCGCCCTCGTCGAGACCCGCGGCGACGTCGAGCTGGCGATCGTCCGCCCCTCCATCATCGAGAGCGCGATCCGCGAGCCGTTCCCCGGGTGGATCCGCGGCTTCCGGGTGGCCGAACCGATCATCCTGGCCTACGGGCGCGGGGCGCTCGAGGATTTCCCCGGCCTCCCGGAGGGGATCATCGACATCGTCCCGGTGGACCTGGCGGTCAACTGCATCCTGGCCGCGGCGGCCGCGCCGATCGCGCCCGAGGACGACCCGCCCGCGTACCACGTGGTCTCCGGCAGCCGGAACCCACTGCGGTACGGGGAGGCGTTCGGGTTCGTCCGCGACTACTTCCGCGACCACCCGCTGCTCGACGAGGACGGCCAGCCGATCGACGCGCCCGACTGGAAGTTCCCGGGGCAGGAGAGCATCCGCACGCGACTGCGCCGCGGCACCAGGGCCCTGGAACGCGCCCAGCGCGTCCTGCGGTTCCTCCCGGCGAGCGGCCGCGTCCGCGACGCGGTGGACGCCGTCGAGCGCTCCCGCCAGCGCGTCCAGTTCCTGGGCCGCTACGCGAACCTGTACGGGCCGATGCGGCTGCGCTCGCTACCGCGGGACCGCTGGGCCGGTGCCTTCGCCCGGCTGGCTCGCGTCGCGCCGCGGCTGTTCCGCACCGAGAAGGCCGACCGTGGCGCGTTCCTGCGGCGCTTCTACCGGCTGTTCGAGGGTCTCCCCGTGGACGCGGCCGAGCGCTTGGGGCGCGAGTGCTTCAACCACGTCACGGCGCTGCGCATCGCGCCGGAGGCCGTTCGTCGGATCCGGGAGCACCGTCGCGCCGGCCACCACGTCGTGCTGATCACCGGTGCGCTCGACTTCATCGTCCGCTCGATGGAGCCTCTGGTCGACGACCTGGTGGCGGCGCGCATGCTGGCCCGCGACGGCCGCTACACGGGCCAACTGGCCGACACCCCGCCGTCGGGGGAGGCCCGCGCCGCGTGGCTGCGGCTGTACGCGGAGCGGATCGGCGCCGACCTGTCGCGCTCCTACGCGTACGGCGACAGCCTGGCCGACCTGCCGTTCCTGCAGGCCGTGGGGCGGCCGGTGGCGGTGAACCCGGACACGCGCCTGGCCTGGTTCGCCAGCCGCCGCGGCTGGCCGGTGGAGGACTGGCCGGCGATGGCCGGACCCCCGCGGATCCTGCTGCCGAAGGTGCCCGCGTGACCGGGGGGTTTGGGGGGGTAGCTCGCCCCGGGGAGGGATCGACCCGCGCACGTCCGGCGAGCGAACCCCCCAAGGGGGATGTGTCGGTCGCCGTCGCGGGGCCCGAGCGCGCGGAGCCGGTCCGGGCGCTGCGGTTCAAGCGGTCGGTGCCGAGGTTCCTGGCGGCGCGCGCGGTCGGCGCGCGTGTCGGCGCGGTGGCGCAGGCGCTCGCGCCGCTCTCGTTCGACGAGCTCGACCCGCTCCCGCTGCCGGGAGCCGGCTGGGTGCGCGTCCGCCCGCTCCTGGCCGGGATCTGCGGCTCGGACGTGGCCACCGTCCACGCCCGGACCTCGTTCTACTTCGGGCCGATCGTCTCCACGCCCTTCGTGCTCGGCCACGAGATCGTCGGCGTGACCGAGGGCCGGCGAGTGGTGATCCGACCGTCACTCGGCTGCGCCGTGCGCGGGATCGAGCCGCCGTGCCGCCGGTGCCAGGCCGGCGACGCCTCGTGCGAGCGGGTCGCGTTTGGGCACCTGGCGCCGGGGCTGCAGACCGGCTTCTGCGCCGACACCGGGGGTGGGTGGTCGACCGGGCTCCTCGCTCACGAGAGCCAGCTGCACGACGTGCCGGCGGATCTCTCCGACGAGGCCGCCGTCCTGATCGAGCCGCTGGCCTGCGCGGTCCGCGCGGTGCGCACCGCCGCGGCCGCCCCCGGCGACCTGTGCGTGATCCTCGGCGCCGGGGCGGTCGGGCTCCTGGTGTTCGCGGCCCTTCGGCATCTCTCCGGCGAGCCGGTGCGAACGGTGGTCGTGGCGAAGCATGCGCGGCAGGCGGCCGAGGCGCGCCGCCTGGGAGCGGAAACGGTGGTTCCGCCGCGCACCGCCGCCCGCCACGTCCGCCGGCTGACGCGGTCGGACCTGCTGGAGCCCGAGTACGACGCCCCGTACCTCTCCGGGGGTGCGGACGTCGCGTTCGAATGCACCGGCGCCGCCGCGACGCTGGCCGACGCGATGCGCCTGACCCGCCCGCGGGGGACGGTGGTGCTGGCCGGGATGCCGGCGCCGGACCGCCTGGACCTCACGCCGGCATGGCACCGCGAGCTGACGATCCGCGGCGCCTACGCCGCCGGGCCGGCCGATGTCGAGGCCGCCTTCGAGATCGCGCGGACGGCCGACCTCGCGCCGCTGGTCGGCCCCCTGTTCCCGCTGGCCCGCTGGCGCGAGGCGATCGACCACGCGGCGAACGCCGGTCGCCTCGGAGCGATCAAGGTAGCCTTCGACGTTCGCGACGAGTCGAAGCGGGAGTCGGGATGACGAGACCCGGAGCGGTGGTCGAGGTCGACCGGAGATCCCCGCCCGTGCTGGTGCACCATGGCGAGGGATTCCGTCTGGAGCGGCTGCCACGCGGCAGCCGCGTCGTCTACGCGCCCGACCCGGTCCCCCCGCTGCACAACCCCGACGCCGCCATCCGCCACGCGCTGCTGCATCCCGAGGGCCGCGACCCGCTCCCGGCGCTCCTGAAGCCGGGGATGAAGCTGACGATCGCGTTCGACGACATCTCGCTCCCGCTGCCACCGATGAAGCCCCCGGACGTCCGCCAGCGCGTGCTGGAGCAGGTGTTGGAGATGGCCGCCGCGGCCGGCGTCGACGACGTCGAGCTGATCGCCGCCACCTCGTTGCACCGCCGGATGACCCCGGCCGAGCTGAAGCGCGCCGTCGGCGAGCGCGTGTTCCGGGCGTTCTGGCCGCACGCGCTGCGCAACCACGACGCGGAGGACCCGGACGATCGCGCGTTCGTCGGCACGACCGACGAGGGCGAGGAGGTCGAGATCTCCAAGCGCGCCGCCGAGAGCGACCTGCTGGTCTACGTGAACATCAACCTGGTGGCGATGGACGGGGGCCACAAGTCGGTGCCCGTCGGGCTCGGCACGTACCGCTCGATCCGGCACCACCACAACGTGCGCACGATGCAGGAGTCGCGCTCGTTCATGGACCCCGGCCACTCCGGCCTGCACGCCTCGGCGATCCGGATGGGCCGGCTGCTGGCCGGGCACCTGCCCGTCTTCACGGTCGAGACCACGCTGAACAACAAGACGTTCCCCGACGAGTTCGGCTTCCTGATGAAGCGCGAGCGCGAGTGGTCGGTGACGGACCAGCTGCTGTTCGTCGGCGCCAAGAACGGCCTGGAGCGCATGCCGGCCCAGGCCCGGCGCACGCTGTTCCAGAGGATCGTCGCGCCGCACGCACTGACCGGGGTGCACGCGGGGGAGACCGAGGCCGTCCACGAGCGGACGCTGGCGAACGTGCACCGTCAGCAGCTGGTGCGCGTCGACGGCCAGGCCGACGTGCTGGTCGCCGGATTGCCGTACATCTGCCCGTACAACGTCAACTCGATCATGAACCCGATCCTGGTGGCCTGCCTCGGGCTCGGGTACTTCTTCAACCTGTACCTCGGGAAGCCGCTCGTGCGGCCCGGCGGCGTGATGATCCTGTTCCATCCCACGCCGTACGAGTTCCATCCCGGCCACCATCCGTCGTACATCGACTTCTTCGAGGAGGTCCTGGCCGAGACGACGGACCCGCTGGAGCTGGAGGCGAAGTTCGAGGAGGACTACGCGAACGACCCGTGGTACAGGCACCTGTACCGCACCGGCAACGCGTACCACGGCGTTCACCCGTTCTACATGTGGTACTGGTGCGCGCACGCGCTCGACCACCTCGGGGACGTCATCGTCGTCGGCGGCGACCCGCGCGCGGTGCGCCGGATGGGCTTCCACCCCGCGACATCGCTGGCCGACGCGCTCGAGATCGCGGAGCAGACCGTCGGCCGCGATCCCTCGCTGACCTACATTCGCACGCCGCCGCTCTCGATCGCGGCGGTCTCGTAGAGGGCCACGAGCGCGGTGGGCGTGCGGTCGGACCTGCGCCGGGTCGCGCGAGGGTGGCGGTGGGGCCATCCGTCCTTTGGGAAGGTCGACCGGCAGGCCGAGGATTTCGACACGTCGTGGGCGCGGCGCTATCCGGCGAAGGTGGCGCGCGACGCGATCCTCGACCTCGCCCTCGGGCCGATCATCGCCGCCTACTGCCACCCGAGGGTCGTGGGGGCCGGGAACCTTGCCGGCCTGCGCCACCCGGTGGTGTTCGCTGCCAACCACACCAGCCACCTGGACACGCCGGTGACGCTGCGGGCGCTCCCGCGGGCCTGGCGCGACCGGACCGCGGTGGTCGCTGCGGCCGATTACTTCTACAAGCGGCGCTCGATGGGAGCGCTCGTCAGCCTGACGTTCAACACGGTGCCGATCGAGCGCCGCCGCCTGTCGGAGACGAGCGCGCGGCGGATCGAGCGGCTGATCCACGACCACTGGAGCGTGCTGGTGTTCCCGGAGGGGACGCGCTCGGAGGACGGGTGGGTGGGGATCGTCCGGGGCGGCGCCGGCTTCCTGTCGGTGGCGAACGGCATCCCGCTCGTCCCGATCTACGTGAGCGGGACGTTCGAGGCCATGCCGCGCGGCCGCTCCTGGCCCCGCCACCACCCGGTCACGGTGTACATCGGCACGCCGCTCCATCCGCAGCCCGGCGAGGACCACCGGGGCATGACCCGCCGCTTCCGCGCCGCCCTCGACCGCCTGGCCGACGAGTCGCGCACCGACTGGTGGCAGGCCGCCCTGCGCGCCGGCCGCGGCGAGAGCCCGCCGTCGACCGGCCCCCACGCCGCGCAATGGCGGCGCAGCTGGGAGCGCACCCGCCCGCGCGCCGGATTCCGGGGGATCAGAACCTCTCGGTGATCCAGTAGCCGACGAACGCGACGGCCATCAGGGCGGCGGCTCCGAGGAGGACGGCCTGGAGGGCGGTGGCGCGCAGGCGCATGGTGCTGACCAGCGCGCCGCCCTCGATGCGCACGGAGAGCCGCGCCGTGGCGAACGCGAGCAGGGCCAGCGCGACGAACGGGCCGAGGACGGTGGCCTGCTCGACGCCGGGAAGCGCGAAGAATCGGCCGACGGCCGGGTGGACCGCGCCGTTGCCGAAGCCGTTCGCGCTCACCGATGCCAGGAACGCCGTCGGCAGGATCAGCACGGCGAGGGCCAGCCGGGACAGGATCCGGGCGTGCGGTGGGATGTCGTTCACGGGGTCACCTCCGTTCGGGAGCGAGGGATGCAGCCGGGCGTCGAGCGCGCCGGCCAGCAGGTCGAGCGCTGGGCGACGAGTGGGATGCAGGTCCTCGAGGATCGCGGCCAGCTCGTCGCCGTAGCGCTCGCGCCACCGGCGGGGATAGAGGCGCACCCACCGGCGGGCGGCGGCCGGCTTCACGCCGTCCCCCGTGCGGCCCGCAGCGACCGCAGGCCGGAGGCCGCCATCCGGCGCAGGCCGTCGAGCTGAGCTTGCAGCTCGTTCCGTCCCTTCCGGGTGAGCCGGTAGGGACGGCGGCGCTCCTGGGGCGGGAGGGCCGAGATCAGGCCGTCTCGCTCCAGTCGGGCGAGCGCCGCGTAGAGCGTTCCCGGTCCGAGCCGCACGCCCCAGCGCGCCTCCGCTTCCTCCATGATGCCGTAGCCGTGCCGGGGCCCGTCGGCCAGCGCGACGAGGATCGCAAGCGCAGGCTCCGTGTACCTCCCGAGGTCGAGCACCACTCCTCCGTTCACGTGTAGAGTTATCGCCGCACGATATACCGTCCGACGATAGCATGCACGAACGCGCCGTGCCGCAGGTCCGCGGGGGAGCGACCTGAGGTCGCGTTCGGCCGGTACCGGAGCGAGGCCGAGCCGACTACAGGTACAGGCCGGTCTGGATCTCGATGCGCTCGCTGGCGACGGCGTGGATGTCGCGCTCGCGCAACAGGAGGTAGTCCTCGTCGAGGACCTCGACATCCAGCCCGGCATCGGGGAGGAAGAGCACCCGGTCGCCGGCCTCGATGCCGCGGACCTCGGGACCGACCGCGACGACCTCCGACCAGATGCACTTGCGGCTGACGGAGGCCGCGGTCGCCGGGATCAGCAACCCGGCCTTGGAGCGGCGCTCACCCTCGGCCTCCGGATGCTTGACCAGGACGCGGCTTGAGGTCAGGCGGACCGGCTGTCTGGGCTCCGGCTTCGCGGCAGCGCGGAGCTTGCTGGTTCTGGACGCGGTCCGAGGGGCCATGGGCAGCCCGATTGTAGGCTGCCGTCCGTGAAGGATGTCGGGCTCGTCGGCCTCCCCTACGCCGGGAGGACCACGCTGTTCAGAGCGCTCACCCACGCGGGGGCCGCCGGCGGCCGCGCCAACCAGGCGGTGGTGCCGGTGCCCGACGAGCGACTGGCCGTCCTCGCGGAGATGGAGCGCTCGCGGAAGGTCGTCCAGGCGCAGGTTCTCTTCGTGGACGTCCCGGGCGGGACGGGCGCGCAGGGACTCGCCGCGCTGCGCGAGGCCGACGCGCTCGCCGTCGTGCTTCGCGCCTTCGGCGCCGACGCCGATCCCGCCCGCGACCTGGCCGAGGTGACCGCCGACTTGATCGTCGCCGACCTCGCGGTCCTCGAGGGCGTGGCGGAGCGCGCCGCGAAGAAGGCCCGAGGGCGGAGCCAGGAGCCGGCGGCGAGCCACGAGGCGGAGGTGCTGGCCCGGGCCGCCCTGGCCCTGCACGGGGAGCGGCTCCTGCGCGACGCGGGATTCGACGACCAGGAGGCGAAGATCCTGCGCGGAGCCGGACCGTTGACGTTGAAGCCGTGGGTGATCGTGGCGAACCTCGAGGAGGGAGGATCGGTCCCGGACGGCCTGCCGGAGGGGACCGTCGGCGTCTACGCGGCCATCGAGGCCGAGGTGGCGGAGATGGACGAGGCGGAGGGCCGCGCGCTGCTCGCCGAGTTCGGCGTCACCGAGCCGGGGCTGCCCGCCGTGATCGCGGCTTCCTACCGCGCGCTCGACCTGGTGACGTTCCTGACCACCGGCGAGGACGAGACGCGCGCCTGGCAGGTTCGTCGCGGCGCCCACGCCCCGGAGGCAGCCGGGGTGATCCACACGGACCTCGAGCGCGGGTTCATCCGCGCCGAGGTCGTGTCCTACGACGACCTGGTGGCAGCCGGGTCCTGGGAGAACGCGAAGCACCAGGGCCATCTCCGGGTAGAGGGACGCGACTATCTCGTCCGGGAGGGCGACGTGCTCCACGTCCGGTTCGCCGTATGAGCGGCGGGGCTCGAGCGCTCGCGCTGGCGTTCGTCCTGGTCGCGTGCGCGCGTGGCACGGGGAACGTCGACTCCGGCGTGCAGGGCACCGTCCTGCTCGGGCCGCAGTGCCCCGTGGTGATCGAGGGGAGCCCGTGCCCGGACCTGCCGACGGCCGCGGAGGTTCGCGCCTCCGATATAGCGACCACGCGCTCGGGGGACGACGGTCGCTTCCGCCTCCCCCTGCCGCCCGGCCGCTTCACGCTCGTCGCCGAGAGCCTGATCCAGAACGGGGGGCTGCCGGCGGGGAAGCCGCTCGACGTCGAGGTCCGGGCCCACGCGTTCAGCGAGGTCACGCTGCTCCTCGACACCGGGCTCCGATAGCCGCGCAATCGAGCGGCGGGTGCTGGAATCGCCGGGGCGCGCGGGCGAGACTCCACCCGTGGCGGCGACTCGTGAGGAAGCCCCGGTCCGGTACTACGCCCGCGCCACGGTCGGCGTCGTCCTCGTCCTGATCGCCTTCTCGATCGCACTCCTGGTGCGCAATGTCCTGGTGCTGGTGCTGATCGCCGCCGTGCTGGCGATGGGGCTCGAGCCGGCCGTGCGGTTCATGATGCGCCGCCTGAAGATGCGCCGGCCGTGGGCGGTGACCACGGTGATCCTGATCGGCGTGGGCGTCGTCATCCTGCTGCTCGTCCTGATCGTGCCGCCGTTCGTACGCGAGATCCGCAACTTCGCCCGGGACATCCCTGGGTTCATCGATCGCCTGCAGAACGCCAGCGGGTTGGTCGGCGACCTGGAGGCCCGGTTCCACCTGTCCGAGCGGCTGCGCGAGCTGGCGGCGAACATCCCGAACGCCATCTCCGGCTCCTTCTCGACGATCTTCGGCGTGACGAAGAGCCTGGCGGCGACCACCTTCAACGTGCTGACGGTCTTCGTCCTCACGATCTACTTCATGGGCCGGCTGCCGAACATCCGCGACGGCATCGTGGCGCTCATGCCGGCGGCGAAGCGCGGCAGCTACGCGAACACCCTCGACGAGTCGATCCGTCGGATCTCCGGCTACGTCTCGGGGAACATCGTCATCTCGCTGATCGCCGGCGGAGTCTCGTTCGTGTTCCTGATCGTCCTCGGGATCCCCTTCGCCGCCGCGCTGGCGGTGATCGTGGCCTTCACCGACCTGATCCCGACGATCGGGGCGATCCTCGGGATGGTGGTCTGCGCGGCGGTCGCCTTCTTCTCGGGCGTGGTCCCGGGCGTGATCACGCTGATCTTCTTCACGGTCTACCAACAGGTCGAGAACTACGTGATCGGGCCGCGGGTGATGCGCGACGCCGTGGACCTGTCGCCGATCGCGGTGGTCCTCTCCGTGCTGATCGGCGGGGCCCTGCTCGGGTTCGTCGGCGGGCTCCTGGCGCTGCCGGTGGCCGCCGCGGCGAAGGTGGTCATCCGCGACCTGTGGCTCAGGGAACGCCTGGAGAAGATCCGGGCCACCACCTGACCCGGTCTTCGGGCAGGTGCCCTGTCCCGACGCACGAGCGCCTAAAGATCGCCCCCGGGCGCGCCGAAGGAAGGGTGTGCGAGACCTCGACTCCCTGTTGCGCGCCCTGTTCGACCTGCGGGGCTCCGACCTCCATCTGAAGGCCGGGGCACCTCCGCTGGTGCGCGTCGATGGCCTGCTCGCTCCGCTGGAGGGCGAGCCGGTCGTCACCGCCGAGGAGACCGAAGAGGTCCTGCGGGCCATCGTCCCGGCCGGGCGCTGGGACCGCTTCGAGCGCAACCACGAGGCGGACTTCGCCTACCAGATCTCCGACCTGGCCCGCTTCCGTGTGAACGCGTTCAGCCAGCGGGAGGCCGTTTCGCTGGTGTTCCGGCTGGTGCGCGTCGGCAGCCCCTCGTTCGAGGAGCTCGGCCTGCCGCCGGTGATCCGCCAACTCGCCGTCCAGCCGCGCGGCCTGGTGCTCCTGACGGGCCCGACCGGGACCGGGAAGACGACCACCCTCGCGGCGATGATCGACCACATCAACGCCACCCGCCGCTGCCACATCCTGACGATCGAGGACCCGATCGAGGTCATCCACATCGACCGGATGGCGTCGGTCAACCAGCGCGAGGTGGGCGTGGACACCGAGAGCTTCGTCTCCGCAATGCGCACCGCGATGCGCCAGGACCCCGACGTGATCCTGATCGGCGAGATGCGAGACATGGAGACCGTGCAGGCGGCACTCGCGGCCGCCGAGACCGGACACCTGGTGTTCTCGACCCTGCACACGATCGACGCCGCGGAGACCGTCAACCGGATCGTGGACTTCTTCCCCCCGTACCAGCAGCAGCAGATCCGTGTGACGCTCTCCGGCGCCCTGCGTGGGATCGTCTGCCAGCGCCTGCTCCCTCGAGCCGGAGGCGGCCGCGCGCCGGCCGTGGAGGTCATGGTCAACAACGGGCGCACGGCCGAGTGCATCCTCGACCCGATGCGCACGGCGCAGATCAACGACATCGTCGCCGAGGGCGGCTTCTACGGCATGCAGACGTTCGACCAGGCCCTGCTCGGGCTCGTGCTCGACGGGACGGTGACGATCCACGACGCGTTCGACGCCGCCACCAACCGTCACGACTTCAAGCTGGCCCTGGAGCAGGCCGGGGTGTCCGTCCCGGTCGGCTAACGCGTCCTCCACCGCCGGGAAGATCCGCGATGCGGGTACGCTCTCCTACCGGGATGCCATCGGTGGCTGATCTGGTCATTCGGGCCGCTGCTGGTCTCGGCATCGGTCGACGACGAGCGGCCGCACGACGTGGAACTGCGCGCGGCCGGCGCGACCCTCACCTACACGTGCACGTGCGACGAGGCCGCCGGGGGCGCATTCTGCGCCCACTGCGCGGCCACCGCGATCGTCACCCGCCGCCGCTCCCCGAACCGGGCCTAGCCGGCGCGGCTAGCGCTTGCGCGCCGCAGCCTTGCCGCCCTTGCGGCCGGCCTCCTTCTTCTGCGCGGAGGTCCCGCCCTGGCGAGCGTTGCCGCCGGACCCGGACTTCTTGCCTCCGCGCTTCGAGGCGCGCCCGGGGAGTGATACGCATACCCCCCGACCCAAAGGGACAACCGGGTTGGGACGGCCGCCGATGGGGAATGCCTGCCGACGTGGACGTCTCCCCGATCGTCCGCGGGCCGGTGCCGGCCGAGGAGCTGGCATCCCTGGCGCGGCAGTCGGGCCCGTTCGTCACGCTGTGGCTGGCGACGCCGCCGGACATCGATCGAGCCGCGCAGCGCTCCCTCGCCCGGTGGCGGGCGGTCCGCGATGGTCTGGTTGCCGCCGGAGTCGAGCCGGCGCTGATCGCGGAGCTCGAGGCGCTCGTCCCCGATGCGCACACGCACGGCCGGTCCCTGTTCGCGCTCGGTGCCGGCGGACGGGTCCGCCACGTGGAGCATGGGCCGCGCGAGCCGGCGGCCGACCGGTGGCGGATCGGCCCGGCTCCCGCACTGCTCCCGGCGATCGAGTGGCGGCAGTCGTCACCGCCCCAGGTCCTGGTACTCGCCGACCGGCGCGGGGCGGAGGTGGTGGCGCTGCGCCGCGAGGGGCCGCAGATCCGGGCCGTGGCGGGCGGCCACGACGAGCCCATCCGCAAGGTCGGGGCCGGCGGCTGGTCGCAGCGGCGCTACCAGCAACGCGCGGAGAACACCTGGGAGGAGAACGCGGCGGAGGCCGCCGGGACCATCGCCCGGGTGGCCGACGCGTTCCTGCCGCGGGTCGTGGTTATCGCCGGCGACGTGCGGGCCGTCCAGCTGCTGCGCAAGGAGCTGCCGAAGCGGGTGCTGGAAGTGGCCCGCTTCATCGAGAGTGAACCGCCCTCCGTGGACGCGCTGGCGGGCGACGCGGAGAAGATCATCGCCGAGGTGGTCGGTGCGGACGTCGACGCGCTCCTCGAGACCGTGCGGACGGAGATCGGCCAGCGCGACCGCGCGGTGGAGGGTGCCGCCGCCTGCCTCGAGGCGTTGAGCGGTGGGCAGGTCGACGTCCTGGTGGTCGCGGGCGGTCTCGACGAAGCGGAGGCGGAGGCCTGGTGCGGGGAGGACCCGGTGCCGGTCGGGGCCACCGAGGACGCGGTCCGCCGGCTGGGGGGCCGCCGGCCGGAACGAGGGAACCTCGCCGACGTCGCCGTCCGCGCCGCGCTCGCCACCGGCTCCGGCATCCTCGTCGCGCCCCCGGAGGCCGGCCTGGCCGACGGCCTGGGAGCCCTCTTGCGCTGGCCGCGGGCCGCCGAGCCGTAGACCGAACCGCCTCCTGGAGGGTTCAATGCCGCCATGAGCGAGCGGCAGGGAACCCCGACGCGGGCGGGGCGCGCCCGGCAGACCAAAGCGGTCGGCCGGCGCTCCCGGGGCAGCGCGGTTCCGGGGCGGGCTCCGCCAGCCCGGGCACCGGCGCCATCGGTGTCGTGGTGGGCCCGGCTGCGGTACCGCTTCGACAACGCGCTCTCGCGGGGCGCCTGGGTGGTGATCGGCTACCTGGGGGTGGGCACCCTCCTGATCGTGTTCGTCGCCGCCCTGATCGCAGCCCTGGTGAGACTCGGCGGATGGGGTGGGGGGTCCGGCCCGCTCGGGGTGCTCGAGGCGGCCTGGCAGATGCTGCTGCGCTCGCTCGACGCGGGGACGTTCGCCGGCGACGCGTCGTGGCCGACCCGCCTTCTCGGCCTGTCCGTCACGCTGGCCGGCATCTTCATCGCCGGGAGCCTGATCGGGCTGATCTCATCGGCCGTGGACCAGCAGATCGACGCGCTGCGGCGCGGACGGAGCGCGGTGATCGAGAGCGGGCACACCCTGATCCTCGGATGGTCGCCGCGCGTCCCAACCATCGTCGGCGAGCTGGTCGTCGCGAACGAGAGCGAGAAGCACGCCGCCGTGGTGACCCTGGCCGACCGGGACAAGACCGAGATGGAGGAGCATCTGCGGGCCGCGGTCGGCGATCCGCGGACCACCAGGCTGGTGGCGCGGCGCGGCGACCCGTCGCGGCCCGGCGACCTCGAGCTGGTCGGCGCGTCCCGCGCCCGGTCGATCCTGGTGATGAGCGGCGAGGGCGGCGACGCGGGCGCGATCAAGACCTCGCTGGCGGTGCTTGGGCTCGGCCTGGCCGACGTGCCGGTGATCGTGGAGCTGGCGTCGGCCGCGCGGGCCGACACGCTGGAGGCCGTCACCGACGGCGCCCTGGTCACCGTGAACTCGGACCGGGTGATCGCCGAGGTCACGGCCCAGGCCTGCCACGAGCACGGCCTTGCCCAGGTGTTCCAGGACCTGCTCGACTTCGGCGGCGACGAGCTGTACTTCCGGGAGATCCCAGAGCTGGTCGGGGCGTCATACGCCGAGGCGCAGCAGTCGTTCGAGGCGGCCGCCGTGATCGGCATTGCCGCGGACGAGGGCATCCTGCTCAACCCGCCGCCGGATCGGGTGCTCGCTCCGGGCGAGCGCGTGCTGGCGCTGGTCGAGGACGACTCCGCGTTCGTCTGCGACGGCGTCCGGCCGGTGCCTGAGGTGACTCCCGGGGCCGCGCCGGACCCCGAGCCTCCTCAGCGGATCCTGCTGGTCGGGTGGAGCGCGCTGGCCCCGCGCGCCCTGCGCGAGCTGGACGAGCTGCTCTCGCCCGGCTCGCGGATCACGGTCGTCGTCGATCCGGAGCTCGCCGATCCGGCGGAGGCCGAGGGCGACCTCGGCCTGGCGAACTCGACCCTCGAGGTGCGGCCGCTGACCGGCGGGCCAGAGTTCCTCGGCGACCTGCTCGGCGACGCCGCCTACGACCAGGGGATCTTGCTCGGGTACCGGCGCGGCATCTCGCCGGACGACGCCGACGCCCGTACCCTGCTGACCCTCATGGCCCTGCGCCGGCGCTGGCCGCGGGGCCGGCCGCCGCACGTTCGCCTGGTGGCCGAGGTCCTCGACCAGCGGAACGTGCACATCGCCCAGATCGCCGGGGTGGACGACTTCATCGTCAGCGACCAGCTCGCCAGCCTCATGCTCGCCCAGCTGTCCGAGCGCGTGGAGCTGCGCGAGGTGTTCGACGAGCTGTTCGACGCCAGGGGCGCCTCGATCGTGCTCCGGCCGGCGACGCGGTTCTGCCCGCGCGGCGTCGCGACCTTCGCCGAGATCGTGGCGGCCGGCACCCACTTCGACGAGAGCGTGATCGGCTACCGCACCGCTCCGCCTCGAGCTCGGCTCCGGCGACGAGGTGATCGTGCTCACGACGCGCTGACCTGCGGGTTCGGGGAGAACACGGGGGGCGGAGCCCCCCGTGGCGGTCGCGCGTACGATTGCCCGGTGAGCGTGGTGTCGGGCGATCCCCTCCAGGCCGGGCGCGAGGCCATGGAACGCCACGACTGGCGTGGTGCCTACGAGTCCCTCGCGGAGGCCGACCGTCGTGGGGCGCTGGACGGCCAGGGGCTCGCCCTGCTGGCCGAGGCCGCCTGGTGGGCCGGCGAGCCCGACGAGATCCTCGCAGCGCTCGAGCGGGCCTACGCCGCGTACCTCAAGGCGGGCGACCGCGCCTCGGCAGCGCTGATGGCGTTCCAGATCGGGGAGCAGCACGGCCAGCGCCTGGCGATGCCCATGGCGGCGAGCTGGATCCTGCGCGCGGAGGAGCTCGTCGCCGACGAGCGGGACTCCGCGGCCCACGGCTGGGTGCAGTGGATGCGCGGCTTCCTGACCCTGCTGACGCAGGGAGACCTGGAGGCCGCCATCCGGCACTTCGATACAGCCTTCGAGATCGCCGCCCGGATCGGGGAACGCGGCATCCAGAGCCGGAGCCTGATGGGCAAGGGACACGCGCTCTGCTCGCTCGGGCGGGTCGCCGAGGGGCTGGCCCTCATGGATCAGGCCATGGTGGCGGCCGTGGGGGGGGAGCTCGATCCCCGTGTCGCCGGCCAGGTGTACTGCGGGATGATCGCGATCTGTTCCACGCTCCGGGACTACCGGCGGGCGGCCGAGTGGACGGACGCCACCGCCCGGTGGTGCGAGCGCAACGCCGTGCCCGGATTCCGGGGGATCTGCCGCATCCACCGAGCGGAGCTGCTGCGGCTCCACGGCGAGTGGACGGTCGCCGAGGACGAGGCCCGGAGGGCGTGCGAGGAGCTGCCGCGGTTCAACCTCCACTACGGGCTGGGGTTCGGGTTCTACGAGATCGGTGAGGTGCGACGCCGGAGGGGCGACCTCGCCGGGGCGGAGGATGCGTTCGGCCGCGCGCTGGAGTTCGGCTTCGAGCCGGAGCCCGGTCTCTCTCTCATCCGGCTGGCCCAGGGGAAGCAAGAGGCGGCTGCTGCCGGGATCCGGCGCGCGCTGGATGTGACGAGCGGTCCCCTGGAACGGGTCGGGCTCTTCGTCGCCCAGGCCGAGATCGCCGTCGCCTCCCGGGACCTCGAGGCGGCGGACTCGGCGTCTCGCGAGCTCGACGCGATCGTCGCCGGATACGAGGCGACGGCCCTGCAGGCGCTGGCGGCGCACGTGCGCGGTGCCGTCCGCCTGGCTCGCGGCGACGCGGCGGGCGCCCTCCCGGAGCTGCGCCGGGCCCGAGAGGCGTGGCAGGAGGTCGAGGCCCCCTACGAGGTGGCGGAGGTCCGGGTGCTGCTGGGCAAGGCCTACCGCGTCATGGGGGACGACGAGGCGGCGGTCCTCGAGCTGAAGTCGGCGCGCGGCGCGTTCGAGCGGCTCGGCGCGCAGCTGGCCGCAGACTCTGCCCGCGAGCTCCTCGGGGAGCTGGCCGCGGGGGCCGAGCCTCCCCAGCGCGTGCGTCGCGCGTTCATGTTCACGGACATCGTGAAGTCCACCGACCTGGTCGGCGCGATCGGCGACGAGGCCTGGGAGGACCTACTGAGCTGGCACGACCAGACGCTGCGATCCCTGTTCGCCTCCCACCGCGGCGAGGTGGTCCACCACACCGGCGATGGCTTCTTCGTCGCGTTCGACGATGCGGCGGGGGCCCTCGCCACGGCGGTGGCGGTGCAGCGCGCCCTCGCCGAGCAACGCCGGTCGCAAGGATTCGCCCCGCCCGTGCGGATCGGGGTCCACCTCGCCGAGGCGACGCGCCGGGGCTCCGACTACAGCGGCGCGGAGGTGCACAAGGCGGCGCGGATCGCGGCCGCGGCGCAGGGAGGCGAGATCCTGGCCAGCGAGGAGACGCTCGCCGAGGCCGGCGGCCGGTTCGCGTCGTCGGGCTCGCGCGAGATCGCCGCGAAGGGGATCCCCCGGCCGGTGCGCGTGGTGAGCGTGGACTGGCGCACCTGAGGCGCCGGGTCGATGTCGCTCCAGTGCACCGTCTGCGAACACGAGAACAGCGACGACGCGCGGTTCTGCTCGTCGTGCGGCAGCGCCCTGGTCCCGCCAGCGGGCGTGCTGCGGCGGGAACGCAAGTTCGCGACCGCGCTCTTCGCCGACCTGGTTGGGTCCACGGAGCTCGGTGAACGAAAGGACACGGCCGCGCGCCTGCAACCGCCGCGGAGCCGGGGAGGGTCGTGGTGGGTCCGGCCGTCTACGCCTCGACCAAGACGGTGATCGACTACGCCGAGCTCCCCCCGCTCGAGCTGAAGGGCAAGGCGGAACTGGTCCCCGCCTGGCAAGCGCAGCGGGTGAAGGCGCGCCGCCGAGGGGAGCGGGCCCCGCTCGGC
>WNFV01007004.1_pt1 | contig 22031 bp, 28 predicted proteins | sample 5400101 | NCBI WGS metagenome assembly WNFV01 (sample SAMN13153361, study PRJNA577476) | soil metagenome | isolation source: 115 cm soil or saprolite under grassland replicate 1 | place: USA:California | collected 2016-06-15 | reverse complement strand
TGCTGGCTCGTATCCAGCCCTTCAAGCTGGGCTTTCTCACCCGCGGGCGTGACTATCAACTGCTCGACCACCCTGCCGTCCAGGCCCGCCTGCTTCAGCCGTGCGATGTAACCGTGACCCATCTGGAGAGTCAGGTCCAGCGCGAGCTCTTTGATGTGGGCTTCATCGCCGACTGGCTGCCAGAGCGGCCCGAGGTAGTCATCCCGTATCGCGTACTCGTGACCCGCCGTACCGCACCAGCGGACCTCGCGCAGATCGCGGTTGGGAAGCTCCGTGACAACCATGTCTACGAGCTGTTTCTGACCTCGCATCCGGCCAGCAGCCTGCCCGCCGCGACCGTGCTGGAGCTGTATGGGCATCGCGGCTCCTTTGAGCAGGTTTTGAGCGATGAAGATGTCGAACAAGACGTGGACCGCTGGTGTTCGCGGACGCCGTGCGGCCAGGAGTTTTGGCAGATCCTCAATCAGTGGGTCTGGAACGTGCGGCTCCGGTTGGGGAGCACGGCGCAACCGCTGCCACTGCGATGGACGACGTGGGAGGCGGCAGTTGGGGTGGCGGGCGCATTGGATCCAACTGGCGCGGCTGTGGCACCAGTCGCGGAGGAGCCGGCCTCCGACGCCTCGCCCACATCCATCCCGGCTCCCCAGCTCCCTGCCGCCAATGATCTGGTGCCTACCTATGGCCCACTGGCGCTATCCCAACCCTGGGCGAAGGCGCGCCGGCGCTTCTCAGCGCAAGATTTCATCCTGAATGAGGACGACACACTCACCTGTCCCGCCGGCAAAGCATTACGACCCCGCGAACGGCGGACGCTGCCCAACGGCGACCTGCGGGTCCTGTATGCCGCAAAAGTGCATGACTGCCGCACCTGTGGACAGGCGAGGGCATGTCTGGGGCGGGGTGCCTCGGGCGAGCAGCCACGGCGGGTTAGCGGGGTGCGGCGGGTGGTTGGCTGGCAGGTGCAAGCCGCCCTGGCGGATGAACAGCCGACGACGCTACCAGCGGAACGGCAACAGAAAGCCAGGGAGGTGTGTTTCCTCCAGTGGAGTGACCTTGGCGGACGCCGGGTCCGGCGCGATCTGGTCATGCGGCTGCGCCGGCAGCAGGTGACTATCACAGATCTGGGCGCTGAGGAGGCACCGGAAGCGGAACCTCGGATCTGCTCCAGGGCCGAGCGGGCGCATCGTCGACGCAGTTGGGCGAGCCGGCTGGCGCGCAACGCGTGTGGTGCCGCGACGCCTCGAGCCGGCTGGCGCGCAACGCGTGTGGTGCCGCGACGCCTCGCTGGACCGTGACGATCCCCGGCATGTGGCCGGCGCTAGCGGCCTATCTCGGCCTGCCATCGTCGCCCGCCCCCTGATGCTCGTTGCGCAACGCGTGGGCGCCAGCAGGCAATAGCCGGTGTTGCTGTAGCGGAAGCCCGCGGCAGGGGCGTGGTAGCCGCTGTCACTGGGCCGCACGAGGTCGAGGACATCCTGATCGCGCAGCTGAGCGGTAGAGTCTGGCGGGATGAGATCCTCGTAGTCGAGCAGGCCAGCCGTATGCGTCAGCAGATGCAGCAGCGTGATGTGCTGCCAGTGGGGTGGGGCGTCTTCAAAGAATCGTGCGAGCCGGTCGTCGAGCGCGAGGCGACCATCGGCAATCAGCAGCAAGACCGCCATCGCCGTGAACTGCTTGCTCACTGAGGCGAGCCGGTAGTTTGTCGTCATTGTGGCAGGTATCTCCCGCTCCAGGTCGGCAAGGCCGAACGCGGCGGCGACGTGAGCGATGCCATCCCGCAGGAGTAGGGCGCTCGCGCCCGGGACGGCGCCGGCGTAGTCGGAGAACAGCACATAGAGCGGCGTGGCGGTCATCGTAGTTTCCAATCGGCGGCGCAGCGGTCCGCTTCCGCTGTGTTGCGAACAGCGCCAATTGTACTACTATCCTGCGTTCGCATCCTTCGCTTGGGGAAACCTCCGGAAAACCCGGAGGTTTCCCTCATGGTGTAGATGACGCCCAGGCGATACCAGCGGCATTGCCCTCCGAGTGTACAGAACTATCCCATAACCCGGCCATGAGCGGACTCACGATTGATAATGTGCGCTATCATGACCTAGACCTCCCACTTCGCATTTACCTGAGGACGCACTTCAGCGGCGGTGTGCAGAGCAGGCATATTGCTCAACGAGGAGAGCGTTCGGAAACTCCGCTATGGGGTCTTGACGGCTAAGACCGCGCTCCGTTGATGGATGAGATCCAGGCGTTGATAGCGGTAGGCAGCCAGCGCGACCCCCAGCACACAACAATAGGTGAGCAGCACGAACTGATAGACGCGGACGTAGGTAGTGCATTGGAATGCCTTCAGGCCAAAATAGCGTTTGACCCACGCGAAGTGACGTTCGATCACCGCGCGCGGACCGAGGACGCAGTGGCGCCAGTAGCGCATGAACGTACGCGAGGCCAATTGCCGTTTGCCCTTGCGGCGCGGATTGTAGTCGACCGCCGTGCGCGCGTGCAACCATCGGCTCACCCAAGCACGGAAGCGCTGATCGAAGTAGGCCGCATCGGCATACACGATGGCGACTGTCAGCCCAAACAGCGTGGCGGCCAGCAGCACCGCCACTACACCAATCAGCGAGTCGTGGACGTGGGCGGGGGGCACCACTACCAGCAGCGGCAAGGCGACTTGGCGGCACAAGACGGTATGTACCTTGTAGGAGAGCCGCCAGGCGGTCTGGACTAGGGCCAGCAACAATACCGTATCGTCGCGGTAGAGTGCTGGACGACCGCCCGGCCCACGTGGCAGCGTTGGCGGGCGCAAGGCGCGGGCACGCGCCACGGCCCAGGCCGCCAAGCGGGGGGCGGAATGGTGTGCAAGAAGGTCTCGGGCGCCAGCCAGAGCCGGCCACGCCCGCGACTGGGCAGAGGCGCTAGGTCGAGCGGTGCGATGCAGAACGAATACAGGCCATTCCTATGGAGCAGCATTCTCAGCAACCAGCACTCACAAGCGATTCCGTCATCCAGAGCAAACTGACTGCCCCGCCCCCACGATCGGCTGTGGTGGTGCGCCGACGGTTGCTTGCCCAGCTCGAGGCGGGACTACGCGGACCGCTGACCCTGATTGCTGCCCCGGCTGGCTTTGGTAAGACAACGTTGCTCAGCGTGTCGTGTGCCAGGCTCAGCGATACTGCGACGCCGTTGGCCTGGTTGACCTTGGAGGAAGACGACAACGACCCGCTCCGTTTCTGGCACTACCTCATCAGGGCGCTCGACCAGCTCCAGCCAGGCATCGCCGCGCCTTTCTCAGCCTACGTTCAGGGCTTCCAGTCGGCGTCGCCGAGAGCAATGCTGCCCGCCCTGCTCAACACGCTTGGCGCTCTGTCGGCCGAGATGGTACTCGTGCTCGACGACTATCACGTGATCGATTCGCCCGCCATCCACCAGGCGCTCACCTTTCTGCTCGACCACCTGCCGCTACGGTTGCACCTGGTCATTGCCAGTCGCACCGATCCACCGCTGCCGCTCGCGCGCCTTCGCACGCGCAATCAGCTCACTGAGATTCGGGCGGACGACCTGCGGTTCGATCCCGATGAAACGGCCGAGCACTTGCTCAGCCTGCGATTGTGACGCAAGAGGATGATCCTCAAGAGGCGGGTGCGAGCTGGACTTATCTTCCAGAAGCAGGTGGAACTGCCCCGTGTCGGTCGCACAGGCTGCAGCATAGCACTGCGGGGTGGGAAGATCTGGCAGCGTTGGCGTAATCAGGGTATAGCGGTGTCACAGTCGCTGCTGGCGCAGCAGGCACAGCGCGGCTGGTAGTCGATGATCCGGCCGGCGTAGTCGAACTGAAAATGGCAGCACTCCAGCAACTGCTCCTTGATCTTCGCGCGCGCCCGCTGGACGCGCGACTTCGCCCCTGAGAACGAGATGCCGAGCCGCTCGCTCAGCTCCTTCTGGCTGAGCCCCTCGTATTCCGTCAGCCGCAGCGCCTCGTGATAGGCTTCGGGGAGCGCATCCACCATCGCGGCCACGCACGGCAGCAAATCCTGAACCACGTCGTCATCCACCAGGTCATCCGGAGCTGCCAGTGTCTCGGGCACATCAGACGTTTGCTGCCGCAAGCGGTAATAATCGGCGATGGCATTGCGCGCGATCTGGTAGATCCAGGCGGCGACGCGGTCGCGGCTGTGCAGCGTATCGATATGCGTGTGTATCTTGAGGAAGACATCCTGCAGAATATCCTCGGCGCTGTGCGGGTCCGGCACCCGTCGTTGGATGAACTGCTGGAGTGGGATGCTGAACGTCTCCCAGAGCTGCTCGCTCGCGACCATCATACCGCTCCCTCCTTTCCGGCACAACATCGCCAGGCGCCGAACAGGCGCCGGATACCAGCGCCAAGCAGCTGATGGGCGGGATCGATCGCACGCAGGTGGCTCCGGAGGTGCCGCACGACATAGGCCGCATCCGGCCCGACACCGCGCAGCGTAGCGGAGGCGTAGGTCGATTGATTCGACAGGCCGACATACGCCAAGCCGGAAACAGCCGTACTGACACCGCGACGGTGCAGCGGCTGGGCGCGTGCGTCCAGGGCGCCCAGATCCGCCAGGTAATCCAGGTTCGGCCGGTAGCCGGTCGCGTAGATCACCGTATCAACCGGCTCCTCCGTCCCATCGGCCCAGACGACGCCAATCGCGGTGAAGCGAGTAAACATCGGTCGGTGCTCCGGCTGGCCGGCGGCGATCGCCGCCTGGTACACACCACTATCCAGAACGCCAGTTGCGGCCGCACGGGTGGTCAACGCGCCGAGCGGCCGTCGATCGAGCCCGAACAGCCACGCCCAGTGATGCACGTCCTGCCCGAAGATCCTCTGAGGGCGGAAGCGGATGGGCTCGCGCGTCGCAAGGGTCACATGGGCGACCTTGGCCAGTTCGACCCCAATCTGAATCGCGGAGTTTCCCGCGCCGACGACCACTACCCGCTGTCCCTCGAATGGGGCCGGATTGTGGTAGGTTGCGGCGTGGAGCACCCGACCAGCGAAGTCATCCTGGCCGGGAAGCTGCGGCGTGTACGGCCGGTGGAAGGCGCCGGTGGCCGCGATCAGAGCGCGCGCCTGATAGACACTGCCGCTCGCCGTGATCACCCGAAAGCCACGTGCTGTCCGCTCAACTCGTATGATCGGCGCTTTGGTGATGATGGGCAACTGGAAGTGCACGGCATAGTGTTGGAGATACGCAACGACTTCACCGCGCGCTGGATAGTGGTCGCGAGGGCCACGAAAGACTAGCCCCGGCAGCGACGAGCGACTGATCGGTGAGAACAGGCGCAAGCTGTCGTAGTAGTGTGGCCACGACCCGCCCACATTTGGCGCGCCCTCCAAAATGGCAAATGACAGCCCGGTGCGCCGAAGGTGATAGCCGGCGGCAAGCCCGGCCTGGCCACCACCGATGACCAGCACATCATATCCCGTCGTCATATGTATTCTCCCTTGTATTGACCCGTTTCAATATAGTGACCAAAAAGAAATGGCGCCATCTCGGCTCTTATGCCGTCAGATTCGCCTCAATCAGACGCTCGACAATAACGACATCACGCCAGACCCCGTCGAGCTGGCCGTGTTTCTCATACACACCGACCTCGCAGCGCCGCGCTATCATACAGCTCCAGCGCAGCACTGCCGACAATGGCGCTGTCCTGTCGCGCCACCAGCGTGGTGGTGAGATGATCGGCCAAGCCATCCTGTGGCAGGCCAGCGCGATCAAGCAACGTCAGGAGGGCCGCGAGGTCGGTTTCTGTTGCGGCGTCAACCACCACCGCCATACGCATCTCCTCATCGACAAGCTTCGATATAATGGACCACAAAAACGCGGCGATCAGGCAAGCGTCGCAAGCTGCCCAGTAATCCGCGCACGCAGTGTAGCAAGGGCATCACGCCGAACAAAGTAGTAGGCCCATAGCCCGTGCCGCTCGCAATCGATCAGGCCAGCCTCGCGCAGTAAACGCAGATGGTGCGAGACGGTCGGCTGCTTGACCGGCACGGCCGCTTCCAGATCACACACGCAGACCTGGCCGGAACTGCGCGCCAGGATGGTCAGGATCTGCAGCCGCACGGGATGGCCCAGGATCTGCAAGTCGTCGCTGATCTGCTGCGCGTTATCCGTACTCAGTTGCTCATTGCCGGTATCAGCACAGCAGCGGGTGCCTCGTTTTCGCTCGGTGAGTTCCACCGTCATGGTCATTATTCCCTCCGTATCGTCATCAGTCTAACATATCTATCGAAGCTCGTCAATATAATGTCTGCCCTGCCGTAATGATGTCCGAACATGCGCAGACGGTGCGCAGCCCTGCTCCACACCGTCTGGCATGGACCCTCGTTCGGCTAGCGGCAACCGCATCCGGTCCCACCGGCTCCACAGCAGGCGGTCTTCGCGGCTGGTTCACAGCACGACGCCTGGACTGTCTGCGAACAGCAGGCGGCTGACTCGGCAGGCTGGGGTGGCGTTGTGATTGCAGGGCGAGTGTGTATCGGCGGAGCGACGGGCTGCTTGGCTGGCGTTGCCGGCTGGGGATTGGTCATGATGTAACTCCGTATGCCGTGGTACGCGAGAATACGCGTGCGATTGTACGGCATCCTGCATCGCTGGACATCGGCGTCACGAACGAACAACGACCTATTGCGCAAGCGGCACGACTTTGAGCAGCTGTACCATGCTCTCGCCATAGCGGCGACGCCGACTCACCCGTTTGGCAGCAGGCTGATGCGCTCGTAGTAGCGCAAGGCGGACGGCCGAATACCAACCCGCCGCGCCACGTCGCCAATGACGAGTGTTCTACTAACTTCTCCACTTGACTCAAAGTACACTCGAAATTGCCGCTTGACTTAAAGTGTACTTTAAGTTGTACACTCTTCTCCAAATGAACCGCATACTCCATACATGAGCCACTAGAAAGGGCACCTATGGCAAAAAGGACGCCGTCAGTGTATCGCATGGTTCCTGGCGCCGGTCTCACCAGCCCATGCTGTATACGGCTGCTCGTCCCCATCCTCCTTCCCAGACCATCGACGCCATGCATATGCACCCAATCACCGGTCAGTGAACAGACAAGAAAGGAAAGTCGATGCTAAGCGATACCACGAGCCAAAACGAGGTCATTATTGCCTGCGATCCGAACGCCATTAGTGCCGAGCAGCGAGAACGCTGGCTGGAAGTCGGAACGCAACTATATGCGGCGGTGCAGGAAGTTCAGGAACTGCCTGATGGCTATACCTTTCGGTTGCCGAGCGACCCGGAGATGCTGCTCATAGTGGCTGAAGATCTCAACTTTGAACGGCTCTGCTGCCCGTTCGTGCGCTATACGCTCGAGATTGAGCCGCATGGCGGCCCATTTTGGTTACGCTTCACCGGCGGTGAAGGGGTCAAAGAGTTTCTGCGGATCAGCTTTGAGACGACCAGTTTGCTCGACGAGCAGGTTGCCAAGGCCGCGGGTTTCAGCGTCGCCGCCCGAACTGACATCACTTCGGTAGAAATTGGCCTTGAGGCGATCAGCTTGGTCAACGAGCAGTTTGCCAAAGCCGCGGGTGCAGGCGCCTCAACTGAAGGCTAATGGGTGATTCCGCTGGCGTTTCTGCGCCGCAAAGGGGGCGGCACCGCACGCGCCATACAGCCACTCGTGCAGCAGGCCCAGACTGCGCACACCTGCACCTGCGGCAGCGATGCCTGTACAAAGGACAGGCTCAACCCCATGCTGAGCCAGCCGATACGGCGTCAGTTCTCTTTTACTGTGACATGCTCGCTCTTTCGCCGGCACAACGAACCGCTCATCAGGAGCTCATCGCCCGGCTGTTTGGGAGCCTCCTCCAGGAAACACGCGAGCTGCCCGACGGCTATGCCTACCGCTTTGACGGCGAGCACTATCCGCTGGTGGCGAAGTTCATCACCAATGAGCGGTTCTGCTGCCCGTTCCTCACCTTTAGCCTGAACATCTCCCCGCACCGCGATCCACTCTGGCTTCAGTTCACGGCGGAAGGGGACGTGAAGCCGTTTCCCGCTGATCGCCGAACGGATGGGCCAGGACCTCGGGCTCAGTAAGCCCGAGGTCTATGGCGCAGCAACCATCGGCCTGCTGATCGCGAGTGTCACGGCCTACCCGATCGGGGTAGCGATCGACCGTGGCTATGGCCGGGCGGTCATGGCGCTTGGCTCTGGGCTTGCTGGCCTCCTGTTACTTGTGTGGTCGCAGATCGCGAGCCTCTGGGCGCTCTATCCGTTGCTTGCCCTTCTTGGTCTTGCCCAGGCAATGACGCTCTACGAGCCAGCCTTCGCCGTTGTTGCGCGGCGCTACGGTTCGGAGGCCCGCCGCGGTATCACCGCGCTCACGCTATGGGGCGGGTTTGCGAGCACCGTGTTCGTCCCCTTGATTCAATTGTTGCTCAATCAACTGGACTGGCGCAGCACGCTGGTGGCGCTTGGCGTGATCAACCTCGGGCTGTGCGCTCCGCTCTATCTCGGCGTCATCGATGCCAAAGCGGATGCGCAGCCACCCGAGCCAGCATCAGTGACGAGCAGCGAGGTGCCGCTGGCGGGGCGGGCGGCCGGGCGCTGGGCGGTCAGGCAGCCGGCGTTCTGGGGACTGCTGATCGCCTTCACCGTCTATTACGCAACCTTCTCCGGGCTCAGCTTTCACATGTACTCGTTGCTGCTCGAGCGGGGATTCGGCACCGCCACCGTGGTCGCTGTGATCGCACTGCTGGGCCCTTCGCAGGTTGCCGGACGCATCGCGGTCTGGGGTATCGCGGAGCGGGCATCCGCGCGGGCTATCGGCAAAGTGGTGGTGCTGGCTTTCCCGATCGCGCTGGTGCTACTTCTGCTGCTCCCGACGACGTTTGCGTCGCTGGCGCTCTTTGCCGTGCTCTATGGCGCGGCGAACGGGATCCTGACGATCGTGCGCGGCATTGCCGTGCCGGAGATGCTGACGCGCGAGGCCTATGGCGCAATCAACAGCGTGCTGGCCATACCGGCATCGATCGCCAAGGCGATCGCACCGCTGGGGATTGCGCTGCTGTGGGCCGCCGCAGGATCATACGACGTTGTTCTGGCCGCTGTCCTGGCCAGCTCGACACTGGTCGTCGCCGGATTTTGGTTTGCCGCGGCGCAGAGCGACCCGCAGCAACGACCCAACGCATCGCACGGACAAACGCAACAGCACAACGGAAGCAGATACTAAGCTGCTTGCTGCCGGCGTATCAAGTGGAGAACTGCCCGGACGTATGAGGCGGTGTACATGACGAGCGCTTCCACGCTGGTCTTGCACTCCTCCTGCCACGGTACTAACGGTTGGGATCTACCACGTTACTTTCCCTTTCATGTTCGTGTGTCGGTACCTTGTTCTCGCGACGACGCAGCACTGCAAGGGGAATCAGACAAGGCAGCAAACACGCTGCGATGAGAAGCAGCGGCGTCACGCCTGCTGCGAAGATACTCAGGCTTGGGAGTTTGCTGCATAGCGCCAAGGCCGCAACGGCCGCCAGAACCCCTGCCACAAACCGCCAATCGAGCCAGCCGACACACTGCTTCAGGATGTTTCGCATACGACCTCCTGTTTGGAAGAACGAAACACTATGCGGCAACTGAGGGGTGAGCCTGCTGTCGTTCCCTACGCCAAGCGAGCCCTGCCGCAACTGCGGTGGCCAGGCGAGTGATAACCACCCCGGCTGCCAATGCTGCAATCGCAACGTGCGCCTGTCCAAGTTGGTACACGACCTCGCGTATATCGAAGACCATTGCAACAAGCGCGACGAGAAACACGAGCGGCAGCACACGATAGCCAAAGACAAAGAGGCTGGCAATCAGAAGCAGTGTGGCCAGTATGACACCGGCAAGAACCGCTGGCGATTCGAGGTCAATCCCGAATATCCTGTTTTGCTCGGCTTGTTCGTGGGCCTCCGTACCTTCGGCGCTTTCCTGCGATGCCGCGGCAGCGGCTTCCTGACGCTCCTGCGCTTCTCGTTCTTCCGAGCCTTCGGGCGCTTGTACCTCTGATGACACGGTCGGAGCGACTTGCGGCGCAGCAACGTGCGTATCGCCTTCGCCGGATGCGCTGCGCTCAAGCATAACTCCGATAACAAAGAACACCGTCGAGAGCACCATCAACCCTGTCAGCAGGAGGGTTGTCGCGCGTGAAAGCGCAGGGCCATTCCTGTTCGTTGTCATGGGAGAGTCCTTTCAATAACCATTTACACACGTCAAACAAGCAGTGGATGATGTCTGTATGGCATGTGCGGATGTTCGTGCGTTGGAGCATAGCACTTCAAGCGCGCATGAAGTCAAGCGAGAATTATGAGAATATGTATAGAATTTGCCGCAGAGTGGAGAGCGCACTCCTGCCCACCCTCAGCCCCGCGGCCAGTACATGATGATCAGGACGCCACACAAGGCAATAGCAGCGCCGAGAATGTCATAGCAGTCTGGCACGGTCTTATCGACCTGCCACCCCCACAGGAGCGACAGGACGACGAACACGCCGCCATATGCCGCATACACACGGCCGAACGAGGCGGTTTGGAGTGTGGGTATCACCCCATAGAGAAAGAGTATCAATCCACCCAGCACGCCAATCCAGACACTCTTGCTCTCACGCAGCCAGGGCCACACGAGGTATCCACCGCCAATTTCACACAGACCTGCAAAGAGAAAGTAGAGCAGCGACTTGGCAATCGACATCACAATCCTCATCGTACCTTCAGAAGCAAACTGGTTCGACGGCAATCTTATCAGACAAACAAAAACCACCGGTGAGCTGCGCTATCCGCAACTCACCGGTGATGAGACCGGCTACCCGCTAGTTGAGAAGGGTGTCAAGCTTCGCTGTATAGTTCGCCTTGCGCCCTGCTCCCTCAATGCGGTCAAGTTCCTGGCCGTTGCGGAAAAAGACAACCGTCGGCGTGCGCCGCACCTGGTACTGCGTGGTGTGCTCAGGGGCCTCGTCAACATTGGCTTTGACCACCATGACGCAACCTTCGTACTCGCTGGCGAGTTCATCAAGAAGCGGTGCTATCATACGGCACCCTGCGCACCACGTCGCCCAGAAATCGACCATGACCAGCGTATTGGAGTGCAGAACTGCCTCCTCAAACTCCTGGTCCGTTACTGTGCGTGGGGTTGTCATCGTACGAGACTCCTTCTGGTTCAAGCTGCCTGGGAAGAAGCCGGACATCACTGCTGTGCGACATAGTGGCCAAGTTCTTCCGTCAGAAAGGGTTTGACATCACCAGGAGCCGTGAGGTGCAGCCACACTGGCCCTCGCTCGGGCGTCACGGTGAGGCCAAAGGTGAGGAACGGGCAGCACAGCCGTTCGCGGGTGATGAACTCAGCGACAAGCTGGTAGTGTTCGCCCGCAAAGCGATACGCGTAGCCGTCCTCAAGCTCGCGCGTTTCCAGCACCAGGCTCCCGAAGAGGCGCCCAATCAACGCTTGATGCGACTGGCGCTCTTCTGGAGACAGAGCCAGCATGTCGCAATAGAACAGAAACGCGGCTGTGTCAGGTTGCTCAACGCTTTGCGTATGCGCTTGGTTGTTTGTCGAAGCAGTCATACGAGGGTACTCCTTGCTGTGAATAACCAGTGGTCTCATTCGACCGTAAACAGCGTAGCATATAAAGTGAACTTTAAGTCAAGCGGGGAAAGCTCCGCCGATTGACGGATATTTTCTGCCCGAATGGACACCATATTAGAAGAGCAGGAGCGAGATACACTCACCCCTGCTCCGGTGTGCTGTACTGGAATCGGGCGCTGCTTACACGTGCTTTTCAGTCACCGAGATGATCTGCGATTGGCAGGAGTCCGCGCCAATGCTACAGGCGTCATCCCCGCAGTTACACGGTGCCATAATCTCGGTGGAGTTGGATTGTGCTTTCCTCTCCCCCCGCAGAAACGCCAGTGGAATGAGACAGGGCACCATACACGCTGCGATTGCAAGCAGCGGCGTTGCTCCTATGAAGGCGAGCAATCCAGTTTCGGCACCAAAGGCGATGCCTGCCACAAGAACGACGGCGACAAACGCAACACCGACCTTCCAGCTCAGCCACGGGGCACATGCCCGCACCAATTTGAGCATTCCTGGCTCCTTTCCGAGGATGGGGAATCCTCGCTTGCACATCTTCGCAGCGCAGGGCTGGATCTCGCGTCAAGCTGGGGTACAGCAAGCACAGGACTGATTGCCTCCTGCGTGACACACTCCTCCAGTGTTTCCGCACGCTGATGAAGGCATCGCGACGACCCTGCCCCATCCATCCGGCTTCCGCGACACGCGCCACCCCAGGTTTGGCTGGCTGCTCGTCGCGCTGCGCGAGAGCCATGTGCCCAGCCTCACCAGCACAACACCCAACCGCCTGCCAGCAGCGCGTATCCTCGCAGGCCGATTCTGCGCGAGGGCAGCAATCATGAGGTGCTGCTCGGCCTGTGCGGACAACTCCTTGAGATGGAAGCTGTGCGCCTCGTACTGCTGATCCGGGTTATACATCGCAACACTCCTGATAGTGCCCTTGGAAAGGGGCCCGATACAGCCGGTCAGTCAGGATGGCCATCCAACGACACTGGACGGATACGGAGGTCGATAGTCTGGAGGCCCAGGACATCAAACGCGAAGGTGAAGATACGATCGATCAGGTCAGGCTGCTGCGCGACCAGATCCTCTGGTACTTCTATCGTGTCCTTGACGCGCCTGGCGACGCGCCCGGGCGTGCCTTCCGTCGTCAGCGAACCATCACGGCTCAGAATGATCATGAATATGCCTCCTGGCATCATCGAAGTTGTTCGATATAATGATCAGCGGAAATCGGCTCACATCCTGATAGACGGGCAGGATCTCGCGTCACGCTCATGTACGGCAGCACTGGACTGATTGCCCCGGTGTGTTACACTCCTCCAGCGTTCCCGCACGCCGATGCAAGTATCGCGATCGCCATTCTCGGTCTATCCTGCTTGCTGTAGACGCGCCAGCCTCTACTAGGCCGGCTGCTCGTCGCGCAGCGCGCTGCGCGAGCCAGGTGCCCAGTGTCACCAGAACAACGCCCAGCCGCCTGCTAGCAGCGCGTACCCTCGCCTGTCGATGCTGCGGGAGGGCAGCGATCATCTGGCGCTGCTCCGCCTGTTCATACAACTCCTTGAGGTGGAGCATGTGCGCCTCGTAGTGTTGATCCGGGTGATACATAGCAACGCTCCTTATAGTGCTCTTGGAAGCCTGGCTTGATACAGGGTGCCAGTTCAGAACTGCTCACCTGGTAAGCTGGCGCGTCTCCCTGACGGACCTCCCTCAAAAAAGACGCACGATCAGAGAACCAGCAAAACTTTTACGAATCCGATGCCGGCTTCGTCGCTCGGACGAAGGTGCTCGCGAAGCGCCCCACGAGTTCGGCCCTGGTGACCTCGTCAAGACCGGCGGTCCACCCAGTCGCGCTGGCGGGTATATCGGCGACGATGTACTGGCGGGTGATTTCCAGCTCGATCGCGGTGAAGCCCGCGGCCGCCAATCCTGCGCGATACTCCGCATCCGTCAACGCCCCGGCAATGCATCCGGCCCAGGAGGATAGGTCCTGGCGCATCTGCGCTGTGTCCATCAGCCCTGCCGGCAAGCCACCATGGATGACAATATCCGAAACCGCGAAGCGCCCGCCGGGCTTCAGCACGCGGAACGCTTCCTGAAAGACCGGCGCCTTGTCCGGGGCCAGGTTAATGACGCAGTTCGAGACGATGACGTCGACACTGGCGTCGGGCAGCGGAATGGCTGCGATCTCACCCTGGAGGAACGCGACGTTCTGGACGCCGGCCTCGGCCGCGTTGCGCCGGGCGAGCTCCAGCATCGCGTCGGTCATGTCCAGCCCATAGGCGAAGCCGGTGGGGCCAACCCGCCGGGCCGACAGCAGCACATCGATCCCGCCGCCGCTGCCCAGGTCGAGCACGACCTCGCCAGGGCGCAGCTCCGCAAGCGCTGTGGGATTGCCGCAGCCAAGCGACGCGAGCGCGGCCTTGAGCGGCAACCCCTCGAGCTCGTCGGCCAGATACAGATCCTGGCTCATCGAACTGTCGTCGGCGCCGCCACAGCAGCCGCTGCCACAGCAGCCCGCCGTGTTGTTGGCCAGCACCTCGATGGCGACCGTGCCATAATGCTCGCGCACGGCGGTCAGGATGTCCTGATTGCCGGTGGTCGTCGGCATGGCAGTAGGGCCGCAGCAGCACACCCTTGCGCAGCTACGGCGACGGGGATGACCTCACCCTTCCGCTCGGCGACCGGCGTGGCCGCCGGCTGCTCGTCGGTCACACCACCTCTGGTCTTCATGCTGGATGTCTCCATCGTTGTGCTCCTTGTCTAACCTATTCTGCACCTCTTGCATGCATAGACGCAACTTCACCAAAAAGGACGCACAATCAATTGGGAACGCGAGGTCTTGCCCCTAATCAGTGGCAGGGTATCGAGCGATGCCTGGTCACGCAGGTCGCCAGGCAGATGCGTGTATGCAGCATTGTACGGCCCATCGGTAAGAGGATGCAGATTTAGCGGCGATAGTGCTCCCGGACTGGTGACCAGGCATCCACCGCCCGCACAGGGTGTTCCCGCGTAAAGACAGCGTGGGATACGTTGGATGGTAGGGCGATCACTTCTCCCGCCTTCACAGCGATAATCTGGCTCGTGGTCTCAAAAAAGAGCTCCCCATCCAGGACTAACGTGATCTGCTCGCTTTCATGCTGGTGACGTTCAAATCGGCTGTGTGGCTGGACCTCAAAGTAGGTCAACATGGTGTGTTCCGGGGAGACTGCCCAAAGCTGGGTGCCAGGCACATCTTCACGCAGTTGAAGGTCAGTGCGGGTCACGCCGAGCAGGCCGAAAGTATAGGCAAGGCCCGGGTTGAGGATGCCAATGCCGCCAAGCCGCACGATGTCACGACGCTGCGGCAGAGGTAGACGTTGCGCGAACACGATCATCCAGAGAAAGCTCACGCTGATTGTCAGTTGCAGTACCAGGAGGGTGAGCGGTGGTATGTTGGTAAGGACGTGCTTGGTGATGATAGTGGCAGCGCCCCAGCACGCCGCAGCCAGCACGAGCGCGATGATGGGTGTCGAGTTCAACCGACCGTTTCGCATGTGGAGTGCTCCTCGTTTGCGCAGCAGGCGCGGCGCGGCTGGTAGTCGATGATCCGGCCAACGTGGTCGAACTGAAAATGGCAGCAGTCGAGGATACTCTTCTTTTACACCGACAACTGAGCGCCGTGAGCGCAAACCGCGCCCATCGTGGATGGCTTGAGCAGACCTATGGAACACGCGTGCACGTTATGCGGGTGGATTTCAATTCATGCCTGCTCCGATCATTCTACCACAGCGATACGAGCGCCCCCGCTTGATTGTCTTGCAGCTGATTTCCTGATCTCCTGGCGAAGATTCCACTTGACATTTCCACAATTCGATCTATACTGTCAGTTATTCAATATATCTATTGAATTCTCGAATATATGAATATGTCCTCCAACCATCAAGCAAAAACCGCTCTCTATGACGTGGTCGCGCAGGTCGCGCAGGCGGCGGCCAACCCGCACCGGCTTGAGCTCCTGGACCTGTTGGTGCAGGCGCCCCGCAGCGTCGAGCAATTGGCCGAGGCCGGTGCGATGAGTGTCGCGAACGCGTCGCAGCATCTCCAGCGCCTCAAGCGCGCCGGTCTCGTCACGAGCGAACGGCGCGGCACCACGATACGCTACCGCATTGCTGACCCGGCCGTGGCGCGGCTGTGGATCGAGCTGCGGACGGTCGCCGAGCAGCAGCTCGGCGAGATGGATCGCGCGCTAGATGCGTACCGCGCGCACCGGCACGACTTCGCGCGGCTGCGGCCCGAAGTATTGCAGCAGCAACTCGACGCAGGCACCGCCGTTCTGCTGGATGTTCGCCCGCGGCTTGAATTTGTGGCCGGGCATCTTCCCGGCGCGCGGTGCATTCCGATCGACGAACTGCCGCAGCGCCTCGATGAGCTGCCGAGCGATGCCCTGATCGTCGCATACTGTCGCGGCCCGCTGTGTGTGTATGCTGACCAGGCGCTCGAGCTCATTACCGCCAGTGGGCGGCAAGGTGCGCGGTTAGAGGAAGGCGTCGCCGAGTGGCAGATCGCCGGCTATGAGCTGGCGATCACCGATCCGAACACAGAAAGACTTCGAGGTGCTCCATGATCGATCAACTGCTGATTGACACCGACACCTTACGGCAATGGCTGGACGAGCAGCGGTCGCTGATCGTGCTCGATGTGCGCACGGCCGCGGACCGGGCCGAGTGGGCCATTCCCGGCAGCATTCACGTCGACGCCTATGCCGCATTGAAAGCTAACGACCCGCACGCCCTGGATGCAGCCGATCTGCCAGGTGATACGCCGGTGATCACTGTCTGTGGCGCCGGCAAGATCAGCCTGGTTGCGGCCCAGCAGTTGCGGGCGCGTGGAATCCAGGCGCACTCACTGGCGGGAGGAATGCAGGCGTGGAGTCTGGCCTGGAATACGGCGGAGGTGTCGATCTCGGGCAGTGCCACGCGCGTCGTTCAGATTCGACGCACTGGTAAGGGCTGCCTATCTTATCTCATTGGCGCGGATGGCGAAGCAGCGGTGGTCGACGCGGCACTGGCCCCCGAAGTCTATCTGAACCTCGCCCGGCAGGCGGGCTGGCATATCAGCGCTGTGCTGGATACGCACATCCACGCCGACCACCTCTCGCGCGCTCGTGCCCTCGCAGAGCAGAGCGGTGCCGCCCTCTATCTGCCGGCCCAAGACCGGACCACCTTCTCATTCGCTCCCCTGGTGGAGGGCGATACCCTTACGATTGGCAGCGTACATCTGACCGCGCTTCACACACCAGGGCACACCGCGGAAAGCACGAGCTACCTGCTCGACGGGCGTGCGCTCTTCACTGGCGATACGCTGTTCCTGAACGCGGTGGGTCGCCCGGATCTCCACGCCAATCAAACGGCGGCGCGGGCGCGCGCCCACGCGCTCTACGCCAGCCTCCAACGCCTGCTGGCGCTGCCGGAAGATATGCTGATTCTACCCGGTCACACCAGCAACCCGGTACTGTTCGATCGACATCCGCTTGCCGCTACTTTAGCGCAAGTACGCGCGGAGACACTACTGCTGCATGTCCCCGAGGAAACGTTCGTGGACACACTGCTGGCCCGCATCCCGCCGACACCGCCGAACCACATACGGATCATCGAGCTGAATGAAGCTGGTGCGTCGGTCGATAATCCGATCGAACTGGAAGCTGGAGCAAACCGCTGTGCGATCGCCTGACGTCGCGCCGATGCAGCCGCCCACAGCCGCCACGCTACCACTGCGGCTCGGTATTCGCGCCAACATCGTGCAGTTCGCGCTGCTGATGCTGATCAACGCCTGTGTAGGTGGTATGGTCGGGCTGGAACGCACGGTCGTGCCCTTGATTGGCACGGAGGAGTTTGGCCTCCTGCTAAATACCACCGTCGTCAGCTTCATCATCAGCTTTGGCGTCGTCAAGGCGTGCATGAACTTGGTGTCGGGTGTTCTCGCCGACCACTACGGTCGCAAGCGCATCCTGGTACTCGGCTGGCTCCTTGGCCTGCCGGTCCCCTTCATGATTATCTGGGCGCCGAGCTGGGGCTGGATCGTCGCCGCGAATGTGCTCCTCGGCATCAATCAGGGTCTGGCCTGGTCCATGGCCGTGATTATGAAAATCGACCTGGCCGGGCCACGCCAGCGCGGGCTGGCGGTCGGCCTCAACGAGTTCACGGGCTACCTGGCGGTGGGTCTGACTGCGCTGGCCACCGGCTATCTGGCGAGTGTCTACGGCTTGCGACCCGCGCCGTTCTATCTCGGGATCGGCTATGCCGCGCTGGGGTTGCTGCTCTCTTGGCTGCTCGTACATGATACGCGGGCGTATACGCAGCTCGAACGTCCTCCAAACGCAGCTCCGTCGCCCAACCCGCTACCCACATTCCGCGCGATCTTTGCGCGCACCACGTGGGGCGACCGCACGCTCTTCGCGGCGTGTCAAGCCGGCTTGGTCAACAACCTCAACGATGGTATGTCCTGGGGGATCTTTCCGATCTTCTTCGCCGCTCAGGGCCTGGACATCGAAGGGATCGGCGTCCTAAAATTCGTCTACCCAGCGGTCTGGGGAGTCTGCCAGGTGATAACGGGACCCCTCGCTGATACGATTGGACGCAAGCGGTTGATCGCGTCTGGAATGGCGGTCCAGGCGGCCGGCATCTGGCTCATCCTGGCGACGCATACGTTCGACTGGTGGCTCGGTGGAAGCGTGCTGCTCGGGCTGGGCACCGCGATGGTGTACCCGGCGCTCCTGGCGGTGGTAAGCGACGCCGCGGCACCAGCGTGGCGCGCGCGCAGTCTGGGGGTATACCGCTTCTGGCGCGATCTGGGCTACGCCATCGGCGCGCTGCTCGCCGGGGTGATCGCCGACCTGATCGGGCTTGGCTGGGCGATCGGCGTGGTGGGTGGGTTAACACTCCTATCCGGCGGTGTCGTCGCGATCGTTATGGCTGAGACGCGGCACGGTCGCCCAGGCCACGCAGTTGCCACGATCAGCGCAGCTTCGGAGGCGCCACCTGGCGCATAGGGCTTGGATTGCGGCTCTACAGCTGTACAGCATTGTTCAGCGTGGATCGGCGACAAGAGTGGTTGCTCGAAACCAGGGAGGAGCATCATGCCCATGCAACGTGATCCCGAAGCTGTCGAGACGGCGTATCTCCGCGACATGATCAATGTGAACGATGCGCGGGTGCTGGTCGCGGAAGAGCTGTTCGCATCGGGCTGCCAGCTGATCATCAGTATGAGCTCGGCTGGCCAGATTACGCCACTCGGCCGCCCGCCCTATTTCGTGCTGATCGAGCAGGCGTTGCGCGATGAGGGCACCAGCTACCACTATCTCCCGCCCGCGCCCTATAGCACACTCCGACCGGAGTTGGCAGCACTGGCATGCGCCGCTCGCGAAGATAGCGGCGTTTCGATGTACACGGGCGCCACTTGGACAACCGACGCGCCCTTCCGGGAGACGGAAGCGCTGATCGAGGCTTGCCGCGCGAACGGCATTCTGGCGGTGGAAATGGAAGCCGCGGCTTTGTATGCCCTGGCCGAAGCGCAGCAACGCGATATCATCTGCTTTGCGCATGTGACCAACCAGATGGCGCAGGACGGGGAAGACTTTGAGAAGGGGCCAGACCAGGGGAGTCATGCCGCACTGGAATTGATCGGCTGGACGGCACACACGTGGTTACGGCGGCGCGCGGAGACCAACGGCGTGCAGGCCAGGGAACGTGACGAGTCCGCGTCGTACAGCGCGGGAGCAGCCGCCCAGCATGCGCAGTTAGGCGATAGGTCGGTCGAAGCGACCGCACCGTTACAGACTATCGGAGGCCAGGATGGGCAAGCCGATCTACCTTGACTATAACGCCACCACACCCGTCGACCCTATCGTGGTGGAGGCGATCGAACCTTATTTGCGCGAACATTTTGGCAATCCTTCGAGCGACCATGCTTACGGCTACCGCACCCGCCTGGCGGTGCAGACAGCTCGCGAGCAGCTTGCCGCACTGCTTGGCGCTGCGCCGGACGAAGTTGTCTTCACCGGGAGTGGCAGCGAGGCCAACAATCTAGCAATCAAGGGCGTGGCCTACGCGTTACGTGATCGTGGCAACCACATCATCACCTCGGCCGTAGAGCACCCGGCCGTCGCCGCGCCACTGCGCTTCCTGGAGCGCCAGGGCTACCAGGTGACCACGCTGCCTGTCGATACAACCGGCCAGGTGGACCCAGCCCAGGTCGCCGCAGCTCTCACCAGAGAGACCATCCTGGTGACGATTATGCACGCCAACAACGAGGTCGGGACCATCCAGCCGATCCATGCGATTGCGGAGATCGCGCATGCGCGCGGCGTGCTGGTGCATACGGATGCGGCGCAAACCGTCGGGAAGATCCCGATCGATCTCCAGGCGCTCGGCGCGGGCCTCGTGACGGTCGTGGGGCACAAGTTTTATGCTCCAAAAGGGATCGGTGCGCTGATCGTGAGGCGCGGCGTGCTACTTGAGCCGCTCATTCATGGTGCAGGACACGAGGACGGCCGGCGCGCCGGCACGGAGAACATCCCCTATCTGGTCGGCCTGGGCCGGGCGGCCGCGCTGGCGCAGGAACGGCTGCCCATATATCAGGAGCAGGTCCGTGTTCTCCGGGATAAACTGCACCGCGGCATCCTGGGGTGCATCCCGTCGGCTATCCTGAACGGACACGCAACCGAGCGCTTGCCCAACACGCTCAACCTGAGCTTCCCAGGAGTGAACGCTGGGGAGCTCCTGGCTGCCATACGGGATGAGGTGGCCTGCTCGACCGGTTCGGCCTGTCACGCCGGGCAGGCTACCCCTTCCAGCGTACTGCTGGCGATGGGGCGGGATGCCGGGCTTGCATCGGCAGCGCTGCGGCTCAGCCTGGGATGGGGGACCACCGAGCAGGAGGTGCAGCGCGCGGCCGCCGTGATTGGTGATGCTGTTCGGGATCGCATACGTTAACTGGATGGGCCCTGTGCTAGGCTGTGCGCATTGGAGCAGCGTTGCAGACTACCCTACCCACGCCGCTCCCACGGCTCTTCGCCGAATCCGATTCGTGTCCCTACCACCAATAGTGGACGGAACTTATCGAACTCTACAATAGGACAACGCACGCTTATTGAATACATCTCGCACAAGTGGTGTGAATAAACGGTCGAGATAATCAGACACGGTACTCAGCCAATGTTTGGGTATTTTCCAGAATAACGCCAGTTTATCGTTCATTCGCGCCATCAGTACCGCAATTGCCAAATGCGCGGTTGGTCGCGTGGAATCGGTGCTGATTTGTGCGTGATTGTTCTGTTGCTCAGAGAGCAAGTCGGGTGTTGTTGGTGGGAGATAACCACCTTGTTCGAGACAATCAATCTTGAAATACAGATGCAAGAGCGCCGTGAGGAACATCGCAGCGAAAAAGGTATCCATCCCTCTTTTACTCTGTGTGATGACCTCAATTCCATTCAATGTGTGCTTAAAGAACCGAAATATCAGTTCGATTTGCCATCGATACGCATACAGGACAATCACCTGAAATGTGGTGATGTCGGTTCGATTGGTGATCAGGCGATAGGTTGTGGCTCCAACCGTGCATTCAACTAAGCGAAAGAGGATACCCGCTGCATCGGCATGAGAAGATTGCACAATTCGATCGCGTACCTGAACCCAATGCTCCGCAACGCTAGCTGGTAGTGTTACTGGTAACTCTTTCACGGTTTCGACGACAATGTTATTGTAGGCGCGCATCACCACAAATGCCTGTGCGCCAATGATGTCTCGCAGGAGATCAAATGCCATATAGCCACGATCAAGCACGTAGGTGACACCAGCTTGGAGCATTGTTCGAATGGCGCTTCGTTCGCTTGAACTGGCAGTATCGACCACGAAATTGGCGGCGATCATCTGGTTCAAATTAAAGAGTAGATGCAGTTTCATCAATGGCACCCGTTCAGACGATTTTGGAAGCGTCATGCCGCCAACAATCGGAAAATCGCTGCCATCACCTGCTTGCACCGGGCCAATGAGGGCCAATTCTGGATTCTCTGGCAGGTTGAGTTTTGCAAGCAGGGAAGTGAGCGCTTGGCGCATGAGCGTGGAGGGAAACCGACGAAGCGCATCTGAGAGCGTCATCTTGGGCACATGCGGCACCCCCAACGCAGGATCGGCATTTTCGAGCGCGACGATTAAGGCATTGAGACTGCCACACCGCTTCGTGAAATAAAATACCAGGATGCGTGCAAAATCAATCCAAAGAAACGTCTCATTGTGATGTTTTTTGCGCTCAGCTTCGATCTGCTGGAGAATAGGTATAACGGGAGCAAGGAGCGTGTCAAAGACAGTCATCGATAGCTATCCTGAATACGAGATAAATGGATGGAAACGTGCGACCATGATACAATATGGACATCTTTTTGGCAAATATGCCGCGATTCATTCCGTCCGCTATTGG
>WNFV01003731.1_pt1 | contig 22031 bp, 19 predicted proteins | sample 5400101 | NCBI WGS metagenome assembly WNFV01 (sample SAMN13153361, study PRJNA577476) | soil metagenome | isolation source: 115 cm soil or saprolite under grassland replicate 1 | place: USA:California | collected 2016-06-15 | reverse complement strand
GCCTCGTCGACGGTCGTGGCCGACGCGAATATCTTCGCGCCCAAAGCCCTCACCCGCGCCAGCAATTCGGGCGAAGGCAAGCCGAAATGAAAGCTCACGACGGCCGGCTTGAAATCGTCGAGCACGTCGGCCACTTCGGCGCGGAAGGGTGCGCGCCCCGGACCGACGGGAATCGTGTCGGGGTCGATGCCAAATTCCGTGTAATACGGCGCCAGCGCGGCACGCCATCGCGCCTCGCGCTCGGGACTGGGCGCGGGCGGTTCGTGGCAGAAGAAATTCACGTTGAAGGGCTGCGCCGTCTGGCGATTGATCGCGCCCAATTCTTCGCGCATCGCGTCAGGGCCGAGCATCGCGCAGGGCAGCGAACCCAAGCCACCCGCGTTGGACACGGCCACCGCGAGCGCGCTGCCCTGGACGCCCGCCATGGGAGACTGGATGATCGGCAGCTCGATACCGAGAAGTTGTTGCAGGTTCATCATTTCGACAGTTTCAGGTTTCGGATCGCGCGAGTGGCGACTCTCACCGCAAGGATGCCGCTTCCGATAACCAGCACCCACACGATCGTGTTTCCGATAACAAGCACGCTGTACCCGAGGATCGTGCTCGGAAAACCTTCGAAGACGCCGCCGATAGTGATCCACCAGATAAGCTCGCCGGGACCGACGAACGAGTCAAGGGCACGACCGAGGGGTTTCGGCACATAGTAATAACCCGAAAGCCGCACGAGGACGGCAATCGCGCTCAGAACGAGCAAACCAATCGAGAGCGCGATCCACCAGATTCGTTTCATGGTGAGGACGGGGGCAACGCCGTTACGCACGCATATCAGCTTAAGCCGACCACGGGAACGGCGGCGCCATGGATCGCGCGCGCGGCGTCGGAGGCGAGAAACAGGATCACCTCCGCCACCGCGGCTGGCGTGACCCAGCGTCCTCGGTCGGCGTCGGGCATCGCGGCGCCGTTCTGCGGCGTGTCGATGATGCTCGGCATTACGCAATTGATGTTGATGCCCTTTTCCCGCATCTCGGCTGCCATGGTCTCGGTCAGACGGATCGTAGCGCTCTTGGCTGCGCCGTAGGCGCCTATACCGGCCTTGCCGGCGAGCGCCGCCATCGCGGCGACGTTGACGATTTTGCCGGAGGCGGCGGCGAGCATCGGCGGCACGACGGCGCGGGCCATGGTGATCACCGAACGCGCGTTGAGATCCAGCATCGACTGCCACAGCTCGTCGGGTGTTTCATGCACCGGCGTTCCCATCCGGAATCCGCCGGCGATGTTGCACAGCGCGTCGATCCGTCCGACGCGCTCGATCGCGGACTTTACCGCGGCATCGACCTCCACCTGGTCGAGCAGGTTCGCCGGCGCGAGCAGCCGGCGCGCATTCGCACTCCCGTATGCTTTGGTCAGGTCCTCAAGCCGGCGACCGATGAGCACCAGATTCGTACCGCGCTCGAAAAAAGTGTCGGCCACGGCCCGGCCGAGATTGCCGGCCGCACCGGTGACGAGAACCATCCGCTTGGCGAAACTCATGTCATAGTTCGCATCGCTTGATGTACTGCACGCCCTCGCCAACGATCACGGGCGATCGCGTGCGATCCACTCGTCGATACGCTGCTCCAGTACCGCCAGCGGCAGCGCACCATCGTCGATGAGCGCGTTGTGAAATCGGCGAATATCGAAACGTTCGCCAAGCGCCGCCTGCGCTCTGGCGCGCAAGGCCTTGATCTTGAGCTCGCCTATCTTGTAGGCCAGCGCCTGGCCCGGCCAGACGTAATACCGATCGATTTCCGCGATGGCTTGCTCCTCGGTGATTCCGGAGTTGTCGACGAGATACCGGATCGCTTGCTCGCGTTTCCATCCGAATGCGTGAATACCGGTATCGACGACAAGCCGGCAGGCGCGCAGCATCTCGGATGACAGGTAGCCGAACTCCGCGTAGGGATCATCGTAGAGGCCGAGTTCCTTGCCGAGGCTCTCTGCATACAGCGCCCAACCCTCCCCGTACGCGGGCAGGAAAGCCCGCCTGCGAAAGGCCGGCAGATCTTTGAGCTCCAACGCGCGGGCGCTCTGCAGATGGTGTCCGGGCACGCCTTCGTGCAGCAACAGCGTGACCATGTCACCTTTTGCGCGGCGCGACACATTGTTGACGTTCGCCTCGAAGTAGCCTGGGCGGGTCCCATCCGCAGTCCCGCGGGTGTATTTCTCGGCGTTGTCGCCCTCGGCGGCATCCATGGCACGGATGCCGAAGGGAAGCCGCGGGAGCTCCGCAAACAACCGCGGCAACTCGGGCTCAACCCGCTTGGCGATGTCACGATATCCGGCCAGCATTTCGGCCGCATTCGAGTAATGAAATTCCGGCGCCGACTTGATCCAATCGGCGAACTGCTTTCGCGTTCCATTGAAGCCGACGTGCTTTGCAACGGCGTCCATCTCGCGACCGATCCGTTCGACTTCCTTGAGGCCGAGGTCATGGATTTCGCGCGGCGTGAGCGAAGTGGTCGTCTGCGAGGCAACCTGAGCCGCGTAGAACTTCGCCCAGCTCGGCCGGGCGGCGGCGCTGGGCTCCTCACTGCACGCCGGCATGTACTCCGCTACGTAGAACTGGCGCAGCGCGCGAAACGCCGGGAAGACCTTGTCGGCCAGCGCGGCGCGGCCCATCGCGGCCAGCCGTTCTCGATCGGCCGGCGAAAAACTTCCCGGGAAGCGCTCAAACGGCGCATACAGCGGACTTGCGGTGACGTCCGCCGCAAGGAGCGCGTCGATCTGCGACGGGACGCGCTGCACGACGACGCGTGGCGGGAGCCACCCGCGCGCCACGGCCCTCCGCAGCCCGCCGGTAAGCTGCTCGAGCTGGGCCGGGACGGCGCCGAGTCGCTTGAGGTAATTCTCGTAGTCGAGCACCGAGTTGAAGCGAGATACCCGAATCAGCGCTGGGAGGCCGGCAAATCCGATCTGCGGCCCGTTGAACTGGTTGACACTCAACCACAGATCAGCACGGGCGGCGTCGGGTTCGCTGAAGACCGCGAACCGGCCAAGGTCGAAATCGACGACCGTCGCGAGCATGTCGAAGGAGACCCGGTCCTGATCTACTAAGGCGTTGCGGTCGATGCCCTGGAGTTGCCTCGCCAGGTCCGCCACGAACGCGTTGCGGCGAGCGATGGCCGCTTCGGAGAAATCGGTTAGGCGGTCGTCGTAGCGATGGTCTCCGACTGCCGTAGCGTAACCAGGTAGCTCGCGCAGTTGCCATTCCGAGTACGCGTCGAAGAGCGCGTGCGCTTTCTCGGAAGGTGACTGCGCACTGGCGGTGGCCCACGCGAAGAGCCACAGCGTCGCTGCGAATAGTAGTACCGGGGTGCGGATATTCCGCATCGGGTAAACAATGGCTAAGCGGCACGCCGTTTTCGGCGCCTGTGCTTGGACGATGCGTCAGGCACCAATGTCCAGGGCCCGAGAGCTGCTAGAGCCTCCGGTTCGCTGATGGCCTTGGCTTCCTTTCTCACTTCAGCCGGAACCCACTTTGAAAATGGAACGAGCCGAGTCACGTGCTGTCCGGAAGGCAGATGCTCCTCTCGAACCTGCGCGATCTGATCAGGCCGGAATCGCCCGGCGATCCGGACCAACGCCGGCCAGAGGCGACGATGAACCAAAGTAATCTTTCCGTCGACAAGACGACAAACGAGAATTTCCTTTGAATGAGTCACCGCTTGAAGGATTGCGAAGATCTGGTGACTCTTCGGATGGGCCCACCAACTCCCTCTGATGGGCCCGCCCACGATCACTTCCGTCAGGCGAGGAACGGCGCCCTTGCCTGATACGAGGACTACCCCTTGCTCTCGGACGAATGCCATTGCTTTCTCTGCGGTCATGCTTGTTCCTGGCGCGGAATGAGATCGGTCAAGCGACCGCTCCGGCCGATCCATTATCCAGCTTTCTTGATCATCGTTTGAAGAGACGCGCGAAGGCTGCTGCCAGCGCGGACCGCCTTTTAGGCAGCAACTCCGGCTTGACATCGACGTAGCGGCGATGAACGTAACACCAGCCCCAGGTCTCGCCACGCTCGAAGGATGCAATCAGCGGATGACCGGTCGCGTTGAAATGCTGCAGAGCGTGCGCGTGCTCCGAATCCTCGCAGCATCCGACATGGCCGCAGGATAGACATACGCGAAGCTCATTCCACTGCGCTCCGACCGCGCGGCATTCCTCACAGCCGTTCGCTGCAGGCGTTACTTGCCGAATTTCACTCACATGTTCGCAAGGCTCGGGCATTGGTTACGCGCTCGCCGCTCGGGTGCGAAGCGCGACCGTCGGCATTTGCCGACGATCATCGCGCGAAGCGAGAGCGAAGCTACTGTAGAGGGCATTTGCTGCAGCGCGCGAGCGGTTGTTTGCTTCATTCATCGCGTAATCTCTCGACTTGCACCCCGAAGGGCTAGCGTGCACGCCATGGCGTGGCAATCTCACTCCACGCGAGCAAACGCGCCTGGACAACGACGCGGACCCAAAGAGCCGCATACCAGAGGGCAAAGATAGCGGCCGCAGCCGGCATCCATGCGCCGTAGACGTACGCAACGACCAGACCAGCGACGCCGCCACAGGACCAGACCAGCGCGAGAATCACTGCGACGAGGCGGTTGATCGAGCCGAGTTTGGTACGCATTGGCGTATTGCTTGGCGCTTAGCGCCGCGAGTTCAGGCGGACTCTGATTTTTGCCTCGGAAGATAGCCTTTACCTAGTAGCGACAGGACAAGACCACTGATGCTCAGTACTGTGAGTACTAGGGCTGGGGTACGGGCGCCTGACGTTCCGGCCAACGCGAGGGGTTTCATGTGAACAATGCCTTCTTGGGCGATGTAATGCACGACGATCAGCACATACATGAGCGGAATCATCGCGCGATAGCGAAACAGCACCAAAACAAAGAGCAAGCCGAGTAAGAGCTGGTCAAGCCCCATGCGCGAGAAAAGCGCGATCACATTCTGTGCTGCGCCAGCGGAATAGGTGTCGAGAGGGATGGTGGAGATCGATTGCGCCCCGCCGTCGGTGTAAAAAATGTGAACCAGACTTATCGCAATTTTCATAAACGTAATCGGAACGAAAATCCACAGCGCCAATTTGTGGCCGCGATAGTGATTGTCGATGCGCTCAGGGAAGATTCGGTTAAGCATGCGCGTCTGCTCAGTTTTCGTTTGTAGCGTGAGGGATGACTCACGTCACTGATGTCTTACGCATACCTGATGCTGCGACCACGAGCGAGAAGTTAGGCGCCACAGCAACTATCCACTGGGGGCACGGCTGCCCCTCGCCTCGAGGGCCACATCGTACAGGGGGCGGAGCTCGAGCGACTCTCCGAGGCACTCCCGCATCATCTCTCGGTGTTCGGCGTCGATCGCGTAACTCGACTCTGCGAACGCCTTCGAGCCTCGCGCAAAGTCCTCCGCCTCCATAATGTAGATCAGTATCGGGCCAGCGACACCTGGAACTATAAACGCCTGTTCAGCGCGCACCGTTTCACTCCTGAATGTGTCACGAACCTCGTCCGCTCTCGCGTTCAGTTCCGCGAGCCACACACGCAACTTGGTCTCTTTCTCCGGGCGCACGTGGCGGATGGCGACTTGAAGCATGTCAATTCCCTCCGAGCTTTGGGGACAGCGGCACGTGTAGTGGCGCCTAATCCATCCGCGTGGCATGCAGGTCCTTGTTCTCTAGGCCCGTCCACGATGATCAAGCCCCCTAAAATGTCCGGGGAAAGCGTCGCGCCATTTGCCCAACGGCGTCGGCCTGGCAGCCGATCGCTCTAGTACACCACCCTCACATTCTCCGGCGCCAACCATTCGCGTAGCTGCGCCAGCAGCGGCTCGTCGAGTTTTACCCGCCACGCTTCGGGCAGCTCGATCTCGCCGCCGGCCGCACGGTTCTGGTAGTCGATGATGATTGGGCACTGGCCGCTCCTGTACGGCTCGAGAAGCGCGAGCAGGCGCTCGGCCGAACCCGTGCCGTTGCAAACGAGCTTCAATCCGCGCGCGAACTTGCGCCGCGCCGCGGGTAGATCGTAGAGCGCGTCGGCGATGATACGCAGGCCCTGCATCTGGCCCTCTTCGTTCATGCGCTGCTGGACCCGGACTTCGGCGACGAGCAGCACGTCCTCGCGCAGCAGATGGCGGTGCGCGTCGAAGTTCTCGTTGTAGATGACGATCTCGGCCGGATCCTTGCCGTCGTCGAGGGTGATAAACGCCATCTTGCCGCGGCGCGAGGTCTGCGCACGAAAGCTGGTGACGACACCGGCGATACGCACCGACACAGTCGTCGGCTTGATCGCGCCAAGAGGAACATGGACGAGCGACGAAAGCTCTGCCGCGTACTCGCGGTACGGATGTCCGGAGAGATAGAAGCCCAGGCTCGCCTTCTCATGCGTCAGGCGTTCGTTGTCGCTCCACTCGCGCGTCTCGATCAGCTTCGGCTTGGCGGCAGCATGCTCATCGCCGTGCTCGCCGAAGAGCGAAACCTGCGACGCCGCGCGCTCGGCCTTCTCGGCCTGATCGAGCGCAACACCGACGGAGGCGAGCAGGCTCGCGCGCCGCTTGTCGATTGCGTCGAACGCGCCGGCACGGATCAGCGCTTCGATCGCGCGCCGGTTCACGGTGCGCTTGTCGACGCGGCGGCAGAAGTCGAAAAGATCGGCGAATGCGCCGCCGCTTTCGCGTGCCGCAACAATCGCCTCGATCGCTGCTCTACCGGTCCCCTTGATGCCGCCCAGGCCGTAACGGATCTGCTTGTCGTCAACCGGCTCGAAGCGGTAGTTGGATGCGTTGATGTCGGGCGGCAGGACAGAGAGCCCGCAGGCCTTCGCCTCGTCGTGGAAGTGGCGAACCTTGTCGGTGTCGTCCATGACGAGCGACAGATTGGCAGCGACGAACGCCGCCGGATGATGTGCCTTGAAGTACGCCGTCTGGTAGGCGATCAGCGCGTACGCCGCCGCGTGCGATTTGTTGAAGCCGTAGCCGGCAAACTTCTCCATCAGGTCGAAGAGCTGCGTCGCGCGCGCTTTCGATAAGCCGTTTTTCTCCGCCCCGTCGATGAAGACGAAGCGATGCTTGGCCATCTCCTCGGGGAGCTTCTTGCCCATCGCGCGCCGCAGGAGGTCGGCGGCGCCGAGCGTGTAGCCGCCGATCACTTGCGCGATCTGCATCACCTGTTCCTGATACACCATCACGCCGTAGGTGGGCGCGAGGATCGGCTCGAGCCGTTGATCGTAGAAGTCGACGCGCTCCGCGCCGGTCTTGCGCCGGATGTAGTCGGGAATCAGCTCCATCGGCCCGGGGCGGAACAAAGCGACCAGCGCGACGACGTCGTCGAAGTGCTTCGCCGGCGCCTGCAGCAGGAGCTCGCGCATGCCGCGCGATTCGAACTGGAACACGCCCACCGTATTGCCGCTCTTGAAGATGTCGTAAGCGTTCTTGTCGTCCAGGGGAATATTCTCGACCGTGATCGTCGAGGCGGGATCGAGCCTATGGATGTAGCGTACGGTCCAGTCGAGAATCGTCAGCGTGGTCAAGCCCAGAAAGTCGAACTTGACCAACCCGACGTGCTCGACGTCATCCTTGTCGAACTGTGACACCGGCGCGTCGGTGCCGGCCTGCGTATAGAGCGGACAGAAGTCGGTGAGCTTGCCCGGCGCGATCAGCACGCCGCCCGCGTGCATGCCGACGTTGCGCGGCAGGCCCTCGAGCTGTTCGGCAAGCGCCAGGAGCTCGCGCACTTCCTCCTCGGCTGCCTCACGCTCGGAGAGCTGTGGCTCGACTTCGCGCGCGTAGACCACGTTGCCGGCGCGTTCACTCGGGCCGGGCGAGCGGCGCTTGAGCGTCACCATCCGGCCCGGCTGGAACGGGATCAGCTTGGCGATGCTGTCGCAGAAGCTGTACGGCAGATCGAGCACGCGGCCGACGTCGCGCACCACCGCTCGCGCCTGCAGCGAGCCGAAGGTCGCGATCTGCGATACCGATTCGGCGCCGTATTTGTGCTTCACATATTCGATGACCTTGTCGCGGCCGTCCTGGCAGAAGTCGATGTCGAAGTCGGGCATCGACACGCGCTCGGGATTGAGGAAGCGCTCGAACAGGAGCGCGTAGCGCAACGGATCGAGATCGGTGATGCCGAGCGCGTAGGCCACGAGCGAGCCTGCGCCCGAGCCCCGGCCGGGGCCGACGGGCACGCCGTTGCGCTTGGCCCAGTTGATGAAGTCGGCGACGATGAGGAAGTAGCCGGCGTAGCCCATCTGGATGATGGTCTTCGCCTCGAACTCGAGGCGCGCAACGTATTCGGGGCGCCTCGCCTCGCGCTCGGCCAAGTCGGGGTAGAGGAACGCGAGCCGCTTTTCCAGCCCCGCGACCGCTTCGTCCCTCAGATGCTCCTCGATGGTAACGCCTGCAGGAACCGGAAAGGCAGGCAGATAGTTCTTGCCGAGTGGGATCATCAGATTGCAACGTTGCGCGATCGCGACCGAATTCGCCAATGCTCCGGGCAGGTCGGCAAAGCGCTTCGCCATTTCTTCCTGCGTCGTAAAGTACTGCTCGGGCGTGAAGCGCCTCGGCCGGCGCGGGTCGGCGAGTGTATAGCCCTCGGCGATGCATACCCGCGCCTCGTGCGCGCGAAATTCGGCACGGCTGAGAAACTGCACCGGATGCGTCGCGACGACGGGGAGTTTCAACTTGGCGGCGAGGCCCACGATCGATGCGGTGAGCGCATCGTCGTCAGCATGGCCTGCGCGCTGCACTTCGAGGTAGTAGCGGTCGGGGAAGAGCTTCGCCCAGGCTCCGGCAGCCTTGGCCGCACCGGCTTGATTGCCCTGGGTGAGACAGTCGCCAACATCGCCGTCGCGGAAGCCCGAAAGCGCGATCAGGCCCGTCGTGCCTTCGGCGAACCACTCGCGCTTGAGCTCCGCACGGCCGCGATGCTGGTTGGCTCGATACGCGCGCGTCAGCCACTCGGCGAGCTTGAGATAGCCCTCGCGCGACTGACACAGCAGCAGCAGGCGATGCGGCGCGTCGCGCTCGGTCTCGTGCGTGATCCACACGTCGCAGCCGACGATCGGCTTGACTCCGGCCTTGCGCGCGGCGGTGTAGAACTTGACCAGGCCGAACACGTTGGACAGGTCGGTAAGCGCAACGGCAGGCATCTTGTCGGCGACCGCGGCCGCGATGACGTCGTCGATGCGCACCATGCCGTCAACGATGGAGTATTCGCTGTGCAGGCGTAGATGGACGAAGCCCGCCAGCGATTCGGAAACCGACCGCTTGGGCATGCCTGGCATGGGGAAGGGCGACGACGCTGTCGCACCCGACGGCTCTGCCACAGCGGCGGAACCGGGGCGGGAGTCGAGCGCGCTCATGGGGTACAATTTTACTCGTTTTGCAACGCGGGTCTTTCTGCCGATGGGCCCGAATATGTAGCCCGGGCTGAGCGCGAAGGGCGATGCCTGGGGTGGCGATCACGGTGGAGTTTCTCTCCGGGATTTGCCTTCGGCTCATCCTGAGGCTACTTCGATTTCGATGAATCTCGCACGCTGGCCGCTCATGTCATTGATAACGCTCGCCTGCGGCTGCGCGACCGTCGGCCCCGGAGGCGGCCTGGGACCGACGCCCTACGGCACGCCCACGCCGTCGCAACCGCAGGGCAATCCGCATCCGCCGTCGAACGTCAATCTGCAGGGATTCCCGCTGGAGTACCGCCAAGGCTACGCGGACGGCTGCGCGAGCATATCCGGCTCCGAGCGCAAGGACGCGACGCGCTTCAAGAGCGACGGCCAATATCGCACTGGCTGGCAGGACGGCAACGCGCTGTGCAAGAAACGCTGACGGCCGCATGAATACCGTAGCCCGGGCTGAGCGCGAAGCGCGATGCCCGGGAAAATTCAGCGCATCATGCACCACTCCGGGCTTCGCTTCGCTCAGCCCAGGCTACGTGCGAAGCGCGATGCCCGGGAAAATTCAGCGCATCATGCACCACTCCGGGCTTCGCTTCGCTCAGCCCAGGCTACGTGCGAAGCGCGATGCCCAGGGCCGCAGTTACTCCTACCGTTGCTCCCGGGCATTCCTCGGATCAAGTCCGGGGTCAGCCCGGGCTACTCGGCTGTGTGAACGCCTGAAATGAAATCCTCCCGTTCGCTGATCGTGCCGCTGCGCGGTATCTCCTATCACGTCCGCATCTGGGGCGCAGAAAACGCGCCGAAGCTCTTCATGTTGCACGGCTGGATGGACGTCGGTGCGTCGTTCCAGTTTCTCGTCGACGCGCTGCAACGCGACTGGCACGTGATCAGTCCCGACTGGCGCGGCTTCGGGCTCTCCGCGTGGTCCGCGGACGGCTACTGGTTCGCCGATTACATTGCCGACCTCGATGCGCTGGTCGATCATTTCACGCCGGGAGCGCCGGTGCGGCTGGTCGGTCACAGCTTGGGCGGCAATGTCGTGATGCTCTACGCCGGCATCCGGCCGCAACGCGTTGCGCGCGTCGTGTCGCTCGAGGGCTTCGGCATCCCCGCAGAATCAGCCGATGTTGCGCCCGACAAATTCGCCAAATGGCTCGACGCGCTCAAGGCTCCGCCGAGCTTCCGCCCTTATCGCAATCTCGCCGCGGTGACCGACCAACTGCAGAAGAACAACCCGCGGCTCACGCGCGACAAGGCCGAATTCCTTGCCGCGCATTGGGCGAAGGCGCAGCCCGACGGCAGCGCGCGCCTCAATTCGGACCCGCGGCACAAGCTGCCGTTCCCGACGGTCTACCGAATGGAAGAAGTGCTGGCGATCTGGAAGCGGATTACCGCGCCCGTGCTGTGGGTTGCGGCGACCGAATCGTTCATTCCGAAGTGGCTGGGCGCGCACCCTGAGGGCGAGGCCGCGACCGACAGCCTTGCGAGCATCCGCGCGCGGCTGGCACAGGTACCGCATGGTGAGCTCGCTACGATCGATGAAGCGGGGCACATGCTGCACCTCGACCGGCCGGATGCGGTTGCGGCGGCGATCGAGCCTTTTCTCGCCGCGTGACGCATCACCTGTTCGGCATCGCTTCGAAGCGCGCCGCGTACGGCGCACTGATCATTCTCACGCTCATCTGGGGCATGAACTGGATGGCGATGAAGTTCGGATTGCAGTACGCGCATCCGGTCATCTATAACATCGAGCGCACGATCGTCGCCATCGCGCTGGTGTTCGCTGTGCTGTTCTGGGAGCGGAGGCCGCTCAAGCCCGAATCGTGGATGGCGGTCATTGTGACCGGTTTTTTCCAGACGACGATCAACTTCGGCGCGACGACGATGGCGCTCGCCGGCGGCGGCGCGGGCCGCACCGCAGTGCTCGTGTTCACCATGCCGTTCTGGACCATGCTCATCGCCTGGCCGGTGCTGCACGAACGCGTGCGCGGCAGCCAGTGGCTCGCCGTCGGCTTCGCGCTCGCCGGCCTGGTGCTCGTGGTCGAGCCGTGGAATTGGCGGGGCGAGCTCGCGCCCAAGCTCTGGGCGACGCTGTCGGGATTCGGCTGGGCGGCCGGCACGGTCGCCACCAAATATTTTCAGCGTCACCAGCGTCTCGACATGCTCAACCTGATCGCATGGCAGATGGTTACCGGCATCATTCCGATCTGCCTGATCCCTCTCGTGTGGCCGCTGCCGCCGGCGCAGTGGAACGGCATTTACGTGTCGGCCTTGCTGTATGCAGGCGTGATTGCCACCGGCATCGGCTTCATCCTGTGGACCGCGATCCTCGCGTGGCTTCCCGCTGGCACGGCTTCGCTCAACATGTTCGCGATTCCGGTGATCGCGCTCGTTTCGTCGATGCTCGTCTTCGGCGAGCGCCTGACTGCGGCCGAATGGCTAGGGATCGCTTTGATCGGCGCCGGTCTCGCGATCGTTTCGGTGCGCGCATGGCTCTCCGCCCGGCGCGGCGAGCGCGAGGTCGTCGAAGCTCCGGCGATCGAGGGCGGTTAACGGCGCGGCCGAATGAATTCGGCCCCACAGGATATAATCCGTCGCTCCGTAATCGCGTAGTGCTCCGCGGTGTCCGCCGACGATCTCAGCAAACTCAAAATCGACCGCTCGCTCGCCCCGGTACAGACACGCCGCCGTCGCAAATGGATCTGGTTGGGCGCGATCGCGATCGTTCTGATCGCCGGCGGGGCATGGTTTGCGTTGCAGCCGCGTGCGGTCGCCGTCCAGACAACACCGATCGTCACCACGTATCCGTCGCAGCAGTTCGTGGTGCTCAACTCGACCGGGTATGTTGTCGCGCAGCGCAAGGCGGCGATCTCATCCAAGGCATCCGGGCGCCTGGAATGGCTCGGCGTCGCCGAGGGCACGCGGGTGAAGGCAGGCGAGCTCATCGCGCGGCTCGACTCGCGCGACGTTTCGGCGCAGCTCGACGCCGCGCTCGCCAACGTCGGGGTCGCGCGGGCGGCACTGGAGCAGGCGCTCGCCGAAGAGCGCGACGCGGCCGCCTCGCTCAAGCGCACGCGGGATCTGATCGCGCAGAAGTTCGTATCGCAGTCTGCGCTCGACCAGGCCGGCGCGCGCGCCGATCGCGCGGTTGCCGGCGTGGCGAGCGCGAAAGCGGGCGTGGCCGCTGCGGAAGCGAACGCCAGGAACGCGCGGGTCGCGGTCGACTACACGCAGATACGCGCGCCGTTTGACGGCATCATCCTGTCCAAGAGCGCGAACGTCGGCGATATGGTCACGCCGTTCTCATCGGCGGCGGATTCCAAGGGCGCGGTCGTCAGCATGGCCGACATGGGCACGCTCGAGGTCGAAGCCGACGTATCCGAATCGAGCCTGTCCAGGATCAGCGTCGGCCAGCCCACCGAAATCACGCTCGACGCGCTTCCGGAGGTGCGCTTCCGAGGCACGGTGTCGCGCATCGTGCCGACGGTCGATCGCGCCAAGGCGACAGTGATGACGAAGGTACGCTTCGAAGCCATTGATCCGCACGTGCTTCCCGAGATGAGCGCCAAGGTGTCGTTCCTGTCGCAGCCGGTGACGCCCGAGCAGCAGAAGCCGCTCGTCGCAGTGAATCCCGACGCGCTCGCGCAGCGCGATGGAAAGACGGTCGTGCTCGTCGTGCGCGACAACAGGGCCGTCGAAGTGCCCGTGACGCCAGGCAAAAAGATCGCCGACCTGACCGCGATCGCAGGCGACGTGAAGGCTAGCGAAAAGGCCGTGCTCAAGCCCCCGCCCGAGCTCAAGGATGGCGCGCTGGTGAAGCTCGCAAAGTAGGGTCAGAGACGACTTTCTGCGCGGCGATGGAATGGCTAGTTCTGGCGACATGAAAGTCGTCTCTGACCCTACTTTGGTCGAGATCCGCAACCTGACCAAGTATTACCAGCGCGGCGGGCAGATCATCCCGGTGCTGGTCGACATCGATCTCGATGTGCGCCTGGGCGATTACCTCGCACTGATGGGTCCGTCGGGCTCGGGCAAGAGCACGCTGTTGAACCTCATTGCCGGCATCGACAAGCCCAGCGGCGGCGCGATCAAGGTCGGCGGCGTCGATATCGCGCGCCTTTCCGATGCCGATCTTGCTGCGTGGCGCGCTGCGCACGTCGGGTTCGTTTTCCAGTTCTATAACCTGATGCCCGTGCTGACCGCGTTTGAGAACATCGAGCTGCCGCTGCTGCTCGCGCCGTTATCGAGACGTGAGCGGCGCGAGCGCGTGAACGTCGCACTGGCGCTGGTCGGCCTGACCGACCGCGCCGACCATCGCCCCGGCGAGCTGTCCGGCGGCCAGCAGCAGCGGGTTGCAATCGCCCGCGCGCTCATCACCGATCCGACGCTTATCGTCGCCGACGAGCCGACCGGCGATCTCGATCGCACGACCGGAGAGGAAATTCTGGGTTTGCTCGAGCGGCTCAACCGCGAGCTGGGCAAGACGATCCTGCTCGTTACGCACGATCCCAAGGCCGCGGAGAAAGCGCACCGGATCGTGCACCTCGAGAAGGGCGTTCTCGTGCATTGAGCGGTTTCGCAACCTGGATTGAGCTCATAGCCCGGGAGAGCTCGTAGCCTGGGCTGAGCGCGCAGCGCGATGCCCGGGAGCATTCAGCGCGCATGCATTACCCCGGGCTTCGCTCCGCTCAGCCCAGGCTACTCGGTTGCAGCGCTCAAGCCGCGGCCTTGCCGGGGCGCTGCCGCGGATGCAGGAGGTCGTCGTCGAGCGAGCTGTCTATCGCAGCTTGCGCCGGTGCCGGCGGCACGAGCAGCAGATCGCGTTCGGCGGCCTCGATGGCCTGCAGGATCGCGTTGCCGTCCATTTCGCGCTCGACATTGCTGCGGGCTGCAGCCCAGGCTTCCCGGACCGCGCGCTCTTCGACAACGTCAGGATCGAGCTCGTTCAGCAGCGTGTCGATGGTCGAAGCATCGGCAGCGAGAGAATTCGTGTGCGTGCGCGGCGCGGTGCTTTCGCCCGTAGCGACCGGCGCCGGCGCGACGGATTTTGGTTTCGAATTCGAGGGCGTTCCGGGTAGGGTCGTCGCTTCGGCATAGGAAACCGGTGAAAGCGTTGCCGGCGGCGCCGAAAGATCGGTGAACGAGCTCGGACCGGCGTAGGAGCCTCCGCGCGTCCACTGCGGAATCGGGGGCGGGGCGCGGCGATGACGCACGACCATGACGAGCGCGATCGTGCACAGGGCAAAGAGGCTCGCTGCGACATACCAAAACGCGTTGTTCCAGCCGGCGAAAAACGCAGATGGCGCGGCTGGCTGCGCGACCGGCGCTGCAGGCAGCCCCGAGGTTCGCGTTCCGAACGGTCGGAATGCTGTGGGCGTGGCTGCCCCCGTCGCAGCGAGCTGCTGCCGCTCGGAACTTGCGCCGGCTGCAGGCGCGGATCGTTGTGCGGAGCGCGACTCGGAGGCAGTCGGCGCAGGCTGCGCATTGCGCCGCGCCGCAACCGACGGCGGCGCGGGCCGTTCCTATCCGGGTTCGCGCGCCGTCGGTTGCACTGCCGCCGCCGATGCGCCCGCGACTTGCGGGTTCAGCAGCAATTCATAGTCGCGCCGGCTCATCGTTTCGCATCCGGCCTGGATACCAAAGCGGATGGCCGGATCGATAACGGGGCTCTCTGTCGTCACGACCAGCCGGAAAGCAGACGCTGTGCGTTCAAGATTGACCCGCGCCGTCACTGTTTGCGCAGACCCGTCGCCCGCGGGCACCACCCGGAAGCAGCTGGCCTGCAGCAATTCGCCCGGCGCGGTCGAGATCGGAATCACCGCGCGCAGCGGCGATCCGAGCGTCGATTGCGCCGACGCGTTGCCGAGTGCCATGCCGTGTGCGGTCGATGACGCGATCACCGTGGCGATGAGCAGCGCCATGGCAACCGCGACGAGAAGGCGAAACGGTGCGTAAATTGACACGGCGGGTCTCGGTCCGTAATTGCGCTTTGTAGAGTGCATCTTCGCGAAAATCGGCTCCAGGCCGGCCCACAGCCGGCTTTCGCTCTCAAAAAAGCAACTTCCATGCCGTCGTCCGCATGAGCCGTGACGCTTGCACACGCGGCATAAGGTAAGCTTGCCGTTTCTGTATCTGCCATGTATTTCCTTCGCCTCGTCGTCAAGAACGCGCTGCGACACAAGTTGCGCACGACACTCACGATCTTCGGTATCGTGGTCGCGATCAGCGCGTTCGGACTGTTGCGTACGGTCATCGACGCCTGGTACGCCGGCGCCAACGCGAGCTCCAGCGCCCGGCTGGTCACGCGCAACGCGGTATCGCTCGTCTTCTCGTTGCCGCTCACCTACGCGCAGCGGATCCGTCAGATGCCCGGCGTGACCGCGGTCTCGTGGGCGAATTGGTTCGGGGGTGTGTACATCAGCGAGCGCAATTTCTTCCCGCAATTCGCAATCGACGCGCCCACTTATCTCGACATTTATCCGGAGTTCATGCTCTCCGCGGAGGAAAGGAGGGCTTTCCTCACCGATCGCCAGGGCGCCGTCGTAGGCCGCAAGCTCGCCAAGCAGTACGGATGGAAGGTAGGCAACCAGATCCCGCTGCGCGGCACTATTTTTCCGGGCACGTGGACGTTCAACCTGCGCGGCATCTACGACGGCGCGACGAAGACCACCGCCGAATCGCAGATGTTCTTTCATTGGGCCTACTTGAACGAGTCGGTCAAGACGCGCTTTCCCCGCCGCGGCGACCAGATCGGCGTGTTGATCGAGCAGCTCAAGGACCCGGATCAGGCTGCCGCCGTATCGCAGGCGATCGATTCGACGTTCAAGAATTCGCTGGCCGAAACGCTGACCGAGACCGAGAATGCCTTCCAACTCGGCTTCGTGTCGATGTCGGAGGCGATCCTGCTCGCGATCCAGGCGGTGTCGTTCGTCGTCATCGTCATCATCATGGCGGTGATGGCCAATACGATGGCGATGACCGCGCGCGAGCGCGGCACCGAGTACGCGACGCTCAAGGCGCTGGGCTTCGGCGGAGGTTTCGTCGCGCTGCTGATCTTCGGCGAGTCGCTGCTGATCGCGGCAATCGGCGGCGTCGCGAGCATCGCGCTCACTTTCCCGCTAGCGAATGCCTTCCGCGAAGCGCTTGGGACGTTCTTTCCGATCTTCTACGTGAGCGACGAGACGATTGGGCTGCAGCTAGTTGCTGCTCTTATCGTCGGCATCGTGGCGGCCGTATTCCCGGCTTGGCGTGCGTCGCAGCTGCCCGTGGCCGAGGGCTTGCGTGCGATCGCCTGAACAATGCGTGTACCGTTTATCTACATCGTCCGCAATGTCTTCGCGCGCCGGCTCACCACGGCGCTGACCGCGGGTGGTATGGCACTCGTGGTCTACGTCTTCGCAACGGTGCTCATGCTCTCGGCAGGGCTCAAGGCGACGCTGGTCGCCACGGGACAGGACGACAACGTCCTCGTCATCCGCCGCGGCTCGCAGACCGAGGTACAGAGCGGCATCGACCGCACCCAAGCCGGGGTCGTCGAGAGCCTGCCGGATATCATGGTTGGCCAGGACGGCCTGCCACTCGTCTCGAAGGAACCGGTGGTCCTGATCAACCTCCCGAAACGCGCATCGGGGAAGCCGTCGAATGTGGTGATCCGCGGCGTGACGCCGCGTGGCCTCACGCTGCGCCCGCAGGTGCATATCATCGAGGGCCGCATGTTCCGGCCCGGCACCGCCGAGGTCGTCGCCGGCGCCTCGATCGCGACGGGATTTCGCGGCGCTGCGCTGGGGGAGACGATGCGCTTCGCATCGCGCGATTGGACGGTGGTCGGCGTGTTCGACGCGGCCAGCACCGGCTTCGGTTCGGAAATCTGGGGCGACGCCGAACAGATGATGCAGGCGTTCCGGCGCGTGGGCTTCTCGGCGCTGATTTTCAAGCTCACCGACAGCGACCGCTTCGACGCGGTCAAGCAGACCATCGAGTCCGATCCGCGGTTGACGCTCGAAGCCAAACGCGAGACGCGCTTTTACGCCGATCAGTCGGAGGCGCTGGCCACCTTCATCAACTACCTCGGCACGACGATCTCGGTCATCTTCTCGATCGGCGCGATCATCGGCGCGATGATCACCATGTATGCGAGCGTGGCGAGCCGCACGGCGGAGATCGGCACGCTGCGCGCGCTGGGCTTCTCGCGCGGATCGATCCTGACCGCTTTCCTGGGCGAGTCGCTGCTGCTCGGACTCCTCGGCGGCGTGATCGGCCTGACCGGCGCGGCGTTCATGCAGGCGCTGTCGATTTCGACGACCAATTTCCAGACCTTTGCCGAGATCGCTTTCCGGTTCATGTTGACACCGGGAATCGCCGCTGCGGCGCTGCTTTTCGCGCTGGCGATGGGATTTGTCGGCGGGTTCCTGCCCGCCGCGCGCGCCGCGCGACTCAAGATCGTCGACGCGTTGCGCGCTGCTTAAATCGCCTGCGCGGTCGGCGAGCGCGACAAGTTGATGGGACCGATTTCGCTCTTCTCGATCGCCACGCTGATTTGGGGCTCGACCTGGCTCGCGATCACGTTCCAGCTCGGCAACGTCGCGCCCGAGGCCTCCGTCGTCTACCGCTTCGCGCTCGCCGCGATGATGCTCGCGGCGTGGTGCCTCGCGACCGGCCGCTCGCTCAAGTTCCCCGTAGCGCAGCATGTGTGGTTCGCCGCTCAGGGCGCGCTTCTGTTCGGCTTGAACTACCTCTGCGTGTACTGGGCCGAGCAACACATCGCATCAGGGCTGGTCGCGGTGCTGTTCTCGCTGATCGTGTTCCTCAACCTCGTCGGAGTGCGCGTATTCTTCGCAACACCTTTCAACCGGCGCACTGTCGTCGGTGCGGCGCTGGGCGTCACCGGCGTCACGCTCCTGTTCTGGCGCGAGCTCGCGGCCATGCAGACCGATGCGCTGCGCGGCATCCTGTTCGGGCTCGCGGCGACGGTATTCGCATCGGGCGGCAACCTGCTCGCGGTACGCAACCAGCGCTGCGGCATCCCAGTGCTGCCGGGAGTCGCCTGGGGCATGACTTATGCGACACTTACCATCGCGGTCGTTGCCGCGGTGAACGATATCGTCTGGAGCTTCGATCCGCGTCCCGGCTACGTACTCTCGCTCTTCTACCTCGCGGCGTTCGGATCGGTGATCGCATTCGCGGCGTATCTCACGCTGCTAGGCAAGATCGGCGCCGCGCGCGCTGGTTATGTCGGGGTCGCCGTTCCCGTCGTGGCCTTGCTGCTCTCGACGGTGTTCGAGCACTACCAGTGGACGCTGCCGGCACTCGTCGGCGCCGCGCTCTGTATCGCGGGCAACGTCCTCGTTCTCATGCCGCAGCCGACGACCGTTCGGTCCTGAACAAGACAAATCCCCCCACGCCTTCGACTGTCCCGGAACCGGTGTGCCGAAGGTGTGAACGGATAAGCGTGCGGGAAAGCGTTACCGGCCGTTCGCCCCTTTTGCCTTAGCTCGATGAAAGCTTCGATGAGCGGAGCGAACGGCCGTCCTGCAAGCCTCCTTAGCGCAAATGCCTGAAAGAGCTCGACGCTGCCCCGTAGACGTCGTTCACACGTCGCACCGATGCAATCCTGCGGTCGACCTCGCCCGGCAGCCGGGCATATTCACCCGGGCCCAGCGTACGGCAATCGCCCCGGAATTGCGTGTCAGTACAGAACATCCAGTAGCCTTCCTCGATCCGCATTGAAGCCGCGCGATCGCTGAAGCCCATCCTGTTGAGGTTGGGCAGCTCGCTCCAGTTGATCGCAAACGACTGGCCGCGGAAGTTCGACAGCACCACGCGACCGACTCCGACCGGCGGTGGCACCGTAACAACCGGCGCGCCCGTAATCGCAACGAGTTCGGCGGAATTCACTCTACCAGTGAGCGCGCCAAGATTCTCATAGCGACCTGGTACGAAGTCGAAGCATTCACCGCGGTAATAATCACGACTGCACAAGCGCCATGTGCCGCCGTAGACGATCACGGCGTCCGCCCCACCAAAGGCCGGGATCCGGTCGAGGCTACCGTGCGTCTTGGTCAGCTCGATCGCGCCGCCGCCGAAGCCGGGAAGCTCGAACAACACGATGCGGGGCTCAGCGCTGGCGACGACGATCCGCGGTGCAACGACGATCGGCGGTGCAACGACAATCGGCGGTGCAAGCTCGGTGGTGGTGACGATTTCGCGCACCGATGTGATGCGATCGTTCAACACGCCGCTTAGCCGCCTATACTCGCCCGGTCGAAGCTGCGCGCAACTGCCGCGGAAGAAAGCATCTGTGCACGCCTCCCACACACCATCGCGAACCACGAGCGAAGATGCGCTATCGTTGAGGCCGCTTATTTGCAGGTTCGGCGCCGCGCGGTGCAAGGTCAAGCTGTCGCCGCGGAGGTCCCGGTGCTCGTAGAGCGTGATCTCGCCCGCAAGCGCTACCGGCAGCGATACCGCCAACAGCGTGCCCACGAACGCACTCAAAAGTGTTTTGCGCTCAGTACTCATAAGCAATCTCCAAATCAAGCGCCGGCAACAATGCCGACATCATTTTGACGCTGGGAGACAGCCGATGGTTTACTCGATGATGCGAGTATTTTCCCTTGAGGCCGGCATGTCGGCGTATCGCCTATCGCGCTGACAGACATTGTCCGACGATCGGTGCATCGTTATTTCAAATTGCGGCTTCGCGTCGGCGACAGTAGGGAAGATGGTTATCGAAACGTATGGCAAATGGTGAGGCGTGCATGAGGCGAGCTCGATCTTTCAGCCTGAATTGCGCCGACGGCAAGACCCGGACGGTCGCTTCGTTGCCGCGCCGCCCGGGCATCGCAGAGCTCAGCCCGGGCTACACGTGTCGCTCATGTTAGCCTTCGCCGCAATGTCGATTCAGGGTGCAAGCTCAATCTTCGCTTGCACCCTGAACCACGTCGACATTGTCAATGAGGCGGGTGGACCCGAGCATGGCGGCACCCAACACGATCAGCAGGTTGGGATGGTCGTAGCCTTCGGGGTGCGGAATGCGCAGCGCGAGGCCGTGGCGGATCGCGATGTAATCGACCTTCCAGCCATGGCGCGAAAGATCCGCGCGCGCGGCCGCTTCGAGATTGGCGTAGTCGTGACGGCCGCCGAGGATCTCATCGGCGACCCAGGAGAGGGTTCGGTAGAGCTGTGGCGCCTCGAGACGCTCTTCTGGTGAAAGATAGCTGTTGCGCGATGCCAGCGCGAGACCGTCATCGGCGCGGACCGTTTCGGCGGGAACGATGCGGATCGGCATGTTGAACTGCTGCACCATGCCGCGCACGATCTTGAGCTGCTGGCGGTCTTTCTTGCCGAACACCGCGATATCCGGCCGCACGAGGCTGAAGAGCTTCAGCACTACGGTGCATACGCCGTGGAAGAATCCCGGCCGCGATGCGCCCTCCAATTCTTCGGCCAGTGGCGGCGGCGTCACGCGATAAACCTGCGGCGTCGGATACATCTCCTGTTCCTGCGGCGCGAACAGAACGTCGACGCCTTCACGCTTCAGACCCTCGCAATCGGCTTCGAACGTGCGCGGATAACGGTCGAAGTCCTCGTTCGGCCCGAATTGCAGGCGGTTGACGAAGATGCTGGCGACGACCGTGTCGCCGTGCTCGCGCGCGATGCGCATGAGCTGCAGGTGGCCCTGATGCAAATTCCCCATCGTCGGCACGAACGCGACGGTGCCGGCATCGGCAAGAAACTTGTGCAGCTCGGCGGCGGTGGTTGCGATCTCCATGGCTTTAGCCTGCTCTAGCCCTTAGATGGAGTGCTCGGGACCGGGGAAGCTACCGTCCTTGACTGCCCTGACGTACGCTTGAACGGCCTGCTCAATGCTCGCGCTCCCCGTCATGAAATTGCGGACGAAGCGCGCGGGCTTGCCCGGGTAGATGCCGAGCATATCGTAGAGAACGAGCACCTGACCGCTGCATCCCGGACCGGCGCCGATGCCGATCGTCGGCACCGCGACGTCCGCCGTAAGCTCCGTGGCCAACCCGGCCGGAACCATCTCGAGCACGATGAGATCCGCACCCGCGACTGCGAGCGCGTGCGCGTCCTCGCGCAACACGCGCGCCGAGGCATCGGTCTTGCCCTGCGCCTTGTAGCCGCCGAGCCGATGCACCGATTGCGGCTGCAACCCTAGATGACCGCACACCGGGATGCCGCGCGCGACCAGAAACTCGACGCTGCGTGCGACCCACGCGCCGCCCTCGAGCTTGACCATCTGCGCGCCCGCAGCCATCAGCCGCGCCGCGTTGGCGTACGCCTGCTCCGCGCCCGCCTGATAGCTTCCGAACGACATGTCGGCGATCACGAGCGCCGAGCGCGCGCCCGCGGCGACGCAGCGGGTGTGGTAGATCATCTCGTCCAGCGTGACCGGCAGCGTCGTCGGATGCCCACCTATGACCATGCCCAGCGAGTCGCCGACGAGGAGCGCGTCGACGCCGGCACGATCGAGCAGCGCGGCGAAACTCGCGTCGTAGCACGTGAGCATCGCGATCTTCTCTCCCTGGCGCGCCATGGCGGCGAGACCGGGAACGGTGCGTGGCGAGGTCGTTGCGGTCATTGCGTTCCCAA
>WNFV01013572.1_pt1 | contig 22037 bp, 18 predicted proteins | sample 5400101 | NCBI WGS metagenome assembly WNFV01 (sample SAMN13153361, study PRJNA577476) | soil metagenome | isolation source: 115 cm soil or saprolite under grassland replicate 1 | place: USA:California | collected 2016-06-15 | reverse complement strand
CTGTCATAGAAGATGTGGCCAACGCTGATCTTGTCGACTGGCAGGTCCTTCCACGGCCCGTCAGTGAAGCCCGCGGCACCGGTCCGCCCGATCTCGACTACGAAGCTGCCGCCTTCACTGTAGAATTGCACCATCAGGTAGTCGACGTGGTCGGGCAGAAGTCGCCGGAAATGAGGGAAGGAGCCGACGAACCCGCGCTTCCGGAGAGCCGGCACAAAGCGGGTCTTGAAGGCACTCATCATTCGCTCGCGGTGTTCGGTCATTGTACCCGCAACTCCCTCCAAGCTTTTTGAAAGAATGGCTCGAGCGCCTCCTTGATGATGCGGTATATGCGGGATGATCTGAGCTTTCACGACAGCCGAACCTACTCCGGGTCGATAAAAGGGTCGGAAGTCTTTTTACTTTCGCTTCGGATGACCGCGAGGATGGAGTGTCGCCTCAAGCCCAAGTTGCTTCGCGATGTTGATCATCCAATCTTCGCTCCCGAAAGGTCGGCCTCGCTGCGCACTCGATCGAAGGTCATCCAATTCCGATGTTTTATCTGGCTCGTTGACCAATTCAATCCAGAGGTCGCTCCATAGGCCACGGACTCAAAAAGTCCGAGAGCTTCGCGTCCTGTCGTGCAACCCGATAGGCACTAGACCAACTCCATTCTTCGGCTTGCTCGACTAACTTAGGTCAGCAACAACGTGTCAGGCTTTGTTTATTTGCTTTTTGTAAGACGTGCAAGAAGTTTGTGGAGGGCCATAATTGGGGTCACTAGGGTCTACCATGAGTCTGGATTCTATCTCGCTGGTTACTAGAGAAACTTGGAAGGACGCTTGCGACTAGGTGCATCACCTGCTGTAGCGTCTTGTTTCTTTGAACTCTGGCACCGATTCAGTCAGCGAACTTGATGACGATTGCCCGCGCCGGTGCGGCGCGCGCCGTCGAGCAGTTGATGCCTGAACATGGGAGGGAGTGATGGAGTAATGGAATGTTGGAGTTTTGGGCTCGGGCCGACGATTGGCGTGTGCCAAATCCGATTAGGCGATTCTACCCTGCATACTCGCGACACAGATCCTCAATTTCCTGCTTTACCCGACTGATTTTCTTGGACAGCTCGTTGATTTGAGCGAGATTATTACGATTCGCTTCGATCTCGAGTTGCTCGTTGTATTTCTTTAATGCGTTTTCACTTTTCAGGATCTGACCTTCGAGCTTTTCGATTCTTGCCTTCTCTCTGCGTTCGGCTTTTTCACGTTCCTTTTTCTCGTTGTAATGATTCCGCGAAGTAGGCTTCTTCCGCGCGCCGTTGCCGTCGCTTTCGTCCTCCCAGCCGATTTTTTCTAAAAACTCGTCATAACCCGAATCGAAGACATCCACTCTGCCGCGGTGAAAGACGATCAGTTTCGTGGCGAGGGCGCGAAGAATCCGTTCGTTATGGGTGACAATCAACAAAGCTCCGGGAAAATCCTGCAGGCTCTCGATCAACGCGTCGATGGATTCCATGTCGAGGTGGTTGTTCGGTTCGTCCAACAAAAGCAGATTTGACGGATGGGCGAGGATCTTGCCCAAGAGGGTGCGACTTTTTTCGCCGCCCGACAACACGGAAATTTTCTTTAAAGCCAAATCGCCGCCGAACATCATCGTGCCGCAAATATTTCGAACCTGCGTGCGCGTCAGTGCCGGATTGGTGTGTTCGATTTCTTGTTCGATGGTCAACTTGGGATTGAGCCGTTGAATGTTGGTTTGTCCGAAGTATCCCAGTTTCATGTCGGGATGAGCTTTGAGCTCGCCCGTCACCGGTATAAGTCCACCGGACAGTAGGTTTAATAGAGTCGATTTGCCTTTGCCGTTGTTGCCGATCACGCCGAATCTGTCGCGTGCGCTGATGGCCAGATCCATATGCCGAAACAAAGGATGATCAGGCGTATAGCCAAACGAAATATGGCGCGCCTCAAGTAACGTTTTGGCGGCAAACGCGGCGTGTCTAAATTCGAAATCCAAAGACTCGATATCGGCCAGCCCGTCGAGTTTGGGAAGTTTTTCGAGCATCTTGATGCGCGACTGAACCATTTTGGCTTTTGAAGCCTGGGCTCTGAACCGATTGATAAAGGCCTCGGCATGAGCCCGTTTTTTTTCTTCGTTGGCGCGGGTTTTTTCGTGAATCTCGTCTTCGAGGACGATTTGCGCATAAGCTTTGGCGGTGCCGCCCTCGAATTTGCGAATTTTCTGGCGATGGATAACCGCAGTGTGCGTCGTGACGCTGTCCATAAAGTCACGATCGTGGGAGATTAAAATAAGCTCGCCTTTAAAATTCGCGAGAAATCTGGCGATCCAACGAACCGACGTGATGTCGAGGTAGTTGGTCGGTTCGTCGAGCAAAAGCAGATTGGGCTCGGAGAGTAGGAGTTTTGCAAGGTTGATACGAATTTGAAAACCGCCGGAAAACTCGCGAGGCGCCTTTTCAAGATCGGCGTGGGAAAATCCCAGTCCGAATAAGATCGCTTCGGCCTTATAGATGGAATGGGTTTCTTCTTCCGGCAGTCCTAAAGCCGCTTCCGCCAAAATCGTCGGCTGGCTAAAGTGCAGATGCTGTTCGAGATGGCCGATGCGATAGTTTCGCGGGATTGTTATCTCTCCGGAGTCGGGCTCTTCTTGTCCTAAGATGAGTTTAAAAAGAGTCGATTTGCCGTGGCCGTTTCGTCCGACCAAACCCAAGCGATCGCCGGCATTCATCTGAAAACTGACGTCGATGAAAAGCTCACGCGCGAAATACGACTTGGAAAGCTGGTTGATCTTAATCACGATGGGTTGTTTCAGTAGAGAATAAAATTACGGCAATCAAGCGACCGGTTCGGAAATTTAGATTGGGCGCCGTGCCAAGATGCCGCGGTCGAGCATGAAGATAATATTAGCAGGGCATGGGCCGCGCTTTGAACTGTGGAGGTTCAGTTTCGCGGAATTTTTTCAGGTATCAGCAGATTCCAGCAAAACGATCCGTACAAACGTTATAGGGCCATGAAAATGTTTGATGAAAATTGGATCCCTTCGCTACGGATCAGTCGGTATAGACTGGCAAGAGTGCAATACCGTACCTCAAGGACCGCTGCTCTCAATCCCGACCCCCGCCCTTGATGACGTGACAATATCCCACACAGCCATGAACATCGCCGCGATCACCGGCCCAATGACAAAACCGTTGAGACCGAAAATCGCCATGCCGCCCAGCGTGGAGATCAGCACAACGTAATCAGGCATTTTGGTGTCCTTACCGACGAGGATGGGACGCAGGACGTTGTCTACCAGGCCGATGACGAGCACGCCAAAGGCGATCAGAAAGATGCCCTGCCACGTCGCACCAGTCACTAAAAAATAAATGGCAACGGGCAGCCAGATCAGCGCGCTACCGACTGCCGGGAGCAGGGATAGAAAAGCCATCAACACCGCCCATAACACCGCCGCGTGGACGCCCAAAAACCAGAAGATCAGCCCTCCGAGTGCTCCTTGCACGACGGCCACGACGACGTTGCCTTTGACCGTGGCGCGGATCACGGTGGTGAACCTGTTGAGGAGCTCGCGCTGTTGATCCGTGTGCAAGGGAATTGCAGTCCTGATGCGCCTGACAAGGTCATCGCCGTCGCGCAACAGAAAGAACAGCAGGTATAAGACGATGAACAGGTCGACGATGAAATCGAACGTGTTCTGACCGATGTTAAGAGCCTTGGTGGCAACGAACTGACTACCCTGCACCAAGCCCGTAGACAGCCTCTCTTGCATCGAGCTAAGATCCGTCAACCCAAAGCGGTCCAGTAGGTCGCTTACCCACGCCGGTAGGACGCCAAACACTTGCTGAAAATACCGGCCGAGATTCAGCTCTCCCGACTGGAACTTCTCGTACAGGCCGAGCCCTTCCTGCACTAACAACGCGCCGATCAGCGTTACCGGCAGAATCACAATGAGCAGAACGATCGTCACGGTCGCGAGGGCAGCAATTGTGCGTCGCTGCCCCATGAACCTCAGCAGTCGCCGATAAAGCGGTGCAAACAGGATTGCCAGGATAGTTCCCCAGAAAACCGCACCATAGAAGGGCCATAGGATCCATGCGAATGCGAGCGATACCGCAATTACTAGTAATAGAAACGTTTTGTCTTCCAGGCCAGGCAAGTTGGCTAGGTTTGGTGATTTCATACCTGTTTAGAATCGAGTGCGGGAAGGGGGTTGGGGCCAAGTTTTGCAATCACAGGGTCTGCGATCGGAATTTAGCACGTAGCGGGAGCGGAGAGAAACAAGTATACGCGACCCGGGTACCGACCTGCACTTAAATGCCAGACGCACCGCATCGCCTCATTCATGGAAACGACGCGTGGCAGCGGCGGCAGCTTCTTGCACTCCGGGCAGAGGGCAGAAATTGTTAGCCTCTATTCCGAAGACCGGGTTGAACTTGCTGCGAAAGTTCTCGAGAGCAATCACCGCAGCCAATTCTACTAACTCCTCGTCCGTAAAATGTTTCTTGAGACGATTGAAAAACTTGTCCGTGACCCGTTTACCCGTGTAGGTCATCCGCTCGGCCAGTTCCAGTGCCAACCGCTCGCGCAAGGAAAACAAAGGGTTTTTCTTGTAATCTCCCAGCGCCGCTTCGACCTTCTCTCCCGCAGCCCCGTTTTGCATCGCACCGGATGCGTTACTGTCAATTCAATACGGGCAACCATTGATATGGGCAGTCCTGACACAGACCAGGTTGCGTAGCTCTTGCGGGATCAGTCCCGATTCCTGAATTCCTTGGGCGAGCGCCTGGACTCCGTTATAGATTGTCGGCCTAACGGCAGACACCTGCACAGCGTTTGACACAAAGCCATGACGCTTCTTCTGCTGTTCAAAAATCTGTCGCACCTCATCATTATTTGCTTCACTTTCCGTTACACCTTTGATCCTGGCCATGAATCCTCCTCCTGGTTTACTTCACGCTGTTGATTCATTGGGGTGTCACCTGTCCGTGGCCGTGCGGAACCAGCCAGACGGATCGCATTTTTCGTTTCAGCTTTCGAGCTCGTCTCGCGAGTTCAACTCGATCGTATAGCCTGGTTAAGATTTATTTAATGCCATTTCCCTCAGCGTTTGTCTAAGCAATGTCATATCCAGACCTCGATCGGGCGTCGACGTTTCCTTGAATCGCGCCGAATAACTGGCCGGCTTCGACGAGAGCTGGATACCCGACTACGACCCGCACGTCGCCTACGTCGCTCACATCGTCGATTTCCTCATGGGACTCCCTTTCGGAATCGCCCTGAGCGATCATTGGAAAAGAAATCTGATGACCACGTTGCTGCTCTTGGGAGTTTATCTGGCAATTGTAAGCGGTGCCGCGAGATCGCTATTTCGCTAGCCAGACCGGCGCACTCCCCAACAGAGTTTTGGATGCGTAGTTACTGACAATTTCGCACTTGACAGCATGTAGCTTTAAAGCTACGTTATCAGTTATGGAAGTTTCGGAGAAACAGGTCGAGAGCTACGTACGTTCTGACGGCACTTGTCCTTTTAATGACTGGATAGATTCACTCCGAGACCAACGAGCTAGAGCGATAATTCGGACAAGAATTGGTCGCGTCAGATTGGGAAACTTGGGCAACTGTGAACCAGTGGGTAGAGGCGTTTTAGAACTCAAAATCGATTATGGGCCCGGTTATCGAGTTTACTTCGGCCAGGTTGGGACGAAGTTGGTTATCCTGCTTTGCGGCGGGGATAAAAGTTCACAAAGCGAGGACATAAAGCAAGCTATTGAATACTGGGAGGACTACAAGAAGTAGGAGTTTACAATGGCAAAAAGTAAAAGCTATCAAAGTAATCTTTTGGAATCGCTCAAAGATCCTACGGAAGCAGTAGAATATTTGAATGCTGCGCTAGAAGACGGGGAGCCTGAGGTTTTTCTTCTGGCTTTGAGAGACGTAGTTGATTCATACGGTGGAATGAGCAAGCTCGCGGCGTCGACATCACTTAACAGGGAAAATCTATACAGGATGCTTTCAACCAAAGGAAATCCAGAGTTCTTTAGTTTGTCGACGGTCCTCGACGCTATTGGTTTCCGATTGGCAGTAGAATGTAAGGCCACCGAGCATCCAAAAGCCAAAAGTGCAGTTTCTAAATTAGTTCTTCATGCCAATATGGCGCAGGTGAAAGAACCTACACCCAAGTACGCGCTCGCAGCCGATACCGAATCTCGTACGAAGAGCTTAATCTCCGTTAGAACAAGCGACGATACAGAAGTGGGGACACTCGAATTTGATTTCAATGAGGGTGCCTTAATCCTTGAGGTCACGGGAGATATTCCTCTGAAAAGAGTTCAAGAAGCAGAGATTCACACACGGGATGGCAAGATACTTTTGGGAGACATTTCAGTGCAAGGAAAAAATCGATTAGTCTTGCTCAAAAAACATAAAATATTTCCCAAAGACATGGCACAAATCACTCTATCGATGGCGGGATAGACAATGGACAACGATATTACACGACTTGATGGGTTGTTGAGTCGAATCCAACTTCTAGATCCTCCTTACCAAGAATCATTGGAAAGCAAGGAGTTGTACCAGGAGATCTGCAAGCTCGTATTTGAGGACCAACTTTATCCACGTATATGGTCGGAGCCAACGTTGAACCAACTCGACCAACTTTTTCAAACTGAAAAACCTGACGAGGAGTTATTTAAAGCCGAATTGGAGGAGATTCGTAAGCGAACGATAGCAGTGAGAGAAATCAATGATTGTTTTTTCGGCATCGTCGACCCAAATACTACGACTGAGAAGCTCTGCGAATTCTTGGCGATAGTTCAATGCCTTCCCGACGGTTTTAGCAGCCGTTTAGATGCATCCGGTCGGCTACAAGAAATTCGAAATCAAGACCAATGTACTTCTGAGAAAGTCGCGTGGTTTCTGGAATTTGTTAAAGACGATCTGAGCCTAGATTTGACAGTGAAAGATTCAGTCAAAGGAGTCTTGGCATCGCTTAAGAGTCGTGAAGCTATAGGGAAAGTAAACGCTTTATTGGTTCAAGGGAATACCAAGGCGATAACCGTCTCGCTCCACATTAAGATTCAGCCTGGTACTGGCCAAGTTTCCTGCCAAGTTAACGGGAGCGAAGATTTCAAGGCCGCCGTCGGAAGATCTCTGTCCGCGATGCGAGACCGAATGTATTTATCCGGATCGGAAGATGTCTTGTATACGCTTCATCTCACAGACGCGCGTTATCAAGGATCATCTCTTGCTTTGGCAGCGTCGGTAGCAATGCAGGACGTGGTACAGGAACGAGGTCATCTGGACTCTGATTCAGGGCAAACTTCGAGAACTTGATGAATCAGCACCGGTAGATAAAGTCGTGAACACGGCTGATTTAATTCTCGCTCTTGAACCGAAGGGTACTGTAGCAAAATGGGCCATCGTACATAAGGTCCTAAAAGCCGCAAAGTTAAGGAATAGGTGGGACATCGTTTCGAAATGGATCGAGAGAGTAAATCCGTATGAACTGTCGACAACTCCTATGAAAGATGACCGGGGTCGTGACGGATGGTCTAAGCAGTCTGTTTGGTATAACTACCGCATTCGTTCAGAGATCGAGGTCGGTGATAGGCAGCAAGCAGTTGTCGCTGCGCAACGTGCAATTGGTCTCTTCCCACAACAAGCAAAATTCTTCAAACGTCTGGAGGCTCTGGGCAACTTCCGCCTCGGTAGACTTGTTGAAGCTGAGCTGCTTTATAGCAAACTTATTGGTGGAAGATCAGATTGGTGGATACTAAACGAACACGCTCACGTTTTGCGGGATCTTGAAAAACATCAAGAGGCGCTAACACTTATGTGTAAAGCCGCACTTTCAAATAAGAAACTCGAATTGCTTGTCACGTCATTTTCAGAGATGGGCTTTCTCTGTCACAAAAGAGAATTGAAACAAGAAGCAAGAAATCACCTTTTGTTATGTAAGTACATTAGAGAGGAACAAGGATGGTCAATTCCCCCGACCGTTAATTCTGGAATTGCGGCCTTAGATAGAGAATTGTCAGATATTGCTAGGCCCGAAAGCCGCGAAGCCGCATTAGTTGAATGTCAAAAGTTCTGGAGAAGTACAGCGGGTGCACAATATGACTCCCGCGAACCGTCACTCAAGAGCAGGGAAGTGAGGAGGATGCTAAAAGGAAGGTTAAAAATGGGCCCATCGGAAAGACCATATTGCTTTCTACTTTCAGATACGAGGGAGTCCTATTTCTGTCGAAAGAGTGATTTGCCTGAAGGTGCGACTGATGGCGTGATTCTCCAGTTTGATGCGATGCCGTCTTTTGATAAGAAGAAAAACCAAGAATCGTGGAACCTCTTGCGAAGCCGCTGTCGTCGATCACTTTACAAGATCGATGTATCATCAGACTTTGACAGGCCAGCAAAAATGATCGAGTCGTACTGTCGCTACGAGCGATAGACGCGGGCGTGGAACTGAAACCAACGTAAAAGGAGATAAAATGCGCGAGATCCTGACGGGTATTTTCACTTGGCCGTGGTTTTCGGAGCCACACGGTTACAATTTTAACGGCCACTTCATTCGGCACGTTGCTGGGAATCTTTGCGTCGATCCTGTGGAGCCGAGTGAAGAAGATCTAGCGGCGCTGGCGCGGCAGGGTGTCGCGCGCATTCTCATCACCAATCGCAATCACTCGCGCGCGGCGAACAAGATTCGCGCGCGCACCGGCGCGCGGACGGCGATCCATCCAGCGGACGCGCTCCACGCGCGCAAGGAAGGGGCGGAGGTGGACGATGAATTGAACCCAGGCGACAAAGTCGGTCCGTTCGTGGTGATCGACTCACCGGGAAAATCGCTGGGAGAAGTTGTGCTTCACTGGCCGGAGCGAAAAATCCTGCTCGTCGGGGACTCGGTGGTCGGTGATCCGCCTGGGAAGTGCAAGCTCTTACCGGACAAGGTGGTGGACGATCCGCCGCGTCTACGCGACAGCGCGCGTGAACTGCTTGCCCTCGACTTCGATATTTTACTGGTTGGCGATGGCGAGCCGATTCTAAAGTCTGCCAAGGACCGGCTGCGGGAACTGGTCGAGACGTTTTAGCGTCCGGTAAGGTTCCAATCGTTCCAGCCGTTCAAAACGTTCCAATCGTTCAAGAGATCAAGTCCTGAACATCGCTCGAACCGTTCGCGCCGTTCAAATAGATCCAGGTAGAAACATGCGAGAATAAGGGACCTGAGAGACCACGGATTAACTGTTACGCAGAGCTGCGGAATCAAAGCCGCAGTGATTGAAGTCGAGTCGACCGGAGGGCTCATTTGCCACGCCGTTACTTTTGCGGCTTCTTTGACTTTTCCGGAGTGGGCGCTTTGCGCGGATCATCTGCTTCGGGCAAGCAAACATAGCTCATTGTCGTGTTGTTGCTGGTAAAGGTGACGGTATCGGGCCCGAACTTGGCATCCTTGAATTGCTTCCAGGTATCCAGTTTGTCTTTGATGCTGGCCTGACATTTCGCTTGAGAGCCGAGCCCGGGCGCCGCAATCCAGGTATCGGAAGTCGGGGTTTGGGTTCGGGTCCACAATGTCCAAAGTAGGACGAGGACAAAGCCGCATTTTTTCATATCGACCCGCTACTCCTTCCTGTTACTTTCGAGACAACTACTCACTTAGACGACCCCCGAACAAAGATCATTAAATTCATCAACAGAGCCGTTGTCGCCCGGGAAAGCCCAAGGGTTAGGGACCTCGATCCGGTTTTGCCATTTGGTCCGGGCGCGCCGGTCAATTCCCCCTCATTGATGCGCGCGGCCCTTCTCGATGCGCTTTTCGGGTCCAGGGCTGCTTGACATGGGAACGGACTTGCATCGCTTCGTTACCATCTTTCTCTTGAATTTCTCAAGTATTTTTTTTGCTAGGTTGGCTCATACACGACGTCATCGCCTCCCTTGACACAGCGCTCCCATGAGGCGTACACGAGGATCAAGAGGCGAGCACAGAGGAGGGAAGCAATTATGGCAAACCATTTCGAAGTCATAGATGCCGACGGTCACATCACGGAAGAGGACAGCCAGCTGAAAAAATATATGGAAGCCCGCTACCGAGACCGAGCGGCGACGCTCACGCCAAGAGACAGCTGGGACCGATCGTTGAGTGGAACATTAGGCACCCGCGCGCGGGACGCCAAGAGCTGGCTCGACGCGATGGACAGAGGCGGCGTATCGACCGCGGTGCTTTATCCGACGAACGGTCTGAGCGTCGGCTGGATACGCGAGCCTGACGTCGCGGTGGCGTATTCGAAAGCGTGGAATAATTTCTGTGCCGAAGAATTTCAAAAAGTCAGCCCGCGCCTGAAGGCGGTGGCGCTGGTGCCCTTCCAAGACGTGCCAGAAGCCGTCAAAGAACTGCGCCGCGCGGTGCAAGAATTGAAGCTCGTCGGCGTGATGCTGCCCGCAGTTGGGTTACGCCTGCCGTTGGGGCACGAGAGCTTTTGGCCGATTTACGAAGAAGCGGAAAAGCTCGACTGCATGGTGGGCGTGCACGCCACGGTGCGCGGGCCGCATTATTTTGCCGGCGATCTGTTCGACCAGTTCATCGAAGTTCACACGCTGTCCCACTCGTTTGCCCAGATGATGCAATGTTGCAGTTTCATGTTCCGCGGTGTCTTCGATCGCTTTCCTAAATTGCGTGTTGCGTTCATGGAAGCGGGTTGCAGTTGGGCGCCCTATTGGTTCGGCAGGATGAACGAGGAATGGGAAAAACGCGGCGCGGTGGAAGCACCCAATTGCAAGAAAAAACCCAGCGACTACCTGAAAGACGGGCGCATCTACTTACACGCCGAAGACTATGAGCCGCTGATCGGCGCCACCGCCGGCCTACTCACGCATAAAGTGATCTATTACGCCTCGGACTATCCGCATTGGGACACCGAATTTCCGGAAAATATCGAGCATCTCGGCCGACGCGAAGATTTAAACGACGAAGCCAAGAAGTGGCTCTTCGCCGAATCGGCGAAGAAACTTTACAATCTGCAGTGAACCGACCTATGGCAACTAAGCGCAAAATTTGTTTTACCGGCCCGATGCGGACCACGGTTGCCGACAATATCCTGCGCGACGCGGGTTGCGAGCTCGTGTTGGGGAAACCGCAAGACGATTTTCGAACGTTTCGCTACGAGCGCAAAGAGCTGGTCAACCTGATCGGCGACTGTCCAATCGTATATCCTTCGGGGCGCGATTTCATCGGCGCAGATATTCTCGACTCCTGTCCGGATCTCCAAGCCGTGGTGAAATCGAGCATCGGCATCGAAACCGTCGATGTCGACGCGGCGACGGACTTGGGTATTCTGTGCTGTAACAGCCCAACCCCGGAAAACTACATGGGTGTGGCCGAAGCGACGCTGGGGCTGATGGTGGCGCTGTTCAAGCGTCTCAAGTTCAATGAGGCGTTCATGCGCAACGGCGGTTGGAAAGAGCTGCAGAATCGGGGCACGCTCATGTTGGGGAAAACAGTTGGCATTATCGGCGTTGGCCGTATCGGCCAAAACGTCGCCAAACGTCTCGGCGCATGGGGTATGAAGATCCTCGGTTACGATCCCTACGTGACCCAGGAAACCGTTGTATCCTTGGGCATCAAGATGGGTTCGCTGGATCAGCTCCTGAAGGAATCGGATCTAGTCACATTGCATGTAGTATTGACTAGAGAGACGCGCGGCATGATCGGCATGCGCGAGCTCAAGCTCATGAAGCCGACAGCATTTATTGTCAACACTTCCCGCGGACCCGCAATCAAAGAAGCCGACATTGTCCAAGCTTTGAATGAAAAAATCATCGCCGGCGCCGCACTCGATGTATTCGATGAGGAGCCGATGCCGATGGAAAACCCGCTCCGTCAAATCGATCCATATCGGTTGATTCTCACACTGCATAATATCGGCGCCAACCCCGGCTCGTCGGAGGCAGGTCAAAGAATGGCGGCACAAAGCATGCTCGCGATCCTCGACGGCAAGGTTCCCGATACGGTCGTTAACCCGTTGGCCATTCCACGCTGGAAAGAACGATTCTGGGCATAATATCGACTGAACCACGCTCGGCTTCGAGCCGAGAGGGTTCTGAATTGGTCGACTGGAAGTCGACTCTTGTTCCCGTCATTCCGGCGGAAGCCGGAAGGGAATCCAGGCGGTTCTTGATCGTGAAGTGAAAACAAACCTGGGTGCCGGCGGTCGCCGGCATGACGAACTTTCACTTCGGCCGAAGGCGAAAGATTTAGACGATCCCCGGGAGGGACATTAAGGCGTCTGACAACTTAAGCCAAATGTAGGGGCGGGTTTGAAACCCGCCCCTACCGTATATGATCAGTGCGATGAAGCGCATATCGAAGGTCCTTTGTTTTTTCGTTGTTGAATTCGGATTTTTCTATTCCGTGTTTGGCGCGGCGGCAGCGGTCGGTGTGCGCATGGGTTATCCGCAGCCGAGCGGCGCGATGCTGCCGATTTGGGTCATGACCGAGGCCAGGCTCGACCACAAATATGGTTTTGAGCTGCAGAATATTTATATCTCCGGCGGTGCCAGATTGACGCAGACGCTGGTTTCCGGCGACATCGACATGGCAAGCTCCGGCGGAGCCGTCGTCAACGCGGTCCTCAGCGGCGCCGACATCGTCGGCATCGCCGCCAGTGTGCCGACCTACGGCTTTTCGCTTTATGCTCGTCCCGAGATTAAAGACGTTTCGAGCCTGAAAGGAAAAATGCTAGGAGTCATGACGAAGGGCGCTTCGTCCGATCACGCGGCCGTGGCGCTTCTCAGGCGAAACAACTTGCAGCCTGGACAAGACGTAAAATTTCTTTATCTCGGCGGCGTGCGGGAAGTTTTGGCCGCGCTCGAACGCGGCATCGTGTCCGCCGGCGTGCTATCGGCGCCGACGACAGTGCTGGCGCGCCGGCTCGGCCTCAAAGAAATTATCAATATCGCCGATCTAAAATTGCCCTATGTTCATAGCGGCGTGGTTACACGCCGCGCTCTCATGCGGCAGAGTCCCGATCGCGTGCGCGCCTTTCTCAAGGCCTACGTGGCGAGTATCAAGATGACCAACGAGAATCCGGAAATCAGTAAGCGCGCCTTGGCGCGTTATCTGGCGACCAACGATGGTCCGGTTATCGATGAAGCCTATAACTCTTTTCGCGGCGTATTTCCCAAGCTGCCCTATTTTACCGAAGAGCATATCAAGTCGGTCCTCCTGGTTACGGATCATCCCAGGGCCGCTGCCGCCGACCCCAAGGACTTCTTTGACAATCGTTTCTTAAAGGAGTTAGAAGATAGTGGATTTGTGAGAGAACTTTATGGACAACATTGAGGCGGGTAACTTCGATGCCACAGGGTGTTAAAGGAAAATGTGGCTTTTGGCTGGCGCTGGCAATCGCTTCGGTTGTCTCCCGAACCGACGGCGCCGCGGCGCCCGACAAATTAGTCGGCATTCATTCCGCCCGCGTCATGTCGCAGTCGATGCCGTGGATGGCGACGGAAGCGGGACTATTCAAAAAATACAATATCGATTTTAATCTGGTCTTTATCTCATCGTCGGGTATCGTGACCGCGGCGTTACTGGGCGGTGATGCGGAGATGACCGTCACCGGCGGCATCGGCAACGTCGCCGCGTATCTGCGCGGCTCCACCGACGTGGTATTTATCGGCGGCGTTAAGAACACCATGACCCAGACCCTCGTTGCTGGCGGCAACATAAAGAAGCCGGAAGATTTGAAAGGCAAGAAGATCGGCGTGAGCCGGATCGGCGGCAACTCGCACTATTTCACGATCCAGGCGCTTCGCCGTTACGGCATGGACGCTAATAAGGACGTTCAATTCATTCAAACCGGCGGAGATCCCGAGACCTTTGCCGCCTTCGTCAGCGGCCAGATTGACGTCGCCAACCTCACTCCGCCGACGGACGCCCAAGCGATCGCCAAGGGTTATCACTATGTAATTTACGGCCCCGATTTGAAAATCCCCTACGCCGCAACCGCGTTCGTGACCAAGCGCTCGGTGATGGCAAAGCGCCCGCAAGTCATGGCTAATTTCATGCGCGCGATGGCCGAGACCGCCAAGCTCATGCACACTGATCGCGAATTTGTTTACAAAGTGCTGGGGAAATATCTTCGCGTCACCGACCGTGGACGAGCTCTCAGCAACCGATCCCCGCGCCAAAAAGGTCAAACCGCAGGAAATGATCGATACTCGTTACTTGGATGAAATGGAAAAGAGTGGATTTTTCGATCAACTTTGGGCTAAAAAGTAGCCTGGGAGGTGAATGCTATGGAACAAACCATTATCTCGTCGGATTCTCACGTGATCGAAGTGCCGGATCTATGGGAGAAGGGGATGCCGCAGTCGTTCAAGGAGCGCGCGCCCAAGATGTTCTTCGACGACAAGCGCGACGCATGGATGTTCGGTTCGCCCGAAGTTCAAATCCAAGCCGTGGGCGGATTGTTCATGGCCGGACAGCAACCGGAGAATTTGGAAAAGTTTCGGAGAGCGGGCTTCGCCGTAGCGCGCCCCGGCGGCTGGGACCCGATCGTGCGCCAGGACGACATGGTCGTCGACGGCGTGGCGGCAGAAGTGCTTTATCCGAGCCTCGGTCTCGGCTTGTATTGCGTCAAAGACGCGGCGCTCCAAGAAAGTCTGTTCCGAACTTACAACGACTGGATCATCGAGTACTGCAATAAAGTTCCGGATCGCCTCTACGGCATCGCGTTGCTTTCCATGTACGACATTGACCATGCCATCGCCGAAATGGAGCGCTGCAAAAAGGCGGGGGGAATCGTCGGCACGATGATCTGGCAAGTGCCGGACCCGAAGCTGCCTTTTACCTCGGATCATTATGAGCGCTTTTGGGCGGCATCGCAGGATCTCGGTTTGCCGGTTCACCTGCACATCCTGACCGGATTCGGCGAAAGCATGAACCGTCAAACCAGCCACGGCATCAACCGCTATCGCATCGGCGTGCAGCAGACCCGAGAAATCGAGGACGCGCTGTTTGACATGATTTTCTCCGGCGTGTTGGAGCGTTATCCGAAATTAAAAATCGTCTCCGTGGAAAACGAAATCGGTTGGATGCCGTTCTGGTTGGAGAAGTGCGATAAAGGCTACAAACGGCACCGCCACTCGGAAAAGGTGCCGATGACCAAGTTGCCAAGTGAGTACTTTGCCGAGCAAATTTACGCGACCTTTTTTAATGATCGGGTCGGCGGCCAGCTCTTCTCCTGGTGGGGCGTAGACAACTGCATGTGGTCCAATGACTATCCGCACCAGAATTCAACTTGGCCGAACTCGCGCGCCGTTATCGAGCGCGATATGGCGCATCTTTCAGCGGCGGACCGGGAAAAGCTTCTTAATACCAACGTGCGAAGGCTTTATAACTTGAAAGCGCCGGCGTCATTGCCGAAAGCGGCCTAACGAGAACGACGAGCGTACAAATTTAGGCAAAGCTTCAACTCATACTTGAGGAGATATTTATGCAATTACGCGATGCCATAAAAGTTCTGGATTCCGACGCGCACGCGCGCGATCTCGATAATGAAATCAGACCCTACTTGCCGGAGCCCTATCGCAATCAAAAAGCGGCATTCATCCCGGGCGAGCACTATGACCGCAATCTCGGCGGCACGCTCGGCCGTCCTGCGTCGAAAGTGGAAGAGCGGCTGGCGGCGATGGACACCCAGGAAATCGATACTGCGGTCATGTTTCCGACTACCGGGTTGGGCATCGGCCGGGTGCGCGATCCGCAATATCAAACCGCGCTCTGCCGGGCCTACAACGATTACATTTCCGATTACTGCAAGGCGTCGCCGCGTTTGAAAGCCGTGGCGAATTTGCCGGTGAACAATCCCGCGGAATGCAGCAAGGAGCTCAACCGCGCAGTCACCGAGCTCGGGCTTTGCGGCGGCATGCTGGCGGCGCAAGCGCATCGAAAGAATCTCGGCAGCCCGGAGTTCTATCCGCTCTACGAAGAAGCGCAACGCTTGAACACGCCGGTGACGATTCACGCCTTCGGTGGCGATGAGCCGGGCAGCGAAGTTTTCGATCAGTTTATCTGCCTGCATACAACCGGTCATCCGTTCCCGGTATTACGCCAGCTTACCGCGATGGTGTTTGGCGGCATTCCGGAAATGTTTCCAAAATTGAGAGTCGGCTATTTGGAAGTCGGCTGTGGCTGGCTGCCGTATTGGGCCGAGCGCATGGATGAGGAATGGGAGAAGCGCGGCAAGGTCGAGGCGCCGCTTTGCAAGAAGAAACCAAGTGAATATCTGTACAGCGAAAACAGCTATTACGGCTGCGAGCCGGAGGAAAAAATGATCAGCTTCGTGGTTAACGAGATCGGCTCCAAGACGCTGATGTACGCGTCTGACTACCCCCACTGGGATATGAGCTGGCCGGAATCAGGCAGCATTCTCTGGGCGCGGGAAGATATCTCTCTCGACGCGAAAAAGGATATTCTACAGAATAACGCCAAACGCTTTTACAATTTGTCATAGCGCTCAGAACCGGCCGCCAGCATTCGCCAATTCGTTTCGATGCGCGAAGCTGGCGGCTGTTCATTTAAACAAACCCGAAAGGACAAAACATGATTCAAACCAAAGGATTAACCGGCGCACAAACGATGTTGCGTGTGCTCGCTAAAATGGGCGTGGAAAAGATCTTCGCCTCGCCAGGATCCGAGTGGTCGCCGGTGTGGGAAGCTTTGGCGGAACCGGGCGTGGAAGGCATGCCGCAGTATTTGAGCACGCGCCACGAGGAAGTTGCCGTCGGTATGGCCAGCGGATACGCCAAGGCAACCGGCAAGCTGCCCGCCGTTATGATCCATACGACCGTCGGCTCGCTGCACGCGACGATGGGCATGCGCGCGGCGGTGCGCGAGCAGGTGCCCATGGTGGTTTTAACCGGTGAGTCTGTAGGTTTCGGCGAAGATGAAGGGCCCGACCCAGGCGGCCAGTGGCTGGGTCATCTCTCCAACATCGGCGGCCCGGCGAAGTTGGTTGACCAAACCGTAAAATGGAGTTTCGGTATCAACAACAAAGCGATTTTACCGGCGACCATTCAGCGCGCTTGCCAGCTTGCCATGGCCGCGCCTAAAGGGCCGACTTTTGTTTCACTCCCGATGGAATATCTGTTCGCCAAAATGATCAGAGACGTTCCAGGGGATCACGGTTTTGCGCCGGGCGCGACCGCCGATGCGAAGGGCATCGAGGAACTCGCCAACTTGTTGGCCGGTGCGAAAAGCCCCGTGATCGTCGCTGAAGACTCGGGCCGCACGGAGAAATCGGTACACTGTCTCGTCGAAATCGCCGAGCTCTTGGGCTGCGCGGTTTGCGAGACTCGGAGCACGGGGGCGCTCAACTTCCCGCGCACGCATCCTCTGCACAGTGGTTACGACGCCAAAAGGGCCTCTGCCGGCGCGGACGTCATCGTTTTATTGGCGGTTATTGCACCGTGGCATCCGGCGTCGGTCACGCCCGCGCCAGGAGCAACGGTAGCGATACTCGATGAAAATCCATTGCGCCATGATATGCCGTACTACGGCTACCAGGCGGACCTGTGTTTAACCGGTGAGATCGAAAGCTCGTTGGAGAGTTTACTGGCGGCGCTTAAGAAAAAAGTTTCTGCTAATGACGCCTCGCGCAGGCAGCGGGCGGAGGAACTCGGCAAGAAAAATAACGCCCAGAGAAAGGCGTGGCGCGACGAGGCGATCGGCCTTGCGAATCAAAAACCAATGGATACTCGCTGGGTCGCTCATGAGATCAGTCAGGTTCTGCCGGCCGACGTCATGATCGTTGAAGAGACAATCACTCACCGTTTGGCCATCCATCGTTACTTGGACGGAGTTAAGCCCGGATCTTACTTCGCCGGCTGCATCGGCGGGTTGGGTACTGGTCTATCGACGGCGCTAGGAGTTAAAGCCGCTAACCCGAAACGACCCGTCGTTTGCATGATCGGTGACGGCTCGTTTAATTATGATCCCGTCCCTGGTGTTTACGGGGCTGCGCAGGAGCACAATCTGCCGTTTTTAACGATCATGTTTAATAACCAGGGTTACCTGTCACAAAAATCGGGTATTCCCAGATACTATCCGGACGGGTGGGCGGTTCAGTCCAAGAATTTTTCCGGATTACACATCGCGCCGTGTCCTGAATACTCGCAGCTGCTGAAGGCGTTCGACGGCTACGGCGAAAAGGTCGAAGAGCCCGGCGAAGTGCGCAAGGCGGTGGAGCGCGGTTTGCGCGCGGTGGCTGGCGGACAATCGGCGTTGCTGGATGTGCGGTTGAAGCCGGTCGAACAAATCGTCGATCGGGGCGAGGGATAGTTGCGGGTTCGTCGCAGATATCTATAGACCCTCTCCTCGATCCTCCGTCGCACGCGAGGGTCGGGGAGAAGTCGCTCCAACGCCGGCCCGGAATCCCTGATCCTGGACCGGCGTTGTTGTCTCAGAACCCAAATCGTAGAGGGAAAAGCTATGGACAGTAATTTTCACGATCTTCTGGTCGCCACGCGCGATAAGAATCACAGCAAGAACCATCCCTTTTTCGAGCTCTGGGTGAAGGGCAAACTCACCAAGGAGCAAACCGCTTTCTACTGTACGCAGCACTTTCACTACGTCGTGGAGTATCTGAATTGGCTAGCCTATGAGGCCTCACAGATTCCACAGCGCGACGTGAAGGAGTATTTATTTGAAAATCTGGGCGACGAGGAAAACGCCGACGACCGCCATCTTGATATGTTGAAGGATTATGTCGCCGCGAGCGGCGTCGATCGCAACAGCGTCGAGACGTCGATCGTCCTGCCGGGCACGGATCAGCTGCAAAACTGGGGTTGGCGTATGGTTTACGAAAAACCGTGGCAGGCGGCGGTGGCGGGCATGTTCATCGGTTTGGAATCGCAGTTCCTGGACATCTGCAAGAAAGTCGTTCCAGCGTTGCACAAACACTACGGTTACAAGCCGCATGCCCGCGAAATACGCTTCTTCGAAGAGCATGTCTACGCAGACGAAATCCACGGCGCCAAGGGATTCGCGATCGTCGAGAAATACTGTAGTACGCCGGAGCTACAAGCGCTCGCGGTAAGGCAGGTCGAAGAAGCAACGGTCAGGCGCTGGCGCTACATGAACAGCATTTATTGGTATGCGCTGCACGGCAAAATGGACGATACGCCAACGCTGAACGCGTAACCGTCATTTTCTTAAACCCTCTCCCGCTTCAGCCTGAGACTGACCCGCCTGTGGAGAATGCGGGAGAGGGAAGGGTGAGGGTTCAAACTCTTTTAGTTATCAAACAGTCGGTAAGGAAAATACGCAATGAGCATTCGCATCGACGGAGGGGTCGTCGTCGGCTGGTCCGGCTCAAGTCACGAAATCATTCCGAACGGTTCCGTCCTGATCGACGGCGATACCATCAAATCCGTCGGCACCGACAATTCCCAATCCGCCGACAAGGTGATCAACGCCGCTGGCAAAATTGTCTGTCCCGGATTTATCAATCTCCACGTTCACTCGCAGTTGAACATCGGCGACTATCTGCTCTCTGACGTGACCAAGAAAGACTATCTTGCCGCCAACTGGTTCGTCTTCGGCGCGCCATTCAAGGAAAAAGTCGAGGCTCCGCCGGCGCCCGCGGTTGCGATTGGAAGAAAATACGCGCTCTATAGCGCGCTGCGAAACGGTGCGACGACTGTCTTGGATCCTGGGGGCGGACCTGGTGCCTTGGATGATTACGTCGCCATTGTTGGGCAAACGGGCGGGCGGGTTTTCTTTAGCCCACCGTTTCGTAGCCACGACATCTTTACCGATGTGCAAGGCCGCCACTATTATGAAGAGCGCGCCGACAAAGGGCGCCCGGGCCTAAAAGTCGCGGTGGACTTCATCAAGAAATTTCACGGAGCACACAACGGCTGTCTGCAAGGTATTTTGAATCCCGCACAGGCGGAGACCTGTGAACCGTCCCTTCTCAAGGAGAGCGTCGCGGCAGCGAAAGAATTGGACGTGCCGATACACATCCACGCCGGTGGAAATTTGCGCGAGTTTCTGCAGATTCTCAACACGTACCGCAAGCCCGTGGCCGAGTATCTCGCTGACACCGGTATCCTCGGACCGCGCACGACGCTCGGACACATGGCGGTTACCGGCGGCCACTCGCGGGTCGATTATCCGCGCGGCGATGAATTAAAAATTCTCGCCGAAAGCGGGGCCACCGTCGGTCACTGTCCGCACAAGTGCGCCAAGATGGCATTCGCCATGGAATCCTTTGATCAGTATCTCGAGGCGGGCGTTCGCATTGGCCTAGGGACCGACACCTATCCTCTCGACATCATTTCCGAGATGCGTTACGCCTCCTTGATCTCTCGACTCGTCGACAGGAAAGCCTCGGGCGCCCGTCCGGCGGATGTTTTCAATGCTGCGACCATCGGCGGCGCCGATGCGCTCGGTCGAAAGGACTTGGGTAGGCTTGCGGTTGGAGCGAAAGCTGATGCGTTGATCATCAATCTGCGCACGACGCGTTACGGTCCGGTGCGCGATCCGATCAATGCTCTCATCGAATACGGCAGCGGCGCCGACGTGGAAACCGTCATCGTCGACGGCGAGGTCGTCATCGAAAATGGTCGATCGACACGCATCAACGATGACGAGCTGTTCGCGCAAGCCGAGGCGGGCGGCACTCGCGCCTGGGACAACTGGGTTCAGCGCGATTGGAATAGGCGAACTGTCGAGCAGATCAACCCTCCGGCGTTTCCGACGCGCAAGAACTAAACAAGACAAACCTGAACAAGAATTTAGCCGCAAAGAACTCAAAGGTCGCAAAAAAGGAAAGGTCCTTTGCGCGTCCCGCAATCTTGGGGACGCAACGAATTGTGCCCATCCCTTTCGTATAGATCGTCTGATATAAAAAATTCGGGCGCGATGAATCGCGCCCCTACGTGGCGATAAACCCTTGGTCTTTCTAGTCTCATCACGGAGGCGTCGGTTTGGTAAGGGCCAGCGCTCGGGTAGCGATGACTAAAATCAATAGAAAAGTTTTGTCAATTACACTGGGTCTGGTTCCCCACAGCTTGCTGTACAAACTGATCCGAACAAAAGTCCGTCATTCCCGCATGCTTCTGGCGGGAATCCAGGCGAGACCGGACCTGGACCCTGGATTAAAACATTCGGGGGTGACGCCTTTGGGGATAAATTCTCATGGCTATGTTCTGATACCACGCAGCTTGCTGTGGGGTCATTCATGCGTCCAATTTGACCCAGCCTGATTATTCCTGTTATCAGAGTGCAAACTTTTGATGGGGATAGATAAGTTATCAGATTAGAAAGGTCATGAATGCGCTACGGATTCGTCATCGATCAAAACCGCTGCATCGGCTGTCACGCGTGCACGGTGGCCTGCAAGGAAGAGCACAACATCGCCGTCGGTGTGAATCGCACTTGGGTCAAGTACATCGAAAAAGGTCGCTATCCTGACACGCGGCGGCACTTCGCAGTGCTGCGCTGCAACCATTGCGACGACGCGCCTTGTATCGAAATTTGTCCGACGGTGGCGCTCTTCCGGCGGGCCGACGGCATCGTCGATTTCGATCACGAGCGCTGCATCGGTTGCAAATCCTGCATGCAAGCTTGTCCCTACGACGCGCTTTACATCGATCCCGAGCGCAATACCGCAGCCAAATGCAATTTCGATGCTTCGCGCGTGGACATGGGCTATAAGCCCGCATGCGAAGTGGTTTGTCCGACGCAGGCGATTCTCTCCGGCGATCTCGACGATCCGAACAGTCTGGTGAGCAAGCGCATCGCTTTGGAAAAAGTCAGCGTGCGCAAACCGGAGAAGGGAACGAAGCCTAAACTGTTTTACGTCGGCGTCGACGGCGATCTGTTAAACCCGACGATGATGGAGCCACAAACAGCTTACTTTTGGGCGGACAAAGATCCGGGCGAGGATCTCTACGCGCTAAAAATGGCAACTCCCGATCGTCCTATCCCCGGCGCGGCGCGCGAAGTGTACGACGTGCCGCACATGGTTCCTTGGGGAAAGAAGATCGCAT
>WNFV01008290.1_pt1 | contig 22048 bp, 17 predicted proteins | sample 5400101 | NCBI WGS metagenome assembly WNFV01 (sample SAMN13153361, study PRJNA577476) | soil metagenome | isolation source: 115 cm soil or saprolite under grassland replicate 1 | place: USA:California | collected 2016-06-15 | reverse complement strand
AGATCTGGAGTTGAGAGAACGAGAGTGGAAGTGTCCGAACTGTGGGGCCGAACATGATCGAGACGAAAACGGAGCGATCAATATAGAAATGGAAGGCGTGAGCCTTCTCGCCGGAAGTGGCTACATCGGCGAAACGCCTGTGGAGTTTGCGGCCACTGCGTTGAAGAGAGGCAAAGAACTTGCGTCTCTAGCATCAACGTAAGTTGCGGACTGTGAAGCAGGAACTTTCCACGTTTTTCCACGAGAAAGGTAGCAGGGACAAGCATGAGCAACTCTAGAGCGCGCAAGAAGGCGCAGTCTGATTCCGAACGGAATGGCGCGAAGGCTTTGCCCACGGCGCTGGAGTCTCGCTTCGCCGAAGCGCGGTCCCGGTTGGGGCCGCATCGCCAGCAGTTGATCCGCGCCATTCTCGGGAACTGCGAAGAGACCTCCTTTCTTTCTTCGCGCGAGTTGGCCAAACGCTACAATGTTGACGCGGCCACAGTGGTGCGGACTGTCCAGGCGCTGGGCTACAAAGGTTTCGCCGATTTCAGCGTGGACCTCAGGCGCCACCTCATGACTCGGCTCACACCCTATACGGCGCTCAAGGCGGCGACGCGGGAGAAGGGAAGCGTCGCTGACCATATTGATCACTGCCTGGACAAGGCCCTGGATAATCTCAACGCCTTGAAAACCGACCTGGATCGAAGCAGGGTCATCGAATTAGCAAAGCGCATCCAACGTTCCCGGCGCGTTCTGATAGTCGGCATGGACTTCGCCGCTTCGTTAGCCTATTACTTCGCTTACGGCCTGATTGGGCTGGGATTGGACGCTGAAGCGCCCGGCGGGAGCGAAGGAAAGCTGCAACACAAAATCAAGATTTTGACCGCCAAAGACCTGCTGATCGCGATCAGCTTCGGCCAGTGTCTGAGGATAACGGTCGAAGGCGTTCGGCAGGCGAGCAAACAGGGAGTACCCACCTTTGGGATCACCGACAGCGACACGACACCCATCGCTCGATACTGCGACGCTCATCTGGTCGCTTCCGTCGTCACACCATCCTTTCTCACTTCGTATGTGGCCCCGGTGGCATTGATCAGCGCGATTCACGTGGCCTGCGCGCATATCGATCCCAAGCGCTCGCTCACCCGGCTCAAGCCGACCGATAAAGAATATCTCTCAGGGCCACGCTGGTACCGAGAGCCTAAAGGGTCTGATGGAAACCTCCGGTGACCTTGCCCCTTGTGTCGAGAAATAGCCCAATTTGAGATCATCCCGCAATTATGTCCAGCACGTCTCAAAAAACGACGAACCACCTCGATTCTTCACAGTTCACAGCGATGCGGGCGTTCATCGCGCGCCGGCAAGATGAGATCATCGACTTAATCTGTAAGCTGATCGAAGCCGAGTCTCCATCCGGCGACTTCGAGGGCAGCCGAAAAGTCGTCGATCTGCTGGTAGAAGCCGCGCGCGCGATTCCGGCGATAGACTCTGTCGAAAGAATTCCCGTTCCCGGTTACGGCGAACATTTCCGAGCGCGCGCCTTCGGCAGCCATCCGGAGGGCGCCGGCGCGACACTGTTGCTCGGTCACACCGACACGGTTCATCCGCGCGGCGCGCTGGACGCGCAAAGCGTGCGCATGGAGGGATCCCGCCTTTATGGCCCGGGCGTATTCGACATGAAGGCTTCCTGCGCGCTCGCTTTGGAAGTCCTGCGCGCCCTGGCGTCTCTCGATTGCGCCCCTCAACGTCCTGTGGTTCTGCTTCTGACCTGTGATGAAGAGGCGGGAAGCATGACAGGTCGCCAGCTTGTGGAGGAAGAAGCGCGTCGCGCGGCCCAGACGCTGGTGCTTGAGCCGCCCGTGCCTGGCGGCCGGGTGAAAACGGCGCGTAAAGGGGTGGGGATGTGGACGGTGGCGGCGCATGGAATCGCCGCGCACGCCGGCTTGAATCCGGAAGCGGGAGCGAGCGCTATTCTTGAATTGGGGCGTCAAATTTTGCGCTTCCACGATATGAGTGATACGGCAAGCGGCCTGAACTTCAACGTCGGCGTCGTGCGCGGCGGGACACGAGGCAACGTGGTTGCGGCGGAAGCCGAGATAGAACTCGATGTGCGCTTCAGTCGCATGGAACAGGCTCGGCGTCTCGACGAGTTTATGAGCGACCTGAGGCCCTTTGATGATCGCGTGCGTCTCGCGGTCAAAGGCGGCGTCAACCGTATGCCGCTGGAGCGGACCCCGGGTGTAGAGAAGCTTTACCACCTGGCGCGAGAAATTGCCGCCAATCTAGATTTTGAACTCGGCGAACAGGCGGTTGGCGGAGGGTCAGACGGGAACTTTGTCGCCGCGCTTAACGTGCCGGTCCTCGACGGACTCGGGATAGACGGCGACGGCGCGCATGCCGCACACGAACACATCTTGACCTCTGACATAGCGCGGCGCGGCGCGCTGCTCGCGGGCCTAATAGCTTCGCTTTGAAGAGGCAGGAATTCTAAAGCCCGGCGGCATTCGGCATTCACGGCGCCCCGATTTCACTGGACGAATTGAAGCGCTGTCCATCCGAAACTCAGCGCCAGTCGAACCGTTCAGCATGCGTTATTTTGCGAGAGCTTTGGCGCCTAACGCCCAGTTAGGCGCGGGTTGCGAACTGGACGAATAAGGTCAGGAAGGCTATCCCCACACAGAGGAACACCACACCGGCCGCAAAAATGAGCTTCGGTCTCCGCTCTCTCCAGACCAAGAGCAACCCTATCGCGAAAGAAGTGATGATGATCCTTTGGATGTACAAGCGCAGTTTGTCTAAGCGGACTTCGACGTATTGAGCTGGATCATCTCCCGGGAACGGGAATAGCTGCCTCATTTCACCGGGCGACTTCAGCGCCGGCGGGCTGAAGCGGTAATGATACCCTGCTGACCGCTTCGTCGAAAATCGATAGTCCACGTAAAGCCAGGGCGGGAACAATTCCGACAAGGTGAAGAGAACAATCCCGAGTATTAAGACTGCGCGCTGTTTGGTGTTCATTCGTCTTCAGCCATCACCTTCAGGGCAACTACGCTTTCCCGTTATACGGGCGCCGCTTAGGGCAATCTGGCCTCTCGCCCCCTCCTTAGAGTTTGACTGCGCGCGCATTCTACTCACGCTATGACCCGTGTTCAACGTTTATTGACTATGTATGAGGGCGTCCTTCTCAATACGCAACGCCGCGGCCGGATCAATTCGCATTGCACGACGGCCAGGCAGGTAGCAGGCTGCCGGCGCTCTCTTTACCTAAACGCTGCGTCGAATTAACACTTCGGCCTGCCTTTCCTCCCTATCCGGCTGAAGCCAGGGTGAACACCAGGCGTCAACCCCTGGTCGTCAGCGATCCGTTGGAGGAGATCTGCTAGCTGTTCGCGCTCTTCTTTGCCTAGCGAGGCTAAGAGTGAGTCCTGGTGCTCTTTGGCGATGAGACCGATTTCGCCGAGGATTGCCTGTCCCTCGTCCGTGAGGTGGAGCGCGTAGATGCGCCGGTCGTCAGCCTTCTCCTGCCGCTTTACGAAACCGCGCGTTTCGAGTTCATCCAATAGCCCGACCAAGCGGCTCGAGTGGATTTTGAGCATCGACGCCAGCTCTTGCTGGCTTAAACCTGCGGATTTGGCCAGCGCCCGAAGTATCCCTGCATGCGGCGGCGAAAGTCGCAGCGGATCGAGTCGTTCTGCGAATCTTGCGGCGGCGTGAGCCCCCACTTGGGCAAGAAGGAAGGCCGCTCCCTGACGCCTTTGGCCTGGTTCGTGTTTCTTCATGCGGAGATTATTGCATAACATAATCGTTGATGATATAAATGATTATGTAGCGCAATGATTTTCTTCGGCAATGTTAATACGGGGCGTCGGAGGAACGTTGTATGGATGAACATTGAAAGGAACCCAGGATGACAAGGCTAACAAATAATATTCAAGCAGGAGATGTCTCATATCACCGCGGCCCCTCGCTCGGGGCGTTGGGCGTCGTATTCGTCTCCCTCTTCGCATTGAGCCTCGTGGTAACCGGGGCGATGACCGGAGGCGCGCGCTTTCCCACTCCGTACGAGCCGGTCGCGTCGGCTCAGGATTATTTCTCGCGTTACGCCGACGTGATCCGCATCGCCGCGTTCTTACAGTTCGGGGCCGCCATCCCGCTGGGTATTTTCACCGCGACCGTCACGAGCCGGCTGAAGTTTTTCGGGATGAGGGCGGCGGGATCTGACATTGCGCTTTTCGGCGGATTCGCCGCATCGATCTTCCTCGCCCTCTCCGCCGGCGCCGGATGGGTACTCACCCAGCCCGGCATGGCCACAGAAGTGGGCGCGTTACGCGCCCTTCAACTGCTCGGGTTCGTGACGGGCGGACCGGGGCACGTCGTAACGCTGGGACTTCTCCTGGCCGGGGTGTCCGTGCCTTCGGCGTTTGCGAAACTCATCCCGCGCTGGCTCGTGTGGCTCGGGCTAATCGTTGCGGCGATTGCTGAACTCTCCGCGCTGAGCCTGGTCTTTCCAACGGCGGGGATCCTTCTCCCGTTGGGGCGATTCCCCGCCTTCATCTGGCTGATCGGCGCGGGCTTCACGATGCCCAAGTCGAGAGGAAGGCGCGAAACTGATGCGGGATCCGCGAATTAGCATTGAAGAATATGCGGCGATCATCCGCGTCCTGTGACAGATAGACGTAAATCTTGAGGGGCGGCCATAGACATGGAGAGCCTGAAACCTGGCATTCGAGCCCGCCGAATTTTGTGGGGCGCGGTCATCTTTCTAGCGCTGATCGGCGTGTTCGTCGTGGCGCGGAGGACGGCGCATCTGGCGTCTATTTTGATTCATGGCTACAGTCCGCCCGCTGTCCCATCCAATCCCAGATTGGCGCAGTTCGCAACGCTGGATGACGTGTTCGCACGCTACCCGGTTTTGACGCTAGTTCACATCATTCCCGGCCTGCTCTTCATCGTGTTGGGGCCGTTGCAGTTCAGCCCCACATTCCGCAAACGCCATCTCCAATGGCACCGGCGGAGCGGCCGCATTTTATTCTTATCCGGCGCGGTGGTCGGCGTCTCGGCGCTGGTGATGAGCTTCGCGATGCCGTCTATCGGCGGCGTCAATCAAGCGGCGGCGACGACGTTGTTTGGCTTGTGGTTTTTGTTCGCGCTCGGCAAAGCGCTTCGACATATTCTGTGGCGCGAAATTGCATTGCACCGCGAATGGATGATTCGCGCCTTCTCGATCGGCCTGGCGGTCGCCACTATCCGGCCGATCATCGCCGTTTTCTTCGCCACAAGCCCCTTTTCAGGCCTGACGCCGTATGAATTTTTCGGCGCAGGGTTTTGGATCGGCTTTGCGCTGCACCTCATCGCGGCGGAAGTCTGGATTCAATGGACTAGACCGGAAACGACGGCTCTTCCAGTCGGCGGAGGAGTTCGCAATGAGTAGAGAGATTGGAGGACGAAATGTTTCAAGACTTGCGTTATGGGGCGTTGGCGCTGATGAAGCGTCCCGGCTTTACTTTTGTCTCCGTGCTCACGCTGGCGCTCGGCATCGGCGCGAACACGGCGATATTCAGCGTCGTCAACGCCTATCTGTTCAAACCGCTGCCGGTTAGTGAGCCTGATCGGCTGGTCGTGTTGGCCAGCAAAGATCAGCGGTCAGAGGCGCCGCACGGGACGTCTTATCTTAACTACGCGGACATCCGCAATCAGCGTGACGTCTTTACCGATGTGATAGCCTACGTCCCTGACATCGTCAGCCTGAATGTGGACGGCGAAGCTGAACGCAGTATGATCGAACTGGTCAGCGGCAATTACTTTTCCATGCTCGGCGTGGAGGCGGCGCAGGGGCGCGTATTCACGCCCGACGAAGGGCAGACCGTCGGATCGTCCCCAGTAATGGTGCTCAGTTATGGTTACTGGCAGCGACGGTACCGTCATCGGCGTGGCGCCGGAAAGCTTTCCCGGCACGGAGCCGATCCTGACAGTCAATGCTTACGCGCCCTTGATGATGAAGGCGCAATTGCATCAGAACCAGCAGGACACGTTTACGCAGAGAGGCCTTGAAAGTTTTAGAGTGATGGGGCGGCTCGCGCCCGGCGTGGGCGTGACGCAGGCCGGGGCCGCGATGGAAACGCTGGCTCGCGACATCGCGCGTCAGTATCCCGATGTGTTCAAAGAATTGAGCTTTCTCGTCGTTCCTGAAACTAAAGCCAGACCTTCGATCAGCGCTCCGACTATCGTTCCGAGGATAGCCGCGATTCTGATGACGATGGTCGGGCTGATCCTGCTGATCGCCTGCGCCAACGTCTCCAATCTAATTCTCTCCCGCGCCGCCACGCGCGAGAAGGAGATGGCGATTCGCAACGCGCTCGGCGCGAGCCGCTTTCGCCTGATCCGACTGTTGCTCAGTGAAAGCGCGCTGATTGGTCTGCTCGGCGGTCTGGCCGGGGTGATAATCACGCTGTGGGCGACGGGCATGCTCTCGTCCGTCAGAATGGCGACCGACAATCCAGTCAGGTTCGAGGCGAGGCCGGACTGGCGTGTGTTTCTTTTCTTGCTGGGCGCCGCGCTCGGCGCCGGCGTCATTGCCGGACTGGTTCCGGCCTTCCGCTCTTCACGTCTCGACCTCAGCTCGGCGCTGAAGGAAGGAGGGCGCGACAGCGCGTCAGGAGCAGGCAGTCATCGTTTGCGCAACGCGCTGGTCGTGTCGCAGGTGGCGGCTTCGCTTATGTTGCTAGTCTGCGCGGGGCTGTTCCTGCGCAGCCTGCAAGCGGCGCGGCAGATTGATCTGGGTTTTCGTCGGGATAACGTGCTGATGTTTTCGGTGGACACTGAATTGCAGAGCTACGACCGGCGGCGCGGGCAACGATTTTACCGTCAGCTTCTTGATCGCCTGAATGAACTGCCGCAGGTTCGTTCGGCTTCCCTGGGCACGCACAAATCGCTCGTGGGCTGGGTTCCGACGACGGAAGTTTTTCTGCCAGAGCGCGGCGAGCCGGCGAAGGGAGACTCGGTCAACGTGCTTGCGAATCGAGTCTCGGCCGATTACTTCGAGACTCTGAATATACCGGTCCTCGAAGGGCGCGCCTTCACTTTGCGCGACGATGAAGCAGCTCCGCGCGTGGCCGTCATCAATGAAACGATGGCCCAAGTGTACTGGCCGTTGCAGAAGGCCATCGGCAGGCAGATCAGGCTCGAACGTGGAGGGCCGCCGGTCGAGATCGTCGGCGTGGTGAAGAACAGCAAGTACGGGTCCATTGGAGAAGAGCCGCGCCCGTGCCTCTACCTGCCCTTCGCGCAGAATTACCAGTCGGCGTCAATTCTTTTCCTGCACACCGAAGGCGATCCTGCCGCCGTCGCGGCCGCCGCTCGTCAGGTCGTGAGCGCGTTGGATCAGGACATGCCGGTCTACGACCTTAAGACTATGAACACGCACCTGAGCGGGATCGCCATGCTGTTTGTCCGCGTCGGCGCGGCGCTCGTCGGCGTGTTTGGTTTGCTCGGGCTGGCGCTGGCGGTGGTCGGACTGTACGGGGTGATTTCGCACTCGGTCAGTCAGCGCACGCGAGAAATCGGCGTCCGCATAGCGCTCGGCGCGCGGCCGGGCGACGTGCTGCGGATGGCGCTGAAACAGGGAATGATCCTGACGCTAGTCGGAGTAGCAGCGGGGCTGGCTGCGGCTTTCGCCGTCACGCGCTTAATGGGAGGCCTTCTGTATGGGGTAAGCGCGACTGACCCGATGACGTTTATCGTGATTCCGCCGCTGCTGACTTTCGTCGCGATGCTGGCATGCTGGATTCCGGCGCGACGGGCGGCGAAAGTTGATCCGATAGTGGCGCTGCGGCGCGACTGACTGCGACCCGTTCCTCTGAAATGACACTCGTAGTCAAGATGGAGGACCAGGCACGAGAAGTCTTTTGGCGCGCTATCAGGAACTCATCGCCGACTGCCGATCCCATCGCTTCTCCCGCTAGGAAGCGGCGGCTCTCGGTGGGAACTTTGAAGGGGTCTGTTAAGGCCAGTGCGCGCCTCGTTTCTATCCGAAGCAATAATGAGATCGAAATTTGTCATTGCTGGATTAACGATTAGGTGGGATGACCCAGTAGTAAATAGAGCACTCGCTGCCGGCCACGGTCAACCTGACCACTTTATCAGGCTTCCAATCGCCCATATCGAAGCTGTTCGACACGACGCGGGCTCCGGGTTTCAGCTCGCGGAGCAATTTAGGACGGAGTCGTAAATTCACCCCAGGGTCCAAATAGATCACTACCACGGTGGCCTGGCTCAGGTCGGTTTTGAAGAGGTCTTGCTCAATGAAAGTCACCTTCCGGCTCACACCGGATTTTCTGGCGTTGCGCTTGCTCTCCTTGATGCGTATGGGGTTGATGTCAACTCCGACCCCGCGCGCGCCGTACTTGCTGGCCGCAGTGATCACGATACGCCCGTCGCCGCAGCCGAGGTCATAGACAATGTCTTTGTCAGTCACCTCGGCGGTCCTCAACATCATATCGACCACTTCATCAACTGAAGGCGCAAACGGCACGTCGGGTTTGCGCACAGGGCGCCGCCGCTCCTGGGAAAAGCCATAATTTAAGGAGGTCATCACTATGGCAATCATGGCTGACCAAGACAGAACCTGTTTCCAAAGATAAGTCATCCTCTCGCAGAGCGTTAGCCGAATTACAAATGTCGACCTGGGGGCGGCTGAATACCTGGCGATCTGTACACCGACCTCATTCAGGCCTGGCTCCCATTCTATCCGCTCACACGGCGCGCAAGGGGTGAAGTTTGTGTAAAATGAGAAAACTGTTCTGACAGATGAGATGTACCGACTAATCGTGCGCCGAAGAATGGAGATGACGGACACCCCTAAACAGGCCGCGACTTCGAGCGCGGCCGCGCCGCCGGACAAGCGACGTTACGACAGATCCATAGTCGAGGGACCGCTGCGTCTCGCGGTATGGAAGATCGCGTGGCCGACGATGCTCACCAACATCATCGGCGGATTTCAGGGAATTATCGATCATGCGATGGTCGGCCACCTGGTCGGCTTCAAGGCGAACGCCGCGATCGGCGTGGCGTGGCAGATCTTCATCGTCGTCATCGTCTTCATCACCTCACTTTTCACCGGCATGAGCGTGCTCGTGGCCCGCTTCGCCGGCGCCGGCGACGAAGACAAGGTCGATCGCACGGTCTATCAGGCATTCCTCACGGCGGTCGGGATCTCGCTGCTGCTGATGGCGCCGCTGGGGTATATCCTCTCGCCCGCGCTGCTCGATCTGGTCAACGCCGCGCCCGATGTGAAGGCGGAAGCGCTACCGTTCCTCCGCATAGCGTTCCTCTTCAGCAGCGGCATGCTCGTCTTCTACATGCTCGGCGGGGCGCTGCGATCGGCCGGCGACGCGCGCACGCCGATGATCCTCGGCATCGTCATGACGGCGCTGAATCTCGCGCTGAACGTCATTCTGATCCGCGGGCTGGGGCCTATCCCCGCGTTCGGCGTCGCCGGTTCGGCCATGGGGACAATGATCGCTTCCGGTCTCGTGGCCCTTTACGCGATGGTGAAGCTGTGGCGCGGCGGCTGGGTCGTGTCGTTCCCGCGCAGAGGCGGTTTCGGTCCGGATTGGAACATCATCAGGTCACTTTTCCGATTTGGCCTGCCGACCGGCATTCAGGGGATAGCGATGAACATCGGCGGAGTGTTCATGCTCGCGTTCATCGGCTCGCTGGCTCAGAGCGCGGCCGCCCAGGCGGCGTTCGCCATCTCGTATACACAACTCTTCTCGCTGATCACGTGGACGTCGATCGGGTTGCTGGGCGCGGCTGCGGCCGTCGCCGGACAGAACCTCGGCGCAGGACGCCCCGATCGGGCCGACGCGGCCGTACACATGGCGGCGCGCTTCGGTCTCGCCGGCGCGGCTCTCATCGGATGCTTCTTCCTCTTTTTCCCGCAACAACTGCTGGCCGTCTTCGGCATGCGCGAGCCTGCCGTCGTCGAGATCGGCGTCCAGCTTCTGCGCGTGCTGAGCGTCTCGGGTCTTTTCATCGCCGTCGCGCTCACATACACGGGCGGACTGCAGGGGACGGGAGACACCAAGAGCCCGCTCTACATCTCGATCGTCTCGCAGATCATCGTGCCCCTCGGCATCTGCTTTGTGGTCCGGCAGACAAGCAGGCTGGACCCGATCGACATCTGGATCGCGATTCTGGTCGGTCATGCGACACGGTGCGCGCTGAGTGTGATTCGATTCAAGCAGGGAAAGTGGCGCAACATCGCGGTGGATATTGAACAGAAAGCGAAGAAGGGCGCATCATGAATGCGCTCGGATATATTGTCACCCTCATCACGAAGCGCCTTGTGGAGGTTGGAATGAAGTCGAAAAGAAAAAAGTTCTGGAGCGGCGACAATCGGTTCCGGCTCATGCTCACGCTGGAGCTGGCGGTCATGCTGCCGGCCGCGGCGCTCATATACTTCAATTTTCACTACATTGACTCTATCAAGCGCAATGGGAAGGTAGAAACCCTCATACATAGTGAATTCCAGTATGTGCTCGCCGTTTCAGAGAAGAAGATCAACCAGAAGATTTACTCGATGACGGAAGAGGTGAGGGATCTGTTTCCCTCACCGGAGTCCGAAGCCGATTCGGAGAAAGAAGGAAAGCTTGACCTCATCCTGGCAAAGAATCCGTGGCTGGCTCACGTCTTCCTCTTCGACGCTGAAAAGGGCTTACTGTTCCGTTCGCAACCGCAGCAGATGGGTGATAAGGACTTCCGCGAAGAGCATGAGTCCCTGATCGTAATGTTCCGTGGGTGGTTCAGCCTGAAAAGCAATATGTTGGAGGAAGAGTTGCGCAAGAACAACCGGCTCATCTATTGCTCCGGCGGACAAGCTAAGCGAGCCGGCGGTTACGCCTACTTGACAACTGCCTTCTTCCTGTTTCCGCAATTCTCCAAGGACAGGCTCGTGTTGGGCGGGGCCAGCATCGATCCCAACTTCCTGAAGCAAACCTTCTTTCCGGAAATGCTCGACGAGTTGATCACCCAGAAGTTGAGTGAGGATAAGGGGGACCGGCTCGCCATGATGGTGTATCCAGTCGACTCCGAGGGCTGGACAGAGAACAAGGCGCTCGCCACTTCGGCCGGATGGGGCAAAGGGAGCCCCGAGGTCTCGCGCAACTTGGATGAAGCATTCCGTGGACTGGCGCTGGGCATCAAGTTCCAGGGCACGACCGTTGAAGCGATCGGTCGCCGCTGGGTTCTCCAGAGCTTTCTCATCCTCGGGGCGCTCTCCGTGCTTCTTGTAGCCGGCCTGGCTCTGGCTTACCGCAGCGTTAGAAGGGAAGTAGAGTTGGCCCGCCTGAAGTCAGACTTTGTTTCTAACGTGTCGCATGAGCTGCGCACGCCACTGTCACTAATCTGGCTATACGCGGAAACGCTCGAGCTCGGGCGCATCAAGACCCGGGAAAAGAAGGAGGAGTATTACCGCATCATTCGCAAAGAGAGCGAGCGGCTGACCGCGTTGATCAACAACATCCTAGATTTCTCCCGCATCGAGGCCGGACGCAAGGAGTACGATTTCCGTGAGACTGACATTGCGGAACTGGTGCGCAACACGCTCGACGCCTATCGCTATCAAATCGAGCAACAGGGTTTCGCATTCGAGCAGCGCATCGACTCGGACATCCCGATCATGAATGTGGACCGAGAGGCCATCGCGCGCGCTCTCGTCAACCTGGTCAACAACGCGCTGAAATACTCGGGTGACGAAAAGTTCCTGGGGATCAAGTTGTACCGGGCGAATGGCGTTTTGAAGCTTGAGGTAGTCGATCACGGCATCGGCATCGCGCGCCGCGATCAGTCGAAGATCTTCGAGAAGTTCTACCGGACGTGCGACCCGTTGGTGCACAACACGAAGGGAAGCGGACTGGGCCTATCGCTGGTCCGCCACATCACACATGCGCATGGAGGAGAGGTCGAGGTGGAAAGCGCGCCGGGGAAAGGCAGCAAGTTTACTCTGTCGTTGCCATTGGCGACGGCCGCGCAGCGGCCTGCGAATGGCTCGGCATTAGGGGGGACAGCCGTATGAAAAACAAAATGGACAGGAGAACGCGCATTTTGATCATCGAGGACGAACCTGCCATGGTGTCCGGCCTGCGCGATAACTTTGAGTACGAAGGTTACGACGTGATCAGCGCCGGCGACGGATTGGCAGGTCTCGAGCGCGCCTTGTCGGATGATCCCGACCTCGTGGTGTTGGACGTGATGATGCCACGGATGAGTGGTCTCGACGTTTGCAAGCAGTTGAAGGCCAAACTGCCGTCAATGCCCATTATCATGTTGACCGCGCGCGGTCAGGAGATCGACAAAGTTGTGGGGCTGGAGCTGGGCGCCGATGATTACGTCACCAAGCCGTTCTCCATCCGAGAATTGATAGCGCGCGTGAAAGCGGTGCTGCGACGGGTCTCGCAGCCCCCCGCCGCGCCGGAGGTTTATCGGTTCAACGATGTCGAGGTCAACATCCGCGGCAATGAGGTGCGACGCGCCGGCGCGCCCGTCGAACTCTCGGCGAAGGAGTTCGCACTGCTGGCTTACTTCATCTCCCATCCCGCGGAAACGCTCAGCCGCGACCGCCTGTTGGATGAGGTTTGGGGCTATGAGAACTACCCCAACACACGCACGGTTGACACGCACATCCTGCGCCTCAGGCAGAAGCTGGAACCGAATCCCGAGGAACCGCGGTTCATTCTGACCGTCCATGGCATTGGCTACAAGTTTGTGGCATGAGGTCACTGGTTTTATGAATCATTCAGGATTTAATGGCGGGTTGGCGACAGGACTTGCGGTCGACGTCCAAGTCTCTCCGGCGCCACGACAGAACCCGGGTAATCCGGCGCTCCAGCGGGAGTCGGACCTGAGGCTCGCGGCGCTTCAGAAGGATTACGCCGATCTGCACGCCGCGCTCTTTGAAGCTGCGCAGGCGCACAGGCGCCTGTGCGCCCCTCGTCTGGTTCGGCGTGACGACTTCGAGATTGCCAGCGAAATTTTCGCCGTTCGCTACTTGCCCGGCGACTTTTTCACCGTAGAGGAGACGAGCAGCGGCGTATTCCTCGCGTTGGGTGACATCTGTGGCCATGGTCTGGCCGCCGGTATGTGGACCGCCCATCTAGTGGAGTTGGTTGGCGCGCACACAACCGCAAGCCGTGATCCGGAGACGATCCTTACCGGCGTGAACCGGGACCTCTGTCGTAAGTCGTCGCTGGCGCCGCTCGCCAGCTTGTTCATGGCAAGGCTCGATCCTGCAACCGGAAGGCTGGATTACTGCAGCGCCGGACATCCTCCCGCTATGCTGTTGCGCGCGGACGGGCAGTTGGAATTGCTTTCCATAGGTGGGCCGCTGGTCGGCGTCCTCCCGGAGGCTTCCTACGCTAGAGGAAGCGTGGAACTGCGCGCCGGCGACATACTGTTGGCCTACTCCGACGGCATCATCGAGTCGCGCGATGACGAGGATCAGGAGTTCGGCTATGAGCGCCTCAAGGCGGAACTACTCCGCGCACGGACCGGCTCTGCCGACGACGTGCTGTTTTCGGTTTTGGGCGCCGTTCAAGATTTCGCCGCCGCGCGCAAGCAGGCTGACGATATGTCGCTCGTCGTCATACGTCGTCGCAGGCGCTAAGACGAGCGGGCGACCTTTGCCACGAGCGGAATACGGAGTGAGTTATCCCTCGGAGTATCTTGAAATGCATGAATCGGTACAAAAAGGAGAGGCACGTCCCTCCTCCCAACAGCTCCGGACTCTTCTGGAGGTCGCGGAAGCAATCGTCTCCAACCGGGAGTTGTCCGCGATGCTCAAGAACCTGGCCGGCCTGCTCCATCGGGTCGCGCGCTTCGATCACCTGTGGCTCAACTTGCGTGATGGCGCCGGCGATGCATTGCGTTTAAACGTCATGGAACCTGCCGACCCGGGGGCGCCCGCGGCTCCTCTTCCAGTTCAAGATCTAGCTATGTGGGTCTGGCGGAACCAGCTACCAGTGGTCACTTCTATCACAAGCCAGGCAGAACAGTGGCCTGATTATTACCAATGGGCGCGACGGCTCAATATGAATAGCCTCTGCGTTCTGCCGTTGACAACAGCGGGGCGTCGTCTCGGGGCCCTCGGTTTCGGCTGCAAGCAGCCTGGCGCCTACGACAGCCGGGAGGTTGATTTCCTGCATCTGGTCGCCAATCAGGTGGCGGTGGCGGTGGACAATGCGCTCAAATATGAAGACGCGCTGGCCGCGCAACAGCAATTGTCCCGTGAACGCGACCGATTGGGTCTTCTGCTTGAGATATCTGAATCCATCGCGTCACACCGCGACCTGGGCGAGATGTTTCGTGACCTCGGCCAGCGACTCCCTCGCATTGTCCCCTTCGATTACATCAATCTTCTTTTGCATGATCCAGAGCGTGATGTCATGCGCCTACATTTCTTGGCGGCGCCGGAATCCAGCACGATCAGACCCGGCATGGAATTGCCCGTTGATGAAACTTCGGCAGGGCTGGTATGGAAAACTCAACAGCCCTTTATGGTCGAGGATGTGGCGGCGGAGACCCGATTTCCTAAACTGATGTCCCAATTGCGCGAGAATGATGTGCAATCTTACTGCACGGTCCCTCTTACCACGGCGCTGCGCCGGCTGGGCGCTATGTCATTCGGGAGCTTGCGGCGGAGAATTTATCAAGAAGCGGAGATCGACTTCATGCAACAAGTGGCGAGGCAGGTCGCGGTCGCCGTGGACAACGTTTTGCACGACGAGAGCGCTCGATCCGCCCAGGAGCAATTGACACACGAACGGGACCGCATCCGGCTTCTTCTGGAAGTGAACAACGCGGTGGTCTCCAATCTGGATCTGGATGATCTATTCACCGCCGTCAGTACTTGCCTGCAAAAAGTCATACCGCATGAATGCTCAGGCCTGGTCCTGTGCGACCAGGAGACTCGCCGGTACAGAGTCCACGTGCTGCGAGTTGCGAAAAATGAGTCCTTCATTCAAGAAGGCCGAGTGGAGCCAGACTGCTGGACGCCGGCCAGCGTCGCTATCACAGGAAAGCCGGCGGTGCTTTCCGAGCAGGACCTGAATACCTTGGCTGCGGAATCGCCCTGCGCGCAATTCTTTCTTGCCGAAGGTGTGAAAGCCTTCTGTTCTGTTCCGCTTCTCTCACATGACCGCACGCTGGGCGCGCTCACTGTGGCGCGATGCGGCCCATTTGGCCTTGAGGATACGTTCAGCCCGAAAGACATCGAGCTGCTCGGCGAGGTCGCCAAGCAGATCACGATCGCCGTGGATAACGCGCAGGCGTACAGGGAGATCACCGAATTGAAAGACAAGCTGGCCAAGGAGAAACTCTATCTGGAAGAGGAGGTCCGCACCGAGTACAGCTTCGCAGAGATCGTCGGTCACAGTGAGACTCTGAAACGAACCCTGAAGGCGGTCGAAACCGTCGCCCCGACCGATTCGGTCGTCCTCATTCAGGGCGAGACGGGCACGGGCAAGGAACTGATCGCCCGCGCCATTCACAACTTGAGCGGCCGCCGTGAGCGTACGATGGTGAAGCTTAACTGCGCCGCAATCCCGAGCGGCCTGCTGGAAAGCGAATTGTTCGGCCACGAGAAGGGCGCTTTCACGGGGGCCATCGAGCGGCGAATCGGACGCTTCGAGGTGGCGCACAATGGGACTCTCTTCCTTGACGAGGTCGGCGACATTCCCCTCGAGTTACAACCGAAACTGCTGCGGGTATTGCAGGAGCAGGAGTTCGAGCGATTAGGCAGCTCGCGTACCGTGCGGACGGATGTGCGCTTGATCGCCGCGACGAACCGCGACCTCGCGCAGATGGTCGCAGACAATCAGTTCCGCGCCGACCTCTACTATCGCCTCAACGTCTTCCCGGTCCGCCTCCCGCCCTTGCGTGAGCGTCCCGAAGACATCCCGCTGCTGGTCGCCTACTTCATACAACACCACGCCCGCCGCCTGAACAAGCGCATCGAGAGCATTCCTGAGGAGGCGATGAACGCGTTTCAGCTGCACACTTGGGCGGGCAACGTGCGGGAACTGGAGAATTTCGTCGAGCGCGCTGTGATCGTCACGCGCGGTACGCGGCTTCAAATCCCTCTCGCCGAACTAAAAGCGGAAACCGTCGCTAACGGCGGCGCCGGGATTGCGCATCCCGTCAGGCTCGTTTCGATGGATGAGATGGAGCGGACACACATCGAGGAAGTATTGCGGCACACCGGAGGCCAGATCGGAGGCGCCGGCGGCGCGGCGGAGATCCTCGGCTTGCCCGTCTCCACCTTGCGGAGCCGGATGAAAAAGCTCGGCATAAGATTTGCACGCTGAAGTCGAATTCAGGAGACGAAGATTCATGCCGACGCGCATTACACAAGTTGGAAATCAAGCAGGGGCGACACGGAGGCTCAAAGTCGAAGGCACTCTAACCCTGGCGGACGCAGAACTGTTAGAAAGCATATGCGACGAATTATGCGGGCAGGCCGACTCCTGTATCAGCGTTGATCTCGCCGACATCACTTTTCTCGACAGCGAGAGCGCGTCGGTGCTGTGTCGCTTGAAAGGGCGGGGAATATCATTGGAGGGGCTTGATCTGTTCGTACGAAAGGTCGTCGAGCTGGCGGAGGAAAACGGCAGCGCCTAATTGGGCTCTTTCAGGCGGTTTTGTAATCTCTGATCCTCTCATCAATCGGTTCCTGGCCTATAAACATTCCGTTTACCTAAATCAAACCACGCGAGATGGGTACAGTACCGCGCGCGTAAGCAAGCGGCCGATTGATAAGTCGGCCGCTTGCTTACGCGCGCGGTACTGTACCGGTGTTCCAATGTTGCGTGGCCTGATTTAGTGAAGACTGCTCTCCTCTTTTAGCGCGGGCGACATAACTACACTTCAATTCCTGCCGCCGACACTCCTCAAATCGTATTGCATTCAGAGAAATGTGGCAGTCATCAGGCGGGCCACGTCATGGCGGATGAATGTTATTCGCTGCGACATATCGCATCCGATGCGATATGTCGCAGCGAATCCTCGGGTCCGCCTTCCTCACGGCCACCGCGCTTGTCGCCTCGTGAAACTCTTACATGACAGCAGATCAAGGACTTGAGGGGTGAGAGAACCCCGCGAGGCGACGTGGCAAGGCGCTTGCCATGAAAGTGTGCGAAGTGAACAACCGTTTTAACAACCTCGGATGGCCAGTCAAATACTACGGCCACCATCAAGCAGACCAGAAGGAGGTCTTATTTTGAAAAAGCAAGCCATCAAGGCATTCGTATTGTTGAGTCTTCTACTCCCACTCTCAGCAATCTACGTTTATGCACAAGGCACAACGCTGATCAGGGAGGCGAAGATTCCCTTCGACTTCTCGGTCGGCGACAAAACTTTTCCCGCTGGGGTCTACAGCGTCACGCGCGTTAATCAAGAGAGGATCATACTTCGACTCAGCAGCGAGGACGGCGGGGAGTCGATCAATATCGTAACGGTTCCCGTTGAGGCGAAGGAGTATCCAAAGACTGGGAAACTAATCTTCCGTCGTTATGGGGAGACCTATTTCCTTTCCCAGGTTTGGGAGTCAGATGAGATCCAAGGACGCCAACTAGTGAAGTCCCGCACTGAACGCTCAGTCGAGCGCGATCTGACGAGGCGAGGAGAGGGGCCCACAATTGTAGACATCGTCTCTACGCCGTGAGCGCGAAGCGGCCGTAGGATTTTGTCGCCCTTAGCGAGTGTGGGAGCAGCCCCCTCTCCTCCACTCGCGCATTTTTCAAATCACAAATAAGGATATGCCGATTACCAGACGTTCGAACGGGCGTCAGCGGCTTGAATGCTCCAAGAAATGCCAGAAATGCTAAAAAAGGAGAATGCGATCTTGGCGCTGAATAGATATTTTTTGTTGAAACACAAGCTCGTCATTGTGGCGACGCTCTGTGTGATAGTGATCGCTTTGCTGGTCGCCGTCAGCGGGTCCAGGGGGAAGGACGCCGCGCCGTCGTCGTCGCCGCCTCTCCCAGGCGTCGAAGTGGCGGAGGTCGAGCAGCAGGATGTGCCGATCCACAGTGAGTGGATCGGCACACTCGACGGGATGGTGAACGCGGAGATCAGGGCGCAGGTGGCGGGTTACCTGCGAACGCAGCGATACACGGAAGGTTCCTTTGTAAAGCAAGGGCAGCTGTTGTTTGAGATCGATCCCAGGCCGTTTCAGGCTGCGCTGGATCAAGCCAGAGGCGAGCTCGCAAAGGCCGAAGGACAGGTAACACAGGCCAACGGGCAACTATCACAAGCCGGCGCTCAGCTCCTGCAAGCTGAGGCGAATCAGGGCAAGACTCAGCTCGACGTCGATCGCTACACACCGCTCGCAAAGCAGAAGGCCGTCACGGACCAGGAACTGGATAATGCCGTCCAATCCAATCATGCCGCAAAGGCTCAAGTCGAGGCCGCCAGGGCTGGAGTTGAAACAGCAAAGGCTGCGATCGTGGCGGCCAGGGCCGCAGTTGAAGCGGCCAGGGCTGCGGTTGCTAAGGCCGAACTCGATCTGGGATTCACCAGGATCACTTCTCCCATCGATGGCATTGCGGGCATCGCCCAGGCCCAGGTCGGTAACCTGATCAACCCTGCCGGCGGCGCCCTGACAACGGTTTCGACAGTCGATCCGATCAAGGTCTATTTCTCCCTCAGCGAGCAGGAATATCTCAACCACACCAGACGCAACCCGACGCCTGGCGCCTGGGACCTGGCCGCCAAGAAACTTGAACTGGAGCTGGTGTTGGCTGACGGAACTACTTATCCGCAGAAAGGGAGATTCTTCGTCGCGGACAGGCAGGTAGATCAAAAAACAGGCGCGATCAGGCTGGCGGGCGTCTTCCCGAACCCGGGGAACACCCTTCGCCCTGGTCAGTATGGCCGAGTCCGAGCGGTGACCAGTATGAAAAAGGGGGCGTTACTTGTTCCGCAACGATCCGTCTCCGAACTGCAGGGCGGCCACCGAATCGCCGTCGTGGGCAGTGATAACAAAGTGAGCATTCGGCCAATCAAGGTCGGCGAACGCATTGGCGCGATGTGGATTATTGAAGACGGACTGAAGCCGGGTGAAAGAGTCGTCGCCGAAGGCGTCCAGAAAGTCAGACCCGACGCGGTGGTCAATCCGATCCCGTTTAAATGAGCGGGAGTGGGGAGTGGGAGAGCGGGAGAGGGGGAGAGCGGGAGACAAGGAGATGAAGAGAGATATTTCTTCCCCCGCTCCCCCGTTCCCCACTCCCCCGCTCCCTCGCTCCCCCGCTCCCTCACTCCCCCCTCCCGAGGACATATGATTTCAAACTTCTTTATCCGGCGCCCGATTGTGGCGATGGTAATTGCAATCGTCACAGTCCTCGCCGGTCTCATTGCGATGCGAGGGCTGCCACTGGCGCAGTTCCCTGAGATTGTTCCACCGCAGATCATCGCGTCTACTACCTACACAGGAGCTGACGCGATCACGATCGAGCAGTCGGTCTCGACGCCGCTCGAACAACAGATGAACGGGGTGGACAACATGCTCTACATGCAGTCCACCAACGCGAACGACGGCACGCAGCAATTGACGGTCACGTTCGATATCGATACCAACGTCAACATTGACCAGGTCAACGTGCAGAACCGCGTAGCGCAAGCGCAGCCGAACCTGCCGACCGATGTCAACCAGTTTGGTTTGTCTATTCGGAAGTCCACCGGGCTTCCCATGATGGTCTTCGCGCTCTATTCACCCAACAAGAGCCATGACGCTCTCTTCCTCGCGAACTACGCCAACATCAATATCAACGACGTCCTTTATCGTATTCCGGGAGTGGGTCAGATTGTCCTGTTCGGGGCCAGCGAATACGCGATGCGAATCTGGGTCAAGCCGGATGCGCTGGCTAAACTGGGTCTGGCAGTGCCCGATCTCGCGAACGCGATACGGCAGCAGAATGCCGTCAACCCCTCCGGCCAGGTGGGCGCCGAGCCTGCGTCGCCGGGAAAGGAGATGACTTACACCGTCCGCGCGCAGGGGCGGCTTCAAACGCCGGAAGAGTTCGGCCAGATCGTTGTTCGCTCTAACCCGGACGGATCGGTCGTGCGACTCAAGGACGTCGCCCGGGTCGAACTCGGTTCTCTCAACTATCAACAGAGGACGCGGATCAACGGCCAGCCCAGCGCCTTCATCGGGATTTTTCAGACTCCCGGTTCTAACGCGCTTGCCACTGCTAACGAGGTCAAAAAAACGATGGCGGAACTCAAGGAGCGTTTCCCTGACGACCTCGATTACGTGATTGGGTTCGACACGACGCTCCCCGTGACCGAAGGGATCAAAGAGATCATCACTACACTCGTCGAGGCCATGATCCTGGTCATCCTTGTCGTCTTCCTCTTCCTGCAGAACTGGCGGGCGACGCTCATCCCGATGGTCGCCGCGCCGGTGTCGCTCATCGGCGCCTTCGCCTTCTTCCCCTTGTTGGGTTTCTCGATCAACACCCTCACCTTGTTCGCCTTCGTTCTCGCCATCGGCCTGGTCGTGGACGACGCGATTGTGGTTGTTGAAGCGGTCGAACACCACATCGAGGAGGGAATGTCTCCTCGCGAGGCCACAATCGAGGCAATGAAGAAAGTTTCGGGACCGGTCGTCGCCATCGCGCTGATCCTCGCTTCGGTCTTCCTGCCCGTGGCGTTCATGGGCGGCGTTCAGGGGCGGCTGAACAATCAGTTCGCCATGACGATTGCGATCTCGATGCTCATTTCGGCCTTCAACGCGCTGACCCTTTCACCGGCGCTTGCGGCGTTGCTGTTGAGGCCGCGCAAGCCGTCGCGCGGACCGCTCGGGTGGTTTTTCGGGGGCTTCAATCGGGCGTTTGCGAAGGTCATGGGCGGTTACGTAAATTGGAGTCACGCCCTGATCCGCAAGGCAGTGATAGCCGTGATGATTCTCGTCGGGTTCACACTGGTGAATGGCCTCATCGGCAGACAACTCCCGGCGAGCTTCTTGCCCGAAGAGGATTACGGCTACGCGTTCCTCAACGTCCAGCTTCCGGTTGCGTCTTCGCTTGAGAGGACCGACGAGGTCTTGAAAAAGATCGAGGGGATTCTCGCGAAGAACGAGGGAGTGAGGTACTACGCCACGATCGGCGGATTCAGCCTGCTGAGCCGCACTTCGTCGAGCTACCAGGGGTTCTTCTTCCTCGGTCTCAAGCCCTGGGACGAGCGCAGATCGAAACACCTCGAAGCAAAAGCGATCGTGAACGCCGTAAACGGGGCGTTGGCGACTCAAGTTCCGGAGGCGGTGGCCTTTGCCTTCCCGCCGCCAGCGATTCCGGGCCTCGGCAATGCGGGCGGATTCTCGCTCTGGCTGCAGGACCGTAGTGGCGGTTCGGTCGAATTTCTCGATCAGAACCTGCAAAAGTTCCTCGAGGCATGTCACAAACGCCCGGAGATTGCCGGAGCCATCTCATTGTTTTCAGCCTCCACTCCACAAATCTACGCCGACGTGGATCGCGACAAGGCGTTGAAGCAGGGCGTGGCGGTTGGAGACGTTTACCAGACGCTGCAAGCCTATCTCGGCGGGCTTTTTCTGAACCAGTTCAACCGCTTCGGCCGGCAGTGGAGAGTGTTTCTCCAGGCGGAAGGGGATGAGCGGCGCACCGAAAAAGACATCAATCAATATTACGTCCGAAACAACGACGGCGACATGGTTCCGCTCTCTGCGCTGGTCACGACGCGCCGGATCACCGGCCCGGAATATACCAACCGCTTCAATCTCTACCGCGCGGCTCAGGTGATCGGCGCCGCCGCGCCGGGCTACAGCTCGGGCCAGGCCATGACCGCGCTCGAGGAGGTGGCAAAGGAGGTTCTCCCGAGGGAGATCGGCTACGACTGGGCTGACCTCTCTTATCAGGAGAAGCGGGCATCCGGAGGAGCGTTAATAGCCTTCTCGTTATCGCTCATCTTCGTTTTCCTGATCCTGGCGGCGCTCTATGAAAGTTGGTCGCTGCCGTTCTCGGTTCTGCTGACGACGCCGATTGCGATCTTCGGCGCCTTA
>WNFV01008370.1_pt1 | contig 22053 bp, 21 predicted proteins | sample 5400101 | NCBI WGS metagenome assembly WNFV01 (sample SAMN13153361, study PRJNA577476) | soil metagenome | isolation source: 115 cm soil or saprolite under grassland replicate 1 | place: USA:California | collected 2016-06-15 | reverse complement strand
TCGAAGTCGGTAGGCGTCTGGATGGGCCAGGCGCCCCGGCCGGCCTGGCGTCCCCGGTCGCGGCGAGGCTGACCTCTCAGGCCGTCCGGCGCCTGAGGGTCGTTGCGCCGAGGACGAGTGCGAGCAGGATGCATGCGGCAACGATGCCGATGTCCCGGGCGAGCTTGCCGTCGTAGCTCCCCGAGGCTGTGACGCGCGCCAGCGCGTCGTACGCGTAGGTGAGCGGCAGGTAGTCGGAGACGACCTCGAGCGCGCGCGGCATCTGGTTGCGCGGAACGAACAGACCTCCGAGGAGCAACTGCGGGAGGATGAAGGCGGGCAGGAACTGCACAGCCTGAAACTCGCTCGTCGCAAAGGCACTCAGGAAGAGGCCGAGCGACATGCCGAGCAGGGCGTTGGCGATGGCAAGCAGAACCACGAGCCAGATCGCCCCCTCGCTCTCGAGATCGAGGAGGCCGAAGCCGACGGCGCTGGTGATCGAGGCTTGCACGGCGCCGACGAGGGCGAACGCCAAACCGTAACCCGCCAGCAGGTCGATCTTCGCGAGGGGCATCGACATCAACCGCTCGAGCGTTCCCGTGGTCCGCTCACGCAGCATCGCGATCGACGTGATCAGGAACATGACGATGAACGGGAACAGACCGACGAGGGGGCCGCCGATCCTGTCGAAGGTCGCCGGCTGGTTGTCGAGGATGTACCTCATCAGGGCAAGGAGGCCTGCCGGGACGAGAAAGGTGAGGCCGAGCGTGCGCGGATCGCGTCGAAGCTGGCGGAGCACACGCTCCGCGGTTGCGAGAGTGGGGCGCAGGCTCACGATTCCTCCGCCAGACGAATGAACGCCTCTTCGAGATCGTCCGTTCCCGTTGTTTCGAGCAGTTGCTTCGGTTCACCGGTCGCGACAATCGTGCCGCCTCGCATCAACACGATCTCGTCGCAGCGCTTGGCTTCATCCATGTCGTGGCTCGACACGAGCAGCGTCGCGCCTTCTTCCGTCAGGCCGTGGAACCGCTTCTCGCGCACGGACAGGTCGCCGTAGACGGACGGCGTCTGCGTGACATAGCCGATGCGCCGCCGGAGTTCAGGTGTTCCTGCCGGGCCGCCGAGAACCTTCACCTCGCCGGACTCGACGATCTGCACGCCGACGATCGAGCGCATGAGCGTCGTTTTGCCGGAGCCGCTCGGTCCGAGCAGCCCGCTGACCGTTCCCGCGGCCACCTCGAGCGAGATCCCCGGAAGGACCAGGTTGCCGCCGCGGCGGACCTTCAGATCGTTGATCACGATGGAATTCATCAATCGTTGAATTTAACAGATAGTCTCTGGGGGTTGTGCGGAGCGGGCGCCGGCGCGGAGAGAGCGGGACGCGAGAGGCGATCGCACGGGCCGCCCGGCGGCAGTTCGGCCGGCTCGGCTACGACCGTGCGACGCTACGCGGAATTGCTGCGGAGGCTGGTGTCGACGTCGCGTTGATCTCGCACTTCTTCGGCTCGAAGCAACGGCTGTTCGTGGCAGTGATGGGGTTCCCCTTCTCACCGCGAGACGTCATTCCGGCAATCGTCGGCGAGGGCCTCGAGGGGGCCGGAGAGCGGCTCGCGCGCTTCGTCGTGTCGTTGCTCGAAGACCCTGACGGCCGCGCGAGGGCTACGGGGCTCGTCCGAGCAGCGGCAACCGAGCCGGAAGCCGCCCGCGCGGTGCGCGAGCTCCTCGCGCGCGAGCTGATCGGTGCTTTCGTCGAGAACCTCGGTGTTCCGGATGCCGACCTGCGTGCGAACCTGATCGGTTCGCAGGTCGTCGGTCTTGTAATGGCCCGCTACGTCGTCGCGGTCGAGCCGCTCGCAACGCTCGAGCCTGACGCAGTCGTCAGTGCGATCGGGCCGACGTTCCAGCGGTACCTGGAGGAGCCGCTGTAGGCCGCGAGCTTTCTCAGGTGGGGTCGCCGCCGGCACTAGCCGCTCGACGCTCGCGGAGCATCGCGCGAACGTCCGCGACAGGCCCGAGGTGGGTGAGCTTGTCCGGATTGATGATCGAGCGCACGGCTTGAATCACGGCGGAAGCGAGAGGAACTCGCGAACAGGTTCCTCGCCGCGGCCGAGGACGGGGATATGCAGGCACTCCTCGCGAAGGCGAGGCTATAGTCGAGCGGTGTTCACCCTCGAGGCGAGTTCCCCTATCGCCTGAAGTGAACACGTCGACCGCTGTCGCCCTCGTGCTTGCGCTGGCGTCGACGGTACTCATCAACCTCGCGTATCTCCGCGAGCACGATGCGGCTGCAGCGCTGCCGGTGCTGTGCATTCGGCGCCCGCTGCAGACGGCCTGGGCGCTGCTCTCGGACAGGAGCTGGCTGCTCGGTTTTGGGATGGAGACGGCGGGCTTTCTGCTCTACGTCGCGGCGCTTGCGCTGGCGTCTCTGGCGCTCGTGCAGAGCGTCGCCGCCGGAGGGATCGGGGTCCTGGCGTACGTGTCGGCTCGGGTCACCGGCCGGCGTATCCGACGACGCGAACGGAACGGAGTGCTGTTTTCGATTTTCGGCTTAGGCGCGCTGGCGGTGTCGCTGGCGGGTGGGAGCGGTGAAGGCGGCGCTGGCTCAACCCCCGCGATCGTCGTCTGGCTTGCAGCAACCGCAGGAGCGGCGGTTCTCGTCGTCACGGTTGGTCGCATGATGATGGGAGTCGCGGTAGCCGAAGGCGTCGCCGGCGGTCTCTTCTTCTCCCTCGGGGACGTCAGCACGAAGGTGACGACGCAGGGAGGCGCGCGGCTCGCCTTCGTGATCCCTCTGATCCTCGGGTACACCCTGGGAACGTGGCTCCTGCAGCTCGGGTATCAGCGCGGGGGAGCGCTGACCGTCGCCGGCCTGGCGACGCTGCTGACCAATGCGGTGCCGATCGCTGCGGGCACGATCGTGCTCGACGAGCCGGTGCCGTCGGGGGCGTACGGCGCACTGCGAATTCTCGCGTTCGCCGCCGTGACGATCGGCGCAATCTTCCTCGCGCGTCCCGAAAGAAGCCGGCCCGCTGAGGCCTCGCTGGAGCGATGACGTGCCTGCTCAGGTTGCCGGGCGGCCGAGCAGCACCTCCCAGCGCTCGACCTTCGTGAGGCGAAGGAGCTCCATCGGCACCTACGGATCGTCGTCGAGCCGGCTACGAATCTCGTCCTCGTCCTCGGCGCGGACGATCAGCAGAGTGTTATGCCCATCGCCGAGCGGGCCGCCCATGACGATGAATTCCTCGTCCACGAGACCGTTCATGAACGCCGCATGCTCGGTCCACTTCGTTTGCTCTCGCAACGGGCGCGAGTGATCCCAGGCGGGCCCACGCGTGCGCGTGACGACGAGGTGCCTCATCTGTTTCGACAACGCGGTCAACCAGAGGCCGCCAGGAAGCGGTCATAGCGTGCGGCCAGCCGCTCAGGATCGGGTTTCCACTCGGCGCGCCGAGGCACGTAGATCGGTCGTCTGTCGAACGTCTTCAGGAGGTCGAGCATCGGTCCGTCTTCGTCGTGGAGGAGCCGCTCGGAGACCCGAACCTCGTAGTCCGGAGACACAGCGACGAGGTCGTGATCGAAGGCGCGATGGTGAATCGAGCACAGGGCTAGGCCGTTACTCACGCTCGGTTCGCCAAGTTCCTCGATGTCGCCGGTGATGTGCGCCGCGTCGAGGAGTCTGACTTCTTTCAGGCGACAGATCGCGCACTGGTCTCTATAGGCGGGCATCACTCGCCCGCGGAACTGCGCCTGGTGAATCCTGACGCGAACCTCTCGTACTGCGTAGCGACGCTCAATGGGATCTTCGGGCAGAACTGGTTCCTGCTCGTCCATCGGTCCGACCATCCTTCCCGGCGCGACGAGGACCTGCTTGGTCGCCGGATCGTCGTGAAGGACGAAGAATGGGAAGTTCGGCCGATACCAGCCCGGGCGGGTACCGACGAAGTAAACAAGCGGGACTTGAAGATCGTGCGCTGCCCGAAGCGCTCGATTGTCGGCTTGGTCAATCGAACCAGCGCGATAGTCATAGAGAAAGCCGTCAGGCGTCTCTACGTCGCGGTATGGCGTATTCGCGGAAGTCTGAATCGACAGCGCCGCGGGGCCTCGCTGGACGGCGGCACGGAAGATTCCTTTCTGAGGGCTTAGATAGGGGACTCGCTTGCCGCGAAACGAGAACCCAGCATCGAGTCCAGCCCTGTACGGGACGTCGGCGCCGAACTGAGCACAGAGGATGGCCAACTGGGAGAAGCATGACGTCCGGACATCCTCGTCCCGCACCTCCGGATCGTCTCATGTGGGTCGGCGCCAGTTAGCCGATCACGATCCTCGGCGACGCGGAAGGCGAGAGCCAGCGGAGTACGCGCAGGAGTTGCGCCCGGGGAAGGCTGATGCAGCCGTTCGTGGGACTGCCCGTCTGGACGTGGAGAAAGATGCCCGATCCGCGGCCGGGTACGACCGGATTCATGTTGAACTCGACGACCGCGAGATACGCATAGGCACGCCTGTCCTTCGACATGTCGGGCGTCGTCGTCTTGAACGGCGGGCGACGACCGCAGCCGATCCGCTGGAACGTGTTGTACGCGGGGGAGTCGGGATCCTCGACCCACCAGTCGCCGCAGCGCAGGCGCGTGTAGCGGAACTTGAGGCCGGGGTTCGGCTGGTTGCCGAACATCCTGGAGCCAATCGTGAACATCCCGATCGGCGTCGTCCCGTCGCCCTCGCGGCGGTTGAGCCGCAGTCCGTTTCTGCCGACACGCGCGCTGTAAGGCCCGGCGACGGGCAGCCAGCAGGCGTCGACGCGACGCCAGGTGCGCAACGTCGCATACGTGCTCCTCCGGCGTGCAGTCTGGACGGTGATCAGCTGCGTGGTTGCGGCCGGAACAGGCGTACCGAGTGCGTTAGCGGCGTTCGCCGGGCAAGCGGTCGCGAGCGCGGCCGCGGCGATATTCACGGCGAGCGTCATCGGGCCTCAGAGTACGCTGGCTGCGATGCGCGCCGTCGCGCTTCTGCTTACGGCCATGGCCCCGTTCGTCGGGACGGTGTCGGCGGTGCGTCAGCAGGACGTCCGATTCTCGTACCGCAGCGGCTGTCCGGTGGCGCCGGCCGATCTGCGCCTCGTTCGGATCTCATACCGTGGGTTCGACCGGCGCGGCCATGTCGGCGCTCTCGTCGTTCATCGGCGGGTAACTCCGGATGTCGTCAAGGTGTTCCGGCGCTTGTACACGGCTGGGTTTCCGATCCACCGCATCACGCCGGTCTCGACGTATCGCGGCAGCGACGACGCGTCGATGGCAGCAGACAACACGTCAGGCTTCAACTGCCGCCGAGCCGTCGGGTCGGCGACGGGTGGCTGGTCGCAGCACGCGTACGGGACTGCCATCGACGTGAACCCGGTCGAGAATCCCTACGTTCTCCGTGGTCGCGCGCTGCCGCCTGCCGGCCGGCGTTATGTCGACCGCACGCGGGTGCGCCGGGGGATGGCCGTCGAAGGTGGCGTCCTCGTCAAGGCCTTCGAATCCATCGGCTGGAAGTGGGGAGGTCGCTGGGCGGGGTCGCCCGACTACCAGCACTTCTCGGTCTCTGGCCGCTAGCCGCTCAGCGCCACGCCGCTTCGAAAAGCGAATGCCGGCGTGCGGACAACCGCACCCCCAATTCACCGGCTCAGACCCTTGGCGTGCCTCTCAGACGTCGGCAACCTGAACCTAGAACTTCTCTCCTCCTCGCTAACGAAGGGAAACGGACGACATGGTTACTTCGGATCGGCGCAAGTGGCTGGCGCTGGGACTCCTCAGCGTCGTCCAGTTCATGGTCGTCCTGGACATCGCGATCGTCAACGTCGCGCTGCCCTCGATCAAGGTCGACCTCGGGTTCTCGCAGGAGAACCTGCAATGGGTGATCAGCGCGTACGCGCTCGTTTTCGGCGGCTTCTTGCTCCTCGGGGGGCGCGCAGCCGATCTGCTCGGACGCAGGCGAGTCTTTCTCGTCGGCATTGTGGTCTTCACCCTCGCCTCGCTCTTCGCGGGATTCGCGTGGTCGGAGGCGTCACTGATCTCGGCGCGTGCGCTACAGGGCCTCGGTGCCGCGGTGATTACCCCGGCTGCGCTGTCGATCCTCTCGACGACGTTCGTCGAAGGCCGTGAACGCAACATCGCTCTCGGCGTCTGGGGCGCCGTCGGCGGCTTCGGCGCCGCGGCGGGCGTGCTGCTCGGCGGGATCCTCACGGACGCGCTCAGCTGGGAATGGATCTTCTTCGTCAACGTCCCCGTGGGCGTGATCGGCTTCCTGGCCGCGCCGTTGCTGCTCAAGGAGAGCCGCGACGCGAGCGTGAAGTCGTTCGACGCGCTTGGCGCGGTACTCGTGACGAGCGGCCTCTCGTCGCTCGTCTACGCGATCACGCAGGCGGGCCAGAACGGGTGGGTTGCGGGCCGGACGATCGGGTTCTTCGCCGCTTCGATCGCGTTGCTCGTCGGCTTCATCGCGTGGGAGCTCAGGCACTCGGAGCCGCTGATGCGGCTTGGAATCCTGCGGAACAAGACCGTGAGCGGTGCAAACGCCGCCGGCTTCATCCTGGGCACCGCGACGTTCTCGCTGTTCCTGATGCTGACGCTCTACATGCAGCAGGTGCTCGGCTACTCGGCGATGAAGACGGGCGTCGCGTACCTGGCGATCGCAGGCACCGCGATCTTCACGTCGGCGATCGCGGCGCAACTCGTGACTCGCATCGGCGTGAAGCCGGCGCTGCTGATCGGGATGACGTCGCTCACGGCTGGGCTCGTCTACTTCACGCAGGTGTCGGTCGGCGGGTCGTACCTCGGGGATCTGCTGCCGGGCTTCCTGCTGATTGCGGTTGGCCTCGGCTTCTCGTTCGTACCGATCTCGATCGCGGCGCTCGCGGGCGTCGTGCCGGCTGAGGCGGGCCTCGCGTCGGGCCTGATCAACACGTCGCAGCAGATCGGCGGCGCGCTCGGTATCGCGGCGCTGTCGACGATCGCGACGTCGCGAACGGAAGACGCAGTCGCGGGCGGCTCGACGCAGGCGGCCGCGCTCGTGACCGGCTTCCATGGCGCGTTCCTCGCCGGCGTGATCATCGCCGCCGTCGGGATCGTCGCTGCGCTGACACTGATCCGTCGCGAAGAGCTCGAGCAGCCGGTCGAGCACATCGACGTGCCGGCAGAGCCGGCGCTCGACCTCGCGGCGTAGTCGGACTCATGTGGGGGAGCTTCGGCTCCCCCACTCGTCTTCGACTTCGGCGCGTTTCTGAAGTAGCGTCGTGGTCATGGCGGACACTCGATTCGCAGAATTGCAGGCGAAGTTCAAGAGCCTGTGGCCGGCCGTGACGCTGCGATCGATCGGTGACGTTGAACGAACTTGCGTCGTGGTTCATTCGATCAGCTTCGACGTGCCCGACCACCTGATCCCTGTATTCCCGGCCTACGAGGAGCGCTTTCTCTGTCTCGTGCTCAGCCTTCTGCGCGCTCCGCGGTCGCGCGTTGTCTACGTGACGTCCCAGCCGATCCATCCGCGCGTCCTCGACTACTTCTTCGCGCTTGTCCCTGAGCTCGATACGCAAGAAGCTCGAAGCAGATTCTTCACCGTATCCCTTGTCGATAGTCGCAACGAGCCGCTCTCGCAAAAGCTTCTAGCGCGACCCCGCGCCATCCGTCGCATACGCAGTCTCATCGGAGATCCTGAGTTGGCGTTCGTCCTGCCGTTCTGCATGACCGATCACGAGGCAGCGCTCGCGGTCGAGCTCGGGCTGCCGATCTACGGATCCGATCCGGCCCTCAACTGGCTGGGCACAAAGAAGGGCAGCCGCACAGTGTTCGCGGACGAGGGTGTGCCTCACCCCGTCGGCGTCGAGATTGACGGGCGCCGTGACCTTCGCGCGGCGCTCGCAGAGATCCGGCAGCGGCAGCCGGAGGCACGCGGTGCGGTGATCAAGCTCGACCAGGGCGTGAGCGGTCTCGGCAACGCGCTCATCGATCTGGCCGACCTCGACGGCCGCGATCCGTTCACCGCTCTGGAGCTGGAGGACTCCGAGCTCTCTACGCACGAATACGCTGCGGCCCTCGACGCGGAGGGTGGAATCGTCGAGCAGCGCATCGAAGGCGAGATGTTCCGGAGCCCGAGCGTTCAGCTGCGCATCAGCCCGGCGGGGCAGGTCGACATCATGTCGACCCACGACCAGGTTCTCGGCGGACCGCACGGGCACACGTACTTCGGCTGTCACTTTCCCGCAGATCCGGAGTACGCGGCGGACATCGCCGCAGAGGGTCTCAAGGTCGGACGACGCCTCGCGCGCGAGGGAGCGATCGGCCGCGCGTCCGTTGACTTCGTGACGGTCATGACAGGTGACGGGTGGCGGCCATACGCGGTCGAGATCAACCTGCGTTGCGGCGGAACGACGCATCCGCTGTTCGCACTGACCGCGTTGACGGACGGCGTCTATGAGCCGCTGTCGGGCGAGTATCGGACGCGGCTCGGTGACCTCAAGCACTATGCGGCCACGGATCACCTCGACTCGCCGACGTACCAGTCGCTGACGCCGGACGATCTCTTCGACGTCGTCGCCGAGCAGGCGGTCGGGTGGGACAACGAGCGCGAGACGGGAGTGGTGCTGCACATGGCGAGCGCGCTTGCGGTTGCCGGGCGAATCGGTCTGACTGCGGTCGGGGACACGCTCGAAGAGGCGCGGACCCGCTACTACGCTTCACGCGTCACGGGTGGATGTTCGCCAGGCGCCGGCCACGAGGGGCACGACAGTCCACGCAACGATCACGAGAACCGCCGCAGCCAATGACATCGGCGCGGACGGCTTGCCCTCGAAGAGAGCGGCGGGCTCGAGACGATGTTCAATCTCGCCGCCGACGGCAAGACGAATCGCAAGGGCATGCCGAACCCGTTCCGGCTGGCCGTGATCGCGCGATCGCACTTCGACACCGTGCGACTCCCGCAGCCGCCCACGTGGATCCAGCGAGCCGGCCTCGCGCTCGGCGCACCGCTCGGGCGGGCGCTCGGCTATCGATCGACCTACGCGCCGGAAGTAACGGCGCCGGCCGTCCCGGCGGTCTGAGATGCGGCGACGCTTCTACTTCATGCTGCCGGTGCTCGCGCTGATCCTTCTGGCCTTGCCAGGGTTCGCAGCGAAAGCCGCGAAGCGCGCAGCCGGGCCGGCTCTGCGGTTCGCCTGATCGAGTTGGAGGTCTCGCCCTTGTGGCGAGACCTCCGTGTTATCTGGCTCCCGTCGGCATCTCGTTCGTGCCGTACGCCGACCCTACGAGCATCCGGTGTTAGTCCCGCAGTCTCTGCAGGTGTAACAAGACCCAGTCCGCACCATTCGCCCGCCGCACTTGGCGCACGTCCGCACCATTCGCCCGCCGCACTTGGCGCACTCCTGGGCGTCCTCGAAGGCGTTGAACAAAGCCGTCTGTCCAGGCGGCGCGGCTTCCACCGGCACCGCAGGAGCGGCAGGAGCGTCCCCACCGTTCCGGTACCCCTCCGCCAACCGGGCTCGCACCTCCGCCGACAGGATCCCGATCTCTTCCTGCTGGTCGACGGTCAGGAACTTCTTCCCCATCCAGCGAAAGATGTAGTCGACGATCGACTTCGCGGCTCGGATGTCCGGGTCGTTCGTCATCCCGCTCGGCTCGAAGCGCATGTGCGCGAACTTCGAGACATAGACCTCGAGCGGCACGCCGTACTGCAGGCCCAGCGACACCGAGATCATGATCGAGTTCATCAGGCCGGCGAGGGTCGTGCCCTCCTTGGCGATGTCCACGAAGATGTCGCCGGGCGTCCCGTCGTCGTACAGGCCCACATGGATGTAGCCCTCGTAGTCGCCGACGCGGAACTTGCGGCCGATCTCGGTCCGGTCGTCCGGCAGGCGGCGGCGAAGCGTCGCGGGGAGCGGCGGGACCGCGGCGGCGTCGAGCAGAGTCGCCTGCGCGCTCCCGTCCTTCTTCCCTGACAGCGGCTGCGCGACCTTGCAGTTGTCGCGATAGATCGCGATCGCCTTCACGCCGAGCTTCCACGCGTCGACGAAGACGTTCCCGACCTCGTCCACGGTTACCGACTCGGGCAGATTTATCGTCTTGCTTATGGCACCACTGATGAACGGCTGGACGGCGCCCATCATCTTCGTGTGACCCGTGTAGTGGATCGCCCGGTCGCCGACCGCGCAGTCGAACACCGGGTAGTGCTCAGCCTTCACGAACGGCGCGCCCACGACCGTGTTCCGCTCATCGACGAACGCCACGATCTCCTCGATCTCTCTCGGCGCGTAACCGAGCTTCTCCATCGCCATCGGCACGGACTTGTTCACGATCGTGATCTCGCCGCCGCCGACGAGCTTCTTCGACTTGACGAGGGAGAAGTCGGGCTCGACCCCGGTCGTGTCGCAATCCATCATGAAGCTGATGGTGTTGTGGCTGACGAAGCCGTTGGCCACGTAGGTGACGTTGTCGGGAACAGAGATGTCGAACGTCGGCTGGTCGTCCAGTGTCTCGACAGTGGCTACGGTGTCGTAGTAGAAGCCGAGTGCGTGCTCGAGCTCAGGATCGGCGCTTCGCTCGAGCAGCGCCGTCGCTGACCGGCGTGACACGTCGCCGCGGCGCGCGAGGGCCATCAGCATCGTCCTGCGAAGAGAATCGTGCTCGGGCGCGAGCTGATCGACCTTCGCACGACTCAGCGGAATGTGGTCGTACCGGGACGCCTGGCGATGATCGCCTTTCCAGAGGGACGCCGCCTTTCGCACCGACATGAAGTCGATCTCGGTTAGGTACCGCTCACTCGCGGCGACGTTCAGCAGCCGGAGGACGAAGCGGTCGTTCGCGCCCCAGTTCGTGCTCGGGATGTCGACCTTGCGTGTCGTGACGAATCCGAGCGCAAGCAGCAGGCTCTGGACGTCTCTGCTGAAGCTCTCCGTGACGGTGCTCCACGAGACGTAGCCGTTGGTCGTTGTTCCGTCAGCCTCGAAGAGTCCGCGGATGAATCCTGCGTAGACCTCGCGGTCGTTCGTATGGAGGACAGAATCCGGGATGTGCGCGTGCCAGCCCTTGCCGCTGTGCTCGGCCGACGGCGGGAGCTTCGCGAACCCGCACGCCTCCCACCAGAGCGTCAGCGGCACGGAGTTGAAGCTGACTTCGGTGTAGCCCTGCTTCTCGGTGATCGAAGCGTCGAGGCCGAAGAGCGCTGCGCCGAGATCGACGAGACGCTCGACTACGTCGTCATCGCCCTTAGCAACGCAGAGTCGCAGCCCCTTGGCATGGAGGGAGCCGTCGCCCATGAAGTAGCCGACGAACTCGGCAAGTTCCGGCGTCATCCGGCGCGGCACGCGGGTCCGGAAGTCGGCAGTCCAGTAGAGATCGCCGAGCGGTGGAAGCTCGACCTCCTGGGACTCGCCGACGAGGCCGTTGAGCATCAACGGGACTCGGTCGTCCTTCTTGATCTCTGCGAACCGGCGCCAGACCCAGTTGCCCTCGGCGTCGACGACCTTGATCCGGTGCGTCGCGGTCCCCTGGATGCGGTAGCCGCGATCGGTCTCGATCGAGATGACCTCCTCGAAGCCGTTGACGTAGAACTGCGTCGCCTGGCGTGGTCCTTCATCCGTCGCTACCTCGAGATCGAGCTCCTGCCAACGCGAGCCGACCGGATCACCGAGGGTGCGGAGCCGTACGAGTCCGCGGCTGGTCGAGACGAGGCTGTCTCCGACGAGGCAGCCGGTCGGCGCGAGCACGGTCGCCTGTGCGTTCCGGTAGCCGTGCACCTCGCCCAGATTCAAAACGTCGTCCCACGCCTGGCGGCACGCGCTGAGGAGGTCGGCCGGAATGACGTCGGAGTCCTGAATGTTCCCTACCGCGGCGCGATGCTGCGCCATGACACCGATCATCGCCGCCGCGTTCGGCGTGTAGCCGGCGAACGGCCCCATCCGGCCGGCGATCTCCGCGGACTTGCGATAGGCGCGGCCCGTCATCAGCCCGGTGATCGCCGCGGCGTACGCCCGGCCCTCGTCGGAGTCATACGGGAGCCCGCGCGCCATCAGCAGCGCGCCGAGGTTCGCGTAGCCGAGCCCGAGCTGGCGGTACGCCTTCGCGTTTCGCTCGATCTCCGGCGTCGGGTACGACGAGTTGCCGACGAGGATTTCCTGCGCCAGGAACATCACGTCGACCGCCTGCTCCAGCGCCTCGACGTCGAGCTCGCCGTCCTCGCGGCGGAACTTCATCAGGTTGAGCGATGCGAGATTACAAGCACTGTCATCAATGGACATGTACTCACTGCACGGGTTAGACGCGTTGATGCGGCTCGTGTTCGGCAGCGTGTGCCAGTTGTTGATCGTCGTGTCGTACTGGACGCCGGGATCGGCGCACTGCCAGGCGGCCTCGGCCATGTCCTTCAGCAGCTTGCGCGCCTTGACGGTGTCGACGACGGCGCCGTCGGTGCGGGCCGTCAGGTTCCAGTCGCCGTCGGCCTCGACGGCCTCCATGAACGCGTCGGTGACGCGCACCGAGTTGTTGGCGTTCTGATACTGGATCGAAGCCCAGTCGGACGAGTCGAGCGACATGTCGTAGCCGGCGGACTCGAGGACGCGTGCCTTCCGCTCCTCCTTGGCCTTGCACCAGATGAACTCGTCGATATCGGGATGGTCGATGTCGAGCACGACCATCTTCGCCGCGCGCCGCGTCTTGCCGCCGGACTTGATCGTCCCCGCCGACGCATCGGCGCCGCGCATGAACGACACAGGGCCGCTCGCATACCCGCCTTTGGAAAGCTGCTCCTTCGACGAGCGCAGCTTCGACAGGTTCACGCCCGAGCCGGAGCCGCCGCGGAAGATCACGCCCTCGCGCCGGATCCAGTCGAGGATCGAATCCATCGAATCCTCGATCGAGAGGATGAAGCACGCAGAACATTGAGGCTTCTCCTCAAATCCAACGTTGAACCAGACCGGCGAGTTGAAGCTCGCGAGCTGGTTGACGAGAATCGCCTTCAGCTCGGCCTCGAAGGTGTCGGCCTCCTCGTCCGTCGCGAAGTAGCCGTCCTTGCGCCCCCAGGCCGAGATCGTGTCGACGACCCGGCCGATCATCTGCTTGACGCTGCGCTCGCGCTCCGGCGAGGTCATCCGGCCCCGGAAGTACTTCTGCGCGACGATGTTCGTCGCGGTCTGCGACCAGAACTTCGGGAACTCGACGCCCTTCTGCTCGAAGACCGGCTTGTCCTTGCCGGGGATGAAGGCGTCGCGCGTCTCCCACTCGATCTCGTCGAACGGGTCGCGTCCGGCGATCGTGAAGTAGCGGCGAACGGCGAGATGGGCGTCCTCGTGGACGACCGTGTTCTCGATCTCCTCGCCCGTTACCGGGGCATCAACTTGCTGCTTCGTGCTCGCCATTCCGCTGCCTCCAAGGGTATCCGTGGATCGATTGGGACCAGCCAGTGTGGAGGCGCGATCGGACGGATCGAGAGCGTCGGGAAAGCGCTATTGGGGGCTACGCGACCGGGCCGGCGGGCGGCGGATCTGGGGTCCGGCGGGCCTGGATGCGGCGCGCGAGGAAGCTCGCGCCCGCCGCGGCGATCAGCAGCAGCGCGAGGCCGCCGAGGACGAGCAGGGGGACCGGAATCGAGTCCGCCGTGTCCGGGCCGAGCGCTTTGGCGAGCCTGCCGAAGAAGCCTTCGTCGTGACCGCTGCCGTTCGAACCGCCCCCACCTTTGGAGTTGGGGTCCGGAGGGACGAGCGTGTCCGGGCTGGGAGGCCCGCCCTTGTCTCGCGTGACCGCGAGGAGCGCGCGCGTCAGGTCCTCGCGGAGCGATCCGTAGACGAGCTGATCCTCCGGGATGTTCTTGAGCGCTTCGCGGTAGCAGTGCACCGCATAGGTCTGGTCGACCCGGCCGTCGACGTACCAGTCGCGGATCAGGGCGTCGGAGCAGGTGCTGGCTTGCGCGGTCCCGACCCCGACGGAGCCGGCCGCCGCTGCGATGGCGACGATGAGAATGAGGGGCTTCAGGATTCTGGGCATGCTGGGGCAGCGCTGCGGCTGGCCGGGACTCTACTTGACGATATTGCCCACCCTGCCGGATGGGAGTGTGGCGGCCGTGAGTCGCTTGTAAACGGTTTGTAAACGACAAGGTGGCCTGTGTTAGCTTCGGCGCGATGCGATGGCAGGCCGCCCGGGGAGCCACGCTCTCCGCCGCAGCCGCCGCCTTGGCCTTTTCTTCGCTCTTCCTTAGCCAGGGCTCGAGCCAGGACCGGCTCTTCTGGATCGGGGCTGCGGCGGTGGTCGTCGCCGCCGTCGGTTGGGCGCTGCGGCCGGGCCGGGTCTCGCCCGAGGGAATCGTCTTCTTCGCGGCGCTGGCCGCCTTCGTGATCTGGCAGGGAGCCTCGATCGGGTGGTCGATCCAGGCTGCACGGTCCTGGGACTACACGAACCGCGGGGTCGTCTACTTCGCGTTCGCAGCGGTTGGCGCACTGCTCGGCGGAGTGGCACCGCGGCGGCTGGCGACGGTTGCGGCGACGCTGCTCGGGGGGCTGTTCGTGTGGGCGTTGACGGCGAAGGTCGTGCCGGGGGTCTACTCGGACTACGGTCGGCTCGCGCGCCTGCGCTACCCGGTCGGGTACTGGAACGAGCTCGGCCTGCTGGCGGCTGCCTCGGTGCCGTTCGGGCTCTGGCTGGTGGGTGCGCGGGATCGGGATCGCCGCGAGCGTGTCGGCGGCGCGCTGCTTCTGTACGCCGCGCTCGTCGTGGTCGTCCTTACGTACTCGCGCGTGGGCATCGTGCTGAGCATCGGGGCCGCGATCGCCTGGCTCGCGCTTGCACGGGGACAGCGGCTCGACACGGTCGGGCCGCTTGCTCTGGCGTGGATCCTCGGAGCCCTCGTTGCAGCTGCCGCGCTTCTGCTGCCCGGCGTGAGCGACAACGGCGAGTCTCATCGTGCGCGACTCGAGGACGGGCTCGCCTTCGGGGCGGTGTTGATCGTCGGCGGTGTCGTGCTCGTCTATGGATTGCGCTTCGTGCTCGTGCGTGCGCCGGACCGGCGGATCGTGCGCGCGGTCGCGGCGGCGCTCGCCGCGCTCGTGGTTCTGTCGCTGGCTGCGGCGGTGGTGCGGTCCGGGGGTCCGGTGGACTTCGCCCGCGACCGCTGGCACGAGTTCTCGAATCCGGTCAGCGCGCAGGTTGGGGACACGCCGGGCCGGATCGCGAGCGCAAGCTCCAGCAACCGCTGGCGCTGGTGGCAGGAGGCGTGGGACGCCTTCGTCGACGATCCCCTGCAAGGGACCGGCGCGGGGACGTTCGGGCTCACCGACCGGCTCGAACGCAACAGCTCGCTCGCGGTGCTCGAGCCGCACTCGGCGCCGCTGCAGGATCTGAGTGAGACCGGGATCGTCGGCTTCCTGCTCTCGGCCGTCGCCGTGGCGGCGGCCGTGCTCGGGATGATCCGGCGGCGCCCTCGCACCCGCGCGACGACGGCGCTCCTCCTCGCCGTCGGACTCTGTCTCGTCCATTCGCTCGTGGATGTCGACTGGGACTACGTGGCCGTGCAGGGACCGCTCTTCCTGACCGTAGGAGCGTTGGTTGCCCGCCCCGGCGCGGCGGCGGCGCCGCCGGGACGGCGCTGGGTGTTGAGCGCCGCGATCGGGGTGTGCGCGTTGGCCGCGCTTTATTCGCTGGCGTCACCGTGGCTCGCGGCTCGCCGGCTCGACGCCGCGTACGACGCGGTCGGGCGCCTGGACATCGCCGCCGCGCGCGACGAGGCGAAGTCAGCTCACGCACTGAACCCGCTCGCCGTCGAGCCGCTGTGGCTCTGGGGCGCGACCGAGCGAGGCCTGAAGGCGCTCGAGCTCTATCGCCGCGCGCGCGACCGCGAGCCCAAGAATCCGGAGACCTGGTACCAGCTCGGCGCCTTCGAGCTCGAAATCGGCAAGACGCGGGATGCGTATCGCGACCTCAACCAGTCGTACACGCTCGACCCGCACGGCCCGGCCGGGGTGAAAGGCGGCCTGCTTGACCAGGCGCGCTGCGACATCGACCCCGCTACGTGCCCAAAATGAGCACGAGGTGCGCGCCGAGCAGCTGCGTCGGGCTGATCCCGTCCAGCGGCCGCACGACGCGGACGTGCAGGTCGTGGCCGAGCCGCGTTCCCTCGGCCGCGTAGCCGGGGCGGTACATGATCACCGTGCGCGGTGAGCTGCCGGCGGCATTGCCGACGTCCCCGACGAGGTAGCCGTGCGCTGTGATCCGGGCCGCCGCGGCCGCCGCGGCACCGGCATGGCCGTTCCCGTTCAGGACCATGACGGACGTCTCGTTGCGCTCGAGCCTGGCCTTCGTCGCGGGGGCCGGGAGGTCGGCGCGAGTGCGCGGAGCTGCCGCGGCGGCTGCGGACTCGCGCAGGTGGCGGGCCAGTGGGTTGCCGAGGAGGGCGACGCCGAGGCCGGCAAGTGCGATCAGCTCGACTGCGGCGACGGCGCTGACGGCAATTGTCGCGCGGCGCCAGGGGCGGATCAGGTCGTGGGCGTGCTCCATCGCCCGTAGCGGATTCGGCGCGCTTCCTCGTGCTCCTGCGACCCCGGTTACATTCGGTCGATGAGGAAGCTGTGGCTCGCTGGTGCGGCGCTCGTTGTCCTGCTCGCGGCGACGGGATCGAGCGGCGCAGAGGTCGGTCGCCTCGACGTTCCGCGCGGGCTGAAGGTGGTCAGCTACTACCGGTCGGATGCGGGGTGGGCGCCGTTCTGGACGGACTGGCGGCCGGAACGGGTCGCCGCAGATCTGGATCGGGCCGCGTCGCTGCATGCCAACACCGTGCGCGCGATCGTGCAGCCCGCCGCGTTCGGGTATCCGGATCCGGCCGCGGCATTTGTCGCGCATTTGGGGGAGTTCGTCTCGCTCGCCGCAGCGCGTGGGCTCCACGTCCAGCTGACGCTCTTCGACCAGTGGTTCGACTGGGCCGACGTGCCTGGTTCACGCAGGTGGGCGAGTGCGCTGCTCGCGCCGTACGTGCGGGATGCGCGGATTGCGTTCGTCGAGTTGCGGAACGAGTTGCCGCCGACGCGCGAGCCGCTTGCGTGGGCGCGCACGATGGTCCCGTTCCTGCGCCGTGTGTTGCGCGGGAAGACGCCAGTGACGGTGTCGGTGGCTGGAGTCGATCCCGTCGCGCGGTTGCGGGCGCTGAAGCGCGGTGGCGTGCGGCCCGATTTCTACGACTTCCATTCTTTCGGTGGGGGCGGCGAGCTCGCGGTAGATGTGTTCGCGCGCGCGAAGGCGGTCGCGGCGCCGGTGCCGGTTTGGGTCGGCGAGACGGGCTATCCGACGACTTCCGCGATCAGCGGCTACGGGGGCGTGCCGCGGACGCCGTCTGCGCAGGAGGCGGCGCAGGCGCATTTCTTTGCGGCGACGGCGTGGGCCGCACGGACGGAGGGATTGCCGGCGGTGGGCGTCTGGGTGCTCGACGACTTCGTCCCCTCGGCGTTGCCGGCGCCGCCGGTGAGCGGCGCGGATCCGGAGTTGCACTTCGGGCTGTTCCGTGTGGACGGTTCAGCGAAGCCTGCGGTGGGCGTGGTACGTGCGATGTTCTCCGGTGGGCGGTTTGGGTTCAATCGCGGGTTCGAGCGGGTCGTCGCAGCCGAGAGCGGTGCTGCGGTTCCCGCGGAGTGGTCGCTGAACGGCGTGCGGGCCTCGTTCGCTTCCGACAGTACGGTGTCGCGGAGCGGCAGCGCGTCCGCGCGCGTTACGTCAGTGGCCGTCGCGTCGCTGTCGATCACGCCGCCGAGCGCGGGCTGTCACGGGCGTGGCCGCGTGCGCGTCAGCGCCTGGGCGCGGCGGGCCGAGCCCGGCGGGAGCGCCTTCCTCGTCGTCGAGTGGTTCGGGCGGCACAACGAGCGCTTGCGCAAGCGCCGGTCGGAGCCGCTCGGTGGGGAGCGGCTCGTGTGGCAGCGCCTACAGGTGTCGTCCCGTGCGCCGCCTGGGGCCGCCTACGCGAGTGTCGAGCTGGTCGTCGAGGGAGTCGCGAGCCCCATCTGGTTCGACGATGTCTCGTTCGTGCGGCGCTAGCCGCTCGAGCTGTGCCGACTCTGTGTCAAACCGAAGGCAGGGTCAGACCCTGATTCTGGACCGCGGCGCGTCGCGCTCAACACGGGGCGCCGGCTACGCGGCGGAGATCCAGGCCCAGGTTTCGGCGAGACCCTCGTCGAGGGTGCGCTTCGGTTCCCAGCCCAGCTCGCGCTGCGCGAGTGACGGGTCGAGGACGCTGCGCTGCAGCTCTCCGGGCCTTGGGGGAGCGAACTCCGGCTCATGCTCGATCCTTGCGGCGCGCTGGATCTTCTCGTAGAGCCCGAGCACCGACGTCTCGACACCGGTCCCGACGTTCACGACCGAGCCGTCGTAGTCGAATGCCGCAAGCGTTGCGGCCACGACGTCGCCGACGTACACGTAGTCGCGCGTCTGCGCGCCGTCGCCAAAGATGCGCGGTGCCTCGCCGTCACGCAGCCGGCTCATGAAGATCGCCACCACGCCCGCCTCCCCGTGCGGGTCCTGGCGCGGTCCGTAGACGTTTCCGTATCGAAGCGACACGTGCGCCGACCCGTAGAGGCGGTTGTAGGTCGCGATGTATTCCTCCCCCGCGAGCTTCGAGGTGCCGTAGGGCGCGAGTGGGCGGCGGGGCGAATCCTCCTGCGCAGGGCCATCGCATTCCCCGTAGATCGCACCGCCCGTCGAGCTGAACACCACCTTCGTCTCGTGCCGCCGCGCGGCCTCGAGCACGCGGACCGTGCCGATCACGTTGATATCCGCGTCCACGTGCGGCTGCTCGATAGACACGCGCACGTCAGCCTGGGCCGCGAGGTGGAAGCATGCATCCGGCAGGACCGCCTCGAACACCCGGTCGCAGTCGCTGCGGATGTCCGCCTCGTGGAGCTCGGCTCCGTCCGCGACGTTCCCCGGCTTCCCTCTCGAGAGATCGTCGAGCACATGCACCTCGTCCCCGCGCGCGAGCAACGCGTCGACGACGTGCGAGCCGATGAAGCCCGCGCCTCCGGTCACGACCGCCCGCACGGGCCGTATGGTACGGCCGTGGTGTTCGTCACCTTCGAAGGACTGGATGGTTCCGGAAAGACAACACAGGCGGAGCTGCTGGTCGAATCACTGCGTGCAGAGGGACGGGACGTGGTCGCAACGCGTGAGCCCGGCGGTACGCGGCTCGGAGAGCAGGTGCGTGGAATCCTCCTCGACGGGTTCGAGATGAGCGCGTGGGCCGAGGCGGCGCTGTTCGCTGCCGCCCGCGCCGAGCTCGTCCACCGCGTGATCACGCCGGCGATCGACGAGGGGAAGGACGTGGTCTGCGATCGCTACATCGACTCCTCGCTCGCGTACCAGGGAATCGCGCGCGACCTTGGCGTCGACCGCGTGCTCGAGCTGAACCTCCACGCCACGCGCGGACTCCTCCCGGACCAAACATTCCTTGTGCTCGTCGATCCCGACGTGGCACTCGGGCGGAGCGCGCCTTTCGACCGGATCGAGCGCGAGGGCGCAGAGTTTCACCGCGCCGTCGACAAGGCGTACCGTGCACTCGCAGATATGTTCCCCGACCGGATCACTGCCGTTGACGGCGCTCAGCCTGCCCGGGCGATTGCCGAGGAAGTCCGTGGACGCCTTCGAGACCTTTCCTGAGCAGGCCGAGGCGAAGCGGCTGCTCCGCGCAGCGCTCGCCGAGGGTCCCGCGCACGCGTACCTCTTCCACGGCCCGCCCGGAGTTGGGAAGCGGAGGGCCGCCGTCGCCTTCGCGGGGGAACTGATCGGCAATCGCCCGCGCGTCGAGCGCCGCGCGCACCCGGATCTCTACGTCGTCGAGCCGGTCGGCGATCAGATCCGGATCGGCGACGTGCGCGAGCTACGACGCGACCTGCACATGCGGCCGTTCGAGGCCGAGCGCCGCGTCTACCTGATCTACTCGGCGGAAACGTTGAACGAGGACGCCGCGGACGCGCTCCTCAAGGACCTGGAGGAGCCGCCGCCGTACGCGGTGATCGTGCTCGTCGCCGACGACCTCGGCCCGCTCCCCGAGACGATTCCCTCGCGCTGCCAGCTCGTCCCGTTCACGAGGCTGTCCGAGCGGGCGGTTCGGGAGGAGATCGCGGCGCGCGCGCCGGGGCTGGCCCCCGACGAGGCGGCCGCGCTCGCGCGGCTCGCCGCCGGGCGTCTCGACCGCGCTGCGCGGCTGCTCGATCCCGAGTCGGCACGGAGGCGTGAGGCGCTACTCGAGGTTGCGCGCGCCGTCTATGCGGACCCGGAGTTCGAGCCCGGCGAGGCGGCCCAGCAGCTGCTCGAGGGTGCCCGCGAGCGCGCCGCCGAAGCGAAAGCCGCAGCCGAGGCGGAGCTCGAGACGCTCGACCTCCCCACCCGCGAGGCGGAGCAGCGGGTGCGGCGCGCGGCGCGCGGCGCGGAGCGCGATGAGCTGCTCGCCGCGCTTGAGGAGCTCGCGTCGTGGTACCGCGATCTCGTCGTCGTGGCGGTGGGCGCCGAGCGGGCGGTCGTGCACGCCGATCGGCTCGCCGTCCTCGCCGAGGACGGGACGATCGGGCGGCTCGCGGCCGCGGAGCGGGCCTGCGAGCTCGTCCGCGAGACCTGGCGCGCCTTCGAGGAGTTCAATCTCAGTCCCCCGCTCGCGCTCGAGGCCCTGTTCGTGAAGCTCCGCCGAGAGCTGGGCATGGCTCCAGTACTGGTCTAGCGACCCCTCAATGGAGGGTTGTCGGCCCACGGCTCCGTGCCGACACTCGAACCTACGGGCGCCTCCGCAGGACGCTCGTACCCCCTGCAGGAGGACAGGTGGCCGCAGTCCCGTCCATAGGTCGTGCTACCCGCATCGAGCGTCCAGTCGCTCCGGGCGCCGACAGATCTTCGGCTACTGCCTGCACCAACTCGGCTCGCGCGAGGAGGCCGAGGACGCCGTTCAGACGACCTTCATGAACGCCTTCCGCGGGTTGTCGCGCGGGATCGTTCCCGAGCTCGAGTCCGCCTGGCTGTTCAAGATCGCGCACAACGTCTGCCTCTCGCGCCGGCGCTCCTCCTGGCGCCGGGGCAAGGTCGAGGCGCCGAACAACTTCGAGGTGCTGCAGGAGATCGTCCCCGGCCGCGAGCAGGTCGCCGACGAGCTGATCCGCTTGCAGGACGTGCTCGAGGAGATGCCGGACAACCAGCGCCGCGCGATCCTGCTGCGCGAGTGGCAGGGCCTCACCTATCGCGAGATCTCGGCGGAGCTCGGGCTCTCGCAGGCGGCGGTCGAGACGCTGATCTTCCGTGCGCGCCGCGCCCTTGCCCAGGGACTGGAGCAGGACAGGGACGGCTCGACCTGGAAGAAGCGCGCGCGCAGAGGCGCAGACGTCGGCGGTGCGATCGCCTGCCTGAAGATGCTCCTCGGCGGCGGCGGCGGCGCAGCTGCCTTGAAGCTCGCCGCAGCGGCACTCGCAGTTGCGACCGCCGCGCTCGCGACGTCGGCCTCCGCCCCTGCGCCGAAGCAGACACACCCTGTGTCGGATGCGGCGCCTGGCTCCGCGCTAACCGGTCAGGCGACCGCGCCGGGCAGCAGCTCTACTGCTGGCGTGCCGACCACGGCCGGCGTCACCTCCGAGCGAGCGCGCTCTGCGGGGCGTCGGCCCACGCGACCCGCGGCTGTGCCCGCGTCGCAGCCCGACGCGACGACGAGCGCTCCGCCGGCCACGGCCGCGTCGCCCCAGTCGCCGGCGCCGGCCGCGACCGCACCTGCGCCGAGCACGTCAGCGCCTCGAGCCAAACCGACGGCCGAGACGCCGACTTCGCCAGCGCCGAGTCATGGCAAAAGGTAAGGCGAAGGGCAAAAGGGACAAGCCGGATCGCAGGCCACAGGCGACGGCTCCGCCTCCACCTGCGCCGACTGCGGTCGCGTGGACGGAGCCCGCGCCGGAGCCTCAGGCAACGCCCCCGGGTCAGGAGAACAAGCCCGACAAGCAACCCAGGCCGGACAAGCCCGACACGGGCAACGGGCACGGAAACGGCAAGAAGTAGCCCTGCAAACCGGGGCTATACTCGGAGCCCTTCGCCGACGTAGCTCAGCTGGTAGAGCACT